>JGI1358J11329_10002407_pt1 | contig 14446 bp, 14 predicted proteins | sample Subgroupgradi54m_FD_11329 | JGI IMG/M metagenome (IMG submission 11329)
TATCGCAAAGAATTAATCGACAAGTTTTCACAAAAGACCGGATTTAACATCTTAGTTTTATCACCAAGAGTGGCGGGTGTTGGATTAACGATTACTGCAGCTAACCATGTCGTACATTATGAGCGGTGGTGGAATCCAGCAAAGGAATCCCAAGCTACAGATAGAGCATACCGTATTGGGCAAAAGAAAGATGTTCACGTTTATTATCTCATTGCAAAGGACAGTAGAAACGAATTCGAATCTTTCGATCAGAAATTAGATCAGCTTTTAACTGAAAAAAAACGACTGCTAAAGGATTTCCTTGTCCCAACAAACACAGCTGATATTTCCTATGAAGACATGGTGAAATCAGTCACTCAATCTTCGGAAGGTAAAATTAGACACCCAATTCCATCTCAAGATCAACGCGAGTTGTATGATAGTTTGGTTAAAATAAAGACTCTAGATGGGCATAACTTTGAATGTTTGCTTGCGGTCCTCTTTAAAAAACGAGGTTTTTCTGTAGTTTTAGGCCCAATGTCAAAGGATGGGGGCGCAGATATTATTGCTGTTAGCAAAACGGAAATAATATTGATTCAATGCAAGCATACGACAACGAACGTTCCCATTAGTCATGTAGTCATTGCTGACCTTCAAGATGCGGCGGGTTCTACCGCTCAAAATTATTTTCTGATGGAATGAGGAGATTACGCATTCAGCTTCTTGGAGTTACAAATGGGCAGTTTGATCAAGAAACAAAAGCGCTCGCAGTTAGAGAGGGTATCGATTTAAGTGAGACAAGTGACATTTACTCATTGATTCAAACCTTCCCCATCTCTCGAATTGAAATGCTTCAGATTGGACAGGAGCGTTCAAGGAACTTGGATGAGGTGAAGCGAAGACTCAGTATGATTGAAGTATAAATTACTTTGGTTGGAATATGACTCAGAACTCAATGCCAACCTGTGAGCACCAATGTTTATAAATAATGACCATCGCCATTGTATCAAGGGTGCAATATTGCCGTAGTAGGTCGGTCCATTTTTTGTGTGCTTCAATATCACCGCGATGCAGCCCATACATCATCTCCTGATAGGCACGCATCGCTCCCGTCCCTTCTGTAATCACTTCTGCTTTCTCAGCGATTTCTATTTTTTCCAAGGTATCGTAAGGGCTGGTGACCCGATCGCCACATTTCTTAACATAGGGCCTGAAATATTCCACCTCATGCAGATAGGGGTTATTATTCCATATGGCAGGTAATACATATTTAATCGAAACACTCCCCTGCATGTCAGGGTGATAATAATTTTCGGCTGCTATCTTGTATTGATCGACCAGTACTTTATTCATCCATTGAAGCCACTCGGAAAGTTCCAGCAATGGCTCATCTTGCTGCTTTAACTGTTGAGCTATATCGTTAAGAACACTCCGTTCATGGGGCCACCACATAAATATTGTTCCTGAACGGTCTAAAGACGCCATCAAAGTTTTTGCAAACTCTATATTTGGGTATGTGTCACGCGTGTTGATCCATTCTCGATGCTTAGGGGCTTTGCCTGGAGCTTCGATCGTATGACAACTCCACTGAAATGCTACCTGCCCGTAGGGGCGCATTCCAACATGATATGGAAGAGCCATCCTCGATGTTTCAAAATCAATAAACTGCAGTGGATATTTGTGCTGCGTTAATTCGTCCCGCAGATCTGGATTAATCCATGTCTCATTCTTTTTCGTGTATTCAATTTGCCGTTTCTGTTGTGCACCACGTTTCTCACCGGTGAGCCACTCAACGGGAATATCATAAAGAGACGCTTTTCCATTGGCAAAGAGTTTATCGGCAAGCTTTTCTCCCTTTGCTTTTACGTGCCCCAGATTTCGTAATTCAAGTAGATGAGGGGCTACCGTTCCCATACTTCCCCAGCATTCCAAAAATCCATTTTTCTCGGTCAATTCACTCGGCATGCGGTATTCGCAGTGTTTACACTCGATTGACAATGGACCTTGCATCTTCCGATAGCCCTCTATAACCGAGGCAACAAATTCAGCTGCAACTTTTTTTATTTCTGGGAGAAGATGTTCGACTTCCACTGACACATCAATTTTGACAAGCAATTGATCTTTACGCACTGCTTCGGCATCACCTGCATATTCTACATTGTAAGATTCATCACCATTGTCATTTTTGACGACGTGCAGAATAAACTGCTGCAATAAATTATCGATACTTGTCTGCTTGCTCTTGTCACAGAGCATGAGAAAAGGTTTTATGTCTGCATCTGGGAATGCGTGCTGTAGTACATAACTCTGGTAGGCCACATCTTCAAGGTAGGGCTGCCATTCGCTTGCCAACTCCGGACTATTTTTTTTCCAAAAAACTTCTATTCCACCCGTCGCATGTTCTTTGCATTCGCTACCATCAATCGACTTTGCCTTTACTTCTATAAGTTCAAATCGTTTTCCTCTTTTGATCAGTATATCGGCGCGAATCAACATTCCATCCACGAAAATAGCAGGCTCAAAGAGCACTACATTTTCACGCTTTAGATATTCCTTCGTGTGGGAGATTGCCGCTTCTTGATCACGACCACCCGGAATCTCAATGCCTTCAGGAAAAAATAGTTGGGCCATCTTGCCTACCATGAATCCACCCTCGGCCAACAACTGCATAAATTTGTTCTCTTGTTTTAAATTGGGATATTTATTTTTGCGGTAATAGAGCTTTGTAGGGCATTCCCGTGCAGCTTTGAAATCTGATTTTGATAAATACTTCATAAGACGTCCGATGAGTGAGTGAAGATAAGATTCTAGCTCAGCAGTAAGAGAAAATCCACTTCTCTATCGACCACCCTGAAAGGCCGGCAATCTCAGCAGTTCCTCAATTGTCAATGATCAGCCAGACTGCCAATCAATGAACGACAACTCAAACCGTTTACCTTAAGCATCGACCGTTTCCCCGGAAACGCTTGGAAACGCTTATGCCATTTAGCCCTCCTCGAAATCATTCAAGAATTTAAAACCCCATTCTGGCACAGCGATTGTAGTTAAGTCAGGATATGGACATCGAACCCCTTCTGCGAGTCATCGAAGTCGCCAAGATCTTGAGTATTTCCCCAAGCTGTGTCCGGGAGCTTGCCCGGCGTGGAGAGCTTCGGGGGATCAAGTTTACTTCTGACTGGCGATTTAAACAGGATGCGGTAAGGGAGTTTTTAGACCGGAGCGAATATCATGGGCATACGCCACACAAAGAACGGTTGGCGGGTTGATTGGCGTGATGAGCATGGACGGCGCAAGCGTCGGACATTTGATTCTCGATCGGCTGCCGACTATTTTCTAACTCAAGAGAGAGCAAAGATCCAAGGGGTCAAAGCCAAGGTTCTGCCTATGAGGATCAAATTCAACGAATTTGTCGCCTCCTGGCTTGAAAAGGTCAAGCGCGATTGCGAAGAGAGAAACAAACCTAGAACCTATGAATGGTATGAAGCGATTTTCAGGGTTCATCTGAATCCAATTCTGGGGAGCCTCGATCTCTCTGCCCTGACACCTGCCTTCCTGCGGGGCACTCCAAACAATCCGGGCATCAAGGAGAGGCTTTTCTCTAGGGGACTCTCTTCAAAATCAGTCAGGAACTACCTGACCAGCTTGGGAACGATTCTCAAGGATGCCTATAAGCAGGAATTGATCGAAAAGGATCTCTCCGCCTTTCTGGACCGTCCACGGGTCATTGCGCGCATGGACAATAAGCGGCCCTTCACTCAGGGAGAGGTGGCATTGTTTCTTGAGCTATGCCCTCGCCAACATCGTTTCTTTTATGCACTGTCTTTTTTTACCGGCATGAGAACGGGTGAAGTGTTGGCTCTTCGTTTTGGCGACATCGATTTATTAAATCAAAAGATTCATGTGGAAAGAAGCATCGATAAGAATAGCCGCCTGACGACAACAAAAACAGGCCAAGGACGTTTAATCGATATCACTCCCCATCTTCGTCCCTACTTTTCGGATTGGAGACATCTGAAAGACATAAAGAACGATCTGATTTTCCCCGGCTATCACGAGCAGAACTTAAGAAGCAGAGTTTGGATTCCAATCCTGAGAAAGATGCAGGTGGCTCACCGGAAACCTTATGTTACCCGACACACCTTCGCGTCCCTGATGCTCTCCGAAGGTCAGCCTCCGGCGTGGGTTGCCAATATGATGGGGGACAATCTGGAAACGGTCTTAAGATCCTACGCCCAGTGGATACCAACAGACTACAAAACGGACTTGATGAGACCAATCAGGACACCTCTGGATGGACACTTTTTGGACACCTTCGAAGACACTGAACAGCCATTCAGAAAAATTGCCACTAATTCGGATACTTATATGCTGAGGGACATGGATTCGAACCATGATTCCCTGGGTCAGAGCCAGGTGTCCTGCCGTTGGACGATCCCTCACAACGTCCTCATTCGTTTATGGATTTAACAATGGAATTCAGAAGAGGCAAGAATTGTCTTTAATGCATCACGCGACGGCGACTTTCCAAGAGATATTTGAGACCAGAGAGCTTGGAAAATTCTTTAAGATAACTGGTCAAAAAAATTTCCAGTTGTGGCAAATTTCCCTTGATGGCTTCTTGCTGGGCCAGACGGAGTGAATCAGGAATGGGTCGCTCTATACGAGGAATAAAAGTTCTTAAAGGTGGTTCGACATAATTTAAAAAAACTCTCTTGGCACCGGCAGCATTTACTTTGCCCTCCAAAGCTGATGCTAGACTGGCCATATCTCGAGGAGAAATCGATGGTCTTTTTATTTCTGGCTGCGATTCTGGAAGAGACGTCTCTCCGATTTCATATTTCTGATAAGCCTCTTCAAGAAAACTACGAACACGGTCGAGCTTCCATGGTTTTTGCAAATGCCCAAAAAGGTTCAGCTTTTCTTTGGCTTCTTTAAGGATCGCCTCATTTAAATACGCCGAAAGAATCACTTGGAGAGCTTGCGGGGAAGTCTTGCGAGCATTCTGGAGAAAATCAATCCCGGTCATATGAGGCATATTATGATCAGCAATTACAAGAAAGACATCGTGAGTCTTGAGGATTTCCAGACCTTCCTCAGCGGATGAGGTTGTCAAAACGAGGTAATCCCCTTGAAAAGCCTTCTGAAAAAGAGATAAATGACTCGGCTGGTCATCTATATAAAGGATAGTGGGTTCTTGGAAATGATGGCTGCTCACCCCTATATTTTCGACAGAAAACAGGTGGAAGTTGCTGGAAAAAATATTTTTTTGAAAAAATGAATAAAATTCCGCAACAAATTAGTAATTCTGCCGAAAACAAAATAGAGCGACGATTTAAAAAATGGGTTGGGGATCCTGCGGATCCCCCATTTTTTTAAGTGAATGAGCATCGGACAGATCCATTTAGATGTGTTGCCGAAGGCAACATCAAAATACGAAAGAAGTACCTTATCGAGGGAGCAGTCAGCCAAAAGCTGACGTCGAGGGGGTGAAACCCCCTTGAGAAATATGGCCAGGGAGGGAATCGAACCCCCGACGCGCAGATTTTCAGTCTGCCGCTCTACCGACTGAGCTACCTGGCCTGTAACAAAAGTTGGGGTGTCGTAGTATAGAGGTACTAAAGTGTCAACCACGAGGGAGATAAGATTCCCCTCTGAATTAGATTTGACGCAAATCGTCAATTGTGATATTGAGTGGATTCAATTTTTAAAATAGATTCAAAAAAGGAAGGGAAAGGGAAGAAAAAGATGCCTATAAATTTCAAGCCAGGTGATAAAGCGGTCTATCCTGCACATGGAGTGGGAGAGGTCAAAGCTATTGAGACTCGAGAAATTTCCGGAAATAAACAAACTTTTTACATCCTGAAAATCCTTGAGAACGGTATGACCATCATGGTTCCAACACAAAATGTCAAATCGGTGGGTCTTCGTGAAATTATCAGCGAGGATCAGGTGGATGAAGTTTATTCTATTCTTCAGGAACGAGACATTACGGTCGATAATCAAACATGGAATCGTCGTTATCGTGAATACATGGACAAGATCAAGAGCGGTTCCGTCTATGAAATTGCCGAAGTATTGCGCGATCTTTCTATGTTGAAGTTTGAAAAAGAACTCTCCTTCGGTGAAAGAAAGATGCTGGATACAGCTCGATCTCTTTTGGTAAAAGAACTGGCTATTGCCCAGGGGATTTCTGAAGAAGATGTTTTTAAGGAAATTCAAAAAATCTTCAAATCTTGAATGTCCAAGTTATAATTCCCGCCGCCGGTAGTGGTAAGCGTTTTGGAGCTCTTAAGCAATTTTTGAGCCTTCAAGGCAAGCCTGTACTTATTCATACTCTCAGTGCTTTCGAGCAATCCTCTTTGATCAAAGGAATTTGCGTGGTGACGCTGGAAACAGAAGTATCTTCCACACAAAAGATGATTCAAGAAGCAGGATTTAAAAAAGTTCATCACGTGATTGCCGGCGGTCAAGAACGGCAAGACTCTGTAAAGAAGGGGTTTCGTTCCCTTCCTCCTTGTGACATGGTGATGGTCCATGATGGTGTCAGGCCATTTGTGACTCAAGAGATGATTAAAACACTGGTCAGTACTACCAAGGAATCGGGAGCCACTATCGTGGGATTGCCGATCAAAGAAACTCTCAAAAAAGTTCGCGAAGGATGTATCATCGATACGGTCGATCGTTCAGAAATTTGGAGTATTCAAACACCCCAAGCTTTCCGCTATGACTTGCTTGCTCGTGCCATTCAAAAAGCCGAAATCGATCATTTTTTAGGAACGGATGAAGCGATGTTGGTGGAAAGGATGGGAGTTACTGTAAAAATCGTTTTGGGAAGTCCTTATAATATTAAGATTACTCTGCCGGAAGATTTAAGAATTGCGGAAACTCTGGCCCAGAGACAGGAGAATATATGAGGGTAGGCATTGGATACGACATCCATCCTTTAGTGTTTGGAAGAAAATTTATCTTAGGCGGTATTGAAATTCCTTTTGAAAAGGGACCTCAAGGACATTCGGATGGCGATTGTCTCCTACACGCCTTGACTGATGCCTTGTTGGGAGCCGCTGGATTGGGAGATATCGGCCAACATTTTCCAGATACAGATCCCCAATGGAAAGGAGCCAACTCAAAAATTTTTGTGGAAGAAGTGTTGAAGAAAATTTCGAAGAAATGGGTGATTCAAAATATAGATGCCAACATCCTGGTTGAAAAACCAAAACTAGGGCCTTATCTTCCCGCTCTCAAAAAGAACCTTTCTATCCTCTTGAAAATTTCAGAAGATCAGGTCAATTTAAAAGGCAAGCGTGGAGAAGGGATGGATGCTGTCGGTCGTGGAGAAGCGATTGCAGCTCAGGTCATTGTTTTGTTAACGTTATGTCCTTAAAAATCTACAACACTCTCACGCGGAAAAAAGAAGTTTTTCAATCCATCACACCCAACGAAGTGAAAATGTATGTCTGCGGTGTCACGCCGTACGACGACTGTCATCTAGGTCATGCCCGAGCCGCTGTGGTGTTTGATGTTGTCTTTCGTTATCTCAAACTCTGTGGTTACCACGTCACCTACATTCGAAATTTTACAGATGTGGATGATAAGATTATCAAAAAAGCAAATGAGTCTAAAAAACCTTGGGATGAAATTGCCAACACCTATATTCAATCTTACCAGGAACAAATGAAAAAGCTGGGGGTAGAGCCTCCCACACAGGAACCACGAGCAACAGAACACATTCAGGAAATGCACCAGGTCATTCAAAAACTCATCGACAAAAAATTAGCGTATGTTTCTGAAAACGATGTTTTTTTCGAAGTCCGCAAGTTTAAAAATTACGGCAAGCTCTCCCACAAAAAAATTGACGAGCTCGATATGGGAGCCCGTATTGAAATTAATGAAAAGAAAAAAGACCCGCTGGATTTCGCGCTCTGGAAATCCGCAAAACCCGATGAGCCTTTTTGGGATTCCCCTTGGGGAAAAGGACGACCAGGATGGCATATTGAATGCAGCGCTATGAGCATGAAATATTTGGGAGAAACTTTTGATCTGCATGGGGGTGGACGTGATCTTTCTTTCCCCCATCACGAAAATGAAATTGCCCAATCAGAAGGGGCCTCAGGAAAGGAACCTTTTGCCCGTTTCTGGATGCACAATGGTTTCGTCAACATCAACGCAGAAAAAATGAGCAAGTCGTTGGGAAATTTTTTAACCGTTAAACAAATTTTAGAAGAATGGGATCCTGAAGTCGTTCGGTACTTCCTACTGTCTTCCCACTATGCCTCTCCTATTGATTTTACCGACACCGCCCTGAAAAATGCTCAAGACGCTTTATCGAGAATTTATGAAACCTTGTCACGACTTCAATCCACCCCAATAGGAGAGGGGCAATGGAAGGGAGATTTCAGCTCTCTTTTAAAAAAAGGGATGGACGATGATTTCAATACAACGGTCGTCATGGGGGAAGTTTTCAATACTATTCGTACCATTAATAGCCTTCTCGACAAACATCGTGGGTGGGATAAAGAAAATAAAGAAGAAATTTTGAAAGGACTCAAAGAAACGGTTGGCAATGTCTTAGGAGTTCTTAATTCAAATCCCAAAGAATTTCTAGAAAGACAAAAACAAAAAGGGCTTAAAAAATCCTCAATCAGTGAATCTGAAATCCAATCTTTCATTGAAGAAAGAAAATCAGCCCGCTTGGCCAAGAACTTCAAGCGGGCTGATGAGATCCGTCAGGAGTTGGAAACACGGGGGGTCGTGCTCAAAGATAATCCGGACGGGTCTACGACTTGGGAAATTCGTTAATCACAAGAGAATCCAAAGTTATCGGGTATACACACCTAATCCATGCCGACCATATTAGGCATATTATTGATAGTCTCTTGCCTAGTGACTGAAAAAGAAGGCTCCATCGTGGCTTGATAAAGAGTCCTTTGGTCCAAAATATAAAGAGCCCTGTTATTTCCAAATCCCATCATGAGAATACGCTGCGGGCTTGTGGCTCCCGTGGGAAGTTGCACCTCACCTTTTTTAATAATTCTTTGAGGAGAAATTTCGAAGAGCTCTACCCCATGATAACGAAACTGCCCCATCTCACTTCCACCATGACCCCCTTCAAAAAGAGAAATGGGCAGAGCCAGAAGACCGGTGGGTTTGTCAAAGGTAAAGGCGTGATGATCCGACAGGGCTTCCGAATATGTTCCACGTGAACCCAAAATAGTCTGGTCCACACTGGCAGGAGTTTGTCCTGAGGTCACATCAAAGAGGGCCAACTTGACACCCTGAAACCAGGCAAAACTCCCTTGATCTTCCGCATCCTTTCCCAAACCAATCAAATGATTTTCATCGAGTGGATGAAGATAGGTCGAAAACCCGGGCATTTGTAACTCACCCTCAACGACCAGATGTTGGGGATCTTTCAAATTGACAACAAACAGGGGGTCTATTTTTTTAAAAGTAACCAGATAACCTTTCGAACCCACAAATCGAACGCCGTAAATCTGCTCCCCTTGGGCTATTTTCTCCAGACGTCCCACAACGGGCAGATCTGATTGTGCTGTATCCAGGGCATACACATTATTCCAAACTTCTGAATTGCCCTCACGAGAAACGTGTTCAACGGTTGTGGCAATATGAAATGTGCTTTTATCTTCTCCCATAGAAAATGAGTTAATGATACGACCCGGGACGGCATGACTTGCGATGTACTGATGAAGCTGATCTCCTGTATTGATGGCAAAACGATGAATACGGGTTGTCTCATTGTTGTCAGGTGCTGAGGAATGATCGGAACCAGCCAAATAAAAAGATTTGGGGGAAGCATAAATCTGATAACCCAATCCAAGGACAGAAGTTGTCTTTTCCTGACTGGTATCCTCAAGATTAAAACTGGAGAGACGGATCAATCCGTCACTCGACTCGGAATTTGGATCGTGAACAATCTGATGACAGTTTTCTCCTATAAGTGCAGGAACTCCCTGAAGAGTGGGAAGCCAGTCTTCTAATGTTGCCCTTTCAATTTTTTGTCGATTGGACTCTTTGGCTGTTGCAATGGGGGCATCCAAAGAATTCAAAAAAGCCTCTTTTTTGGTGGAATCAGAACAGTCCCGAAAACCCCTCGCCCAATCAATCGTTGGCCCTTCGATCCTTGGCCCTTGAAAAGGACTGGACAAGGCCAAGTGAAGATTCTTTCCAACAATTCTTGCCTGTATTAAATTTCCCAAAACTGTTTTTTCTGAGATTTGGGTGGGATGTGCTGTATCGGATACATCCAAACGAATGATCTTTGTTGCAGAATAACCCAAACCTTCTGACACACTCACCCAACCTTGTCTTAAAATAATAAGCTTCCCATGGTCCAGAAAGAGGCTGTGATTACGAATATAACTTTGAGCGGTATCTCCAAAAGTAAAAGATCCTACTTTTTGAAATTCAGCGACGGGCCAGGCTTTGAAAATATCGACACTAGTTTGGGTTAAAACAAAAATAGACTCCCCATCTGTTTTGATGATGTCTCCCTCATCCACGCCTTCTTCCTGAAGATTGGTCGGGGTAAAATTTGATCCTGTGGACGAAGAAACGGGCATAGCCTGGGGTCCGTAAAGAGAACACGATTTATAATAACTATCCATGTCTTTTTCCATCTGACGGATGGTCTGCTGTTTTAGAACCGTCAGGAGATCGTCACAGCTGGAAAAGGCAGTGAGCGCACTTGTGGTGAGACTTTCGTTCGGCAACGGCCCTTGCCCATTTTGATTTTGAATTCCATAACATCCCCAAAAGAGGATCATGCAGGTCAGGATTAAAAAATGTTTCATAAGTAGCCTCCTATCCCGGTTATCGTCTAACGCGGGACAAGAGACTACTTTTGGAGAATGAATTCGTATTCTGGAGAATACAGGGAATTAATTAAACCGAAGATTGTTGATGATGGTACGGGACTGTTGCACACCATTATTGGCCAAGAAAAGATCCGTCACCACATAAAGAAGTTTTGTTCCCTGCAAAAAATAATACTCCTGTAAATCACCACCTGTCATTCCCGTCTCGGGATTATCATAAAAAAATCCTGAAAGATTGATGCCCGTATAAGCGACAAAGATACGCGTCGGAAAAATGGACTGAAGGTAATTGAGCAAACTTGTGGGCTGACTCGAGAGAGTCACATAATAAACAGTCATCGTTGAAGTGCCATCCGTAAAAACAGTGCTCGTTGACCGAGACGTATAAATACCTGGAGTTGAGTCATGCTGGGCAGAACCAGGGCTTGCAGGTGTTGAAGAAGCGGAAGGAGGAGCTGCATGTTCCGTATAACTCCAGCCACTGGGATATCCACTCGAAACATTTTCGGGAACGTTAGAATAACTAAACGCTGGATTTCCTGTTTCGGTTCCCTGACCTCGACATCCACCTAAACAAAGAAGCATCAAAGAAAGAATGCCCATTTTGAATCTCACCATAGTACCTCCGAAAGATTGAAAATCTGAAAATTAATCTGGTAAACAGAATCGGCTTTTTTATCTCCCGACAGCAAAACATTCAGCTCGCGACGAAACTCCTGAATGCGCCTTTTTGCCTCCAGAAATTTCTCACGAGACAAGGCAATCGTCAAAGAAGAAATATCCCTTTTCTCCCGAGAAATTTTTTCAAGAGAGAGCTTTGCCTGCTCCATCATCTGTCGGTGATAATTACGAATCGCAAGAGACTCTACTTCTCGTGAGGTCGTAATATTTTGATCCACCTGTACAAGCTTTCCTTTGGAATCACGTTTCAGCAACCCAAGGGCTAAAAGAAGCTCCAAGGCTGTCTCTGCTTCTTTTTTACTAATAGGAGGGTAAAGTTTTTTGGAAATCCATACAGGATCTTCTCGAAAGTCTGGGAGAAGAACTAACTCTCGTATCGCCGGATAGTACCAATGTGAAAAGTAAACAAAGGCATTATTTTCAATTTCTTTGACCTGCCGATATTTTTGAGACGAGGACAAGCGTTGATACCAGTGGTTTCTTTCCTCATCATTTTTTGACTGATTGAATCGGACTAAATTTTCAAAATAGTTTGATTCATCAGAATTGAAATGGAGAGCCTTTGAGAAATGTGTGATTCCTGAAAAACCTAAATTGCGTTTGCCCTCCATAACGAGTTTCAAAAAATTAGGGGAACTTAACCCCGCCAGACGGGCAAAGGAACGAAAAGAAAAAGACGCCCCTTTCTTCTTTTTTTGTTCTTGATAGTAGTCCCTCAAAAAATGACGATAATCGAGATAGTGATGAACAGTTAACATTGTCAGGTATTATGCGAGAGGGAAGGCCTACCGTCCAGCAAAATGACTGGAAGATTGTATTCTGGAGAATACAAGGCCCTAAATAATCCTTGATTTCAAAATGATATGAAAGTATCAATTAGTGATACTTTTTATACATTATGAAATATAATGAAAAAACAACTTCTTTGATTGAAAAGTTTAATCAACTTGACCTCACTCTTAAAGGTGTTTGGTCTATTGCTGACCTCTCTAATCTTATCGGTGGTGGATCTCCTCTCAACAACATGAGGATGATTAAAAGACTCACCCAGTCTCAACTCATCCAAAAAATGCAACGTGGTTGGTATGTGAGCAAAAATGCAAATTTGTTGATCCTTGCCTCCCGGATTAATCCCAAAAGTTATGTTTCGATGGAATATGTTTTATCTCAAAATATTCTGATTGGGTCTGCCCCTCAAAAGATCATTTCTATGATGTCTCTTGGGCGCAGCAGAAAAATCAAAACATCCCTGGGGTTGATCCAGTACTTTTCTTCTTCTAAAAATCTTTGGTTTGGTTTTTCAAAACACCCGGAAGGTTATCTCATTGCAGACCCCGAAAAAGCTTTTTTGGACATGCTTTACTTTTACAATCATGGAGTTCGTTATGTGGTGGATCCCACCTCTGAAATTGCCTCGGAAGAATTGAATCAAAAAAAAATCAGGTCTTATTTATTGAAATATCAGAATCCTAAATTTAGAAAATTTGTGATGAATCTTTTGGAGAAAAATCATGAATGAAATGGAAAGAATCTATTTAGAAATCATTCACCTCTTGGCAAAAAAATTTAAGGATCACTTGGTCTTAAAAGGGGGGATGTTGCTAAGGCTTTTAAATAGTGCACGATTTACTCGTGATATTGATTATGTCTTTGTAACAAAAGTGTCGAGAAAAGTGATTATCAAAGAAATTGAAGAGCTGATCTCAAAATCAGAAATTGCCGAAATCATTTCTTATCAGCTGAATTCGAGAGGTATCTTTATTCAACTGTGTGAAAAGGGAAAGAAGGAAAATAAATTCAAGCTGGAAATCTCAATGGCCTCTTCTCTTCACTTGCCCTCAGAACCTTTTTCTACACTCCCATTGGCCCAACAGTTTTCGATTCCTCCTTGTATCATTCGTGTCATGGCACTCGCAGAATCATTTTCTAACAAAATTGTTGCGAGCTTGGAAAGAAATGTGGTCAGGGATCTCTATGATATTTCACTTTATGAACCACTCACTCACTTTGACGAACCCACTTTAAGAGATCGCTTGAATCAGTTTGTCATCAGGAGAGCAAAGCCAATCAAGATATCTTTTCAAAAAGCAGCTCAGATGTTAGGAGAAAAAAAAGAAGGCTTGAATGAAGAAAAACTAGAGAGAGAATTATTCCCACTCATTCCGGAGCACCAACAAAAAGGCCTACTTTTAATTATCAAATCAAGCGTCAGTCGAGTCATTCAAAGACTAAGTACCCATGAATAATCCATTCAAACTCACCTCCGAATTTGAACCCAAAGGGGATCAGCCGCAAGCGATCCGCGAATTAACCGAACGAGCTCTTGCCGGCGAGAAACAACAAACTCTTGTGGGAGTCACTGGTTCCGGAAAAACATTCACGATCGCGCATGTGATTGCGAACCTTCAGCAGCCTACATTGGTCATTGCTCCCAACAAAACTCTCGCGGCCCAACTTTTTGGAGAGTTCAAGGAATTTTTTCCAGAAAATGCCGTGGAATATTTCGTGTCCTATTACGATTACTACCAACCAGAAGCTTATGTTCCCACCCGAGATCTTTACATCGAAAAGGATTCCTCCATTAACGAAGAGATCGACAAGCTTCGCCATTCGGCCACACGATCGATTTTAGAAAGAAAAGATGTCATCATTGTGGCTTCTGTTTCTTGTATCTATGGGTTGGGCTCTCCCGACTCGTATTACAATCTTGTCGTCCATATCAAACAAGGTGCGGACTACCCACGCCAGCAACTTTTAAAAGACTTGATCAAGGTCCAGTACGAACGAAACGACTATGATTTTCATCGAACCACTTTTCGTGTGCGTGGAGATGTCGTTGAAATTTTCCCCGCTCATGAAGAAGACCGAGCCATTCGTGTGGAATATTTTGGAGATGAGATTGAAAAAATTTCCATTGTGGATGCCTTGCGTGGAAATTCTCTGGGAACACT
>JGI1358J11329_10002409_pt1 | contig 14442 bp, 16 predicted proteins | sample Subgroupgradi54m_FD_11329 | JGI IMG/M metagenome (IMG submission 11329)
AGAATCAAATCTTTTGGAACACCGAAGATTATGATGAAAGTGGTTGCTGAAAATTTTAGGACGCTTACCAAGCAAGTCAAGGTAAATCCTCTGTTAGAGAACAAGCTTGTCACATTCATTAAAAATAATGAAAGACTCTTTGATCATAGAATTGCGCAAAACAAAATTCGTGATATTCACGGAGATCTCAACCTAGAGAACATATTTGTTGTAAAAGACAAGTTTTACTTGTACGATAGAATAGAGTTCAATGACATTTTACGCTATGCAGATGTTGCTCACGATGTTGCCCACCTGGCAATGGATTTGGATTTCTACCAAAGAGTGGACCTTAGAAAATACTTTGTTTCAGAATACATTGCCAAGAGTAATGACGAGAATTTAGAGAAAGTTCTTTACTTTCTTATGTGTTTTAAAGCAAGTGTGAGAGCCAAAGTTTCTTCTTTCAAAGCAAAATATGAATCTGATAGTACAAAAAGGCAGTCGCAAATCGAAGAATCTCAAAGACGGCTTGAACTAGCGGAGTCTTATCTTAGTTTGTTTTAACACAAGGTTCGGTTCTGTTAAGACCCAGCTAATAAACATAGTTGCATTTTAGACTCAGATGGAAAGAGTATGAAATTGTTTAACCATCGAATAAGTTGCATGATTCATTTCATCATTCCCAAGTGAGATTGTGGAGGAGTCATGGCAGCAAATATTGTCATGCCAACATAAAGTAATAACGCTGCAACCAGAAGTGCCATCATTAGCTTGCGCTTGGCAGGACTTGTTTCCAGATTGCGGTCTATGAAGGGCACAAGCAGCATGATGATTATTGCTGGTGCCAATATGTACGGAACAGTCTGCAAACCTCCCAAGTCCTCAATGGCATAAACCCAAAGCATATACCAATCTGGTTTTGTCACCTCAATTTTCGGATTTCCGAATGTCGAGAGTGGTGCAGAAACTACTGCCGAAATTACCATTATGATTCCTACTGCAATCGATCCATACAGTATCATTTTTTTAAAGTGCGTGGAATACGGTACTTCTCTTTCAGCAAGTGGAGTGCCATTCAGACTTGACATGCCGTGAATTCTAAGAAGATACAAATGCAAACCAACTAACACCAGAGCAAAGACTGGGAGAATAGTAACATGAGCACTGTTCATTCGAACAAGGAATGGTATTTGATGAGCAAACTCTGGACTGAACCAGTAACCAAATGGACCTAGATAATTTGTCAGCTCCAGATTGTGGCCTAGCGCTTCGACACCTTCCTGATCCCATTTTAAAACACTTCCAGAAAATGACAAAAGCCAGACAGTTATAAGAAGCACCACACCTGAGATCCATAATAGTTCTCGCGGTTTCTTGTATGAACCAGATACGTATGCTCTAATCATGTGAATATATACAAGAAAAAGTATTGCCTGAGCTCCCCAGTAATGCATGTTTCTTACAAAGTTCCACAAGTGGTGATGTGTCAGATACAAGACAGATGAGTATGCAGCGCTTTCATGTGGCATTGGCTCATAGACTTGTTGCAGTAAAATTCCTGTAATTCCTTCTACCAGTCCTAGAACGAGAATGATACCACCAAGCACAAAGGACAAAGTGTTTGCATGATCTGGAATAAGATGATCTAAGATCGGACCCATTCCAAGTCTATTCCTGAACCAAGAAGCGACACTCAATGTGATTGCCTCCTTGTTTCATATACCATGAAGATTGCAGTTGTTCCAACAAGAGCTGCCGAAATTGCGATAGGAAGTTTTGGGTATTCATCTATTGGTGGAAGCAGTTCAAAATCCCAGTGCTTCAAACTGTCCAAATTTATTGAATCCAGACTGGTATCGTTATTCCAGGAAGTAGCTTTTACAAAGCTGTCATATGGAGCACCAACTTTAAGGACAAAATTTCCACTTTCTAACTCCCTGCCAAAGGTAGCAGTAAATTCACCATGTTCAATAGATGATCTTGTCTTGACAGTAGGATCAAGTGGCGTTACCTGTTTTCCATCAATTGTGGACCATACGTCATCTGAACCATTAACACCAGCTCCCTCAAACGCGATTACTACTCCAGACCCCTCTGTGGAGTTCAAGGTTCTGCTTACCAGAAAGACTGCATAAGTTGAATTATTCACTGACATCAAGGTCATTGCAGGTCCATCCAAGCTAGGAAACTTGACGGCCTTTGCTTCCATCCACTGAGGAAGTGACTGGTCTGGCTGGAGGGTTAAATCTCCAGACACGTGATAGGACAGAAGCCAACCGGTACCAGCACCTTCATGAGCTTGTGCTGCTCTTGGAGAATTCAGACCAGTAGCCAGTAAAAACAAAACAAGGAAAACGAGAAATGATATTGATTTCATGGTTCTACATCATCTGTTTGCAAGATAGATTGCCTCTTCCAGCCCTTTTAGTGAATTTTTGGAACCATCTAGAGGTACCAGTATTTTCTTTATTTTTAACTTCATTTTTGCAATCCTATTTCTTCTTGACAGGTTTTCCATCATGAGAACAAATCAGCCCATCGCTAAAGCAAAATGGCTTGTAAGATTGGTTAACTTTAGAGCGGATTACTGTTACACGATTTGATCTCCTTTTACCCCGTCCATGGGTTCTAGATTCGTAACGACCAAATTTTAATGGGAGTTGATCAGCTGGAAATTTAATGGATTTTTTAGTTTTTTTCAATTTTCAAGCTCCACTTGATGGTTATCTTGATTTCCTTGCCGCTGTCTCTCTTGATATTGCATGAAGTATAGAATCTGCGAGGCCCGGTCTACGTGTGGGCGAAAGAAACATGGCCAAGTCTGTAACTGTTACAATTCCAACAATCTTGCCTTCCTTGATCACTGGGAGCCGTCTCACATGATTTCTTATCATAAGTTCAGCGGCCTCCTCTACTGTTTGGTGAATCTTGGCGGTAATCACTGGTCTTCTTGCAAATTCCTCTAGTGTGACATTTTTGAGGGATATGTCAATACCGCTAATTCCACTAACAATATCTCTCTCCGTTATGATACCATATGGTTTGCCATTTTCTGTTACCACAATACATCCTACTCCCTTTTGTGTCATAAGAACAGATGCGTCGTAGACCGTCTTTGTTGGTTCCAAGCTTACAACTTTGGTTGTCATTATTTTTTTTATAGGAGTCTTGCTCTGTTCCACAAGTACATCTAATGCATCTCGTTTTCTTATCTTGTCAATGACATTTTGAACTTGCCTTATACTCATATCAGCTTGATTAGCTATAGATTCTACAGACAAGTCAGAATGACGGTATAATGTTTCAATGAGATTCCTCTTCCTTCCAACTTCGGAATTTACAGTTTTTTTCATATTCATCTAATCATTTATTGCTTTGAATTATTAAATAACCATCTATGATTATCATAATTGAAAATTTTCAAAGGACCTTTAATATGAAAATAGTTGTCATTCTATGATTATGAAAAATGATGGAATTAATACTCATTTTACCAAACACCAAACCAAAAGAAATGTTTAGTATGTCTTATCAGATTGAACCAAGTGAGAAGATCAAATTCTTCAAAATAAGCTGATCTGATAGAGGGACGGTGAATTTGCACTGCATACCAGACAGTATTAAAAGTCTAGGATGAAAATATCAATGCTGGGAGCTGGATGAGGGACCCCTACAAAATCCTTGGTAGGATGCCAATATCAGGACAATCTTGTCGTCATGATGGTCCCCCTTCCAATCTCTTGGAAGAATACATCTATTTAAAAAGAATTTTGATTCTCAGCTCTGATAATTAACTTTGATCTTAAAAGCGATTTGATTGACCAAATATCAATTTTGAAGCACAAAAAGAAAAAATCCGAAAGTGTTTATGGACATGACGGGCACGAATGGGGCTCAAAGGACGATTCTGAGAAGTTGGAATGGGAAAGACACTACGAGGCAAGAAGAGAGAAATGGGATGATAAAAACGAAGATTTCATGAACACGTCTCCACTCCCAAATAGAACCGAGCTTCCACTTGGAGAGTATTTACTGGAAGATCTATTATCAAATTCCCTATTATCGTCACCAGCTGTAAGCATAATGGAGGAGGATCCTGTAAGTGAGGCCGCCTCGTTATTGCCACATCATTTAGAGACATTTACAGATTCCTTGGTTGCTACAAAACAAGATAAACCGGTAGGGCTAGTTGGCGGTATTGAGATTCTTGATGGCGTTCTAAAGGAACCCAGTTCTAGATTCTTTGACAACAAGAGGGTGGGAGAGATTATGAGTAGTAAGCTAATCGTATTGGGAAGGCAAACAAAACTATCTGATTTATTGAATGAATGGAGAAAAACCAGAAGGGCCTTTGCAATCATTCCAAATCAGTATCATGGGTATTCTGTAATTTCGGCACGGAAGATCTTGGAGGTAGGAGCTGCATGTGCAACAGACATGAAAGTATCCGAAATGCCCAAAAAGAGAATTGTTTTCTTTAGACGTGATTCCACAGTGGGTGAAATAATAAAATCAATGTTTGAGAACAAAACTCGCAAATTAGTTTTAGAAAACAGCGAGTTGTTCATAAGCGATAGGATTATCATAGAAAAAATCGTCAAACTCAACTGTCTTCGTAACATGAATAACTTTTTGGATACGAAGGTAGACATTTTCAAGCTAGATGTGGCCAAAAGAATTCCAGAAGATTTGACAATACCTGAAGCCTGCAAGACTATGTGTGACATGTCTTCGCCGTACCTTATTACCCACAGTCAGGTAATCAGCCCTTGGGACATGACAATGATTCTTGATACCAAAAACTAGAATGTCTTTCCTCAGACCCGAAGAAATATTCAAAAGATTACAAAAAAACTTAATGAATTAGCCATGTTGAAATCATAAACAAAGCAGCAACCCCCATAATTGCTGTTGTAAGCCAACCAAGAACATTTGACAGTTTCCCATTTGTCTTTTTACCTAGAGCCTTTTTGTCGTTTGCTATCTTCATTACCATCACCAGTAATGGAACTGCAACCATCCCATTTATGACGGCGGCATATATGAGCGCCTTAATTGGATCTACATTTGCCAAGTTAATCCAAAGACCAATCACAGTAGATATTATTATTGTCAGGTAGAATGCCTTTGCCTGTTTGAATTTCTTACTTAGGCCTTGTTTCCAACCAAGACCCTCTGATATGGCATATGCTGAGGAACCAGCAAGAACTGGTATAGCAAGTAGCCCTGTTCCGATTATGCCCATTGCAAATAGAAATTCTGCGATTTTGCCTGAATTAGGAAAGTTATGCACAAGGGGTTCTAACGCCTTGGCTGCCTGATCGGCTGTTTGAATATCTGTAATATTGTTTACATGCAATGTATTTGCTACAGTAATTATGATAAACCACATGATTATCTGTGAGAGTGCCATTCCTATCGCGTTGTCTTCTCTCATAAGACGCAGATCTCTTTTTGTTACGCGTGGTTTGCCACTCCCTATTTCTCCGATCTTATTTTTCAAAACTTCTTCTTCTGCTTCCTCAGATGCTTGCCAGAAAAAAAGATAGGGCGAAATGGTTGTGCCAAACAGCGCAACAAACATCATTGCAAAAGAAGGTGTGAGATTAAAATGTGGCACAATGGTTGCAACAAGTACCTCAGGCCAATTTTGAGTAACTATGATTGCTGTTACAACATATGCAAGTAGTGCCATTGTTATGTACTTTAAGAGCTTGGCGTATGATCGATAGGAAATAAATATTTCAGTTGAAAGAATAAACACGGTAAAACAAATAGTGACAACAATAGTTGGAATCTGTGGTACCAGCAGCTGAACTGTTGCACCCATTGCCCCTATGTCAGCACCTATGTTTATCGTGTTGGCAATAAGCAACAACGATATAACAGGCAAAACTGTTTTTTTTGAATACCTCCTTTTTATGACTCCTATTAACCCGCTGCCTGTGACAAGACCTATACGAGCACACATCTCCTGAATTGCAGTCATTAATGGATATTGAAATAATGCAAGCCATAGAATACCAAGACCGAATTGAGCTCCTCCTTGTGAGTATGTAGCTATTCCTGACGGATCATCATCAGCAGCACCGCTGATTAGTCCGGGGCCAAGAATTCGAAATATTGATTTTATAGACTTCATATTGTCGGGTCTGTTTTAAGAGAAAATAAAACTAGACACGATTATTACTCGTGATAATATCAAAAATGGGTTAAAAACAGTCCCATTCTGGCGGTAATTCCCACTAGACCTGAACCAGAATAAAATGAGATCGCCTCCAACTTTTTGTGTGAGTCTTACAAGACCCAGTACTGTTACAGTTTAATCTGACCCGATTTTGCAGCAACACACAGGGAACAGGCACCAGCTATGTCAGAACAAGTGCAATTATTCTAAAATTTATTGTAATTATCATTTTGATACTATTGAGAGAAGCTCCGGCAATGCCTTGGCAGATGCTGATCTAATCGAAAGATCCATGCTTTTAGACATTGGAGTTTCCTCAGGGTTTACCTCAACTATGGCAGCTCCATTTTGTTTTGCATATACCGGTAACAGGTTGGCAGGTGATACTGCAAGTGAGGTACCAACTACAAACATTAGATTGCACGAATTTGCTTGCATCATGGCCTCACCCCAAACATCTTGTGGTAGTGCCTCACCAAACCAGACCACATCAGGCCTTAACATTTTACCGCATTTGCAAATAGGAGGAAGTTCTGAAAAATTACCTGCAATTTTTTCTTTAAAATCACACACAGTACACTTTATTGTAATTATACTACCATGTAATTCATAGACCTGGCTGCTTCCTGCTCTTTGGTGCAACCCATCTATATTTTGAGTCAGAACGCGAACCTGCTTGTATTTTTCTAAATTTGCTATTGTAACATGACCTGCATTTGGCTTTGCAGCAAGTATGTTTTTTCTTCGCTCCTCATACCACTCCCAGACAAGCTTTGGATTTTCATAAAATGCATCAATTGTTGCAAGCTGCATGGCATCATATTTTCTCCACAAGCCGTCTTTTCCCCTAAAGGTAGGAATGCCACTTTCTTGGGAGATGCCAGCACCAGTAACAAATACGATCTTCTCTGCTTGTTTTAATTTATCAGCAATTGATTCAAACATTTCACTTGATCTCTATTTCTAAAAGATCCTTTGCTGCTATTACTGAACCATGTATGGTTTGAGCCTCTTTTACTAGAATTTCAGCATCATCATACCTTGCAGAAAAGTGAGTCAGTACCAAATTAGAGACACCTGCCTTTTTTGCAAGCTCTGCAGCTTCTTTTGCTGTGGAATGGTAATTTTCTCTTGCTTTTTCCTTTAGCTCGTCTGAATATGTAGAATCAAATGTGATATAATCACAATTTTTGAAAAACTCTTCCAGTCTTTTAGTTGGCCTTGTATCCCCTGATATTCCAATTTTTCTACCTGGTCGTTTTTGCCCCATCACTTCAGATGGTTTGATTGTTTTGTTTTCAACCTTTACTTCCTGGCCCCCTTGAAGCTCATGCCAGAGCTTGCCTTTTGGAACCCCTAGAGCTTTTGCCTTTTCAGGGTAGAACCTGCCCGGCCTGTCCTTTTCAGAAAACAGATACGAAAATGCGGGAATAGAGTGCTCTGCCTCGCAGCAGTGAATTGTATATGATTCATCATCAACTATCAGCCCTTCTTGTATCATCATTATTCTAACAGGAAATGTAAGACCAAAGTTTAGCACCCTAAGATTTGCTGCCATAAAATCCTCAATCCCTTTTGGACCATAGATGTCAATTGACTCGGTTCTGTTTTGCAAAGACATTGTCTGCAATAATCCCAGTATCCCAACAACATGATCACCATGCAAATGTGTGATAAAGATCTTCATCTTTTTGTTCCAGCCGATTTTTGATTTTAGAAAAGAGACCTGCGCCCCTTCTCCTGCATCAAACATGAGTATCTCCTTGTCCAAGACTAGACAGATGCATGTCATGCCTCTGTTTTCTGTTGGCTGCGCAGCCGATGTTCCCAAAAATACCAGCTTCATCTTACCACAATCACTCTTGTCAAGCTCTTATGTCTGTAGATATCGTATTTTTTTGCCGGGTTTAATTCTATCTGGTCTATTGTACCCTTTTTGTACATGATGGCAATCTTTTTTTTCTTTGGCAAAATTGAGATAAAATCCTGGATTAGTTTTTTTGGAGATTGGGATGATTTTGAGGCAGTACCATATGGCAGGTCAGTAACAACTCCATCTATTTTTTCTTTGATCTTTTGTAGGTATTTATATCCTGCATTGATGATTTTTGAGTTAAATCCATTTGAGGACAGATTCTTTTTTGCTATACTGCACATCTTTTCATCAAAATCAATCCCAATGGAATGTATTCCCATTGATTCGGCCTCTAACAGAATGGTTCCAGTCCCGCAGAATGGATCGCACAAGGTTTCATTTTCATTTAATCCTGACAAGTTAACCATCGCTCTGCTAAGCTTCCAGTGAAGCTCAGACGATGATTTTATTACTTTTTTTGGTCTTGGAGGCTCTGTAGTACTGGTGGTGTATCCAATATAGCTTTGCGAGTCTGTAAAAATAAGATAAACTATAAGCGCTGGATTTGACAGGGAGACCTTGGCTCCCGAAGTTTGTTTTATTGCAGCACCTGTTGTCTTTTCTATCTCAGAAAGGTCCAGTTTCTTTGGGGTAAGATTGATTGCCCTGCAGGCAAATGTATCTAGCTTGTGCAATAGTGATAGATCATCTTCTGAGAACAGGTCAGAAAATGTACTTGCTATCTTTCCTGCGGTTCTCACAAAAGTGGCTCTCTGAGATATTTTGTACCATGGAATGGTAGAGTTTGTTATTACAAGTCTAGAGTCTGTCTTAAATGATGTTTTTGTATCATAGCTTTTAGATATTGCAATTATTTCATCTCTTGCAAGCTCGACATTTTCTCCAGAGACTACAAAGAAGCTTTGCGGCATTATTTGATTGCCTTTGCTATGATAGGCGAGACATCAACTATACCAGTCTTTCCTGGAATTGTATTGGTACTGATTATCTTTGAGACTCCAGCTTTTCTTATTCTCTTTTCTGCATCACCAATCAGTAATGCGTGTGTGCAAGCTGCATAGATGTTTCTGCATTTTTGTTTTTTTAGAAATTCGGCAGCCTTTACTATACTTCCACCGGTGCTTATCATGTCATCAACTAGAATCAAATCCCTTCCTTTGACTTGCTTTTGATTTTTAGATCGTATTTCTACAATCCCAGTTTTTTTATCCCTGTATTTTTTTAATGCGATAAATTTCACACCAAAAAGCTTTGCGAAATCTCTTGCTCTTGCAATTCCACCAAGGTCTGGTGATACCACAAGAGGATTTTTTAGATTTAGTTTTTTGAAATGCTTGACAAGCTCAGGTACAGCAGAAACATTTGTTGCGGGTATTTTAAAATGATTTAGTGCCATTTTGCTGTGAATGTCAACTACTATGACTTTGGTTGCACCTGCAGCTTTGAACATGTTTGCAACAAGTGACATGGTAACCACCTCTCCTGGAAGAAATTCCTTGTCTTGCCTTGCATAGCCAAGATATGGTATTATTGCAACAACTTGAGACGAGTATTTTTTTGCCTTTGAGACAAGGGAAAGCGCTTGAATTAGATTGGAATCTACTGGTGGATAGGTAGATTGAACCACTATGATTTTTCCATTTGGTTTACCGTTAATGGTGATCTTACTTTCTCCATCCGGGAAAATTCTTAATTCAGATTTGAAGTATTTTGCTTTAAGCTTGGTTGCTATTTTTCTTGCAAGATCCTCAGAAGCTTTTGCGCCTATTACGGTATAATTAGCCAACAAACTCATCGAGTTGCGAGTCATTCTTAAGTTTTAAGGGGGTATAGATAACTTACGGTTCAGGTCCACAGGGAACCAGTACCCATCTTGGTCTATTTTTGGACCCACTTTGTTCGTAAATTTTCTTATTTTATATTTAAAATTATAATAACGAAAAATAAACTCATTTTGCAAAACAACTACAACGTTTAGACAGATGCTTATTACAGCCAATTAGCTTATGGTCTTTGCAACCACAGAGAATGCATTTTCTTTCCATACTATCGAATATGAGCTACTAAAAGAAATATCTTTTATTGTTGTTTTACCTTTTCAATCTTTGTAGCAAGAAATTGGTTTAACAAAACTCATGGACCAGATGGTTTCCTTGCTCGTATAGATTTGATTTTTAAATTGTAGTTTTCAATTTTTCAATTATTGATATTGCCTTTTGTGTTCCTTTTCCTTCCGTAAGAGAATAGGTAGAGCCATCATCATTTTTACCATCTTCAAAAACAAGTCCAGTATCAATCAATCTCTGTTTAAAATTTCCCCCTTTAAACCAGTTTAACATTTTTTTGGAAGTTCCCAATGATTGAAATTTATTTTGAATTTGTTCCTTTGTCTGTTTTGGTGTAGAATATAGGATTAAAATAACAAGATCCTGAGGTTTTATTTTGGAAATCTTTTCTACTAATAATTTTTGTAATCCGGATAGATTTGTTAGATTGCTAGATTTAGAAGATTTTTCTTTTTCAAGGTTGGATACTCTTTTTTCTAAATTATCAATTTTTTTTTCCATTTATTTTAAAGTAATTAATGTCCAGTACTATTTCCGAGCTTGACTGGTATCCACTACAACATTGAACGTCCCAAGGTAGCCCTGCTGGTTCTTAGTCAGGTTTAGCATCAGATGCGTTCCAGTGTTGGTATATATCAGCCCGTCAGTAGAAGGTCCGTTATAGATACCGTCCTGATTATTTTTAACATTGCGTAACCCATGATTGCTGTACGGAAGTTGCGATTCCACCTTGTCTGTTATGGAATCATCAAAGTAAAACTGCGAGGTCCACTCGAAAGTCTTCTGCGAACCATCAAAGGTGCGCACCTTGATGTGTATGTGTATCGCCCTGCCCTCATACCAGCCCGGATAAATGGTATCAAATTGAACCAAACCGTTACTGTCTGTTATTTGGTATCCGCGAAGGTACTTTTTTCCAACTGTGTTAATAGCATAGATATCAGAGTACAAACCCTGAGAATTGGCATGCCAAATGTCTACATGTACACCACTAAGAGGGATGCAGGAACCATGATTGATATCATAGACATGAATCGCAAGATGCAACGGAATGCCGTCTTGCACCGAGCCGTCCGAGGGATCAGATCTGATGTCAGAGCGGTTAAGCTTCTCATCGATAAAGTATGGGCCTTCGGTCTGCTGTGGTGTGCTCTCTACTTCGATCAAGGAAGGTGTCAGCGTGCAAGTCTCCTTTGTTTTTGCGCCAGTCTGAGTTGTAGATTGTAGAGGGGATCCAAATTGTTTAGAAGGAGATCCCATTGGCGGACCCATTGACATGAGTACAAACAATCCTGCCAATATTGCTGCTACAACTATTACAGAAACGATCAGAACTCCCTTTTTGTTCATCGCTGATTTAGTCAATGGAGAGATCTTTAAAGGATATTATATCATTATTATTTTAATGCCAAACAGGATAGTATCATTTCTTCCAAGTGCTACTGAAATACTTTACGAGCTTGGAGTAGGGGATGATATAGTTGGCGTGACACACGAATGCAACTATCCAGAGCAAGCCAAATCCAAGCCACGCGTAATCCATTCTTCCTTTGATCCTGGTACCATGACAAGCCAAGAGATTGACAACAAAGTAGTAGATCTGATGCATTCAGGAAAAGACATTTACGTTTTAGATGAACAGATGCTCAAAAAAGCAAATCCAAACCTCATTGTTGCCCAAGGCATATGCGAAGTATGTTCTCCTTATACAAAAGAGATTAACAGGGCTGTTACCATTTTACACAACAAACCCGAAGTTCTAATTTTAGATCCACGAAATTTAGATGACATTTTAAACAACATATTTGATGTTGCAAAAAAAGTAGGTAAAGAAAAAGAAGCTCAAAACCTTGTAACATCACTACAAAAACGGATCAATTACATACAAACCAAACCCAAAAAATCAAAACCAAAGGTACTTTGTGTAGAATGGCTTGATCCATTATTTACTGCAGGCCACTGGGTACCGCAGATGGTAGAAATGGCAGGAGGGATAAACGGCCTAAGTTCCGCAGGTGACCAGTCAAGACGCATGAAACCAGATGAAGCAGTAGAGTTTGATCCTGATATCATAGTTCTCATGCCTTGCGGGTTTGATGTCAGCCGAACATCAAGTGAATACAAAAAACTTGAAAGCAACAAAAAATGGCAATCACTTGGAGCTGTTCAAAACAACAAAGTCTATGCAGTAAATGCAAACGAGTATTTTTCCAAGCCTGGACCAAGAACAGTCACAGGTCTTGAAATTCTAGCAAAAATAATACATCCGGAAAACTTTGCAGATATAAAAATCCCACAAGATTCTTTTAAAAAATTACCCATGCCATGAAAAGTTACAAATTAAGCTAAAAGTCCATTTGTATTATTGGATCTAGTTCTGGCTGATATTCATGCAGATTTTAATGCCCTTGAAACAATTGTACAGGTTGCTACAAGCAATGACTTTACCAAAAAATATGGCGCCTTTTCAAGAATCATAAACCTTGGCGATGTACTTGAAAGGGGAACCCATCCAAAAGAAACACTTGGTAAACTAGAGTCACTAAAACAAAATTATCCAGTTGTTTCTGTTATAGGAAATCACGATGAAGCGTTTTTGTACAAAAGACAGGTGAGCGGAAGTTCGATTGAAAGCCGGATTGCACATAAAGATCTTTCTTCTGATGATCTTTCATTTTTTCCACAAAACAAAGATGGAACATTTGGACAGCAGCTATTTGTAGACAAAAAAAACGGCCTTTTTTGTGTCCACGGAGGACCGCTAGATCCCAAAAAAATTACTCCAAAAAACGCACATGACGAAGCATGGCTATACCAAAGATCGTGGCAGAGGCTCTCAGAAGACGACTTTGAGTATTTTAGCTATTATGGGTATCATTACAAAGCTTCATCAGCTTTTATTGAAACAAAAAACCATTTCTCAAGTTGTGTGATTTTGTGTGGCCACCAACACACTGAGACAGCAATAATGCAGGACAGAGACATTAAAGAAATTTTTTCCTCACTTGAACCTACACGGGAGAGGACCTCTAATTTTGTACTTGAGAAGAGGGAAATTGAAATTGAAAAATCAAACAATTATTTAATAAGATTGGGCTTGGGCGGACCAGAAGGCTATTACGGTGTAGGATCCGCAACACCACATTTTGGAATAGTACAGTATAATCCAAAAAAAGTAATTCTATTTACAGTAAACCCTTAAGGAATTTCTTACGTAGTAATCTCTGGTTTTATGGTCCACGCTATTGCCATGCCTATAAATGGAATAGAAACCAGGACAGCAATTTCCACATAGGCTCTGTATTGTTCGCTGTGTGCAGGATCAGGGTGTGTTAGAAGAATGGGCACTGGGAGCGCACATGCAAACCAGACAATAGAGAGCATAATTATTATTTTCAGTGATTTCTTTTTCTTTGGTGTCACAAACTCATTTTGGTATAGTTCTATTAATTTGATTAGAATGATTACCTTGCAGCCACACCACCATCTAGAGGCAGGACTGCCCCAGTAGCCCATGAGGAGTCATCTGAAGCAAAGTAAAGAATGGCCTTTGCCACATCTTCGGGAGTTCCTATTCTCCCAATAGGATGTTCTGCTGCAGCCATCTCTCTTTCTGATTTTGTACCAAGATAGGGCCTTGTCATATCTGTTTCAACAATTCCAGGACAAACACAATTTACTCTAATTTTGTATTTTGCATATTCTAACGCCCATGCCTTTGTAAGCAATACCATAGCACCTTTTGATGCAGTGTATGCATCTGCCTCAAAATTTTCAAATGCTTTGAGGCCTGCATTAGATGAAACATTAATGATGCAACCGCCATTTTTTTCCATGTGTGGTATTACAAATTTGGTAAAACGAAATTGCCCTGTCAAATTTATATCAATTACTTCATTCCATTCTTTCTCTGAAATTTTGTGCAATGGTTTTATCTGAGGAAAAATTCCAGCATTGTTTACCAAAATGTCTATCTTACCAAATTTCTCTATGGTCTTTTTTACAACATTTTGTACATCAGATTCACTTCTGATATCGCCTGAAACAGAAAAAACATTACCAATTTCTTTTGCAGCATCCTGTAGTCTTTTTGAATCCTTTGCTGTTATTGTTACATTTGCGCCTTCTTCTACGAAAAGTTTGGCCGTTGCTTTGCCAATTCCTCTGCTCCCACCTGTCACAATGGCAACCCTTCCTTTAAGCTTCATAAAGTGAAATACAAAAAGTGGCTTTTTAATTTTAGAGCTTTATTCCAAAAGTTATGTGTCGGTTTAAGATAAAGTTCACACCGGAAGCAATACCTATTGATATGAAAGCGGCCAAAAGATAGT
>JGI1358J11329_10002420_pt1 | contig 14412 bp, 14 predicted proteins | sample Subgroupgradi54m_FD_11329 | JGI IMG/M metagenome (IMG submission 11329)
ACATGCCGGACAAGTTTAGACTGTTGCGATCCTCTTCATCCTTAAAAGGGAAAGCAAAAGGATAATCAGTAGTCTTGAAACTACTAATATCCGTATCTTTTTGAGGATTCTTAGGGTCAGGGTGAGGTTCAGCTTTAGGCTGACCACTCTCGTCAGTCGTACTCTTCAAAAACGTCATTGTACGTTTATAAAGAGCATTAATACCGGGGGGACCAATCCAACGCAGACCAGGTTTGAGGATTCTGGGGTTTTTACCCCACGTCAAAACAATTTTACACCAACCCTCCTGAACGATGGTGCACAGAATGTTAGCACTAGCCAAGCCGTATATGGTGTAATACACCAAAAGCGGGAATACTGCTGCCACCACCAATCCCACAAGTTTCGCCTCGAAATCAAGGGGCTTAATGCTCCCCTTTTTCACGAGCACATTCCCTTGACTCATCAATGCCCCGCCATTTTCTTGATCGCCTAGTTCCATGAGCTCGTTACCTTGCCTTATAAAATCATTACCAAGGAAGACATTGCGCCATTGCTGGAACCACGATCCTGCAATCCAAAGGATTACCATGAGACAAACAGCGTTAATCCAAGCGAATAAATTCTTCATTGTGTTTCCCTTTACTGAATTGAACAGGAATCAATAGCTGTGCGCAGGGAATCTGCGACAAAATCCAGCTATATTTTTCAATGTTCTTAGTATTTTTACTTTATCATACTTAATATTCTTTGTCAATGCTTTACAGCTTGTCCCACAATATACTTTTTGACAGATATGTTATGTGATATAATGAAGTTAATTTAAAGGGTAAATATCAAAGTGTAAAATGATAATTTAAAGTTATAAAAAGAATAGTTTTTTAGTATAAATTTTGCATTTTGATTTTTAAATTTTACATTAATACCGTGGCTCAATATCCGATTCCACAATTTATAGAAGAAGAGGCCAAAATAGTTTTTTTCCTGACCTTCAGGCAGTTTTTTTTGCTTGTTGGAGGAGGTGTTGCTTCTTTCGCCCTATACTATACTTTGCCCTTTTACCTTTTTGTAACTTTCTCAATATTTATCATGATGGTGGTTTCAGCCATAGCTTTTTTAAAAATAGACGATGAACCAGTTATAAAAAAAATTTTGCATTTTATTAACTTTCACACCGATGATAAAAATTACATATGGAAAAACGAAGATCCGTCTTACCTGTCTAAAGTAGTTAATGCTAAACCCGAGCCAGCGGAGAAAAAGGGAGAGCAAATGAGTCAAGACAATAAAAATACAAAAGAATATACGTATTTAAAATCCAGTTTAACTGCTCCTGTTTCAAAGGAAATTACGAATACAAAAACCAGTAGATTGAATGCGGCCAAAAAAGCAATAGAATTCAAAAATAAATAAAAATGGAAAAATCAAAATGGAAAATGACAATTTAAAGTTTAAAAATGAATTAATTGAGATTTCCAATGTTATTGCTTCAAGTATATTAACATTAAAAAATAAAAAGTAATTTTGATTTTTGATATTTGCATTTTAAACTAATATTATGCCAACTACACAAGAATTTTTGGAAATAAAAGATATTAGAGAAGGGGTTTTAATTTTAAAGAATAATCAAATACGGGGAATATTGCTGGTTTCCTCGATAAATTTTGCTTTAAAGTCTGAAGAGGCACAATCTTCCATTATCTACGCCTTTCAAAATCTTTTAAATTCCCTAGATTTTTCCTGCCAGATTATAATCCAATCAAGAAATTTGAATATTACTCCCTATTTAGACATCATTAAAGGGTTGGAAGAAAAACAAACCAATGAATTATTAAAAACACAAATTTCCTCGTATGGTGAATTTATAAAAGAACTAGTTAAAGGAGAAAATATTGTGACAAAAAATTTTTATGTTGTTGTTCCATACACATTAGCAGAAATATTAGGGGTTAGATCTATTGGAAAACAGAATAAATTGAATGAACAAGATTTTGAAAAATGCAAAACTCAACTTTGGCAGAGAATGGAATTTTTAGCCAGCGGACTAAAAAGGTGCGGATTGGATGCCATGCCCTTAATAACCCCGGAATTAATTGAACTGTTTTGGTCAATATATCATCCTTCAGAAGCAGAAGCCGGATATTACCCGGAAATTTTACCTGAACTATTGAAGTAGATAAAAATGTAAAAATCAAAATGGAAAATGACAATTCAAAGTTTAAAAATGAATTTAAAACACGACTGTATAGCTGGGTTTTAAGATTAATTAAGTTTATAGATAAATTACCTAAAGATTCTACTTGCCAAGTAATGGGAAAACAACTATTGCGCAGTGGTACAAGTATTCTTGCTAACTATGTTGAAGCAAACTCTGCTAGCTCTAGGAAAGATTTTACAAATTTCTTTACACACTCTTTAAAATCTGCGAATGAGTCAAAGGTTTGGCTCACCCTACTAAGAGACACTAATAAAGGAGATAAAAATGAATTAAAATTATTAATTGATGAATTAATTGAGATTTCCAATGTTATTGCTTCAAGTATATTAACATTAAAAAATAAAAAGTAATTTTGATTTTTGATATTTGCATTTTAAACTAATACTATGGATTTACCTTTTTTTAAAAAAAAAGAGAAAGGAGCAGAATTTCATCTCACTGAGGCTAAGATAGATGTAAAAGACATTATTGCTCCTTCGTATATTGGCATAAACCAAAACAACATAAAATTAGGAGATAAAATTGCCAAATCCTATTTTATTTTTTCCTATCCAAGATACCTAAATACCGGCTGGCTTTCTCCTATTATCAACTTGAATGTGCCAATGGACATATCTTTTTTTATATATCCTATTGATAACAAACTGATTTTAAAAAAATTAGTGTCTAAGGTCACCATGGTGTCTTCTGAATTGTTAGAAAGGCAGGAAAAGGGGCTTATCTCAGATCCTGCTTTAGAAACCGGTTATCAAGACATCGAAAATCTGCGAAACAGAGTAATAACCGCCCAGGAAAAAGTATTTAAGTTTGGCCTCTATATTACCGTTTACGAAGACACCGAGGAAATAATGAAAGAAACCGAGGTTAATTTACGGTCTATTTTTGAATCCCGTTTAATTTATATAAAACCGGCTCTATTCAGGCAACGAGAGGGGCTTATTTCAACCAACCCCTACGGATTAGATTTAATTTCGGTGCATATGCCAATGAACACTGATCCATTATCAACATGCTTTCCTTTTATTTCTTTTGATTTAAGTTCTAATGAGGGAATTTTATACGGCATTAACGGCCACAATAGCTCTCTTGTTTTATTTGACCGATTTAGTTTGGAAAACTCTAACTCGGTTGTTTTTGCAAAATCGGGATCTGGCAAATCGTATGCTATAAAACTGGAAATTTTAAGATATTTAATGTGGGACGTTGATGTCATTGTCATAGATCCAGAAAATGAGTATGAATTTTTGGCTAATGCGGTAGGAGGAGAATTTTATAAAATATCTTTGAATTCACCAAGCCATGTCAACCCCTTTGACTTGCCCCTGCCAGGTCCCGACGATGATCCAGAAGATATTTTACGGTCAAATATCATAAATCTAGTGGGCTTGTTTAGAATAATGCTGGGAGGACTGACTACTGAAGAAGACAGCATTTTAGACCAGGCATTGGCAGAAACGTATGCCATAAGAGATATTACCTCAAAATCTGATCCTGCTACATGGCAGAATAACACACCCTTAATGTCTGACTTTGCTGAAGTTTTAGAAAATATGGAGGGGACGGGATCATTGGCAAAGCGCCTTAAAAAATTCACCACAGGGACTTTTGCCGGATTTTTTAACCAGAAATCGAATATAACTATTAATAATAGATTTATTGTTTTTGGAATTAGGGATATGGAAGAGTCTTTAAAACCTATCGCTCTATTTATCATCATGAGGTATGTTTGGAATATTATTAGATCTGAATTAAAAAAGAGAATTTTAGTTATTGATGAGGCGTGGTGGCTGATACAATCAGAAGATGGCGCTTCGTTCTTGTTTGGAGTTGTAAAAAGGGCAAGGAAATATTGGCTTGGAGTTACAACGATAACCCAAGACGTGGAAGATTTTATGCGATCTTCCTATGGAAAATCCATTATTACCAACTCATCCCTGCAGCTTTTATTAAAACAATCGCCAGCCGCCATTGATGTGGTGAAAAAAACGTTTGACCTGACTGACCAAGAAAAGGCGCTCCTTTTGGATGCTACGGTTGGAGAGGGGCTTTTCTTTGCAGGCAAAAAACATGTTTACATCAGCATAAGAGCCAGTTATACCGAAGATCAAATAATAACAACGAATCCGGGAGAAGTTGAAAAAATCAAAGAGGCAAGAAGAAAATTAATAACACCCCAGATTTAAAAAATATGATAATATATATAAAGGCCAGTTAAAAAAGATTTTTATGAATTCAAAAAGGCACCCGCTAAAATATATTTTTAAAAAATCGAGTAGAAACGGCTTAGCTGTGAGAATTTTATTTGTAATAGTTATTCTTTTTTTAGCTCAAAGCCAACCTGTTTTTGCATTAGAATTACAATACCCCCCCCTTAACGCATTTGGCGCTCCAAATTTAAATGATCAAAGCCTAAATGGCGGACGGGGGCCTCTTTTGCCCGAATTTATTTACTACTGGTTTGTTTTTGCAATAGTGGTAGCTGGAGCAATAGGCATTTTGCAAATAGTTTTTAGTGGTTTAAAAATAATACTATCTGCCGGTAATCCTGGGGCAATGAGTGAAGCGAAAGAAAGGATACTCAATTCTATTTTAGGAATAATCCTTTTAATGTCTTCTTTTATTATTTTAAGAACCATTAATCCAAACTTTATAACTCCGACCCAATCAATTCTACCAATAAAAGAAGGAGTTTATTTTACCGACGGCAGCAACTATAAACAAGCTTCGTCATCGGTGGCCGATCTAGATGCAATTGATTTAAGTGAGATGCAGTTAGATAATATAAACCTTGTTTATTTTTGTAAAGGTAATGATAAACATATATTACTTTGGCTATATAGCGGGACAAATTTTAACCGCGCAGGTGATGATGATGTAAGTGATACAATTGTTTTACCGTGCAGTACTCCTCAATCACCTAATCCTATAAGTCTTAGTGGCAGTGAATATTTATCATATCGCTACCAGCCTTTAGATACCGGCGTTTATTATTATAGAACAGAAAATTGTACTGGATTAGCTACTTGCGCTTCTAATGATTCTTGCGCTCAAAAAACGGATGGCGACATACCTAACTTTGATACTAATGATAATTTCAATAATCAGGTCAACTCCTTTAGAATTATCACTAATGGACAAAATAAAACTTACGTAGTTTTAACGAAAAAATATAATAACGAGGGAGAATGTAGTGAACCATATCCATACACTACAGACTCTAATGGTAATTTAAATTATGTATTCGATGATGGTACAATAGGTAGTTTAACTGGGGGTAACTTACAAAGCGGGTTTAGGGGTGTTTGCGTGGGTAATAATCAAAGCACAATTGTGCCATTAAAAAACGATTTAAATGGAAATGATTTTAACCCTTATTCTATACACATAAAACAAGAAGCCCCAATATACCCAAACAGCCATGTAGTTTATCTTTTTAGTAATCATTTATACGTAGAATTAAGTAAAAATGAAATTGGCTATCATTATACATACCCAAATCAACAGTCCTCTTCAATAACCACCCTTAGATGTGATCCTGACACTAGACGGTGTGTGGATGACCCCAATGGTACAGCAACAGATTGTAATGCGACTGGCGATGCTTGTACACCTAGCGACCATAATGATATTAATCTTGATAATTTACTATCAAGACCTCCAGCAGATGTAATACAAGGCACCTGGACGGCTAACGATGCCCCCCCTACAGAATGCACAGCTGCTGACCAAGATAACACCGGCAACCGAAGGGTATGTATAAATAAAATAGAGTCTAATTCAAATTTTAATATTATACTTTATGCTCAAGCCCAAAAAACAGCTACGGGTAGTAATATTGCGAGATCTTGTAAAATTTTTTCTAATGGGTTAGATGATACTGACGTAAATAATATTGATCATAATTTTAAAGACCTTGTTGATGAAACTCAATACGGCGAGAATCTAGATGAAAAAAATTATAAAAATTACATATATAGGATGGATATTATTCCGTATCCTTATTAGATATAGCTAATTCAAAACCACAGGCACGTGCCTGTGGTTTTGATAAAAATAAAGTTTAACGCAAACTAATAACCACAGATTTATCAAGCCCCTCGCCCTGACTTGCTGTGATAATATCTGGCCTTTGAGCCAATTCCATATGAATAATTCGCCTTTCGTAAGGTGACATTGGGGGCAGAATTTTATTCTTTTTAGTTAAAAAAACTTCGTCAGCTGACTCTTTGGCTAAATTTTTAAGATAGTCTATTTTTTTCTTTTGGTAATCATTGATATCTAACTTTAGGTAGAAGTTTTTCTGCAACTTTTTATTTAAAATCATCTTTAAAACCCGCTCTAACTCTATTAAGGTTTTACCGTTTTGGCCTATTAAAAACTGCGGTTCTTGCATTGTTATATCTACATTAACCAAATCATGGGTTAATTGAGTTTCTTTATCTTTAATTTCAGAAGAATGTAAATCTAAGGTAAAATCACCTATGGTCATTTTAGATAAAAATTCACCTACTGTTTCTTTGATTATTTTAATTTCCTCCTCTGTTGTCATTTTTTATTATTAAATACTGTTGGATTACTGAAAAAACTCCGCTGACTATCCAATATAATCCCAAAGCAGAAGGCAATTTAAAAAGAATCGCTATGGTAATAAATGGGAAAAAATAAACCATCTGCTTTTGAACCATCGATGAAACGTCGTTGCTTTTTTTCTGGTTTTTATCGGTTTTAGGTAAAAGCATTTTTGTTTGGACAAATTGGGCAAGGCCAGCTAAAACAGCAAAAACGATATTAGGTCCAGACAAGTCAATTAAGCCTAAAAATAAAGGGTTAATATGCCCTGGATTTGGAATAAAACTATATAAATGTAATAATTCTTCTGGCTTTAATCCAAAACTAAACACCCTATATAAAGCTATTAATATAGGGAGTTGCACCATAATTAAAAAAAGGCCGCTAAATGGGTTTATTTTTTCCTTTCTATAAAGCTCTAAGGTTTCTTGTGCCTGTTTTTCTTTATCGTTTTTATATTTTTTCTGTATTTCATTTATTTTCGGCTGCAGTTTTTGTATAACTCTTTGCGAGTTTAAAGCCTTAACTGAAAGAGGGTAGAGAGCAAATCGTATAATAATAGTTACTATAATAATAGATAAGCCAAAATCGTGCAGGGGAAAATAGTCATACACTAAAACCAAAAAGTTAAAAATGGGCCTGTATAAAAATAAATCAAATATATTAATTAGAAATTCAAACATTATTTTATATTGCACTATATGAGTTTAATAAATAAAACCTTATTTATTAAACTCATTTTATTTTTTTAAAAAAACTGGAAACTGTTTTTTGCATTTCTGAAAAATCTTTATTTAATATTCCAGGTAGGGTAATAACCACCACATCTAAAGATTTATTATCTTTTAAATCTTTAAGGTTATCTGCAACTACCTTCCTTAACCTTCTTTTTATTAAATTCCTTTTAGTAGCTTTATTTGAAACTTTTTTACTAACAATAAAACCAAACCTGTTTTCATTAAAGCGATTTTTAAGGAATTTAAATATTAAAAAATCGCTTTTTATTGTTTTACCATTCTTAAAAACAGAATCAAAGTCTTTCTTTTGAGTTAACCTGTTTTTCTTGGGTAGCATATTTACACAGAGAGTTTTTCCCTACCCTTTCTTCTCCTATTCTTTATAACCTTTTCACCATTTTTACTCCTTTTCCTAACCAAAAAACCGTGTGTTTTTTTCCTTTTTCTCTTTTTGGGATTATAGGTAAAGCTCATATTTTCTTTTTAATTATAATTCTAATACTGCCCTTAGTATATTACAAAAAATCCCCCCAGTCAAAGGTTTTATGATTAAAATTATATAAAAATATTTTCACTTTTTAGTAAATATTGCAAAATATTTATTGTGCGTCTATATTAAAGGATACCACACAACTTATCCACAGCTTAATAACAGATGGGACTATTTTACCTTCATTTGACATAAAACTCGTAAAGAGCGAAATTAATTTATATTACCTTGCGACTTACCTGTTGGTGGGTAGGTTGTAGGTTAAAGCCCGATAGATTTCTATTATTAAGATTAATTTATTTAATAGACCCACTAATTAAAGAATTTCCTACTAAAATCGCAACATTTCAACTGCAAATTCGCCATATTTTTTTACCGCGCCACAGAGGGTGCGCTAAAAAATTCTATCAAATTTTCGTTCTGAAATCTTGCAATTTTACCAACGGAAATCTTTAATTAGTAGATCTAATTTTAAAAACTATGAATAACAATGAAATTTGGCAGTCTGTCTTAGCCCAAATGCAACTTCATATCTCTAAAGCAAACTTTTCAACCTGGTTTCAAAATACAGAAATTACATCTAAAGATAATGGCAAGGTTGTAATATCCGTTCCTAATGTATTTTGTAGAGAGTGGCTTAGTAATAAATATTATAAATTAATACTTAAAACTATATATGATATAGATAATTCTGCTAAAGAGTTGGAGTTTGTTATTAATGCTCAACCTGTTAAAAGCTTCGATCCAAAGATACTAGAAAATGAAAAAAATGATATAGATCAATTAAAATTTGACGAGTTTAAAATTAATAAAGAAACTAACCTTAATCCTAAATATACGTTTGATAATTTTATCGTCGGATCGTTTAATGAATTAGCCCATGCAGCTGCTTTAGCAGTTTCTGAAAATCCAGGACATGTTTATAACCCACTTTTTATTTATGGGGGCGTTGGATTAGGAAAGACCCATTTAATGCAGTCTATTGGCAATAGAATAATTGAGAGCCCTAAAAAAAAGAAGGTAAAATACATAGCTTCCGAAAAATTGATATCTAATATAGTTTCAGCTATTAGGTCTAATACTATGGAGTCTTTAAAAAATAGCCTATCTAATATTGATGTGTTAATTGTAGATGATATGCAGTTTATATCTGGTAAGGTTAAAACGCAAATTGAATTTTTTCATATATTTAATTCTTTATACGAAAAAAATAAGCAAATTATATTATCTTCAGATAAACCGCCAAATGCTATTCCAGAGCTAGAGGAAAGGTTAAAATCAAGATTTGAAGGGGGTATGATGACTGATATTGATTATCCAGATTATGAAACAAAATTAGTTATTTTAAAATCTAAGCTTCAAGAAAAAAACTTAAAACTGCCAGATGATGTTTTAGAATATATGGCCCTTAATATTAAGAAAAATATTAGAGAATTAGAGGGAGCTTTAAATAATTTGTTAATTTACTATAAATCAACAAATAATATCCCTAACTTAGAAATAACAAAAAAACTATTAAAAAGTTTTATTTTTTCTCCTTTTGATGTTACTAATTATAAAAAAATAATAGAAACGGTGGCTAAGTTTTATAATTTAGAAGAAAAAAACCTACTAAACCCCACTAGGAGAAAAGAAATTGTTAAACCAAGACAAATAGCTATGTTTTTACTTAGGAAAGAATTAAAATACTCATTTCCAGATATAGCAAGAAAGTTTGGAGGTAAAGACCATACAACAGTTATTTATGCCTATAAAAAAATAAATCAAGAAGTTGAAGAAAATAATAAATTAATGAATGAAATAAACCTAATAAAACAAAGAGTATATAGTGGATAACTATAGGTAAAAACAATGTAATAAAATAGGTATTATAAAAAATAAAAATTATTACACTTAAATTAAATTATTTGTATCTATATTTTAAACAAACTTATCAACAGTTTATTTTTACAGGATTAAGAATAAATTAAATAAAAAAATAAAACACTAACTATAACAACTAATATTTAAATATTAATTATGAAAGTAGAGGTTTTAAAAGAAAATTTAAAATCGGGACTCAATATTACAGAAAGGGTTGCTGGGAAAAATTTATCATTGCCTATTTTGAATAATATTTTAATAAACACAGAAGATAGTTTTTTAAATTTAATTTCAACAGACTTAGAGATAGTTATTAAGTTGTGGATTTTATCTAAAATTTTAAAAAATGGTAAAGTTGTTGTTCCGGCTAGGCTTTTCTCTGGATTTATATCATCTTTACCTAACGAAAAAATTTTAATTGAGTCAAAAGATAATAATTTAAATATAGAGTGTAATAATTTAAAAGCTAATATTCAAGGTTATAATCCAGAAGATTTCCCAATAATACCAGAATTTAATAATGTTGATTATTTAGAGGTTGATAATGAAAAGTTGTGCCAAAGTATTTCTCAAGTTGTTGATATACCAATAAATTCTCAGTCTAGGCCAGAAATTTCAGGAGTTTATTTTAATTTTTTTAAAAATAATATTAAGGTTGTATCAACGGATAGTTTTAGATTAGCAGAAAAAATTATTACACTAGAAAAACCTGTTAAAAAAGAACAATCATTTATTTTACCTCAAAGATCTGTAAGGGAAATTTTAAACATTTTAGATGGGAAAAGGGGTGTAATTAAAATATTTTTTTCTAATAACCAAGTTTTATTTGAACTTCCAATGGAAGAGATAAAACACCCTTTAATACAGATTATATCTCGGTTAATAGATGGGGAATACCCTAATTACCAAGATATTATTCCTAATAAATTTAAAACAAGTGTTATATTAAAAAAGGATGAGTTTTTTAACCAAATTAAAACAGCGTCACTATTTTCAGATAAAAATAACGAGGTTAAAATTTTAGTAAATAAGGAAAAGGGGGAGGTTGAGATTTTATCTAAAAACCCAAATATTGGAGAAAATAAATCAACTATTTTAGCAAAAATAGATGGAGATTCTATTAGTATGTCTTTTAATTATAAATTCTTAATAGATGGGTTATCTAATATTAAGAGCTCTGAAGTTGTTTTTGATATTAGTAAAGAAGAGGGTGCTTGTGTTTTAAAACCAGTAGGAGACTTTAGTTATATCTACGTTGTGATGCCTATTAAATCAATACAATAAAGGTAGTGATTATTTGTTGATATAGTTATTTACTCCAGCCTCCCAATTAATATACATTGGGTCATCAGCTGGATTTTGTTTTGGAGGTCCTAAGGGATTATCTCTATTTATATAGTATAAAATTTCATGGTTTTCTCCTTGTGGTAATTGTCCTAATAAAACGGGGTTTGTATTTTGTATGAGGTCTGGCTTAGTGAAATTTTCTACCTCGTGAGACGTTATTATTTTAGTCATAACTTTATTCCATATTGGAGCTGCTATTCCAACTCCCTCGTCTTTTGTTGGAGAGTTGTCGTTATTGCCAACCCACACCCCAATAGTTGCAAATGGAGTATATCCCAGCGTCCAACCATCATTGAAATTTTGAGTCGTACCGGTTTTAGCAGCGACTTCATATCCTGGAATGTATAGTGGGGAGTTAAAGCCAAATATAGGGGCCCTGGCGTTATTATCTGACAAGACATTATTAATAAGTCTTGCGACTTGGGTGTCTAACACTTTTGTTGGCTGAGCTTTATTTTCTTCAATAATATTTCCATTACTATCTTCTATTTTTAAGATGCTTATCGGTTGTGTTTTTAGTCCCTCTGTTGCAAAAACACTATACGCTGATGTCATTTCCAATAAATTAACTTCTCCCCCTCCCAACACCAAAGATAACCCATATCTATCTGGTTCATTGAGACTTGTAATGCCAAAATCCTTAGCTGTTTGTAGGGAGTTATTTAATCCAGCTAAGTATAAAACTTTTACTGCAGGTATATTAAGAGACTCATCTAATGCTGTTCTTAAAGAAACAGGACCCCTGTTATTTCCATCGTAATCTTGGGGATGGTAACAATCTAATCCATATTGGTCTTTTTCTTGATTGCCATTGGGGCTGCAATTTGGGTTAAATTCAGTCTTAGCGTCCCATAAAATAGTATCTGGTGTATACCCTTGTTTAAAAGCTGTTGCATAAACAATAGGCTTAAAAGAAGATCCTGGCTGTCTCTTACCTAATATCGCAACATCGTATTCAGGATTAAATAAACAGGTGCTACTGCCTTTTTCATCACATCCTAAAGGATAAGATTTGCCAAAAAAATCTTTAGATCCTATTAAGGCTAAAATTTCTCCCGTTTTAGGGTCTATAACAACAACAGCTGCATTGTTAGCTTTCTTATTTTTAAGCTGTTGATCAGAATCTTTTAAAACCTGTTCTGCGTAGCTTTGTAGGTCCCAGTCTATGGTGGTATATACTTTCAATCCCTTTTCTCTTAAATTATCTTCACCGTATTTATCATTGAGGTATTTTTGCACATACATGACAAAATGGGGGGCTTTTATAGGTGTTGTGATTTCTGAAAAATTTATTTTTTCCTGCTTAGCTTGTTTTAGTTGGTCATCTGTTATAGATCCTAAATCTTTCATTCTCTGTAATACATAGTCTTTTTTAGTCAAAAGCTCGTCTTTGTGCGATCCATAAGGAGAATAGTAACTTGGAGCTGGTATTAAGGCGGTTAAGGTAGCGGCTTGGGCCAACGATAAGTCAGAAGCTGGTTTATTAAAGTACGCTTGGCTGGCAGCTTCTGCTCCATAGGTATTCTGCCCAAAAGGGATTTTATTTAAATACCAATCTAATATTTGGTCTTTAGAATATTTTTTTTCTAATTCTATACTTAAAACTATTTCTCTCACTTTTCTTTCAATGGTTTTTTGGGGGGTCAAGTAAACAGACCTAATAAGCTGTTGGGTTATGGTTGATCCTCCCTGGCTTTTAGATTGAGATGTTAAATCAACCAAGAAAGACCTAATTAATCCTTGTACATCAACCCCCCCATGCTCGTAAAACCTGGCATCTTCAGAAGCTATAACAGAATGTTTTAAATTGTCTGAAATTTTATCAAAGGGAACGATGGTTCTTTTTTCTTCTCCAAAAATATTATATAAAAGAACTTTTCCTGTCCTGTCATATATTTTAGTAGATTGTATAAATGGTGATTCAGTAAATGCTTCCGGTCTTGGTAGATCCCAGGTGTAATAAAAAAATAGCCCCAACATTAAAACCAGAGAAGTTAATAATAAAAGGGTTGAATATTTTAATATTTTAAGCGCTTTTTGTAGTTTTTTATTTTTAATCATTAGGGCATAGAATTAGAAGTAATCCTGTACTCTTTTTATAACTATTTCTAGGGTAAAAATCAATATTTAAAACAAAAGCCCCTCATGAGGGGCTTTTGTTTTATTATTAATATTTTATTCTTCTTCTGTTTCTATACCATCCTCCTCCTCGTCTTTTTTCGTATCATCATCTGTGCTTTCATCTATATTTTCATCCGTTTCCTCTTCTTCGTCTATCGCGCTATCATCCATGTCATCATCACCTTGATTTACTAGTTCATTTAAAAGATCCTTTTCCATACTAATATTATATTATTTTTTTAAGAATTAATTTTTTTAAAGACCTTTACTCTTTATGCATTGTTCTATTATATTTTTTCAAGATTTATTGTCAAGTCTTCACCCAAAATGACGTTGATAATATTTATTTTTCAAGTTTTTATTAACTCTCATTTAGATTTATTCTTTAAGCTTATATCTCAGATGTCATTTTGGGTGAAGACTCAACTCTTCACTTTGTTGATAACTTTTCTTGTTTTTGTATAGTTATAATCATTTTAAGGTGAAGAGTCAATCCCTACTTTTCCACACCCTAATTATTTAAAATTAAAGCTATTAATTAATCCACAAAGAGCTACCCCTAAAGCGTCGGCAGCATCATCTTTTTTACGATTTTTTTTCTTAGGATCAAAACTGCTTAAATCTAATAATTCTTGAGTCATTTTCTGCACCTGTTTTTTTTCGGCTCTCCCATATCCTACCACAGACATTTTAACCTGCAATGGAGTGAATTCAAAAATTGGAATATCTTTTTGGGCTGCTGCTAATAGAACAACCCCCTTGGCCTGACTGACCGGCATAACAGTTTTTAAATTCTTAAAAAAATAAAGGCTCTCAATAGCCATTATTTCGGGTTTGTATTTTTTGATTAACAAACTAACTTCCCGATAAATGATACATAGTCTTTTACCATTCTCTTCTGTTTTATCTGTAATAATGCAACCAAAATCTATTACCTTGGGCTTTTGCCCTCCCCCTTGTCCTTTTATAATGGCAAATCCCGTTGTTGCTGTTCCTGGATCTATGCCTAATATGATCATAATTTAAAGTGTAAATATCAAAATGTAAAGTTACAATGTAAAATGATAAAAATTCATCAAGAATTTTAA
>JGI1358J11329_10002425_pt1 | contig 14402 bp, 12 predicted proteins | sample Subgroupgradi54m_FD_11329 | JGI IMG/M metagenome (IMG submission 11329)
GCCTCGATCTACACCCGCGACGGTAACGGCAAACTCTATTTCCGCCTGTGGCAGAATGCTTCCACCGGCGCCACCTCCGATGCCCAGAAAACCCTGGTCGGCGAGTACAGTATCGCTAGCCATGTCGCGCGTCAGGGCAAGGCGGTAATGCTGGATGACGCCTACGCGATTGCCCCGACGGCGCCGTATAAATTCAATCCGGCCTCGGACCGCTCCATCGGTTACCACACCAAATCGCTATTGACGGTGCCGCTCACGAACAAGGCGGACGAGGTGGTCGGTGTATTGCAGCTCATCAACCGCAAGAACAACCCGGATGCCGTGCTGCGTCGGCCGGAAGATTTTGAAAACAACGTGCTGCCGTTCGATGAATCGGACCGCGCCATCGCGCTGGCGCTGGCGGGACAGGCGGGGGTGGCGCTCGAGAACAGCATGCTGTACGCCGACATCGAGAACCTGTTCGAGGGTTTCATCAAGGCCTCGGTGCAGGCCATCGAGGCGCGCGATCCGACCACGGCCGGTCATTCGTTCCGCGTGGCCGACTTCACCGAGCGCATTGCCGTGGCCGCGGACCGGGCCGACGCGCCCGCCCTGCGCGATATCAGCTTCACGAAGGAACAATTGCGTGAGCTGCGTTACGCTTCCCTGCTGCACGACTTCGGCAAGGTTGGTGTGCGCGAGAACGTGCTGGTCAAGGCCAAGAAACTGCAGCCCGCGCATCTTGACCTGCTCAAGCAGCGCTTTCGCTACGCGCGCGCCAGTCTGGAGCGGCGCGCCTACCGCCGTCTGCTGGAATTGTATGAGGCGCGGAACCGGGATGCCGGTGGATTTGAAGCGCGCCGCCGGGAAATCGAGCAGGAAATCGCCGCCGACCGGGCGCGCCTGGACGAGTTCCTGCAACATGTATTGCGCGCGAACGAGCCGACGGTTTCACACGAACAAATAAGCGCTGAACTGGCTGCGGTGGTCACGTTCCGTTTCCCCGGCGAGGACGGCGAAGACCTCCCGCTGCTGCACGACTTCGAGTTCGCCGACCTGGCGCTCTCCAAGGGCAGTTTGAACGCCGAGGAGCGCGCCCAGATCGAATCGCATGTCAGCCACACCTACGCGTTCCTGAGCCTGATTCCGTGGACGAAAAATCTGGCGAACCTGCCCGCCATCGCGTTTTCGCACCATGAAAAGCTTGACGGTTCCGGTTACCCGCGCCGCCTCTCGGCCGATAAAATTCCGGTGCAGTCGCGCATCATGACGATTGCCGACATCTACGACGCGCTCACGGCCGGCGACCGGCCGTACAAGCAGGGCCTGCCGGCGGAGAAGGCGCTGGATATCCTCGCGGCCGAGGCCAAGGCCGCCAAGATCGACGCCACGCTTTATCACGTGTTTGTCGAATCTGGGGCGTGGCGACTCAAATAATGAAAAATGCCATTCGTGGCACCGGCGCCGATTTCCGGTATAATCCGCGCCGCTAACATGATTTTGCTTTTTTTCGTTTCCGGCCTGGCTGAAGGACTCTGCCGCCCAACCAACCCATGACTGCTGCAACCCACACGCACCCGAAAGGAAATGGCGCGAAACTGCGCGTCGGCGTGGCTGGCGTCGGCTACCTTGGCCGCATTCATGCGCGCATCTATGCCGCGATGCCGGATGTCGAGCTTGTGGGCGTGGCCGATACCAATGAGAAGGCAGCGCAAGAGATAGCCCAGCTACACGGTTGCCACGCGTATGCCGATGCACGCGAGCTGCTCGGCAGCGTCGATGCCGTGAGCATCGTGGTGCCGACGGTCTATCACAGCCAGGTGGCGAAACCTTTCCTCGAGCGCGGCGTGCACATGCTGATGGAAAAGCCGATCGCGCCGACCTACGAAGAATCGGCCGAGCTGGTGAAGCTCGCCGAACGCGCCGGCGTCATTTTCCAGGTGGGTCATCTCGAACGGTTCAACGCCGGGGTCATGGCCCTGGCCGCGCGCGTGCAGAACCCGCGCTTCATCGAGGTCCATCGCATCGGTCCGTTCGTCGCGCGCGCCACCGACGTGGACGTGGTGACGGACCTCATGATCCACGACATCGACATCGTGCTGTCGCTGGTCAGGTCCGATATCCGCAACGTCGCCGCGACCGGCATTCATGTGCTGACCGATCACGTGGACATCGCCAACGCGCGCATCGAGTTCGAGAACGGCGCGGTCGCCAACGTTACCGCCAGCCGCGTGTCGAACAAGAAACTGCGGCGCATCCGCGTTTTCGGCGATCATCAGTATTACGGCCTGGATTATGCCGAGCAGAAGCTCGACATCACGCACGCCCTGCCGGGCGAGGTCGGCGCCGAGTGGCCCCAGATCGTCACCGAAACGGTCCCTATCACGCCGCGTCCGCCGCTCGACGCCGAACTGGATTCATTTGTCAGAGCCGTGCGCACCAGTACCCTGCCCGTGGTCAATGGCCACGTCGGGCTGGAGGCATTGCGCGTCGCTCAGTTGGTAAAGGAGAAAATCGCCGCATGCACGCCATGACCAAGACCAAGCCCGTCCCGTTTCTCGATCTTTCCGCGCAGTACAAAAGTCTCGAAGCCGAATGGCTCGCCGCCATCCGCGAGACCGGCGCACGCGGAAGTTTCATCCTCGGTCCCAATACGCAGGCCCTGGAGAAGGAATTCGCCGAATACGTCGGCGTGAAGCATGTCATCGCGGTGGCGAACGGCACAGACTCGCTGTTCCTTTCGCTGCGTGCGCTTGGCATCGGCAAGGGCGATGAAGTCGTCACCACGCCGTTTACCTTCTTCGCCTCGGCCGAGACCATCGACATGGTGGGCGCGACCCCGGTATTCGCGGACATTCTTCCGGGCAGTTTATGCCTCGATCCCGCGAGCGTGCATGCCAAGATCACCACCAAGACCAAGGCCATTGTGCCGGTGCATATTTTTGGTTACCCGTCCGAGATGGGCGAGATCATGGAGATTGCGAAAAAGCACAAGCTCGCCGTGGTCGAGGACTGCGCCCAGTCTTTCGGCGCCCTGCACAACGGCAAAGTGGTCGGCTCGATCGGCGACACCGGCAGCTTCAGCTTCTATCCCACGAAGGTGCTTGGCTGTTACGGCGACGGTGGCATGGTCACGACCAGCTCGGATGCGGTCAACGAACACATTCGCCGGCTGCGCAACCACGGCGCGGTGAAGCCCTTCGTCCACACCGAGATCGGCATGAACAGCCGCCTCGACGAAGTCCAGGCCGCGGTGCTGCGCATCAAGCTGCGGCACATCAAGGACGACATCGCCGGCCGGCAGAAAGTGGCGGCGGAATATACCAAACGACTCGCAGGCTCGTCCGTGAAAACACCGTCGCTGCCCAGGAATGGCACGCACGTTTTCAATCTCTACACCATTCGCGTACCGAAACGCGACACCGTGCGCCAAGCGCTCACCGACGCACAGATCGGCACCTCGCAGTGCTATCCGCAGGGTTTGCACTTGCAAGAGGTATATAAGCACCTTCACTACAAGCCCGGCAGCCTTCCGGTGTGCGAACACGCCTGCACCGAAACCCTCTCGCTCCCCATCTACCCCGGCATGCCGCTCGATCACATCGAGCGTGTGTGTGAAGTTCTGCTCGGTGTGCTCAAATAAAGTGTCCGGCACCTGATTCGGAGCCAGCCCACGTAGGGCGCAATAGCGCAGCGTATTGCGCCGTATGCACGGGGATGAAATCATCCTCCCATGCCCGATTGCCGACGCGTCCGGCATCCGGGCTACATTTATATTTCTTAGAACGTCCCACCGTCCCAGCCCCACATGGAATTTTTGGCATCGGCGAATTCGATGTAAATTCGCTCTGACGGAATTTTAAGTTCATCATTCAGGAACTGACACAACACCTTGGAGAGCGTCTCGGTCTTGCTTTCCAGCAGTCCGATAGATTTCAACTCGAGGTAGGCGCAAGGGTGGGCGTCTCCCGCAAACATCATGGGATGCGCGGGGTCGAAGCGCACCATGACATACTTCTCGGGCTTGCCGAGATTTTTGGACACCAGCACGGAAAGCTTTCGCAAAATCTCCTGCTTCGCGTCATCCGTTATCTCGCGATTCGTCTGGATTTTCAGATAGGGCATGGAGGCTCCTCCTGGATTGCCTTGGTGGACATAATAATCCACCATAGCACGATAAATGAAACAATCTTCGCCATCCTGCGAGCGCAACAAGGAGCCGATTCTGGCGGTACTGCGCGAGATTCTTTCGGTTCCCGGCCTGGTGATCGAGATCGGCAGCGGCAGCGGACAGCACGCGGTGCACTTTGCGCGCGGTTTGCCGCATGTCGAATGGCAGCCGACCGACGTGGCCGATAATCTTCCCAGCATTTCCGCCTGGCGCGACGAGGCCGGACTGACCAATCTGCGCGAACCACTGGCGCTCGACCTTTTTTCCGATCGTTGGCCGGTAGCCGCAGTACAGGCCGTGGTGTGCATTAATACGATACATATTGTCTCGTGGGAGGCAGTGGAAAGATTGTTCATCGGCGCCGGCCGGTTGCTCTCACCCGGTGGCGTCATGTACGTTTACGGACCCTACCGTTACGCCGACCGATCGCTTGAACCCAGTAACGAGGAGTTTGACCGTTGGCTGAAAGCCCGCGACTCGGCATCCGGTATACGCTTGTTCGAGGACGTGAACCGATTGGCCGAAATGAACGGCTTGATACTCGCCGGCGACCGCGCCATGCCGGCCAACAACCGCTCGATATGGTGGATCAAAAACCAGCGGGGTAAAGGAGCATAAATGACCAACCCAAAAAAGCACGGCCGGAAATTATTGATTTTAGAGCATCGCCGCCAACGACCTCTGTCACTGGGTGCGTTTATTGGACGAGTAGCCCTGTACACGGCGGTCGCCGCCTTGCTCGTGCTAGGCGCATTGGGAATTGGAATGTTGGGTTATCGTGAGCTGGAGAATTTTTCCTGGATCGATTCATTCCTCAATGCCTCGATGATCCTGGGTGGCATGGGGCCAGTGAATGAACTGCACACGGAGGCTGGAAAATTATTCGCAGGTCTGTATGCGCTATTCTCGGGGCTTGTTTTCTTGGTTGGTGCCGGTCTGGTTCTCGCCCCCATGGTCCATCGTCTGCTTCATCGGTTCCATTTCGAGGCGGACAACGCCGGAACAAGTGATTGACGGCGATTACAAACATCCTGGCCGTCAACTGCGCCTGACAAGGCGCTTCAGCTGTAATTAACGACGGATACGCCAAGTGATACATCTATTCGCCATTGGGCTGGTCATTGCGGGCGCTGGCCTTATCATTATTGCTCTTAGTCCTATCCGGCAGTTGATCGCTCAGTTGCCGGATGGACCCCTGCGTCAGCGCTGGTTTATTTTGCGAACGCTGATTGTTTCTTTCATCATCGGTTACCTGGGTTACATCGTTGTTTACTGGAACAGCCGTGGGATGTCCGAGGACCTTGTGGTCCCCGGCGTATTTTTTCTCGGCGGGTGGTTTGTGCTGCTGGTCAGTTTCCTGTCGCTGCAAACCGCCGTTGATGTGCGCCGTATGGTTCTCCTCGAACAGGAAAACATTACCGATCCTCTGATGGACGTTTACAACCGTCGTTATATGGATCGTCGTTTGGCTGACGAAGTCACGCGGGCGCGGCGCTACAATCTGTCGCTTTCCATTTTGATGATTGACATCGACCGCTTCAAAAACATCAATGACACCTACGGGCATCCTGAGGGCGATATTGTGCTGCGCCGACTGGGGAAGCTGACGGTAGATACTGTCCGGGCCACGGATATCGTGGCGCGTTATGGTGGCGAAGAGATAATGGTTATTGCGCCAAACACATCGGTTGCGACGGCCGCAAAGCTTGCCGAACGATTACGCGGGAAAATCGAATCGACCGAACTTCTGCCTCAGGAGGCATCGAAGACGTTAGCCCTGAAAGTGACGGTAAGCATTGGCGTGGCTTATTTTGACCAGGATACGCGCGATAGTCGTGCCCTGATAAATCAGGCAGATGAGGCGCTTTACCGTGCGAAGAGCGAAGGACGGAATCGCGTCGTCGTCCATCGTTAGTCCTGGTGTGTTTTCCGATGTCAGTACAATCTTTTCGACTGCGTGTGGTTGACGCCAGACGTTTTTCATTGGTAATTCAGGCTGACCAGCTGTTCCGTATGAAATCCGCTGTTGGGATTGGCTGCTCGTCGCGGTTTAATTGACGCGTTGTTTTCTGGCGTGTGCCCGGCTTCGGTCAGATTGTTGCCGCCCGATGCATGCAGTCGTTCGGCGAGGCCGCACTCGATCGCTTGCACGATACAGGGCCCTTCATAGATGAACCCCGTGTAAATCTGGATCAGGTCGGCGCCGGCCAGGAGTTCCCCCCCAAGCATCATTAGCGCTTTCGATGTCGCCGACGCGCTTCCGCGCCGGGTATTCAACGGATGTGGGATAGTGTGTTGTACCTGGAATGTGTTGCGCCACCTGCATTTCTGGACTTGGAAAGAATCGGATCGCCCCGCTGTGCCAAGCTTCCGGCAGCGGGTGCCTATACTCTAATTGCTGCAGTGTCAGATTTCTGGCACGGGTCATACCGGTATTACCGGTAGCTGTGTGGCCGTTCACCAGTTGATCCGCTCGGGCCTGTCGCCGAGTTGTAGAGTTGTAGAGTTGTAGAGTTGTAGAGTTGTAGAGTTGTATACACGATTCCTGTCCTTAACACCGCGTCCACGCCCGTTCCATGGATGAGCGACAAGTGGCGCATGTTCCCGCGCTGATGCATAAGGAGTGTGCTCTATGAAGGATCTGCTCAGTTTCCTGACGGGTGACGGTGCATTTATGCCGCACGGCCACTGCTATCTGTGGCAACCGGGTGTGCTGTGGCTGAATGTCCTGTCCGACGCCTTGATCGCCGCCGCGTACTTTTCCTTGCCGGTGGCCCTGATCTACTTCGTGTCCAAGCGCCGTGACCTGGCTTTCAAGCCCCTGTTCGTGATGTTCGGGGTGTTCATCCTGGCCTGCGGCATGACCCACGTTATGGGCGTGTGGACCATCTGGGTGCCCGCCTATTGGCTGGACGGCGGCATCAAGGCGGTAACCGCGCTGGTGTCGGTGGCGACCGCGATCATCATCTGGCCGCTGATTCCGAAGGCGCTGGCGCTGCCGAGCCCGGCGCAGTTGCAGGCGGCCAACCGCGAACTGCAACGCGAAGTAACGGTACGGACGGCGGCGGAGCGGGCCCTGCGCGAAAGCGACGAGGCCATCCGCCGTCTCAACGATGAACTGGAGACCAAGGTCGAGGAGCGGACCAAACAGTTGCTGGCAGCCCAGGAAGAGCTGGTGCGCAAGGAGAAGCTCTCCGTCCTCGGGCAAGTGGCGGGCAGCGTTGGCCACGAGCTGCGCAATCCCCTGGGTGTGATGAATAACGCCGTCTATTATTTGAAGAACGTGTTGACCGAGGCCGATCCCACGATCCTGGAATACCTCGACATTATCGGATATGAAGTCGAGAGCGCCGAGCGCATAGTCGCGGAATTGCTTGATTCGGTGCGTACCAAACCGCCGCAGCCGGAGATGTCACAGGTGGATCTCATCGTCCGCCAAGCCCTGCGGCACTGCACGATTCCCGAAAGCGTGGCGGTCGAGGTCGATATCCCCGCGACATTGCCGCCGGTCGAGGTGGATCCGCAGCAGATGCAGCGTGTGTTCCGTAATCTCATCATGAACGGCATTGACGCCATGGATGGCAACGGCCGCCTGACGATTCGCGCCGCCGAGGACAAGGCCGGCGGGAAGGTACAGGTGAGCGTGCGAGATACCGGTAGCGGCATTGCCCCGGAGCAGATGGCCAGGTTGTTTCAACCGCTCTACACCACCAAGGCACGCGGGATCGGTTTGGGCCTGGTCGTGGTGAAGAATCTCACTCAGGCCAACGGCGGTGTGATCGAAGCGCAGAGCGAGCCGGGCCGGGGCGCGGTGTTTACCGTGATCTTGCTGGTGGGCAACCCTCTGTACGACATTCGTGGGATCGGGTGAAGGGGATTTCATGAAAATTGCCGCCGGCTAGGACGACGGAGCCCATCCAGGAACTGGGATAACCGCTAGTGAATAGATGATCGCGAACAGCCCGTCCGGAACCGCCGGGTTATCCTGGACAAACAAGGAGGTGCCGTGAAAATCGCTACAACATGGACGCCGGATTTGCATCCGGATGCTGTTATACAAGCCTATGACAAGCTGGTGGTGCAACTCGGTGCCACTCCGAGTCTGCTCATCGTGCATAGTCCCGTGGCCGATAACGTCGACGAAATGCTGACGGCCTTGCATGCACGCGCCCCGCAGGTTGCCTTGCACGGAGGCACCTCTTGTCTGGGGGTCATGACCCAGGCCGGGGCCCACACGCAAAACGGCGGAGGGCTGGCGCTGTTTGGCATAGTAGACCCCGAGGGGAGTTATGGCGTCGGCGCGGCGGTTATCGCTGACACGCCAGGTGCGGCCGCCAGGCAAGCAATCAATGCGGCCCTCGACCGGGCCGATCGGCGCGGCGAAACCCCCGCCATGGTCTGGATGACGTCGGCCCCCGGCTGTGAAGAGGAATTGATATCAGCGATTGCCACCGTGGTGGGCGACCATGTGCCCATCGCCGGCGGAAGCGCAGCCGATAACACGGTGCAGGGTGAGTGGAAACAATTTGCCAATGGCGAGATCTACAGCAACGCCGTCGTTGTAACCGCCATGTTCCCCTCGACCGACGTCATGTTTTCCTTTCACAGCGGTTATGAGCCCACGGACGTCAAAGGAATCGTCACCAAGTCCGCGGGGCGGACGCTGATGGAGATCGACGGTCGCCCGGCGGCGGCTGTTTATAACGAATGGCTGGGAGGGCTTATTTCCGACGCGCTGGTCGACGGAGGCAACATTCTATCCACCACGTCCTTGCATCCTCTGGGGCGTATCGCCGGTTACGTCGGCAGCGCACCCTATTATGTATTGTCCCATCCCAATGCCGTAACGGCAGACGGCGCGTTAACCCTTTTCACCCAAGCCGCACGTGGCGACGAGTTGGTACTGATGCGCGGCACCGCTGACAGTCTGATCTCGCGCGCCAGCCGGGTGGTTACGGCTATGTTTGATATGTATTCGGTGAGTCCCGCGGATGTTGAGGGAGCATTAATCGTTTATTGCGCCGGTTGTATGTTGACGGTCAAGGACCGCATCAACGAGGTTGCTGAAAGTCTGCGCGACGCCCTGCCGGGCACGCCGTTATTGGGAACGTTCACGTTCGGGGAGCAAGGTTGTTTTCTGGGTGGCGAGAATCGTCATGGCAACTTGATGATCTCGGTATTAATGTTCGGCAAACGATAGGCAGAGATGCGCCGGATGAGTAGAACCCCCGAACAACTGCTCGAAACACTCCTTGATCTGGAGCACTCACGGCTTCGCGAGCGTGACTTGCGCGTCGAGTCGGATATCCTTATCAAGGGTCTGCGTGGTATCACCGGGGCGCGCGACATGGAAATGCTTTTTCGCGTCCTCGTCAACATGCTTCATTCGGTCATCGAGTTTGAGGAGGCGTTTATCCTGCAAGCTCAAAGCGATGGACAGATGGCGCCTATCGCCTCAACGTCGGAGCGGATGCGGCACACGCTGTGGCATTCCGCATCGATATTCAATCGGGCCTTGGCCGGCCGGCCGGTGGCTTTGTTCGATGTGGGAGAGGCGCCGGAATGGGCCGAACAACCACGCAGCGCGCGCGAGAACATCAAGTCTGCGTTGCATATTGGATTGAACGTCGAACACCAGGCCATGATCTTCGTGGTCACGCACTCCAGCCCGCGATATTTCGGACCCGCGCATATCAAACAGGTAGGGCGCTTTGTCCCGCTTATCTCACAAGCATTGCTGACCCTCGACTTGCACCGGGTTGTCATGCAGCGCAATACCGAGCTTACCGAGGCAAATCGCGAACTGCGGCGCGAGGTGGCGGTGCGCACGGCGGCGGAGCAGGCCCTGCGCGAGAGCGAAGAGGCGATCCGCCGCCTAAACGAAGAACTAGAGGCGAAAGTTCAGGAAAGAACCCAACAGTTGCTGGCAGCGCAGGAAGATCTGGTGCGCAAGGAGAAGCTCGCCCTGTTGGGTCAGGTCGTCGGCAGCGTCGGCCACGAGCTGCGCAACCCCCTGGGCGTTATGAACAACGCCGTCTATTATTTAAAGACGGTGCTTACCGACGCCGACGCCACGACCCGGGAATACTTGGGCATTATCGGCGAGGAGATCGCCAGCGCCGACCGTATCGTCGCGGAGCTGCTGGATTCAATACGCACTAAACCGCCGCAGTGGCAAACGGTAGACTCGCAAGAGCTCCTGCGCCAGACCCTCAAGCATTGTGCCATTCCAGAACGGATCGAGGTCATCGTCGACGTCTCCGCCCACTTGCCGCCGATCGAGGTGGATCCGCAGCAGATTCAGCGGGTGTTTCGCAACCTCATTGCTAACGGCATAGACGCCATAGGCGGAGACGGCCGTCTGACGATCCGTGCACTAGAGGATAACCCATCGGGGATGGTGCAGGTGAGTATCCGGGATACGGGCAGTGGCATCCCCCCGGAGCAGATGGCTAAGCTGTTTCAACCGCTCTACACCACCAAGGCGCGCGGGATCGGGTTGGGCCTGGTCGTGGTGAAGAATCTGACGGAGGCCAACGGGGGAAGGATCGAGGTGGAAAGCGAGCCGGGCAAGGGGACGATGTTTACGGTGATCCTGCCAGTCGCCGGACCGGCGAAAGAAGCGACGTAAGGATTCGCGGGTCGGTTATGCCTAAACGATGACATGGAAGTCCTATACTGGAGATACCGATGAAAATTCTCGTGGTGGATGATGATCAACGCATGGCCAGGACGACGTGTGACATCCTGCGGATCAAAGGCTACGACGCCGTGGCGGTTCACTCGGGCGAGGAAGGGGTCCGGAAAGTGCAAACCGATCCGCCGGACTGCGTGATCATGGACATCAAGATGCCCGGGATCAGCGGCGTCGAGGCCTTGAAGCAGATGAAGGCGATACGGCCCAAGCTCCCGGTCGTGCTCGTCAGCGCCTACGCCAGCGAGCAGGTCGTCACGGAGGCCAAGCAACACGATGCCTATGCCGTTGTGTCGAAGCCGGTCAATCTTCAGAACTTGCTCTCGTTTTTGTCCTTGTTGTCCAAGGAGGAAAGCATCCTGGTCGTGGACGACGACCCAAATTTCTGCAAGACCTTGTCGGACGTGCTGACGATGCGGGGTTACCGCGTGGAAACCGAGAGCAATCCCGAGAAAGTCCTCGGCCACCTGGAGCAGGCGTACAAACTGGTCGTTCTCCTGGATCTCAAGCTCGGCAAGGCCAACGGCGTGGACGTCCTCAAACAGATCCGCGGCAAGTACCCGACCAAGCCCGTGGTGCTGGTTACGGGATACCGCAACGAGATGGGAGACTCGATCGAGAAAGGGTTACAAATCGGCGCGTTTACCTGTCTGTACAAGCCGTTCGAGACCGACCAGCTGCTGGGTTTCATCGAGAAGGTCAGTCAGGACAAACGCGCGGCCGTGCTTGGCGGCGAATGAACGCCGCCAATCGCAGCGATATGGACGCCGAAACCGACAAACCGAAAGGACCGCGCACCGCGCAGGTCAAGGCCAGGATTCTGGTGATTGACGATGACCCGCACGCCCGCAAGACGTTGTGCGACATTCTGAAGATAAAGGGATACGAGGTGACGGCGGCGATGAACGGCGCCGAGGGTCTCGCGGAGGTGCAGCGAGCATTCGTGAATCTGGCGCTGATCGATTTGATGCTGCCAGACATATCCGGGATCGAGGTGATGGAGCGGATGAAAGCCACGTCGGCGCTGACGGAAACGATCATCCTGACCGGCAACGCGTCGCTCGGCACGGCGATCGAGGCCACGAACAAGGGCGCGTTTTCGTACCTGGTCAAGCCGTATCAAATGGACGATCTGCTGTTGCACGTCCGGCGCGGGATTGAGCACCAGCGTGCGCAGGAGGAGATCGTGCGGCTCGCCTCGCATCCGCGGCTGAATCCCAACCCAGTGATCGAGGTGGGACACGATGGTAAGGTGACCTACATGAATCCGGCGGCGGAGCGGGTATTTCCGGATCTGTTGTCGGCGGGAGCCAGGCACCCGATGCTGGCGGCGGGGGTGGTGCAACTGTTCGGAGCGTCGCCGCGCGTCGCCGAGCGGGAAGTGGTCCGGGAGGTGCGGGTGGACAAGGTGGTATACGAGGCGCATCTGTCCTTCGTGCCGGAGAGCGACCTGGTCCGTATCTACGCCATCGACATCACCGAGCGGAAAAAGGCGCAGGAAACCATCGAACTGCTGCGCCGCCAGCTCGAACTGGTCGTGCGGTCCACGGGTGAGGGCATCCTCACCCTGGACACCGACGGAAATCACACCCTGGTCAACCCGGTGGCCGCCAGGATGCTGGGCTACGAAGTTGAAGAACTGATCGGGCGTCATGCCCACGATATCTGGCAGCATTCGAAAGCGGATGGAACAGCCTATGCGGAGGGTGACAGCGCCATCTCTCAGACGTTGAAAGACGGCCAGATCCGCCGGAACGACAACGAGGTGTTCTGGCGCAAGGACGGCACAAGTTTCCCGGTGGAGTACACCAGCGCGCCGATCCGCAGTGATCAGACCATCACCGGAGTGGTGGTGACGTTTCTCGACATCACCGAGCGCAAGCAGGCGGAGCGGGAGATTCACACGCTCGCCACCACCGACAGCCTGACCGGCATCGCCAACCGCCGGATGTTCATGCAGGTCCTCGAAAGCGAGATCACCCGGGCCAAACGCTACGGCGCACCGCTGACGCTCGTCATGTACGACATTGATCATTTCAAACAGGTAAATGACACCTACGGACATGACATCGGTGACGAGGTATTAAAAGGGATCACCGGATTGGTGAGGGCGAACATCAGGGCGGTCGATATGGTGGCGAGATGGGGTGGTGAGGAGTTCATAATTTTGACCACCCAATCCGATATCCATAGTGCCCTGGCGATGGCGGAAAAACTGAGAACCGTGATTGCCGGTCGAGTATTCGAGAAGGTTGGGACCGTGACCGCCAGCTTCGGGGTTGCTGTTTATGAACCCCATGACGATTCAAACTTGCTTCTGAAAAAGGCGGACGACGCTCTTTACAGGGCCAAGGAGAATGGCAGAAACCGGGTCGAAACGATTATCAAGCGAACCTCGTCCGGATAGGGTAAAAGCTAACCCGGGATTTGCTCCGAATAATGCAGACACGGCACCCGGCTGCTTAGTTTGTTAATTCACATTCCGCAGTCTGGCCTGCGCAACAGCCTCGGTTAAGTTACGACAGCCTGATGTCTGCACGCGTTCCGCGAGGCCGCGCACGATCGCTTGCACGATGCAGGGCCCTTCATAGATGAACCCCGTGTAAATCTGGATCAGGTCGGCGCCAGCCACCAGTTTCTCCCAGGCATCGTCGGCGTTTTCGATGCCGCCCACGCCCATGATTGGCACCTTCCCCTGCAATGGCGTGTACAACTTGCGGATGATCTCGGTGGAAAGCGGCTTGAGCGGCCGCCCGCTCAGGCCGCCGGTCTGGGCGGCCAGGGGTTCCTGCGTGAGGCCGGGCCGGGTAACGGTGGTGTTGGTGGCGATCACTGCGTCGAATTGATGCTTCAGCACGCGGCGGGCAATCGCGGCGATCTGCGTGTCGTCCAGATCGGGTGCGATCTTGAGAGCGATCGGCACGTAGCGTCCGTGTTTTTCAGCGAGCGCTGCCTGCTCGGCCTTGAGCGCGCGCAGCAGGGCGTCGAGACTTTCCTCGTTCTGAAGCTCGCGCAGGCCCGCGGTATTCGGCGACGAGATATTCACGGCGACGTAATCGGCATGCCCATACACCGCTTGCAGCGCCGAGAGGTAATCCTCGACGGCCCGCTCCACGGGCGTGTCGCGGTTCTTGCCAATATTGATGCCAATCGGACAGGGCTTGCCCTGCGGTACGAGGTTGGTGATCATTCGGTATACGCCGACGTTGTTGAAGCCCATGCGGTTGATGATGGCCGCGTGGCGCGTGAGGCGAAACATCCGCGGACCCGGATTGCCGGGTTGCGGCCGCGGCGTGACTGTGCCGACCTCGAGAAACCCGAAGCCGAAATCGGAAAGCGGCCTGATGTGTTCAGCGTTTTTGTCCAGGCCCGCGGCCAGCCCCACGGGGTTGGAGAAGTGCAACCCCATCACGCTGACCGGTAGCGCTGGAAGGCGGTGGGCGAACAAAGTTCGTACGAGGACGCCCGCCCCGGGCAGGCGGTAAAAAAAACCGAGCAGCGTGAATATCAGTCGATGGCTGGTTTCGGCGGGGAGCCGGAACAGCAGCGGGCGCAACA
>JGI1358J11329_10002434_pt1 | contig 14382 bp, 9 predicted proteins | sample Subgroupgradi54m_FD_11329 | JGI IMG/M metagenome (IMG submission 11329)
GTTTGATTGGAGATGAAAATCATTGGCTGCGGCGTTGACAAATTTGGGATCAGTGCCTGCCAAGTTATGGTCAAGTGTGACAACTCCGGCTGCGGCATTATTATCAATATCTATACCATTCAGCCAAAAAATATTGTTGCGTGCAATCGTAGGAAAATCCTGTCCAGGTGGCTCAAAATAATGATAATAACCCGAGCCCGTGTTTTTGTAAAAAGTATTGTTATAAAATTTTGTAGGATTCCCATAGTGACCTGCTGCTAAAACGAGACCCGTAGGGTTGTTCGAAAAGATATTATTCCGGATGGTAAGCCCGGCCTGATCACTGAGCGCAACCATGCCGCCACGTTGGTTGTGGTCCGACCAGTTTCCTTCAACGATGGTATTACTCCCCCCATCATACTGGATTTGGATTCCATAACCGGCAATATTATGGACATAGTTGCCCCGAATGATGTCATTGGTGGGACCACCGATATAAAACCCCTGGTCGCGAGTCTCCACGCCGCAATCGTGAACATTATTATTGAGATACTCATTGTCATGACTATAACCATGACCGCTTTCCAGAACACAGTCGCTCGGACCGTTTCTAATTTCATTGTTGCGAAGTCGAATGTGATGAGCTGTACTAGCCTCATCAGGTCCACCAGTTATTTTAACGACCTGATTAGTGTACGTCCGCCCAAGATTCGCGGCGTCAAGAATTAGTCCAGCAATGATGATATGGTGCTTGCCATCTTGCAAATGCATGACTCTGCCCCAGCCAGCAGTGTCGCCGTCAGATGGTTTCATAATCACGACTTCGGCAGCCGGATCAGGCCCATAGCCAGTTGGCGTATTTAATGACTGGCCGTATGCGGCAATCGTGACCGGCGAATTCCAATCAGTGCCAGAAGGAATATTGTTGGTAAATGCTTCGGCATAGGTACCAGCGCGAATATACAAGGTAGAGCCTGGAGTCAAACAAGTTATTCCACCAGTGATCGTTCTCTTCGGTGTATTAATATTCTGTGCCGTTGCACAAGAGTTACCGTCATTGCCATTGGTAGCGACATAGAAAACATTTACATCAGCCTTGGAGAATAAAACAAAAATAAAAAACCCAATAACAAAACAAATTGACACGGCGATTTTATAGACCGGTTGCTTAATTGAGCGCATATCTACATTATACAGCTATTTCCCTAGGGGTTGCTGTTGATTACTTTAACCTATCCTCGGTTAAAAAATTCCCAAAATTTTGGGGTTTCGTTGATTTAAGATTTGACTCACAATCGTTGTTATGCCTACAATAAAAGATATATAAAGCTTTATATAGATATATAGTTATTTCATTATTTTGAGCGGGATACGAGAATCGGACTCGTGTCTCAACCTTGGGAAGGTCGCGTATTGCCACTATACGAATCCCGCATTAATAGCCAAGTAAATACAGGAACCATTTTTTGTAATTTGGCTGTTGTTCTAATAATTTTTCTAAATTCACTGAATCAGGTTCTTTTTGTGTGTTTTTGTCTTTGTATATAAAAACTACCTCTTCGCCTTGAGCTTTATAATTTAAATTCAAACGGGCTTCTTTTTCAAGAAAGGCCGGTGTTTTAAAATAATCCAAAAACTTATTAAAATAATTTGAATCGTCTTGAACTTCCTTTATTTTAGCTTCAATGTTTTTAACTTCTCTGCCAATCACGACTCTCTGCAAATTAAGGTTAATAGAAGAAATAATGAGCCACAAAACAAAGACCCCAATCAGAGCCGTAAACACTTTTGAATTTAGAAATTTCATGCTATTATCTACATATGTTAAACAGAAAAACAATTAGGATAATCTGGATACTCATATCACTAATGGTCACAATATCAATGGTCGGATTCCTCCTCATTCCTGCCTTTTACTAATTATATCAGGATATTACCTCTTCAGCATCTTCAGAAAAACATCTTGAGGCAGATTGACTCGGCCTGTTTCTTTCATGCGGGCCTTACCCCGTTTTTGTTTCTTCCACAATTTCATCCTGCGGGTTATGTCTCCGCCATACATGTGCTGAGTAACATCTTTTTTCTTTGCCCGGATTGATTCCGAGGCAATAACCTTGCCACCAATCGCCGCTTGAATTGAAACTTCAAACATCTGCGGTGGCACTACCTCTTTTAATTTTGTCACCATAGACCGGCCTTCTTGGTAGGCTTTTTCTTTGGGAACTATTCTTGAAAAAGGTTCAACAAGGTCTTTGGCAATCAAAATATCAAGCCGGATTAAATCCCCCTCTTGCATATCTTTGGGCTCGTAGCTCATTGATGCATAGCCCGAAGAAACACTTTTAAGCTTGTCATAAAAATCGGTGATAACTTCCGATAATGGCATTTCGTATTTTAACAAAGCTGTTTCTTTACCCAAATAATCTGTTCCTTTGTATATATTTCTGACGGTAGCCATTAACTCCATTACACTGCCCATATAAGCAACAGGGGTAAGCACTTCAAGGTAAACTATCGGCTCGGCAATTGATTTTATCCCGGAAAAATCCGGAAGCATTGATGCCGAACGTATTTTTAATTCCTCACCGTTTTGCATTTTAACGGCATACTCCACAGATGGAGAGGAAATTATTAGAGAGAGGCCGAACTCTCTCTTAAGCCGTTCAGATATTATTTCCACATGAAGCATACCCAAGAAACCAAGACGAAATCCCCTTCCTAGCCCGGCAGATGATTCTGGTTCGTAAACCAAAGATGCGTCAGTTAACTTAAGCTTGCCCAAAGCATCTTTTAAAATATCGTAGTCCTGCTCGGAGTGGTCTCCTGGTCGTGCTTTAGCCGGCCAAGGAACTCTGTCGCTTTTTTCCGGAAAGAAACTGGCAAAAACCATCGGCCGTGGTTCTTTGTACCCAGGCAAAGGATTAAATTCGAATTTCGAATTTCTAATTTCGAAATTAGTAATAGTATCCCCGACCCGGATTTGTCCAGGATCTTTCAAACCTGTCGCAATATAACCGATTTCTCCCGATGACATACCGTCGTCAGATGCAATAAGATTAGGAGAAAAATAACCCGCTTCCAAAACATCAGCTTTTGCTTTGGTGGCAAAAGCCATCACTTTATCTCCTTTTTTTATTGAACCTTCAAATACCCTGATGAATGCAACGACGCCTTTGTAAGCATCAAAAGTAGAATCAAAGATAAGAGCCTTCAAATTCGTATTTCGTATTTCGTATTTCGTATTTTGGGACGGAGGCGGAACAACTTTTATAACCCTCTCTAGAACTTTTTCCACATTAGTCCCGTTTTTGGCAGAAACTTCCAAAATATCTTCTATTTCAGTTGCTAATAAATAAGATAGTTCTTCTTTTACTTGTTCCGTTCTGGCATTAGGCAAATCAATTTTATTTAAAACTGGAATTATTTTCAGGCCCTGCTGTTGGGCTAAGTGCAGGTTGGCCAAAGTTTGGGCTTGTATGCCCTTAGAAGCATCCACCAGCAATATTGCCCCTTCCACCGCCGCTAAAGAACGTGATACTTCGTAAGAAAAGTCCACGTGCCCGGGAGTATCAATTAAATTCAAAACATATTTCTGTCCATTCAGTTCATAAAACATTTTTACGGGCTGAAGTTTTATGGTAATCCCTCTTTCTCTTTCCAATTCCATCGTGTCCAAATACTGTTCATGCATTTTTCTTTTCTCCACGGTTTTGGTCAATTCCAAAAACCGATCGGCAAGAGTCGATTTTCCATGGTCAATATGAGCCACAATTACAAAATTCCTTATATTTATATTATTCACTACAAAAAATAAATATTATACCACATTTATAACCTTACGATGGGCACCATCCAATATTCACCCCACTTCACAAATTTTCAAAATCAAGTAGTAAACTCTCTACGTCTTTTTTTCCTTTCATTATCTCAACACTGGAATCTACAAAACCAGAATAATCTTTAAAACTAGTAAACTGTTCCATAATTACCTCTCGATCACATTTGATTGGTCCCCTATTTAAGCCCGCGAAATCAGAATAACTACTCCAGTTATAATCAGTGGAATTGCTTGCTAAGCCAGCTACTTTGGGGTTTTCGTGAATATAAGCTGACAACCACACAAGATAAGAGTTGTCATCTACCCAAATTTGTTTAAATTGATCTTGAAATATATGCCCCACGCTTTTATATTTTTTATTAAAATATTTAGAATAACTTGTGCAAACTTTTAGCATTAACTTACTTATGGGTATTTCTCTATTTTGTCTAATTAAAAAATGAAAGTGATTTGGCATTAAACAATAACAAATTATAGAAAAAGATTCTTTGGGTAGTGGAGTAGAGTAAGAATATTTAGTTTTATAAGTATCCGGAAATAAATTTTGATTTAATTTTAAAATAAAAAACCTGTAGTCTTCTTCATCCAGAAAAACATTATTCTTTCCGTTCCCGCGATTATAAATATGAAAATATTCACCTATTCCAAATTGTTTGTAGTCTCTATTACCCATAATTAGTTAGTATTATAACATACTTTTAGCAATACGATGGGCACCATCAAAGACCATCAAAGATTTTGGATAGAAAAACCGAATGTCTCCTGCCGACACTCGGTAAAATGTTAACTATTCTGACAATGGCAAAAAGGATTCTTTTTTATACCGGCAACTATCACAAATATTGAAGTGCCTATCCCCAACCTTTTTAAACTCCGGCTCAATAGTATCAGGATGAATAGCCGAATTTCTTATAAACACTTCCGTGAGATGTATCCCCTCGAATATTTTCGAAGTATCCGATATCCCAGCTTTTTCTTTAACGGAAATTTTCATAACACAAACCTTATATGTGCTTAATCTTTGGTTTATTTAATTCCTAAAGTACTTTAAAAAACGACGAAGGTCAAGACCAGAATCTTAACTAATCAGGGATTTTACAAAACATCCATAAGCCATTTTTTCTAACAATGACTCCTTCCGGATGTGAGGCCCATTCTCCTATTTCCCCTTCGTAAATGACCTTTTGATTATTTAAAATCAGCATATTATCTTTTTGAACCACTATTCCCCGCGGATGAGTAAGCCAGGTATCAAATCCCTCCCAAAGCATTAGCTCGCCGTTCAAAAGTATCTTATTTTCAAGTTCAATTACAACACCCTCGGCATGTCCGTCCCATTCATTTCGTTTATCATCATAAAGCAATTTTTTACCGTTAAGAAGCAGTTCGCCCTTTTTTTCTATCACAACTCCGTCGGGATGCGCTTCCCATCGTTCAATTGTTTCGTTGGATTGAAACACAATATCCTTATCTTTGTAAGTTTTCTAGTGAGAGTAGGGGCTAAATCTTCTGCTCGGTTTAGAAAGTAAAAAATTAGGAATATCTTTCATTATATTATTATTTGAGACTTATTATCATATCCTTATCCAGGCGTCCATCAAAGTAAAGGGCGCCATCTATATAAAATTTAAAGTCGTTGATCTTCAAACCAGGCTGTTTTTGAACATAGAATTGATAGCCCTTGCCGGACAAAGGAACAGTGTATTCCAAATCAACCGTCTTTGTCTCGCCCGGATTTATTATCATCCAGAAACCGAATTCTGTTTTACCCGCCTCTTTGTATATGGTCACGCCGGTTTCTTTATCGGTATAGCTTTCTTCTTCAAACTTAGCCAGGTCATCGTCTTTTTTGAACCCAGAATTAGCGTAATCAATTATGGGCTTGAAATCCGGTCTTGAATTACCCGTCAAACCTACAAATTCTGAATTCTCTGGAACTAAAACTCTGACATAAGTCGGGCTTTGCTTGTTATAGAATCCGTATTTGTTCTTTCCGCCGTTGTGGGTGCGGGTTATTGAAACTTTGTGCTTTACATCTCCGCTTTCGGTCGTGGTTTCAACCTTTAATGACGAATCCATAACCAAGTCAGTTTTGGATCCTTTTACATTGCTAAAAGTAACCATAAGATAATCAGAATCGGTATTTTTAACCTGTCCGGAAAAACCCTTATCCACCGAAAAACTTTCTAAATTAAGGTCCCTGAAATACATTAGAATATCTTTTTGTTCCATGCTTGATACCAATAAATTAAAGACATCCAGCCATTTGCCTGAATCAGCTGAATACAACTTCTTCAACATGCGAGGCGCGAGATCCATGATTATCTGCTTAGGCTGTTTGCGGTCTCCTTTGTATTCAACCTGATCCTGAAGAGCGGACATTAAATTACTTGAATCAAGAGTCAAATTATATTCCGGCACTTCAATAGGACCGACAATATCCAAAATATGAGCCACAATCTGAGGACTGAAAGTAATTACCCCGTCAACCCCGCTCTTGCCAGCAAGGGCGGGGTCAACATCATAGCCCGACTCCTTTTTGAAAAATGTGGTCATTTTTACTGCTGATGTAGGAAAATCAATAAACCAATTAGCGTCTCTCATGCCCCAGTTCGGTGTTATGTGCTGAAGCTGAATCGGCGGAATAATTAGTTCCTGAAGCTGGCCGTCTAAATTATAAACATCGTCAACTTTGAAATCCTGAAGCTTTCCATCTTTGAACGAGACCACTCCATAAGTTCCCGGAAAACCGCCGGTAGGCCTTAATTCCGAAGGATTCTGGAATAAAATCAAATATTTTTTAGTTCCTTTTGTTCCGATAAAGTCCGCGAGAAATTTTGAGTAGTCCACAGAATCGTTAACAAGTTTTTCAAACAGAGGAAGCTTTGATTTAAAATCTTCAAAACTCGCTCTCTTGTCTTCGGGTATGCTTGTGTCGTCCACATCGGCAAGAAGTTGTTTGGCTTTTCCTAAATTGTCTTTGGAAAAAGTCAGAGCTTTTTTAAGAGATGCCGATATCTCCCCTATTGATAATGTCTGGACATCGGATGTCCCAAGGACATCCGATGTCGGTAATAAAATTAAATTAGTCTTTGCTATTTCGCCCATAGCATCGGACATGGCTTGTCCAGCATTGGCCATCAGCTTTCCGGCTTCAACCAGGTTTTTTGCTGATTTCAGTTGCCCAGCCCCAGGTAGATCAGAGAGCAAAGAACTGATGCCTTCTCCCATGAAATTCATATTATCCCCTGCTTTGGAAAACTCCTGGTACGCCTGGGCAAAGTTGTCTGAAGCAGAAACAAAATCCATTTTTTTGATATTTTTTCCGGCATTTTCAAGATTAGCGACAGCCGAATTACTCTCTATAATCAGCTGATTTTTAATGCCTACGCCATAGTGGCCAAAAACCGTAAATGATATCAACCCGATACCGGCAGTCAAAAACCAGACTCGGCTTATTTTAGGTAATTTTATTTTGGGAAGTTGGAATTTGGATATTTTTGGAGAAAGGTCGGGAATCTTTTCAATTTTTTTTGAAAAATCCCGCACCCACGTGTTGAGTTCGTGCGACCCTTGGGCCACTTGCGGTGTTTCCAAAGTAAGAATTCCTAAACTAAAAACATCAATCTTTTTCGGCTCACCGATAAAATAATTTTTCGATTCTGTTGATACGCGTTGGTTTATTTGGGCAAGAGTGTTTTTATAATTTTCCTCAACTGGTACCGGGTCCCACTTTTCATTTTTTATATTCTTATATCTCGGTTTTAAATCTTTCTTTTCATAAATTTCAGCGCCAATAGCTACTAATTCTGCTGTCGGGTCCAAATCTTCATTAAGATATCTTTCCATGTCTTCGGCGGGATTTTCAACGGTATCAGGTATCGTGTGTTCAGTATTATGTATTATGTATTTAGTATTAAGTATCTCGGGTTCTTTGGCATAAGATTCTGATTTTTTATACTTTATACTTAATACTTTATTCTTAATACTTAATACTCCTTTTTTGTTTATCCTAAATTTTCTTCCTAAATTTAAAACCGACTGAATTCCTAATATTTTTGAAACGTCAATCTCCCCTGAATCATTCAGGGGTTTGATATCAAACATCGCGGTCAGTACTTGGTGTTTTGGTTTGGGCACCCTATAAGTATCGCACGGATTTGTCTTTGCTTCTTGTGGACTTCTTTTACCGAGGTCGGACCTTGTGGATTTAGATGATGTTATTGTTATTGTTATTGTTCATGTTCTTTTGACCTTTTTATCATAAGCTCAATATCCTCATTGACATTTATCGGCTCTATATCGATATCTTGATGATTCTTCTGCCATACCCTGAATATCTCATCGGCAAAACCCTGACCAATCGCATCAATGTCCTTGAAATCAAGGATTATCTTTTTGAACTTATCCAAACCATACAAAATTCTTTTAGCCTGCGAGCGGGTCATAAATGTTTTAAAGCCTGTCGTCTTGAATAATTCGACAATAGTTACTTCTTCTTTTTTATTGACTTTGTCTAATGTGGTTTTTGATATTTCCTTAATTGCCTTTTTTAATCCTCCTGGATAGAGTTCAAGAGTATTTTTTACTTGAATATAAACACTCAGATACTTTAAATATAGGTCGCTATCAACACATCTAGCCTTATAGGATCCTTGGAATAATGTTCCCGATTCTTGATACTTTGCGTTGTAATACATGGTCATTCCAGTACCAACTCTTTGCATAAATTTTGCGACACCACCTTCTTCTATTTCTTTAACAAGAAGGTGGAAATGATTTGGCATCAATATAAAAGCAATGATATTCACTATGGGTTTGCGAGGTTTCCAATTATCTGGCCAAACTAGCTTATTGAGGTTTAACCTCAATCTTCTTAACATAGATTCCGCCTGTTATTTGATTTTAATCCCTCCCGGTGTTTCGCCACCGCTGTTGCCTCCTACGGTCATAGATTCCGGCCGGCCGATACTATAAAACGTCCTCGGTGATATTTGGTTTTGATATTCAGTAGCGATCCAGCCCGCGGAGCGGACGGAGTTGGAAATTCTGAATTCGTCCAACTTTCCACTCCAGCCTGAGCCACTACTTTGGTTTTCCCCAAAATAGAAGGTGGATGCTGATGTGTCTGGCGTATGTGTTTCGGGGTTACTTGATACTTGCGAGCCATCTATATACAGTATTTCATTCGCGCCATCATATGTATGAGCAATATGATGCCAGCCAGTACCGTTAATACTTACTGTATAAAAATAGTCAATAAAAATACCGCCACCGTGAAATCCAAAATCCCATCTTCCAGCGTTGTACCACAAATAATGATTTTGGTTACCGTTTAATTCACCCCCTACTTCTAGAAATTGGTCGGAGCCAGAGTTTGAATTATACCAAGATTCTATGGTAAACGACGTAGAAGTGAAAGCCGTTGCTGTAATACCTTGTGTTGGTGAAAAATTTGCGCCGCCATCGATTTTACCGGTAGTAGCTGTAGGAGGACCGACTAGCGTACCGTTGTTGGCATTACTTGTGGAATCCCGTGCTGTTAGCGTCGTACCGTTTGACAAATGATATACTTGCTTGTACGCCGTATTCCACGTCCCGGTCTTGTTCTGATTGGTGGCTGCACCGGCGGCGGGACCGTTATAATACATGTACATAACCGTGTCCGCGGAAACAGAAAGTGTAGTGACATTAACCCAGCCTATAAAATTACCAGTTGTAGCTGAATAACTTTCTACCTCATAAGGTAACACCGTAGTTCCATCGGAAGATGTCACTACAAACTCTCCGGAACCAGACGCCGCTCGTCCGCCATTAGCAGTGGTGGCTATATCCGGCTCGGTAAATGATAATAGCATCGGGAAGTTAGACAAATTAGCGCCGCCAGAGACGACTTTGCTCGGAACGGTAATCTTGATTCTATTCTTCCACGTATTTGCTCCGCTTACATACCAGTTTGACTTAGTATCAGCACTCGCTGTGGTACCATACTTCAAATTCGGATTCGCCGATGTCCTGCCTTCTTGGTTGCCCAAACCATAAAACGTCCTCGGCGAAAATTGGTTTGCATATTCGGTGGCAATCCAACCGGCGGAGCGGACAATATTGGAAAGACGCATCTCATCTATAGAGCCAGCAAACCATTCATTATTACTCTGATCCCAGCCAATAGAACCCGTGTTTGTATATGAAGTGGTGGTCTGACTAGTGCTAGCGTTAAATGAACCATCTATATAGAAGTTTGAGGTTGAACCACCATTTGTCCAAACAACGTAACGCCAAACATTGTTATTAATTGTTCCAATAGAATTAGCACTTGTACCGTTATATATAAAAAATGTACCATTTGACCCCATGCCGTAATATAAATCACCGGCACTCCTATTAGAAAACATGGGCTGCTGGACAGTGGCACTAGTCTTAACCCATGTAGACAAGGTTATGGTAACTGGAGTGTTGGTACTGCCCAATGTTATTTTATCTCCAGAACCATCGTAGATTGAACCTCCGTCAACTTGTCCAGTTGTCGCAGCAACATCTCCAACTTTAGTTCCATTGTTGGCATTACTTGTGGAATCCGCTCCGCTTAAAGTCGATGCCGTGCCAGCTTTGAAACTTGCAAATAATCTACCATTCGTCTGCACGTTTGTAAAATTAGTACTGTAATTTCCTGTGGCACTCACTGTCATATCCTCACTAATCACATAAATATTAAACGCATCCTTTATTCTTTGAGTATAGGAACCGCCCACGGAAGGATTTAAATTGCTGCCCATAAACCCAAATAACAATTCATTGGCGACCGTAGTGGTAACTGCTGGAGTAATTCCACTGTTTTCAGTTACAGATGAAGATATTTGGTCTAAGGGAGCAGCGGTATCCAATCCACTGTATTCATGTATTAGAAGATGTATTAGACCTGAACTGCAGGTGGCAGATACGGTATTGGCTCCTGCCGTAATGTTTTTTGCATACCAAATTTCAACTTCGCCCTGTGCAAAACTTATGGAAGTGGCTTTGGTATAGGTATTGGATCTGGTATCAGTTGGGGTGTTAGATGTGGCAGTGTTAGTTTCACAGGATATGGCCGCTATAATTAAATTACTCGCTGTGTTGTTGGAAGTAAAAGCTTTGGAAACCTGCCCGCTTGCGGCTCGGTTGTATGCACTTTGGACATAGGTGGGAGTAGAGGTCGCCATCCCATTCGGCAAATGCCACACTCCTTGATAGGCCGCATTCCAAGTCCCGGTCTTGTTCTGATTCGTGGCCGCTCCGGCGGCCGCTCCACCATAATACATGTATAGATATGTGTCAGCTGTGGCAGATAATGTCGTAACGTTAACCCAGCCGATGAACTGGCCGGAAGAGGATGAGTATGTTTCGATTTCATATGGTAGCGAGGTAGTACCGTCGCTTGCAGTGAATATGAACTCCCCTGATCCGGAGGCGGCTTTGCCGCCGTTAGCGGTGGTACGTAAGTCAGGATCGGTGTGAGAGATTAAGACCGGAAAATTAGTTAGATTGGCTCCTCCGGAGACTTTGGTGAATGGGATGGTGATTTTCTTACGGTTAGACCAGTTGTTGGCTCCGGATTGATACCAGCCGGGTTTAGTATCAGCCGAGACAGTGGTACCGAACTGTGTCCCCGCCGCAGTGCGATTAGCCGCCTGCTGTCCGCCCAAACCATAAAACGTCCTAGGGGAACTTTGATTAGTGTATTCAGTGGCAATCCAGCCGGCGGAACGGGCGGAGTTGGAAATGCGGACTTCGTCCAATGGTCCAGTTAAAGCCTCCGCTAATGCGCCAGTGTTGTTGATGGTGCCAAACCATAATTGAGCAGTATCCACGTAGGGAGCATCGTTTCCTGCATTAGTAATCCAGGAACCACCTTGAGAACTACCGTTGACATACATCACAATAGAAGAACCAGTTGCAAAGGTATATGTCACCGTAACATAGGTAGATGTGCTAGCAGTCAGAATACTTGAAGTAGTCTGCCAAACATTAAATTGAGTATCGCCTGAATTCCTATAATAGAATTCGGCCTGACCGCCATTATTTCTTATTGCGTAGTTCGACTTTTGTGAAATTCCTAAACTGGTGCGGCCTTTCGCAGCAATTGTCTGAAAACCAGTGATGTTGTTTAGTTTAATCCAGCCGGAAATTGTGATGACATTACCTGTGTTAAATTCCACAGATGAGGAATCGGCAACGCTAATATAATTAGAGGCAGACCAAGTAGCTGTCGCAGCTCCATCAATCTGCCCTGCAGTTGCCGTTATCGTCCCATTGATTGTCCCGTTATTCGCATTACTCGTAGAATCACCTGCTGTCAAAGTCGTCCCATTCGGAAAATGCCAAACCCCTTGGTACGCCGTATTCCACGTCGCTGTCTTTTGTTGATTCGTAGCTCCCGAGGCCGCTCCGCCATAGTACATATATATGTAGGTATCGGCGGTGGCGGAGAGGGTTGTCACATTTACCCAACCAATGAATTGACCGGTAGTGGCAGAGTAAGTTTCTATTTCATAAGGCAGGGATGTCGTGCCGTCAGAAGATGTAAATATGAACTCTCCTGAACCGGAGGCGGCTTTGCCGCCGTTGGCTATAGTCGCTATATCTATATCAGTATGGCTGATTAAGACTGGGAAGTTGGAGAGATTGGCTCCTCCGGAGACTTTGGCGGCGGGGATGGTGATAAGCTTCCTATATTTATGGGTAGAGGCATACCACGGATCAAGCAATCCATAACCACCTTGAGTGCCGATTGTCTCAATCCAAAACTCACCATTACTGCCGGGGGGATATTTAATATGAGACTTGAAATATATTGTTTTGTTGGCGGGGATTTCTATCTCGGTACCAGCATTGATGGCCATAGTTTGAGGAATAGATGCCCGCTTCTTGATCGCGACACTAAGTAACTTGGGGTTTATCTTGATATCGCCCTTGAAGAATTTGATAAAACTCCACCCGCCCACCAAGGACCGCCCTCGGTCCACCGAGGGCGGTCCTTGGTTATCTTTCTGCTTGGTTGGTTCGTATTGTTCCAGAGTAGTAACACTAGGGGCCTCGCCTGCCTTTGCGCCATCAGGCGGTTTGGGCATGTGAAATAGCAGGACTGCTTTCTCATCTATATTTCTGGTATTGGTAATGCTGATATATACTTCCGAGTTACTTAAGCCAGAATACGTTTTCTGGTTGGTTTTGATGATAAGACTCTCCCCGCTTGTGTCATCGGTGTAAGGAAATTGGATAGATGTTTTATTATCAATTTGGATTGGAGAGACCTGGATATCGTTGCTACGCCAGAAAAAGAAAATTAAAACAGTAGCAACTACAACTGCCGTAGGTATTAATAGTTTAATGTTTAAGCGTTTCAAGGTTTAAAAGTTTAATGTTTAAATGTTTAACGTTTCAATCGCCAGAACTCTATTTCATCTTTCTCCTCATTGTAAATATCTCTCAAATCGGGCTGACTTTCTAAAAGTAGCTTATTCGTCGCCGATATCCCCTTCTTAGGCGTTCTCTTATATTGCTGGCCTTGAAACTTTGAGACTTTTAAACTTTCTATGAATCTTGAAATAAGACGCGAACAGTCTAAAACAAGAGAGTTTAAAAGTTTAAAGGTTTCAGGGTTTAAATATCCAATATCAGCTGCAATATATAATTGCGCTCTCACTTCGCCGGCCGAACCTTTGGCGATATAGAGATAATTTAAAAATTCAAGCTTGGTGCCTCGTTCAAAGCCTTCAGCGATATTGGACATTATGGATACTGACGCACGTTGGATTTGGTCTTTGAAACCATAATCCACAGGAATGTTTAAATATTTAAAAGTTTCAATGTTTAAAGATTTGTAAATTTCTTTGGTTAATTCTCTGGCCTTTTGCCACATTAGCAGTTCCTCGAATTGTCGTATGGTAGACATAGTTTTTAAGATAGTTTAAAAGTTTAAAGTTTAAGGTTTAAATATTTGGACTTGGTGCGGGCGTTGCTTCTGGGGTTGAAGTCGGTGTTTCTGATGGTGACGAGCTTATGTCTGGAGTTGGCATTGGTGTTGGGGTTACATCAGGTGTCGGTGTGATACCAGTATCGGGCGTTGGACTGGAACTTGGTGTCGGACTTAAATCTGGTGAACTTATTAGAATTGAACTTGGCGTGCTTGCCGGAATTGAATTTTGTTCAAGAAGAGCTTTCAATTTGTCTTTAGTGACGCAAACGTCTTCAAGGCACAACTCTTTTGTCGTAAGTTTATCGGTAATCAGTTCGGCTATCTTCAGCAATCCCTTTTCAAATATTATACCCAATGCTGACTTAAACTTATCCACTACTATCTTAAATATAAATTCGTGGTTAAAAATATTGCCGAACGCGCCCGAAGTACTGGCAAAGTTAGCCGATATTGAAGCAACATTGGTTGTAAGAATATCCTCAACATCCGGCGCCCAATAACTTATATTAACAAAGACTAGGGTTTTACCGTAAGAAACCGAAGCGGTTGTTTCAAAATTTAAAAGTTCCGACGTCATCGGTTCTAGAGCTATACCAATGGTAAAACCTGG
>JGI1358J11329_10002441_pt1 | contig 14364 bp, 13 predicted proteins | sample Subgroupgradi54m_FD_11329 | JGI IMG/M metagenome (IMG submission 11329)
GGGAGACGCTGTGCGATGCCTACCTGCGCCATCGCCACGGCGACTTCACTCCCGTCGCTGTCTCCGGCGGCTAAACTCTTACCCTCCCCATGGATTTGACCGGCTGGTATGATAAAATAGAATACTAGGAGGGAGGTGGGAACGATGGCGACAGCGAAAGTAGCTATTACCCTGGATCAACAGTTGCTCCGGCTCATTGACCGGTGGGTCACTCAGCGGCGATACGCCAGCCGCAGCCAAGCGATTCAAATAGCTCTTCGAGAAAAGGTAGAGCACTGGAAACATACCCGCTTGACGGAGGAGGTCAGGAAACTTAAACCCAAAGAAGAACGAGCACTGGCCGAAGAACATTTTTCTGGTGATGTGTGGCCCGAATATTAAGGGGGGATATCTATTGGGCTGATCTCGAGCCCACCCGAGGCCAGGAGCAAGCAGGCCGGCGGCCTGTCTTGGTCATCAGCCATGAAGTTTTCAATATCCACTCAGGAACCATTATCGCTCTGGTAATCACGAGTCAACCCCAACGGGCCGGTTTCCCTTTGACTTATCCCCTTCCGGAGAGAAAGTTACCTAAACCTTCTTGGGTCAAGATCAGCCAAATCCGCACTCTTTCCACCGAGCGTTTAAGCCACAAACTCGCCCATGTGGAAGAGGAAGAAATCGCTCGAATTGTGGAAGGATTGCTCGACATTGTCGGCCCGTAATCAAAAACGAGATCCCTCGCTACGCTCGGGATGACGGTGGTGCGTTCATCCTTCGACAGGCTCAGAACGAAGAGCTCATCTCATTTCCCCATGCCCACACGCTGGGTGCGCTGGGCGAGCTTCCCTTCCGTCTGGATGGATGGCGCGATGATCAGTTCGGTGAGCTGAAATTCTTTGAGGTTCTTGGCGCCCACCGAGCCCATGGCGGTGACGATGGCCCCCATGAGGTTCTGCGTGCCGTCGTCGGTTCTGGCCGGCCCGAACAGAATCTCCTCAAGCGTTCCGGTGACACCCACGTGGATCCGGGTGCCGCGCGGCAGGTTGCTGTGCGGTGTGGCCATGCCCCAATGGTACCCCTTGCCCGGCGCTTCCTTGGCCTTGGCAAACGGCGAGCCGATCATGACGGCGTCCGACCCGCAGGCGAAGGCCTTGCAGACGTCGCCGCCGGTGCGCATGCCGCCGTCGGTGATGATCGGGACGTACCGGCCGCTCTTCTTGAAGTACTCATCGCGCGCCGCCGCGCAGTCAACGGTGGCCGTGACCTGCGGGACGCCAAGCCCCAGCACGCCTCGCGTGGTGCAGGCAGCCCCTGGCCCGATGCCGACCAACACGGCGGCAGGGCCGCATTCCATCAGCGCCAGCGCCACCTCGTAGGTGACGCAGTTGCCGACGATCACCGGAATCTTCACCGACTTGCAGAACTTGGCGATGTCCAGCGACTTGTACTCTGAGGAGATGTGGCGGACGGTGGAGACGGTGGACTGCACGATGAACACATTCACACCAGCTTCCTGGGCGATCGGCCCGAACTTCTCCGCCCGCTGCGGAATGGCCGAAACAATCGCCGGAACCTTGGCCTTCTTGATCTCCTGAATCCGCTTGGTAATCAGCTTCTCCTTGATCGGCTCCCGGTAGATCTGCTGGAGAAGCTCGGTGGCCTTGTTATTTTTTGCCTTAAGGATTTTATTGAGGATTTCTTCCGGATTCTCGTACCGGGTCTGGACCCCTTCCAAGTTCAGCACCGCTAATCCGCCGAGCTTGCCGAAGGCGATGGCAAACTTCACATCCACGACGCCGTCCATGGCGCTGGCCATGATCGGCACCCGATAGCGCGTGTTTCCCAATTGCCACGAGGGATCCACTTCGTTCGGATTGATGGTGACCTCGCCCGGAGCCAGTGCTACTTCATCGAATCCATAACACCGGCGGGCTTTCCGTCCGCGACCGATGAATTCACCCATGAAAAGAGAGTCCTCCTGTGCTGAGACAACAAAGTTGGTTTTTGGAAGAGAAATCGGCTTTTCTGGAAGAGTTGCTGAGGAACTGATGTCCATAGTCTTATATAACACACAGGCCTCCGGGGAGTCAACCCCAGAGGCCTGCGGAAAAGCGAGATCCTTCGACGGCTCCGCCGCCTCAGGATGACATCATTTGATAACAGCCAGGATGTCGTCCTGATTGATGATCAGGTACTCCTTGCCGCCGACCTTCACCTCGTTGCCGGAATATTTCCCGAAGACGATGGTGTCGCCGGTCTTGACCTCCGGAGGAACCACCTTGCCGTTGGGCAAGGTCTTGCCGGAGCCGGTGGAAACCACTTTCGCTTCCTGTGGTTTCTCCTTGGCGGAGTCCGGCAGGATAATTCCTGCTCGGGTCTTGTCCTTGGCTCCCAACACCTCGACAATGACCTTGTCACCGAGAGGTTTCAGATTCATGGCAACCTCTCCTTATTAATAATCCATTCCTGGCGCACCGTGCGGTCCGCCAGCCGGTGCCTTCTCCTTCTCCGGAATGTCTGTCACCAGACACTCGGTAGTCAGGAGCAATCCTGCGATCGAAGCGGCGTTCTGAATCGCCAACCGGGAAACCTTGGTCGGGTCAATAATCCCGGCCTGGAACATGTCCACATATTCCAGTTTGTCGACGTTGAAGCCAACCGTCTGCTTCTCGTCCTTGACCCGCTGGGCCACGACGGAGCCTTCCTGGCCGGCGTTCTGCACCAATTGTCGGATTGGCTCTTCCAACGCGCGGCGGACAATGCCCACGCCAATCTGTTCATCTTCGTTGGACAACTTGAGCTTCTCCAAGGCAGGCAGGGTCCGCAGGAACGCCACCCCACCACCCGGCACGATCCCTTCCTCAACAGCCGCGCGGGTGGCATGCAGGGCATCCTCGACACGGGCCTTCTTCTCTTTCATTTCCGTCTCGGTGGCGGCACCCACTTTGATCACTGCGACACCGCCGGAGAGCTTCGCCAACCGCTCCTGAAGCTTCTCCTTATCGTAATCGGAATCGGTCTCCCCGATCTGAGCCTTGATCTGGGCGATCCGCCCGTTGATGGCCGCCGTCTTGCCGGCTCCCTCAACGAGGGTGGTATTCTCGCGATCCACGGTGACCCGCTTGGCGCGACCCAAATCCTCGAGGGAAATATTCTCCAGCTTCATCCCACGATCCTCGGTAATTGCCAGACCGCCGGTTAAGCAGGCGATATCTTCCAACATCGCCTTGCGCCGATCGCCGTAGCCGGGTGCTTTCACCGCGGCACAGGCCAAGGTTCCGCGCAGCTTGTTCACCACCAGGGTGGCCAGCGCTTCCCCTTCAATCTCTTCTGCGATGATCAAGAACGGCTTGCCGGTGCGCGCGATCTTCTCGAGCAAAGGCAGCATGTCCTTCATCACGGAAATCTTTTTCTCGTGGATCAGGATGTACGGATCCTCGAGCACAACCTCCATCCGCTCGGCATCGGTGACGAAGTAGGGAGACAGATACCCCTGGTCGAACTGCATTCCCTCGACCACTTCCAGGGTGGTGTCGATTCCCTTGGCTTCCTCGACCGTGATGACCCCGTCCTTGCCGACCTTGTCCATCGCCTCGGCGATCAGATCGCCGATCTTGGAGTCGTTGTTGGCGGAGATGGTGGCCACCTGGGCGATCTCTTTCTTGTCCTTGACCGATTTGGAGAGCTTCTCCTTCAAGGTCGAGATCACCACCTCGACCGCCTGGTCAATGCCCCGCTTGATCGCCATGGGATTGGCGCCGGCTGTAACGCTCTTCAACCCCTCCCGGTAGATCGATTCCGCCAAAACGGTGGCGGTGGTGGTTCCATCGCCGGCCGTGTCGGAGGTCTTGGAGGCCACTTCCTTCACCATCTCGGCTCCCATGTTCTCATACGGATCTTCCAGCTCAATCTCCTTGGCGACGGTGACGCCGTCTTTGGTGATCGTGGGGGAACCAAACTTTTTGTCCAGAATGACGTTGCGGCCCTTGGGACCTAAGGTCACCTTGACCGCTTTCGTCAGGGTTTCGACACCGCGTAAGATCGCCCTGCGTGCCTCATCATCGAACTTCAGTTGTTTTGGCATTTAAACTCCTCCTTTATGAGATCCCTCGGCCTCTGGCCTCGGGATGACCGCTGTGCGGTCATTTCTTGTCGTGCTTGACGGCTAAGACATCCTCTTCCCGAAGAATGAGGTATTCCTTTTCATCGTGGAGGACTTCCGTGCCGGAGTACTTGGCAAACAACACCGTGTCTCCGACCTTTACCTCCAAGGGGCGGATGGTGCCGTCTTCCAATAGACGTCCTTTTCCCACCGCCACCACCTTGCCTTCCTGGGGTTTCTCCTTGGCCGAATCCGGCAGGATGATTCCACCAGCGGTTTTCTCTTCCTGCTCCAAATGCTTGATGAGAATACGATCACCTAATGGGTGCAACGCCATTGGTTAACCTCCTTCTTGATTGTTCTTTCGGATTTGCTACTGAGAGTTAGCAGTAATCCTGAGAGAGTGCTAATTCGACATCTATCATACGGATTCCGGGATGGTTGTCAACTCTTATTTTTACCGATTATTGTAGATGATCTTGAGGCCCTGGAGAGTCAATTGAGGGTTCACAACCTGAACAGTCCGACAAAATGGTGCAATCAAGCCGACGTGGCCGCCGGTGGCGATTACTTTTGCCTGCTGCGCATGCTTAGTTTTCAACAGCCGGACAATTCCATCGCACAAAGCCCCGTAACCGTAGAAGAGCCCGCTGCGCATGCTGCTCACCGTGTCCCGCCCGAGCAGCTCTTTCGGCGGCTTCATCTGAATGGCTGGCAAAAGCGCCGCCCGGCTTGTGAGCGCTTCCAGCGCGATCTCCATCCCCGGCACAATGAGTCCTCCTATATACTCCCGTTTGGCTGACACCAGGTCGAAGGTGACCGCCGTGCCGAAATCCACCACGATCGCCGGAGCGCCGTACAACTCGCAAGCGGCCACCGCATTCACCAGCCGGTCCTGCCCCACTTGGCTCGGAATCCGGTAGCGGTTCACAATCGGCGCCTTGACCGTTTCTCCGACAACGACCGGCCTTGGTGCGCCCATCTGCTTCAACGCTTGCTTGAGTTGGGTAGTCGCCCTGGGCACCACGCTGGAAATAATGACTGCTTCGATGTCATTCCCGCGAAAGCGGGAATTCACCATCCTGCGAAGAGCCACCGTATAGGAAGTGCCATGGGTGGGAATTTTCCCCTGCCAGATCAACCGCCTGCCGCGGAAGACTCCCAGCGTGACGCTCGTATTCCCTACATCAATCGCCAGCAGTACCATGGGCGCAGGATATCAGACCGGTGAAGGATAGGCAACTTGCCTCAGGCTCTCTGCAGCAGTTCGATATCGCCGACGAATTGGTCCACAACCTCCGGCCGGACCGCTTCGACCGGAATCCCTTGGAGATTGGCCAGAAGCTGCCGGAGAAATGCCCGCAGGTCGTTTGAGGTCTCATGACGATCGAGAGAATAAGAGCCGCCTACTTCCCATTCCATTAAGGCTTGGGACAACTCTTCCAATTCCGGCCCTGCTCCGTAATAGTGGATAGCCACAGGGGCCTTCCTTCCCCATCGGCTGACAAGTTCCGTGACAATCGTCTGGGGATTCTTCTGGTCGGCCGCAAGGAATCCTTGGCCTTGCAACTCCAGAGCGCTGGTGGGGTCCGGGGTGAGAAGGAAGAGTCTCTTCTGCAGTTTCCTGTGCATGGATCCGTCGGACCCGAGGATTTGTCCGATGGTTTTAAGCGCGGCGGAAATGGCCTCGTCCTGGAACTGTTCCGGCCCGATGCCGATGACCGTGTTGGCAGGAGAGTTCAGGGCACTCTGAAAGAGTTGACGCACCCGGGCCCCTGCCTCCACCCGCTCCTCCAGGCCGGAGTTGGGTTTCTGTGGTGCCGGATTGGGATGAAGGACCGTGACGATGCCGTTTGATTCGATTCTCAAGAAGAGAAGAATTCCCCGGAATTTTTCAGGGGGCTCCGGTGGAACATCTTTCAACACCACTTGGCCGGTCATTTCTCGTGCGGCTTCGTGCGTATCGAAAACGACGAAAAGCCGGCGGGCAGCGCTCGGCCAGTCGTAGCCTGGCATTCTTTCCAAACCGCGTGGGGTTTCAAAGTGAAGGACGCCGTTTTCCGGCACAACAAGCTCGGTGGGTGCAGGTCCATGCCAGAAACCCCTTTCGATCCGAGGTTGTGGCTGTGGCGGGATCAGAAAGAACCCTCGGACCGGCTTGCCGGAAAAACCTGGCGGCAGCTTGACCCGAAGTGCACCCGGAACCATCGAAACGTGAATATCGCCAATGGCGGTCTTGCTCACTGTCACCGGGGCGGAATCGATTGAACGAACGATGGACTGGCTGTTTCGAAAGGATTCTGCCAATTGTTTGGCCAGAAATACCGCAGCAGCGCCGACCACAAACATCCCTAAAACCCACGCCATCAAGCGGCGGTCTCCTCTGCTGATCCGAGGGGGGAGCTGCCGAGAGGACGACGGCCGGCCGAGCGCCTTCCTCTGCTCCAACTCTCTCTTCAGGTCCTTCAGAAGAGCGCTGGTCTCTCTCCATTCCGGCGGTTCTAAGGATTTTCCGGAAGCGGTATGGCCATCCCGGACTATTTTATCCAGGTCCTCCACCAAATTTTCCAGCGAGGGGAGATCTCGTGTGGATGGGACATTGAGGAAACTCTTAAGCATCGCTTTCTCCCGGTCATCGAGAAACTCTTCCTCCAAACCTGCGGCAACTGGAGTCGGGGCGGCTGCTGGTTTCTCAAAGACATACCGTACCGATGGGGGGCCCAACCGGACGATGGGTGAAAAACCATAGGGAAGAAAGAGCTCTTTGATTTCTACAAATCCGGCCTCCGCAAAACGCCGGACAATCGTCTCTCTGTCCATGTAGGCCAACGGTTGGGGCAGCCAGAGGCGATGGCTTACCAAAACATGGCCGTAGAAATCCTCCAGCGCAAGCACTTGCTGCTGCTGGTTCTTATTCAACCGGAGATACTCTATTGTCAACTGGCGATCGGAATCCGCCCAGGGACCTTTCGGCCAGATCTCTTGGTTCTCGAGGGCATGAAGAAACTGGGGAGCCAGTTCGGATTCCTGTCCCATCACGGCTTCAATGACCACCACCCGCCTGCCGGGTTTGACGATAGCGTAGAGATTTCGGATGATCCTTTTTTGGTCGGCCTCTGGTATGTGATGCAAAACCCATTTGAGGATAGCCAGATCTACTGTCTTCGGCCCCACTTCAAGGTCATCCCCCTTCTGCAGAACATACACATGTCGCCCACCTTGAATTTGAGACGGCAGATGCCAATCGTACTTGTCCGTGGAGATGACCTCCTGAATCCCCAGCCCCTGTGCATCGGAGTACCGCACGATGGCATCCCCAAGGAGTGCTTTGCCTGCACCAACATCTAAGACGGTTCCTCGTGAAGGGAGAAGATCCTGAAGAAACGGGATAGAAACCAGAGCATCTTTCTGATCGTCGTAGGGTTTTGTATAGCCAATAAACTCCTGCGGCCCGGCTGTCCTGCCGTCGAAGTCAAACTGATTCCAAAAAGCCTGCACGACGTGCTGTGGGCTGGCGTCCGTTTGATCTGCAAGGAAACTCACCATTTTCTCCACCAACTTCCTGCCGGAGATGGGTTCCCCGTGAAATACAAAAGAGGAGGGCGCTTTACCAAATCCGTAATGATGTTCAAAGAGGGTCAGGTCAAAAATCCGATCAAGAATTCCAGCAAAAACATGTCGGACCTGCGGATCTTTCCTTAACCCTTGCAGGGCGTACTGTATCGTCGCTGGATCACTGAGTTCTTCTAACCCGGCGGATCGTCGCTTAAGCGCAGAGGAAAGACCTTCCAAACCAGACGCCTCAGGGGTTTCCTGAGGTCTGAGGGCGAAAGCAGGAGAAGGCAGAGCCAGGGCCAGACAGAGAAAGAAAGCCAGGAATCGCAAAATCGGTTGATCAGTTCTCATTATCACTTACTCTTTCGAAGACGGGCCGACAGACCGAAAGCAACAAGGTACCCGATCATGGCCAAGCAGGCCGATAAAATCAGGTTGCCGGCGGCGGTGCTGAGCAGGATATTCGCCACCCTCTGGGCAGGAAGCTGATTCCCTAACAACCAGTGGCCCAGCGCGTAACTGCTGAGGTAGATAAAGGGCGCGGTGAACGGGTTGGTCAGGAGTGCGCCGGTCACCATGATCGGAAGATTCAAGCGCAGCGCCGTCGCGACAAACGCTGCGGCGACAGCACCGGTGCCGGGGAAAACCCCAAGGAAAACCCCCAAGCCGAACGCCAGGCCGATCTCATGAGGGCTGCCTTTGAAATCAAAAAGCGGCTTGAATCTCTTCTTTAAAAATTCAGGAAAAGACATAGACCCAGCACACCGAAAACAAGAATGAGAACTTGGAATCGAACGCGCGACCGGTGAAGCTTCTGAAAAGCGAACCGGATGGTTTGCTGATGGGCCGTGCCTTGAAAGTCCGGGAGGTTTAACTTGCGCTCGACCTCCCGAATTTGCGGACGCAGAATGAACAGGAGATGAAGAGACATCCACAGAGATAAGGACAGGCTGACGACCGCGCCGATCTTCATTTTTCTACGGAGCCTTTCACCACCCCGGTGAATGGAGCCAGCAGGTTTGTCAGCTCCATCGGAATCACGAACTTGGTGGCGGGGCCCATGCCCATGACCTTTAGCGCTTCCAGATATTGGAGCGACATCGTCTTGGCGTCCACATTCTTGGCCGACTCGAAGATCTTGGAGAGGGCCAACGCATACCCTTCGGCGTTGAGAATGGCCGCCTGGCGGTTGCCTTCCGCTTGAAGGATCGCGGCTTGGCGGGCCCCCTCCGCCTTCAAAACAGCCGCCTGCTTCTCTCCCTCGGCAACAGTAATGTTGGCCTGCTTCTGGCCGTCGGCTTCCAAGACAACAGCCCGGCGGTTGCGTTCCGCCGCCATCTGCTTGTTCATCGCCTCCTGCACATCCTTCGGCGGCGTGATCTCCCGGATCTCGACGGTGGTCACCTTCACACCCCAGCGCTCGGTCACCTCATCCAGCTTGGTCCGGAGCACCTGGTTGAGCTGATCCCGCTTGGCCAGCACGTCATCCAGCAGGATGTCGCCCACCACCGCGCGCAGGGTCGTAGTGGCGATTCCCATCGCGGCGCCAGCGTAGTCCCGCACATGGATCACCGAGGCAATCGGCTCCACCACCTTCGAGTAAATCAGGAAATCAATCGAGATCGGGGCGTTGTCCTTGGTGATGCAGGTCTGGCGCGGAATCTCCAGGTAGGTCTCCCGCTGATCCACGAAAACCGGCTGGTCAATGACCGGCAGAATGATCACGATCCCCGGCCCTTTGGCCCCCATCACCCGACCCAGCCGAAGCACGACGACCCGCTTGTACTCCGGCACAATCCGGATCACCGAAGCCAACAGCAGGATGAGCAGAATAACGACGACGAATAAGACGATAGGAAATACCGGCATCATGCGGAGACCTCCTTAACGAACTCAACGTGAACGGTCAAACCCTCCAGTTTTACCACGCGGACCTTTGCATCCTTCTTAATCGGAAACTCCGCCCGGGCCTGCCACTCCTCTCCTTTGACATGCACAAGCCCATGGGGCTTGAGATCGGTCTTAGCCACCCCCTCGGACCCAATCAGTCCCTCAATGCCTGTTGTGACCTTTCGCTTCAAAGCGCGAATTCCGACCCCCACAATAAAGATGAAGAAGGCGGCGGTGATCCCCGTGGCGGCGGCGATCAGTTCCCACGGAAGCCGCAAGTGAGGGCTCCGCGTGCCGGGGAACAGGAGGCCGGAGCCGATCAAGAAAGAGAGGATCCCGCCGATGGTCAGCGCCCCGTAGCCGGGGAGCTTGATGTCGGCAACAAAGAAAATGAGCGATAGAAGGATCAAGGCGATCCCGGCCCAGTTGACCTCCATCGTCTCCATGGCCACGAGAGCCAAGACCAGGAGCATGGCGCCCAGCACGCCCGGAAGGGTGACCCCGGGTATCGAGAGCTCGAAGATCAGCCCGTAAATTCCAAGAAGCAGCAGGATGTAGGCCACGTTCGGATGGGCCAACTGGTGAAGAGCGGCCTCCATGAACGATTTCGGCAGCGGCCGGCGAGGCTGCTCCTTCATCGCAAGGGTTGTCGCGCCGAAAACAGTTCCCACCTGCTGGCCGTCAATCTGATTGAGAAGATCATCCAGGTCATTGGCAACGACATCAATCACACCGTCCTCCTTGGCCTCTTCCGCTGTGGAGGATCGGTTTTCCTGCACAAACCGCCGCGCCCACGTGCCGTTACGGCCTCGGATCTCGGTGATCGATTGAATGTAGGCCAGCGCGTTTCCGCCTGCCAACTGCACCGGATGGGCCGCGCCGATGTTGGTACCGGGCGCCATCGCCGCCACATGGGCCGCCAAGGTGATGAAGGCTCCGGCCGAGGCCGCCCGAGCGCCGGAAGGGGCCACATAAACGATGACCGGAACCGGCGAATTAAGGACTGCTTGGACGATTTTCCGCATGGAACCGTCCAGCCCGCCGGGGGTATCGAGTTGAATGACGACGGCAGAGGCCTGCAGATCGCGCGCTTCTTCCAATCCGCGGGTGACGTAACGAGCCAGCGCCGGATCGATGGTGCCGCTCACGTTGAGGATGATAACCGGATGCGTTTCCTCCGCCGCTACGGAAAAAGTGGATAGACACAAGAGGATCAACGTCATCCTCGCGAAAGCGAGGATCAGATTCCCGCTTTCGCGGGAATGACGAATTCGCCTGATATCGTACTTCATCGCGCTACCAACACTTCCCCTGCAGAGACCGCTTCGATAAAACCGTGGTCGGTGCGGACCAGCAGCGCGCCGGTGGAATCCACATCCATGGCCTGGCCATCCACGGTTCGGCCTTGCGTGACCACCCGAATCCTCTTGCCCAAGAAACCGGCGAAATGCCGCCAGGACTCCAAAACCGGCTGAATCCCTTCGTCGAGGAACTGGGCGTAGGAGCGGTCCATCTGCCAAAAGAGCGCCCTGGCCAAAGCCAAGCGGTCCGCCCGATCGCCCAACTCATGCGCAATGGAGGTGGCATGCGCCGGCAGAGCCGAATGAGAGGTGTTCACATTGATCCCAATCCCAATGACGAGGTAATGGATCCGGTTGAGTTCGGCATTGAGCTCCGTTAAAATGCCTGCGAATTTTTTGCCGTTAAAGAGGAGATCGTTCGGCCATTTGATTTCCGGCTTCAGGCCGGTCTGCGCCTCCACCGCTCGGGCCAGCGCCACCGCCGTCATCAAGGTGATGAAAGAAATCTCTGAAAGCTTCAGGTTCGGCCGCAGGATGATGGAGGCATAGATCCCTTTGCCTTTGGGGGAAAGCCAACTCCTGCCCAGCCGGCCGCGGCCTTTGGACTGCCCCTCCGAAACCACCACAGACCCCTCCGGTTCACCCGCTGCGGCCAGCCGGTGCGCCAGGTCCATCGTGGAGTCGGTGCTCTCGTAGGCAAAAAACTTTCGGCCGATGCGCTGCGTGTTCAGATTCCAGCGCAGTTCCTGCGGAATCAGCCGATCCGGCACGCCCACAAGCCGGTAGCCGGCGTGCGGCTGTGAGAGAATCTTGTAGCCATCCGCCCGAAGCCGCTGGATGTCCTTCCAGATGGCGGTGCGGCTGACCCCGGCCAAGCGGCTGATCTGCTCGCCGGAAACGAATTCCCCGGGNCGCGCCCGCAGGGCGTTTAAGACCGATTCTTCCACTTCTTCGCCCGCTTTCTTTCAGGAAGCTTCGTCTCCAACGCGGCCAATCCTGCAACTCCCTTCTGGCGCAATACGGCAATCTGGTCCCGAAAACCGGCGGCCCGTTCGAATTGAAGGTTACGCGCGGCCAGCTCCATTTCCTCTTCCAAGCCGGCAACCGCCTGCTCGACGTCGAACTGGTCCTCGTTAAAACCGGCAACGTTCGAGACCAACTCCTCCGCCTCTTCCTTGGCGGCATCCTCAATCCCTTCACGGATCGCCTTCTCAATGGAGCGGGGCGTGATGCCGTGCTTCTCATTATACGCCAGTTGGAGTTTGTGCCGGCGGGATGTCTCCTGCATCGCCTGCCGCATCGCGTCGGTCACCTGATCGGCATAAAGGATCACCGCCCCGTGCACGTGCCGGGCCGCGCGGCCGGCCACCTGAATCAGCGAGGTGGCCGATCGGAGGAATCCTTCCTTGTCCGCATCCAACACGCAGACCAGCGAGACCTCCGGCAGATCCAACCCTTCCCGAAGCAGGTTCACCCCCACCACGCAGTCGAACAGCCCTTTGCGCAAGTTTTTCAGCACCTCGACCCGCTCGAAGGCATCCAGATCGGAGTGGATATAGGTGACACGCACACCGGCCTCTTTGAGATAGGCCGACAGGTCCTCCGCCATTCGCTTGGTCAAAGTGGTCACCAAAACCCGTTCCCCCACCGCAGCCCGTTTTCTGACTTCCGCCATGATGTCATCCACTTGGCCCGCGATGGGGCGCACTTGGATTTCCGGGTCTATCAAGCCGGTGGGACGGATCACCTGCTCCACCACTTCCCCTTTGGAATGCTTCCATTCGTAAGGCCCCGGAGTGGCCGAGACGAAAACCGTTTGTCCCAGAAGCTGTTCGATCTCCTCGAACCGAAGCGGCCGGTTGTCCAGGCAGGACGGCAGCCGGAACCCAAAATCCACGAGGATCCTTTTTCGAGCCCGGTCCCCTTCGTACATGCCGCGAAGCTGCGGGAGCGTCACGTGCGATTCATCAATGACCGTCAGAAACCCTTTGGGAAAATAATCCAGCAGACACCAGGGCCTGGACCCCGGCGGCCGGCCGGAGATCGCCCGAGAGTAATTCTCGATCCCGTGGCAGAACCCGACCTCCTTCATCATCTCCATGTCGTAGCGGGTGCGGGACTCCAGCCGCTGCGCCTCCAGCAGTTTCCCCTGCCCCTTCAGCTCCTTCAGCCGCTCTTCAAGCTCATGCTCAATCAGCACCAGCGCTTTTTCGATCCGATCGGCCGTGGTGACGAAATGCTTTGCCGGGTAAAGGGCGAACCGATCCAGCCGCTGAACAATCTCGCCGGTCAGCGGATTGACGACTGAAATCCGCTCGATCCGGTCCCCGAAAGTTTCCAGCCGGACCGCCGTTTCCTCGTAGGCCGGAAAGATTTCAATCGTTTCCCCGCGCACGCGGAACTTCCCCCGGCTGAAATCGACGTCGTTGCGCTCGTAAAGCAATCCGATGAGCCGATTCAAAAGATCCCGCCGCGGGATCTCCTGCCCGGCCTCAAAAAAAAGGAGCATCTCCTTGTAGTCTGCGGGATCCCCCAAGTTGTAGATGCAGGAGACTGAGGCGACGATGATCACATCCTCGCGGGACATCAAGCTGGTGGTGGCGGACAACCGCAGACGGTCCAACCGGTCGTTGACGGCGGAGTCCTTCTCGATGTAGGTATCGGTCTGGGGGATGTAGGCCTCCGGCTGGTAGTAGTCGTAGTAGCTGACGAAATACTCGACGGCGTTCTCCGGGAAAAAGCTCTTCAACTCGCTGTAAAGCTGCGCCGCCAGCGTTTTGTTGTGGGAGATGACCAGCGCCGGCCGCTGCAGTTGGCCGACGGCATGGGCCATCGTGAAGGTCTTGCCCGATCCAGTGACGCCAAGGAGAGTTTGGTACTGCTTTCCCTGCTGGAGGCCTTTGACCAGTTTCTCGATCGCCTGCGGCTGGTCACCGCACGGTTTCATCTCGCTGACAAGCTTAAATTTCCCCATAGATTTTCAGTATAACACGAGCGTGGAGAAGCTATTCTTTATGCGGCTTCGCGAACGGCCAGAAGATCGACATCGGGCTGGAGGATGCTCTTAATTCCCAATAGTCCGCCGTGAAACCGGGCGGCCTCTTCCAAACCAGCCAATTGTGGAAGTGTCAGGCGAAAAGCTATGTCGGGGGATAAGTTCACTGCTGTGGCGAACTCACGCCAGCCGGGTGGCAGCAGCAATTCTTCGGTACCGGACGGGACATCCAGTAGGATCAAACTCCCATAGACCGGAGGTTCGGCCCAAAACGCTTTTACTTCCTCCAAACCGGCCGGCAGATTAACGATTCGATTCCGCCCAACAGCCGTCACCAGCTCGGGAGATAATTGCAGATTCGCCGACTTGTAAATGACCGGCGGCGCCTGTTCCAATCCGGCCAGCGGAACAAGAATGGTTCTCTCATGCATCTCCAGCAGCGAAAGCACCCGCCGGCTCTGCGGCACTTCTGTTCCGCCCTCCACGGCCACATATCCCTCAAACCGCCGCCCACCTCGGCGAAGCCGAGTTCCTTCCAC
>JGI1358J11329_10002444_pt1 | contig 14358 bp, 17 predicted proteins | sample Subgroupgradi54m_FD_11329 | JGI IMG/M metagenome (IMG submission 11329)
CGGTCGGCGACGCGCGCGTGCCGATCGTCGATACCTGGTGGCAGACCGAGACCGGCGGGATTCTCATCACGCCGCTGCCGGGCGCGACGCGCCTGAAGCCGGGATCGGCGACACGGCCGTTCTTCGGGGTGATGCCGGCGATTGTCGATCCCGAGGGCAAGGTGCTCGAGGGCGAGTGCAGCGGCAATCTCGTGATCCTGCGTCCGTGGCCGGGGCAGATGCGCACGGTGTACGGCGATCACCAGCGCTTCGTGGATACCTATTTCAAGACCTATCCGGGCAAGTACTTTACCGGCGACGGCGCGCGCCGCGACAAGGACGGTTACTACTGGATCACCGGCCGCGTCGACGACGTGCTCAACGTTTCCGGCCATCGACTCGGCACCGCCGAGGTCGAGAGCGCGCTGGTGTTGCACAAGTCGGTGGCCGAGGCCGCGGTCGTGGGATTCCCGCATGATATCAAGGGGCAGGGCATCTACTGTTACGTCACGCTCAAGGTCGGCGTGCAAGCCTCGGACGAACTCCGCAAGGATCTGGTGGCGCAGGTGCGCAATGAGATCGGTGCGATTGCCTCGCCCGACGTGATTCAATGGGCGCCGAGTCTGCCCAAGACGCGCTCCGGCAAGATCATGCGCCGCATCTTGCGCAAGATCGCCGCGAACGACCTCTCCAACCTCGGCGACACTACGACGCTCGCCGACCCGTCCGTGGTCGAGGACCTTATCAAGAATCGCACGGTCCAATAATTCGCCGTTGGAACGTCGGCCGGTGTGGCAAAGCCGGCTGTATACGTTAGAATGGCCCCGACTCGCGATGCGACGAACAAGGAAAAAGTTTGAATCAACCCAGCCATAGCGCGCCGGAAAGCGACGTCCTGGTGGATATCCGTGATATCCATTTTATGTATGGTGACCGGCCGATCCTGAAAGGCATCACGCTCCCCATCCGCCGCGGCAAAGTCACCGCGATCATGGGCGGCAGCGGCTGCGGCAAGACCACGCTGATGAATCTCATCGGCGGACGCATCAAACCAAGCCGCGGCACTCTCACGGTGGACGGCGAATCGGTGCCGGATCTCCGAACTAAAGAACTTTTCGAGCTGCGCAAGCGTATGGGCATGCTGTTCCAGACCGGCGCGTTGCTGACCGATCTTTCGGTGTTCGAAAACGTCGCCTTTCCGATCCGCGAACACACCAAGCTGCCGGAGTCCCTCCTGCGCAAGGTCGTGCTCATGAAACTGGAAACCGTGGGCCTGCGTGGCGCGCGCGATTTGATGCCTTCGGAACTGTCGGGTGGCATGGCGCGGCGCGTGGCGCTGGCGCGCGCGATCGCCTTCGAACCCATGATGATCATGTACGACGAGCCGTTCACCGGGCTCGATCCGATCTCCAAGGGCGTGATCGCCAAGCTGATCCGGCAACTCAACCAGTCTCTCGGGATCACTTCGATCGTGGTGTCGCACGACGTGGCCGAGACCTGTCTGATTTCCGATTACGCCTATCTCGTCGGTGACGGCCGCATCATGGGCGAGGGCACGCCGGCCGAAGTACAGAAGTCCGGTTCCGAGCACGTGCGCCAGTTCATGGACGGCCTGCCGGATGGCCCGGTGCCGTATCAATATCCAGCCGACGACTACGTGACGGACCTGATGCGGAGCGCCACGTGAACACGCTGCGCATTTTAGGACGCATCGCGATCAACAGCGTCGAGCGCCTGGGACGGGCCGCGATGTTTCTATATGAAGTGATGCTCGGTTCGTGGGAACTCGTCCGGCGCTTCTATCTCGTCGTACAGCAGGTCTACGCGCTGGGGGTGCTGACGCTGCTGATCATCCTGGTGTCGGGACTGTTCGTCGGGATGGTGCTCGGGCTTCAGGGCTACAATACGCTCGTCAAATTCGGTTCGGCGAACTCGCTCGGCCTGCTGGTGGCCTTGTCGCTGGTGCGCGAACTCGGGCCGGTGGTCACGGCGTTGTTGTTCGCCGGCCGCGCGGGGTCGGCGCTGACGGCGGAGATCGGCCTCATGAAGGCCACGGAACAGCTCGCCGGCATGGAAATGATGGCGGTCAATCCGATCACGCGCGTGATCGCACCGCGCTTTCTCGGGGGCGTGCTTGCCTTGCCGCTGCTGACGGCGCTGTTTTCCGCGATCGGCGTGATGGGCGGACACCTGGTGGGCGTGGGGCTGCTGGGGGTGGATGCCGGCGCTTTCTGGTCGCAGATGCAGAATGGCGTGGATTTCCACGACGACATCATGAACGGTGTCATCAAGAGCATGGTGTTCGGCGTTGTGGTTAGCTGGATATCGGTATTCGAGGGTTATGACGCGGTGCCGACCTCGGAGGGCGTGGCGAGCGCCACCAACCGGACGGTGGTATATTCCTCGCTGGCCGTGCTGGGCCTGGATTTCATCCTCACTGCTTTGACCTTGGGAGAGGTCTGACATGATCAACCGGAAAAGTCTGGAATTGTGGGTCGGCCTGTTCGTGGCCGCGGGCATCCTGGCGCTGGCCATGCTCGCCTTCAAGGTCGGCAACCTCACCTCGGCGGATGTCATGAACAGCTACAAGGTCTCGGCGCGTTTCGATAACGTCGGCGGTCTCAAGGTCAAGGCGGCGGTGACCATGGCCGGCGTGCGCATCGGGCGTGTGTCGGCGATCGCGTTCGACAACAAAAAATATCAGGCGCTGGTCACGATGGACGTCGACGGCCGCTACCAGAACATTCCCAAGGACAGCAGCGCGAGCATTCTGACCTCGGGCCTGCTGGGCGATCAGTACATCGGCATCGAGCCGGGCGGTGACGATGCCTCGCTCAAGAGCGGCGACACCTTCCTGCGCACGCAATCGGCGCTGGTGCTGGAGAAACTGGTCGGGCAGGTGATCTTCAACAAGGCCGGAGAGAGCGCGCCGGCCAAGTAGCACGCCGCCGCGAACCCAAGGAGACGCCAATGAAAAAATTCGCCTCTTCCGTGTTGTCGATGTTTTTCACCCTGTCCGCGCTGGCCGCCGAGGTGGCGCCGGATCTGTTGGCACGCGAGGTGACGGACAAGATTGTCGTCCTGCTCAAGGCGAACAAGGACCTGTACGCCAAGGACCACAAGAAGCTGTACGTCATGGTGGATGAACATGTGCTGCCGAATTTCGATTTCCGCGCCATGTCGCGCACGGTGCTCGGGCGTTACTGGCGCACGGCCGACGAAGAACAGCGCGCGCGTTTCACCGGCGAGTTTCGCGACTTGCTTGTGCGCACCTACGCCACGGCGTTGCTCAAATATAACGATGAAACGATCGTCTACCTGCCATTCAGGCTGAATCCGGATGACCGCACCGCGACAGTGAAATCCGAAGTCCGCCGCACCGACGGGGGGCCGCCCATCGCCATCAACTACAGCTTTTACCGCACGGACGCCGGCTGGAAAGTCTATGACGTGACCATAGAAGGTGCGAGCCTCGTGACGACCTACCAGTCCACCTACTCGGCGCGGGTGCAGCGCGAAGGGGTGAACGCGTTGATTGCGAATATCGCGCAGGACAACAAGGCCGCCGCCGAAGGAAAAACCGTTTCCAACGGCACCAAGGCGAGCAGTCCGAAGTGAGCGAGAACGGTATTACCGCCCGCGACAACGGTGTGTTCGAGGTCAACGGACAGGTGACTTTCCAGTCGGTGCCGCAGTTTCTCGCCCTTACCGATAAATGGCTGCATGCCGGTACCGGCAAGATCACGATCGATATGCATGGCGTGACGCTCGCCGACAGCGCCGGGCTGGCGCTGTTAATCGAGTGGCTGCAACTCGCGCGTTCCGCCAAGCGCGAAATCGTCTTCACCAATATGCCGGATCAGATGCGCGATCTCATCCACGTCAACGGCCTCACGCAGGTTTTCGGCCTGACATAAGTTTCGTGAAGCCGCAGATGAACTCAGATAAGCACGGCTAATCTCAAATCATTTCTTGATCTGCATCTATCCCTGTTCATCCGCGGTTCCATCATTTACTTGAGCGACAGCCGTGTCGGCAATCTCCATCACCGGGCTGCATAAGCATTACCCCGGGGTCCACGCCCTCAAGAACATCGACCTGACGATCGAGCGCGGGGAGTTCTTCGGCCTGCTCGGCCCGAACGGCGCGGGCAAATCCACGTTGATCAGCATCGTCGCCGGGTTGACCCGGTTTGACGGGGGCCACGTGACCGTCCTCGGTCATGACGTGGTGACGGCTTACCGCCAGACCCGGCGGCTCATCGGCGTGGTGCCGCAGGAGCTGACGTTCGATCCTTTTTTCAACGTGCGTGAGGTGCTGCGCATCCAGTCCGGCTATTTCGGGTTGCGCGATAACGACGCCTGGATCGACGAGCTGATGCAGGCGCTGATGCTGACCGGAAAGGCCGACGCCAACATGCGCGCGCTTTCGGGTGGCATGAAGCGGCGCGTCATGATTGCCCAGGCGCTGGTGCACAAACCCGACGTGGTGGTGCTGGACGAACCGACAGCCGGGGTGGACGTCGAACTGCGCAAACAGCTCTGGACCTTCATCCGCCGGTTGCACCGCGAGGGCCACACCATCGTGCTCACCACGCATTATCTCGAGGAGGCCGAGGCGCTGTGCGAGCGCATCGCGATCCTGAATCGCGGCGAAATCGTGGCGCTCGACAGCAAGCGCGCGCTGCTGGCACGCGGTATCGGTCACACCCGGCGGGTCTGCATTACCACGACGGAGCCATTGGGCCCGCTGCCCGAATCCCTGGTGCCGAAGCTGCGCCGGCAGGAAGGCAACCAGATCGAACTGCAACTCGACAAGAATACCGATTCAGTCATGGCGGTGCTGGATGCCTTGCGCGCACGCGGCGCGGTGATCACCGATCTCAACATGGAAGGGGCGGATCTCGAAGACGTGTTCGTCGAGTTGACGCACGGGGGCAGTGCGTGAATCCGACCGGCCTGTATACGCTGTTCTACAAGGAGATCCTGCGCTTCGGCAAGGTACTGCTGCAAACCCTGATCGCGCCGATCATTACGGCGCTGCTTTACCTGCTGGTTTTTGGCCACGTATTCGAAGGCCGGCTGCAGGTTTTTCCGGGGGTGAGCTATACCGCGTTCCTGATCCCCGGTCTCGTCATGATGGCGGTGATACAGAACTCCTTCGCCAACAGCTCCTCAAGCCTCATTCAGTCCAAGGTCACCGGCAACCTGATCTTTATCCTGCTCACGCCGCTGTCGCACCTGGAATTTTTCCTGGCGTTTGTACTCGCCGCCGCGGTGCGCGGCGTGCTGGTGGGACTGGGCGTGTACCTGGCGGGAACGCTGTTTACTCCCTTGCCCGTACAGCACCTGGGATTCATCCTGCTGTTCGCGTTTCTGAGCAGCGCGGTGCTGGGCGCGACCGGCGTGATCGCCGGCATCTGGGCGGAGAAGTTCGATCAACTCGCCGGATTCCAGAACTTCATCATCCTGCCCTTGTCGTTCCTCTCCGGCGTTTTCTATTCCATCCATTCGCTGCCGGGTTTCTGGCAGAAGCTGTCCCACTTCAACCCGTTTTTCTACATGATCGACGGCTTCCGCTACGGTTTTTTCGGCGTGTCCGACATCGCGCCGTGGCGGAGCTTGTTGGTCGTGGGGATTTCGCTGGCGGTGGTCTCGGGCGTCACACTGCTGATGCTCAAGACCGGCTACAAACTGCGCGATTGAAAGGCTGTTTCGTTGTTTGCCAAGCGTAACGTTTACCACAAGATTGGCAGGCCGGTGTCCTGGCCACATGACCGGCGCCCGAGCGGCGACAGCGTATTGTGGTCTTTGTTTTGTATCCCTAAAGGACATATCTCTTGAAATCGGCCCGGTTGGACCGATAATTGACCCATGATGCAGCCCGAAGACATAAAGCAGATGATTGAGACGGGGTTACCGGGCGCGCGCGTGGCGGTGACCGGCGACGGCCATCACTTCGAAGCCGAGGTCGTGGCCCGGGAGTTCAGCGGCAAGGGCATGTTGCAGCGGCATCAGATCGTGTACGGCACGCTGGGTGGCAAGATGGGAAATGAAATTCATGCCCTGTCGTTGCGCACCCTGGCACCGGAAGAGTGACCGCCTCCCATCGGTTTTGCGTCGGTAGCTTAAATTAACGAGAGACGAGGTTTCACATGAGCATACAGGACAAGATTCACCAGCAACTGAGCAGCGACAAGATCGTGCTCTATATGAAGGGCACCCCCCAGTTCCCGCAATGCGGGTTTTCGGCCAAGGCCACCCAGATGTTGGGTGCGTGCGGGGCGAAATTCACGACTTACGACATATTATCCGACCCGGAAATGCGCCAGGGCCTCAAGGAATACTCTAATTGGCCGACCTTCCCGCAGCTGTATGTCAACGGCGAACTGGTCGGCGGCTGTGATATCATGACCGAGCTGTACCAGAAGGGCGAACTCCAGAAACTGGTTACCCAGGCGCAGGGTTGAGCGCCGGTAATCCCGACCGGACAAGGCCGCCTTCTGGCGGCCTTTTTTATTTCCGACGATTATTCATATCATGGACAAACTGATTGTTACCGGCGGAATTCCGCTGCGCGGCGAGATCAGCATCTCGGGCGCGAAGAATGCCGCGTTGCCGGTATTGGTGGCCTCGTTGTTGACCAACGAAACCGTGAGCATCGGCAACGTGCCGCATCTGCAGGACATCACCACGACGATGGAGCTGCTCGGTCGCATGGGCGTGCGCCTCGTGGTCGGGGACAAGATGGTGATCGAGGCCGATTCGAGCCAGAACACCTCGGTGCGTGCACCGTACGAACTGGTGAAGACCATGCGCGCGTCGATCCTGGTGCTTGGCCCGCTGCTGGCGCGTTTCGGCGAGGCCGAAGTGTCCCTGCCCGGCGGCTGTGCCATCGGTTCGCGCCCGGTGAACCTGCACATCAAGGGTCTGCAGGCCATGGGCGCGGAAATCAATCTCGAGGGCGGATATATCCGCGCGCGCGCCAAACGTCTGAAAGGCGCGCGCATCTTCATGGACCTCGTCTCCGTCACCGGGACGGAGAACATCATGATGGCAGCCACGCTGGCGGATGGCACCACGATTATCGAAAACGCCGCGCGCGAACCCGAGGTGGTGGACCTGGCCAAATGTCTGATGGCGATGGGCGCGAAGATTCGCGGCGCCGGCACCGATGAAATCACCGTCGAAGGCGTGGAGCAATTGCACGGCGCCGAGCACGAGGTCATTCCCGACCGCATCGAAACCGGAACCTATCTGGTCGCCGCGGCGATGACCAGCGGCAGCGTGCGGTTGCGCAACGCGCGCCCGGATCTGTTGCAGGCGGTGCTCGAGAAACTCCGCGAGGCCGGTGCGGTGATCGAATCCGGACCGAACTGGATCAGTCTCGACATGCAGGGCAAGCGTCCGCAGGCCGTGAACGTCCGCACCGCGCCGTACCCGGCGTTTCCGACGGACATGCAGGCGCAGTTCATCGCGTTGAATGCGATCGCCGAAGGCAGCGGCACGGTGACGGAGACGATCTTCGAGAATCGTTTCATGCACGTCTACGAACTTCAGCGCATGGGCGCGAGCATCGACATGGAAGGCAACACCGCCATCGTGCGCGGCGTCAAGAGCCTGAAAGGCGCGCCGGTCATGGCGACCGATCTACGCGCCTCCGCGAGCCTGGCGCTGGCGGGCCTGGTGGCGGAGGGCGAGACCATCGTTGATCGCATCTATCACATTGACCGCGGTTATGAGTGTATCGAGGAGAAGCTTGCCCAGCTGGGCGCGCGCATCCGGCGCGTGCCGGGAGAACTCGCGGCCCGGGCGGCGCGGAAGCAGACGGCGTGAACCATGACCACGGCGCTCAATATTGCCCTGTCCAAGGGGCGGATCCTGGAAGAGGGTCTGCCGCTGCTTGAACGCGCCGGTATCCGACCCGCGGAAAACCCGCTCACAAGCCGCAAGCTGATTCTCGATACCAACCTGCCGGACGTGAAGCTCACGATCATCCGTGCCGCCGATGTGCCCACCTACGTGCAATTCGGTGCCGCCGACCTCGGTATTGCGGGCAAGGATGTGCTGATGGAATATGAAGGCGACGGCCTGTATGAACTCATGGACCTCAGGATCGCCCGCTGCCGCATGATGGTGGCCGAGCCGGCGAGCCTGGCCTCGCGCGACGACCCGCGCAGCTGGACGCGGCTGCGCATCGCGACCAAATACGTCAAAACCACACAGCGGCACTTCGCCGCCAAGGGCATTCAGACCGATATCATCAAGCTCTACGGCTCGATGGAGCTCGCCCCGCTCGTGGGACTTTCCGACCGCATTGTCGATCTGGTCGACACCGGTAATACGCTCAAGGCCAACGCCCTGGTCGAGGTCGAACACATCGCCGATATCAGCGCCTGGCTCGTGGCCAACAAGGCCTCGATGAAAATGAAACACCAGGCGCTGAAGAATCTCGTCGGCCAGCTGCAGCGCGCCGTCGTTTGAACCCCCGCCCATGAGCACGCTCAAGCTGCGTCTGCTGAATACCCGCGCTAACGGGTTCGCCGCCGACTTCGATCGGTTGCTCGACCGTGCCCACGCGATCGATCCCAAAATCGAAACCACGGTGCGGGACATCGTTGCGGACGTACGCGTGCGCGGTGACGCGGCGGTCGTGGAATACACGCGCCGCTTCGACCGGCGCGAGGTCGATTCCGTGAAGGAACTCGAGGTGTCGCGATCGCGCCTGCGCGAGGTGTCGCGCGCGGTTACCAAGGAACAGTATGAAGCACTCGCCAACGCCGCGGAACGCATCCGCACCTACCACGAACGTCAGCGCACCGATTCCTGGACCTACACCGAACCCGACGGCACGCTGCTCGGTCAGCAGGTGACGTCGCTCGAGCGTGTTGGACTCTACGTACCGGGCGGCAAGGCCGCCTATCCGTCGTCCGTGCTCATGAACGCGATACCGGCCAAGGTCGCCGAGGTGCCGGAACTCATCATGGTGGTGCCCGCGCCGGAGGGAACGCTCAGCGAAATGGTGCTCGCCGCGGCCTACCTCGGCGGGGTGGATCGGGTGTTCACCATCGGCGGTGCGCAGGCGGTCGCGGCACTCGCTTACGGCACGCAGACGGTTCCCAAGGTGGACAAGATTGTCGGTCCGGGAAATGTGTATGTTGCCACCGCCAAGCGGCTCGTCTATGGCGTGGTGGACATCGACATGATCGCCGGGCCGTCCGAGATCGTGGTGTTGTGCGACGGCAGAACCGATCCCGAGTGGATCGCGATGGACCTGTTTTCGCAGGCGGAGCACGACGAGGACGCGCAGTCCATTCTCATCAGCCTCGACGAGGCGTTCACCCTGAAAGTGCTCGCCGCCATCGAAAAACTCCTGCCCGGCATGGAGCGGCGCGAAATCATCCGGGCCTCGCTCGAATCCCGCGGGGCACTGATCACCGCCGCCAGCCTCGACGAGGCGCTTCAGCTCGTGAACCGCATCGCGCCGGAACATCTCGAGCTGTCGGTGGAAAATGCCGGGGAAACGGCCAGGCGCGTGCGCCATGCCGGCGCGATCTTCCTCGGCCGCTATACCGCGGAGGCGGTGGGCGACTACTGTGCTGGACCGAACCATGTGTTGCCGACCTCCGGCACGGCGCGGTTTTCCTCGCCGCTTGGCGTTTACGATTTCCAGAAACGCACCAGCCTGATCCAGTGTTCCGCCGACGGCGCCTCGGTGCTGGGAAAAACCGCCTCGGTGCTGGCGCGTGGCGAAGGCCTGACGGCGCATGCGCGCTCGGCGGAGTACAGAATCAAAAAATAAATAGACAGGATTTACAGGATTAACAGGATTAAAACTAAGAAAGTGTTGTTCTTGAATCCCGTAAATCCTGTTAATCCTGTCAATTCGCTTTTCTCTTTATGACGATTGAGAAAAAAATCGAAACTCTGATCCGCCCCGAAATCCGGGCGCTCAAGGCCTATCACGTGCCCGATGCCTCGGGGCTCGTCAAGCTCGACGCCATGGAGAATCCCTATTCGTGGCCGGAAGACGTGCGGCGTGAATGGACGGAAGTGCTGCAAGGCGTTGCGCTCAATCGTTATCCCGATCCTGATGCCCGTCGTCTGCGCGAACGTTTGCGCACGGCGCTTGCTGTGCCGGCCGGTATGGGGCTGATTCTCGGCAACGGGTCGGACGAACTCATCCAGACGATTCTCATGGCGGTGTCGAACCCGAACGCCATTGTGCTCGCGCCCACGCCGACCTTCGTCATGTATGAAATGATCGCGACGTTTACCGGCATGAAGTTCGTCGGCGTGCCGCTCCAGCCGGATTTTTCGCTGGACGTGCCGGCCATGCTCAAGGCCATCGAAACGCACAAGCCGGCGGTGATTTTTCTGGCGTACCCGAACAATCCGACGGGGAATTTATTTTCTCGTGAGGATGTCGCACGCGTGCTCGAAGCGTCGCCGGGACTGGTGGTGCTGGACGAGGCCTATCACGCCTTCGCCGGCCATTCCTTCATGGACCGGCTGGGAAAGCACGACAACCTGCTGGTGATGCGCACGCTGTCGAAGCAGGGACTGGCCGGCTTGCGCCTGGGCATTCTCGCCGGCCCGGCACCGTGGCTGGCGGAATTCAACAAGGTGCGGCTTCCGTACAATATCGGGAGCCTCACGCAGGCGAGCGCGGAATTCGCATTGACGCACCTGGCCTTGCTGGATGAGCAGGCTCGGCAGATACGTCACGACCGGGAGCCGCTGTTTCAGGCGCTTGGCCGGCTGCGTGGCGTGCACGCCTGGCCCAGCCAGACCAATTTCATCTTGTTCCGGGTCGAGAACCGCGAGGCGGACCAGGTCTTTGAAGGACTGCGGACGCGCGGCGTGCTGATCAAGAACCTGAATTCCTCCGGCGGCATGCTCAAGGGCTGCCTGCGCGTGACCGTGGGCACGCCTTCGGAGAATGACGCCTTTCTCAAGGCGCTTGAGGCGACGCTGTGATTCGTCTATGGTTTGCGTGTGAAATCCTCTAAACGAACAAAATCCCGCTCCCTCCGGGGCAAGTCTGCGTCCGGTCGGTGCGCCGAGGTGGCGCGCAACACCAAGGAAACCCGGATCACCGTTTCCGTGAACCTGGATGGCGGCGGCGTGTCCCGCATCGATACCGGCCTGCCGTTTCTCGAGCACATGCTGGAGCAGGTGGCCCGGCACGGGTTGATCGACATCGCCATCGAGGCCAAGGGTGACCTGCACATCGACGCACACCACACGGTGGAAGACATCGGCATCACGCTGGGTCAGGCGATCGCCAAGGCGGCCGGCGACCGGAAGGGCATCCGCCGTTACGGCCATGCCTACGTGCCGCTCGACGAGGCGCTGTCGCGCGTGGTGATCGATTTCTCCGGGCGTCCCGGCCTGGAATATCACGTGGATTTCCCGCGCTCGCGCGTGGGCGAATTCGACGTGGATCTGGTGCACGAATTTTTCCAGGGATTCTGCAATCATGCCCTGGTGACGATGCACGTCGATTGTCTGCGCGGCAAGAACGCGCACCACAACGCCGAGACAATCTTCAAGGCCTTCGGACGCGCTTTGCGCATGGCGCTGGAGATCGACGCGCGTGCGGCCGATACGGTTCCCTCGACGAAAGGGAGTTTATAGTTTTAAATCGCCAGAGACGCCAGGGACACCAAAAAGCGGAAGAATTTTATTCGGGTTTTCCTGGCGTCATGGCGGTTCACTATCGTTGATTTATATAAGTATGAATACGGTCGCGGTGATTGATTACGGGATGGGGAATCTGCGCTCGGTGTGCAAGGCGATCGAGCATGTCGCGCCCAGTGTGCATGTACATCTCACGGCCGCAGCCGCGGACATTCGCCGCGCCGACCGCGTGGTATTTCCCGGCCAGGGCGCCATCGGCGGTTGCATGGCGGCGCTGGAAACCGGCATGCTGCGCGAATCGCTCCTCGAGGCGATGAAAACCAAACCCTTCCTCGGCATCTGTCTCGGTCTTCAGGCGCTGTATGATTTCAGCGAAGAGGGCGGCGGCACGCCGTGCCTGAGCCTGCTGGCGGGGGCGGTGAAGCGTTTTCCGCCTTCGATGATGGTGGACACGGCCGGCGGCCTGCCGCTGAAGGTGCCGCACATGGGCTGGAACCAGGTGCGCCAGACTATCGCGCACCCGCTGTGGAACGGTATCCCGCAGGATTCGCGGTTTTATTTCGTGCACAGCTACTATGCCGATTCGGCCGATGCCCATAATATCGCCGGTGAGACGGAGTATGCGCTGCGGTTTACCTCGGCCGCGGCACGTGAGAATATTTTCGCCGTCCAGTTCCACCCGGAAAAAAGCCAGCGTGCCGGCCTGCGCCTGCTGGAGAATTTCGTGTCCTGGGACGGAAACAGCTAATATAATATTTCTGAAACCGCTGATATACGCAGATTCACGCAGATGAAGAGAAGCACGGCGCTAGTGGCTTTTAAAAATAAGCATCTATCTGTGTTTATCTGCGGTTACTGACTTCATATCAATCATGTCCTCTCTGCTGATAATTCCCGCGATCGATATCAAGGATGGCAAGTGCGTGCGCCTGCGCCAAGGGCGCATGAACGAAGAAACGATCTTTTCCGACGATCCCGTGGCCATGGCCAAGCGCTGGGTGGATGCCGGTGCGCGCCGTCTGCATATCGTGGATCTCAACGGGGCGCATGCCGGCATGCCGGTGAACGCAGCTGCCATCCAGGCGATCCGCTCCGCGTTCCCGGACATGCCGATGCAGGTGGGCGGCGGTATCCGCGACGAGGATACCATCCAGGCCTATATCGACATGGGCGTGCGTTATGTCATTCTCGGCACCAAGGCGGTGAATGCCCCGCATTTCGTGAGCGACGTGTGCACGGAATTTCCCGGACACATCATCGTCGGGCTCGACGCCAAGGACGGCAAGGTCGCGATCGACGGCTGGTCCAAGCTCTCCGGGCACGACGTCATCGATCTGGCGAAGAAATATCAGGACGACGGCGTCGAGGCGATCATCTACACCGACATCGGCCGCGATGGCATGATGAGCGGCGTCAATGTCGAGGCGACGGTCAAGCTCGCAAACGCGATTTCAATTCCGGTCATCGCCTCCGGCGGGATCACCAACATCGACGACATCCGCCGGCTCTGCGAGGTGGGTGACGCCGGCATCGTCGGGGCCGTCACCGGCCGCGCGATTTACGAGGGCACGCTCGATTTTGCCGCGGCACAGAAACTCGCGGATGAGCTGACAAAAACGAAATAGACAGGATTAAATCTGGAAATCTTTTATTTTTAATTTTCTAATCCTGTTAATCTTGTAAATCCTGTCCATTCAATTTTTCTCATGGGCCTCGCTAAACGAATCATTCCCTGCCTCGATGTGGATAACGGCCGCGTCGTCAAAGGCGTGCGTTTCGTGGAAATCCGCGACGCCGGCGATCCAGTCGAGATCGCGCGCCGGTATGACGAACAGGGCGCCGATGAAGTAATCTTTCTCGACATTACCGCCAGTTCCGACAACCGCGAGACCATGGTGCATGTAGTCGAGGCGATGGCATCGCAGGTATTCATTCCGCTGACTGTCGGCGGCGGCATTCGCAAGGTCGAAGACGTGCGCCGTATGCTCAACGCCGGCGCCGATAAGGTCGCAATCAATACCGCGGCGGTGTCGCGCCCCGAGTTCGTCAAGGAAGCCTCGGGTCATTTCGGCTCGCAGTGCATCGTGGTGGCGATCGATGCCAAGCAGGTCGGGCCGGACAAGTGGGAGGTTTTTACTCACGGCGGACGCAAGGCCACCGGCCTCGACGCGCTGGCATGGGCAAGAAAAATGACGGAATACGGCGCGGGGGAAATCCTGTTGACGAGCATGGACCGCGACGGCACGAAAGACGGTTTTGATCTCGCTCTCACGCGCGCGGTGTGCGACGCCGTCAGTATTCCGGTGATCGCTTCCGGTGGGGTTGGCAATCTCGATCATCTCGTGGACGGCGTCCGCCTGGGCCACGCCGATGCCGTGCTCGCGGCCAGCATCTTTCACTTCGGGGAATATACGGTGCAGCAGGCCAAGGAGCACATGGCCGCGGCTGGCCTCGAAGTCAGGCTGTAAATCCGCTTGCGCCGGAACAAGGATCGGCGCGTCCATTCCTGATATCATTTTGCCATGAACGAATCCTGGCTTGATGCGGTAAAGTGGAACGCCGACGGGCTTGTGCCCGCGATCGCGCAGGAGGCCGGCAGCGGCAAGGTGCTGACGCTCGCGTGGATGAACCGCGAGGCGCTGGCGGCGACGGCGCAGGAAGGCCGGGCAGTTTACTGGTCGCGCTCACGCCGTAAATTATGGCGCAAGGGCGAGGAGTCGGGGCATGTGCAGGCGGT
>JGI1358J11329_10002450_pt1 | contig 14349 bp, 15 predicted proteins | sample Subgroupgradi54m_FD_11329 | JGI IMG/M metagenome (IMG submission 11329)
ATCTTCACATCTAAAGGCAAAGCTTTAGCAAGATCTGAGACTAGAAATACTTTTTTGTCAACCTTTTTAAATGCTGGTTCCGAAGCACCGGCTAACGGCAAGAAAGGCTGCGGATTAGCAGCTTGTCCTGTCAAAAGCATTAATCCNCCCAATCCTCCGGCGACTAGTTGTCTGTAATTATGAGATAGCCAGTCCAGAGACTCCTTGTGCTTACTCCAAAGTTTTCTTGTTAGATCTTGATGTCTAGCCCTCCATCTATCGCTTAAGTGTTTATAATGTGATTGATTCATGGCAGCTTTATCCTATTTATATTTTACACTTTATCCATAAATATAGTATAGTAATAATGTGCCAATATTTATAGTATTTTTAGCCTTACTATTAATAACGTTAGTTTTCTTTCTAATTTTGTCAAAGGCCGAGAAAGAAAAAACCGAATTTTTCCATATTATGGCACATAAGTTAAGATCCCCTATTTCGATAATCAAATGGTATACAGAACTCCTGTCGGATAAATCGGTTGGAACCCTAAACGATAAACAGAAAGAGTATTTTAACGAAATTCGCAAACAAGAGGAAAAACTTAATGAAATTATTGATTCTCTTGCCCGAAAACAAAAATAAAGAAGAAAATATTGCAAATAATCCCAAACTTACTTACAATAAAGAAGTATGGATAATAAAAAAATTTTAATAGTTGAAGACGAAGAAGTCATGCAAAAAGCAATTTCAGAGGCTTTTGCAAACCAGGAATTCACAACTCTTACCGCTCAGGACGGAGAAGAAGGACTAGCTGTCTCTCTGAAAGAACATCCTGATCTTATTCTTCTTGATATTCTGATGCCAAAAATGGATGGCATGATTATGCTCCAAAAGCTTCGTCAGGATGAATGGGGAAAAGGAGTACCGGTTATTATTCTCACCAATGTCAATCCAAACACAAGCACTGTAATCAATTCTGTATTACAGAGTAACCCTGCTTATTATTTAGTAAAATCAGATGTAAAATTGGAAGGTATCGTCGATAAGGTCAAAGAAGTCCTCAAGATGAACTAATTCGGCCAGTGGCATTTTTTAATTTGTTTTTAAAAATTCTTATATCTTCTTTCTTATATCATGATAAAATTCGCCCATAATTATCTTTTTTGGCCTAATATATCTTTTTATTTCTTCCCAACAAACATTAGCATCCACTTTATCATTACATAAAAATATTTCTACTACCGCAAACTGGATTTCGGGATAAGTGCTTACCAATATATGTGACTCTGCAAGAAAAACTACAGCTGTAATTCCATATTTTTTATACTTTTGAAATGCGCTACCTATAACTTTTGCTCCACATTTGTTAGCTGCAGATTTCATAATCCCCACTAATGCTGGGCTGTTTAAATCACCCCTGCATTCATAACAATCAATGTTCAATTGCTTAATTTTCATAAATTTAATTGGGGTAGTGGCATTTTTTGTATTTTTTTCCACTTCCGCCCTCCTGTTCTTCCTTTTCGCCTTATGCTGCTATTCATAGCGCGGCTCAAAGAGCGAACTTAGGAGGACTCCGCTTTAGCCCTTATGGTAAGGCGCATTGACCAACCCACACTTTTTATATTTATAAGGCTTTCCTGTGTTTGGGTCGATCGCTCCGCACCAACAAGGATCATTTCTACCAAGCTTCTTTTTGTCTATTGTTGCTTGTTTTTTATTGTTAACTGACGTCTCTGAAATTCCGCTAGCCTCTCCTGCCGGTTGCTGCACAATGTGCTGATGTGCGGGCATTGAGGCTTGCACCTGAATCCTATAAATTCTATGCACTATTTCATCATCAATGGTATTTACCAATTGCTCAAACATCGCATACGCTTCATTTTTGTACTCAACCAGCGGATCACGCTGTCCATAACCCCGAAGCCCAATTCCTCCTCTTAAATTTTCTACAGCATCCAAATGATCCATCCACAAAGTATCTATAACTGACAACATTACGTATCTTTCGATTTGACCCATTGTTTTTTCTCCCAATTGTTTTTTTCTCTGTTCATAAACATCATGGGCAATGTTGGTTAAGAAATTTATTTTCTGTTCTATTGAAGGTGCTGTTTCCAATTGTTTAGATAATTGCTTTTTAGAGTTGTCGTCAAAAGGAATTATTGTAGTAAAATCATCAATTATTTTTCCATCAATTGATTGTGCACCACCCTCGATTTGATTACTATTAAGATTAACTATTGTTGCGAGAGAATGATCAATCTTTTCAATTATTTCTTTTTCCAAAGATTCTTTATCATTACTTTCCAAAACTTTTCTTCTTCTTTTGTAAATTATTTCTCTTTGCTTATTTAGTACATCATCATAATCAACCAAGTGTTTTCTAATATCAAAATTAAATCCTTCAACTTTTGTTTGTGCTTGTTCGATTGCTTTTGAAACAATCATATGCTGGAGTGGCACGTCCTCCGGCATATTAAATCTTGTCATAACGCCTGATATCGTATCTCCTCCAAAAAGTTTCATTATTTCATCATCTAGCCCTACGAAAAATCGAGATTGCCCCGGATCTCCCTGGCGGCCCGACCTTCCTCTTAACTGATTGTCTATTCTTCTTGATTCATGCCGTTCAGTTCCAATAACATACAATCCTCCCAAACCTACTACTTCTTTATGTTTTTTCTCCCATGCTTGCCAATCCTTCGTAACTTTTCTTTCTTTGCCATCTTCATCTTTAGGAGTTTCTCCTCCCAAAATAATATCGACTCCTCGTCCTGCAACATTGGTTGCCACAGTAACACTCTCTTTAACGCCTGCCCCCGAAATAATTCTTGCTTCCTGTTCATGATTTTTTGCATTCAAAACCTCGTGTTTTATTCCTCGTCTTCTTAAAAGTTCCGAAATTAATTCATTTTTATCTATTGATGTTGTTCCGACCAAAATTGGTTGTCCTGTTTTGTAAATTTTCTCTATTTCGTTTGCCACTGCCGATAATTTTGCACGGCTGGTTTTGTAAACAAGATCTTGATTATCACGTCTTACCATTGGCCTGTTGGTTGGAATTACAACAACGTCTAAATTGTAAATTTTGTGGAATTCGCGTGCCTCGGTTACTGCAGTCCCTGTCATTCCTGCTAACTTTTCGTACATTCTAAAATAGTTTTGCAAAGAAACAGTTGCCATTGTTTTTGATTCCCTTTGAATCGGCACATTTTCTTTTGCTTCTATTGCCTGATGTAATCCCTCCGATAGTCTTCTCCCCATCATGAGGCGACCTGTAAATTCATCAACCAAAATTACTTGATTATCTTTGACGATGTAATCTTTTTCTTTTTTAAATAAAGTTCTGGCTTTCAACGCTGCTTCCAAATGATAAACAGTGTTGAAATCTTTTTCATAAATATTGCTAATTCCATATAGTTTTTCAATTTTTCCAATTCCATGATCAGTTAAGTGTGCCGTTCGCAATTTCTCATCAACTTTATAATCTATATCCGAATTTAATTTATCCACAAGACGCATATTCATAATATTTTTGAGTGGGAGATTCATCAGGGGATGAAATAATATGAGGAGTTCGCGCTTCATCAATAAGAACCGAATCCACTTCGTCAACAACCGCATAATAGTACCCTCTTTGCACAGTTTCTTCTCTGTCCTGTGCCATATTATCTCTTAAATAATCAAAACCAAATTCCGAATTTATTCCATAAGTGACATCTGTTTTGTAAGCTTCTTTTCTGCTGACAGGTTTTAAATGTGACAGTCTAAAATCGTGGGCTTCGGAATTCGTAAATGTTGGATCAAAGATAAAAGACTTCTCGTTAATAATAGAAGATACTGTAACTCCAAGAAAATTAAAAACAGGCCCCATCCATCCGGCATCTCGACGAGCCAAGTAATCATTGACTGTGACTAAATGAACACCGCGGCCAGTGAGGCTATGAAGATACAATGCAGGAATAGAAGAAAGCGTTTTTCCTTCTCCTGTCTTTTGCTCAGCAATTTTTCCGCTAAAAAGAGCAATGGCTGCCATTAATTGAACGTCATAATGACGCTGCCCAATAGATCTTAAGGCTCCCTCTCTTACCAACGCAAATGCTTCGGGCAGTAAAAGATCCAAAGATTCACCGGATGCAACCCTCTCTTTAAATTCTTTTGTTTTCTGAGGAAAATCTTTATCTTTTAATTTTTTAAATTTTTCTTCAAAAGAATTAATTTCCGAAACTAATGGTTTTAATTTATTTATTTCTTTCTCATTCGAATCAAAAAATTTATTTAAGATATTAAACATATAGCGTATAACTATTTTACCATAAAAAACCCCTCACCATATTATGGTGAGGGGTTACCAACTGATCAATTGGTAATGCTCTCCGCCAGTTGGCGGACTTACCAATTACTTCTTCTTCTTTCTTTTCTTCTTTTTCTTTGCCATGTTAAAATTCACCTCCTTTTTATTAACTAATTATTATCGTGAACAAATTTTTTTTATTTGTCAAGTAAAATGCTCTGCTTCAAAAATAAAAGTTTAGATTGTTAAATAAACAAAAAAAATGAGGCTTAAATTAAACCTTTTTTGGAGTTATTTTTTCAAAATGTAAATATTTTTGTAAAATTTTTGGAATTAAAACACTTCCATCTTCTTTTTGATAATTTTCCAAAATTGAAATTATTGTTCTGCCAATTGCAAAAGCAGTTCCATTTAAAATATGTACAAACTTTTTTTCTCCGTCAGCTGACGGACCTTCTTTATATTTAATATTTAATCTTCTCGCCTGAAAATCTGTTGTTGTTGAAATTGAATGAGTTTCTCTATATTTTTTTTGAGATGGAATCCAAGTTTCGATATCAATTGTTTCGGCCGTTGGAAATGATAAGTCTTCGCTTGCAAGTCTTACTAGTTGATAAGGAAGATCTAGATCCTGCATAAAACTTTCTGCAAGAGATAATAATTTTTGTCTTTCTTTTTCTTCATCTTGCGGTTTTACAAATAAAACCATTTCAACTTTATCAAATTGGTGAACTCTGAAGATTCCTTTTGTATCTTTTCCATAAGTTCCTGCTTCTCTTCTAAAAGCAGATGAAAATCCCGCATATTTTTTAGGCAAATCTTTTTCATCAAAAATTTCATCTTTGTGCATTGGAACAATGGCGTGTTCCGCTGTACCCATTAAATAAAAAGGGGGTTCTTCATAATTGTTAACCAAATAATAATTATTACTATTCTCAGCATTCCAATAACCTAACTCTTTTGTTATTTCACTCCTAATAAGCATTGGCGGGAATACCGGACTAAATCCTTCTTTAACGAGTTTGTCCATTGCGAATTGAATGAGCGCCAATTCAAGAAGTGCGCCTTCATTTTTTAGATATGCAAATCTAGTTCCTGAAACTTTCGCACCTCTTTGGACATCAATAATATCTAATGCTTCGCCAATCTCTGAATGATTCTTCGGAGCAAAATTTAATTTTTTTGGTGTTCCAACTTTTTTTATAATTTTAAATTTTGATGGATCGCCAACAGGAACAGTGTCAAGCGGCAAATTAGGAATTTGATATAATTTTTCTTTTAATTCCTCCCAAACAGCTTTTAATGCTTTTTCTTCTTTTTCTAATTTTTCTTTTAATATTTTTCCTTTCTCTATTTGCTCGCTTGTTGGTTTGCCTTTCATTGACTCTGTAAGAATGTTTCTTTCTTCCCGGAGTTTTTGAACAGCAATTGATAATTCTTTGTATTTTTTATCAATTTCCAAAATATGTTCGACGTTTACATCAACATTTTTATTCTTCGCAGCTTTTTGAATTAATTGTGGATTATTTCTTATTAAATTTATATCAATCATAGTTTTGTAAATTTAAGCATTGAAAATTCACTGAAAATTAAAAATTGAAAATTATAAACCTAGTTCACTTATTAAAATAGGTTTAAGTTTCTCAATTGCCTTATATCTATGATTATACAACTTTTGTTCCTCATCTGATAATTCCTGCTCATGATAATATTTTTTAAGTTTGGGTAAATAGAAGAACGAACGATATGGATAACCTTTAAGGAGTTTTAGATAAGGTTTTTCTGCAACAATTCCTTCTATTTCTCCAGTTACGCTCCAAACTTTACCATTTGGCAGAGCAAATGAAATAACTGTTTTGAAAAAAGCTTTTCGATTATTATCAGGTAGCTCTGAAGCAACTTTTATCATGTGATCAATAATGCCTTTTTCTTTTGAATCTTTTCCCAACCATCTTCTGCTTTTTAATCCGGGCGCACCACCTAATGCTGAAATCTCCAGTCCTCCATCATCAGAAACTGCAGGAAGACCGCTTTTTTTTGCATAAAATAAAGCTTTCAATTGTGAATTTTCTTGATAAGTTTTCCCAATTTCCTGCACATCATCTACAATACCAATATCTGAAAGCGAAACAATTTTAAGAGATAAATCCTTTAAAAAATTAGAAATTTCTTTTAATTTACCAGCATTTGTCGTAGCAATAAGAAGCTTCTGCATAATGAGGAATTATTTTTCCGGTTTCATTAAAGGGAAAAATTGTAATTCTCTAACCGGCTTATCCATAAGCATTGCAAATAGTCTCTCTGAATATGCAAAACCCGCAGCAGGCGGCATGCCATATTCCAAAGCTTCTACGAAATCTTCATCCATCATTTGTGCCTCATCATCTCCTGCATCCCGGAGCGCCTGCTGTTCTTGAAATCTTTCATGCTGATCAATAGGATCATTTAATTCAGAAAAACCTTTTCCAAGCTCAGACCCCATTGCCAGAATTTGCATGCGTTGAACATTGTTTGGGTTTGAATCTAATCTTTTTGCTAAAGGCTCTACTTCAACTGGATGATTTATTATGTACATTGGCTGAATAAGGCCTGGTCTGATTGTTTTCTTATAAAGATGGTCAAGAATTCTCCCTCTTCCCAAATTCGGCTCCACTTTTACTTTAAGTTTTTCTGCCAGAGCATATAATTCCTTGACCGACATTTTCTCAACATCAACTTTCCATTTTTCGCTTAAAAGCTTCATAAATTCCACTCTTGGCCATTTTCCACTCCAATCAATCGTATGTTCTTTCCATTTTGTTTTTAATGATCCAAAAACTTTTTTGATAATTTCCTGAGTCATTTTTTCAACAAAATCCATTAACCACTCGTAATCTTTATACGCCCAATACATTTCCATTTGTGTGTAATCTTGCAAATGCTCATCTGATACTCCTTCATTTCTAAAAATTCTGCCAATTTCAAAAACTTTTTCATATCCTCCAACTAAAAGTCTTTTTAGATATAATTCCGGAGAAATACGAAGATATACGTCCATATCAAATGCATTATGATGAGTTGTAAAAGGTCGCGCATCTGCTCCTCCAGTTGTATTTACCAAAATAGGAGTTTCAACTTCCAATCCACCATCTTTTACTAAGTATTCACGGATAGTTTGCCAAAAAAGATTTTTCTTTCTAAATATTTCTCTGAGTTCAGGATTGAGAACTAAATCTACATATCTTTTGCGGAATTTTGTTTCCGCATCTTTTAATCCAAAAAATTCACTGGGAATAGACAAAAGAGATTTTGTTAAAAGAGTGTAGGAAGTTGGGGCTATGGAAATTTCTCCGGCAGTTGTTTTAATTACTGCACCCTCAACGCCAATGTAGTCCCCAATGTCTAGAAGCTTAAGATTTTTATAATTCTCAACACCCAATAGTTTTTTCTGGAAGAAAATCTGGATTTTCCCGCTCTCATCTTTGAGGTCTGCAAAAGCAATATTTCCATGCTCTCTATACGAAAAAATCTTTCCTGCAGTCTTTACTTTCTTATTCAGGCTTTTTAAAGCATCGGCAATAGTTTGTTTTTTATCAAAGGAGGCAGGATATGGATTCCACCCCAATGCTTTTATTTTCTCAAGTTTTTCCAAACGAACTTTTCTAAAATCCGTATCCCGCATATTATTTATAGTATACTTTAATCCTAAATTCTACACAAATTGCATAATAAAATATGCTTTTCAATTCCTCTTCCCCAAACTATTTCAAGCTACTTATACTTTTTGTTAATATACAAAGCTAAACCGGAAGGGCGGGAAAACGCATAAACATTTTTTATTCCAAACTCTCTCGCCGCCAGCATTACTGATTCTATGAGATTTGCAGCAACCGAAGCATCTTCTGTCAAATGAATATCTTTTGTAATTTCCGGATATTTAAGAAGCATATTGTATCCAAGTGATCTTTTATCTTTTGGACGAGCATTTGGCAATAATTTAATTAAGCTTGCGCCTTTGTCAAAACCTCCTTTTGGCTTTGAATGAAAGTTATAAACACTATCTTTACCCATTAATAAATATTCCTTAACTTCTCCAATCTGCGGTATCTTTTTTATATTAAGGACTGGTTCTTGTTTATAATTAGATCCGCAAATAGAAATACATATCAGTAAGTCCCCGTTATTGTCTACGATATTTTTTTCTTTCAAGGAAACAAGTCTATCATAGGTAAATTCGGAGAGTTGATCTTCGGATATGTCAAGCCGCATAAATGTAACTAACCCTTTAACTTTGCCTTCTACGTCTATGGCCATAATCGTGGTTGTATTTGAAATTAATTCCTTAAAACTATCAGAACTTAGGATTAACGGGTGCCAAGAATAATTATATAAATCAAACGCTTCTTGCATTTGCAAAGAATCTTTTGTTAGTAATATAAATTTATATTTATTTTCCTTTGCAATAAGATTAATCGGCTCTAACTTATCCATTGAAATTTTGTTTTTAATAAGAGAACGCTGTACTTTTCCGGTTGAGGTCATTGGTAAATTAACGGAATTAAAAGAAAATAAATATTGAGGAGTTTCATAAGAACTTATATATTCAGATCCACGAATGAGTTTGTACTTCAGATTTATTTTTGCTTTTTCTTGATCCACGTCTTTCTTCCAACAAATTACAGCCCCCACTTCTTCCCCATAACGCTTATCGTCAATACCAATCACATATACTTGGTCTATATCGTCAGTTACTTTTTTAAGCTTGTCTTCCACTGCAACTGGAGAAATATTTATGCCTCCTTTTATAATAATTTCTTTTTTCCTCCCTTTCAAAAAGAAATATCGTTCCCTTTCTATAATTTTGTAATAACCAATATCTCCTGTTAAAAAGTAGCCATTTAGAAAAGCTTGCGTGTTATGCAAATAACCCTTCATAACAGCTTTGCCTCTAACTGCAAGTTCTCCTTCTTCATTTTCGGGAAGAATTTTACCTTTCCCATCCATTATTTCAACTTCTGCCCACCCCATTGGCTTACCAATACTATTAGTATCTATCAGCTCATCGTAAGTTTTTTTACCAAGATCCAGAGGAATTCCTGTAACACGAAGACTTGTCTCTGTTTGACCATATCCCTGGTAAACTGGAGTCTTGTAGAGCTTCATAAACTTTTTGACATCACTAACCATAACAGGAGCGGATCCTATTTGAATTCTATTGACTTTAAGTTTGTTTTCAACCAATTCATATTCTTTTTTTCTAGCTAACTGATCAAAACAAACAGATGGAACTATAGATGTAAATGTAGATGCTGTAAGGGCTAGTTGCTGCCAAAATTTTGAGTTTGAATAATTTGGAACTAAAGCTATGCTGCCACCGGAAAGCAAAGTTGCAAGACAAAAAGATGTCGAGTTAATATGATGTAAAGGAAGAACCACCAAAAATCTATCCTTATTTGTAATTTTAAACCAATGCTTTATGCTATTCGCATTTACAACTAAGTTTTCCAAGCTTAATTGTGCGCCTTTAGGATGTGCAGTTGTACCGGAAGTAAATAAAATAAGCGCCTGATAGGCAAGATCATTCTTCCACAATATCTTTTTCTCAACATTTTTAAAATCTAAATGATCAATCTCTATTAATTTATATTTCGATAACTGTAATTTATCATCCTTTGTAAAGATTCCTTCTTTAGCAATAACAAGCTTTGAGCAAGAAGCATCCAGTTTAAATTTGTGTTCACTAATTGTGTCACGTTTTATATCTAATGGCACTGTTATAATTCCGACGCTCCAACAAGCCCAGCTTAATATTAAAAAATCCACTGAGCTTGGCATTGCCAGAGCAAGAATGTCTTTGTCTTTCAGGCCATTTTGCATCAGCCAAAATGCCGCATGCTCAAGTTTATCTTCCAACTCTTTATAAGTAACCGTAAATTGAATCTTGCCCTCTTTATCAGCTTCTAAAAGTGCCATTCTATTTGGTTGATTTTGAGCTAAAGAAGATATGCAGCAGAACAAATTTTTAATAGGTATTTTCATTACCCTATGGAAACGACAGAATAGGTAATTTTTCCGGCAGGAGCATCAACCTGGACTTTTTCTCCAACTCTTTTGCCAATTAACATTTTACCAAGAGGAGATTCATGAGAGATTTTTTTGTTTGTTGGATCTGCTTCCCATTCTCCAACTACAGTAAAAACTTCTTTTTTACCATTCACATTCAAGGTTACGGTTGATCCCAATTTTACTGCGTGATTTGCTGTTTTAACATCTCTTATAATAACTGCCTGCTTAAGAATAATTTCCAACTCATCAATTCTTCCATCTATAAATGTCAGCTCTTCTCTGGATGCAACATACTCAGCATTTTCCGACAAATCGCCCATATTGCGGGCTTGGGTAACGCGAGCCAAAACATCTGGTCTTTTTTTATTAGTCAGCTCATCGTATTCTTTTTTAAGCTCTGCCAAACCTTCTTTTGTTAGGTATATTTTCTTGTTGTTATCCATATTAATAACCCTTAATCACAATAAATCCCTCTGTAAGTATTATTGAGGGATATTACGCAAAATACTATAGTAAATTCAAATTTTTGTCAATAACCTCTAGTATTGGCTCCCTCCAATGTCATGCTGAATTCATTTCAGCATCTCAAATCTATTAACCAATTCGTACGCCTTATCCTTTGTTTCCTCCGAAACCACCACCTTAACCATTCCCTGATTAGGCTGTCCATAAAATATAAAAGATCCAAGTGGGGCTAGAAGAACAAGGGGCAAGACAGCTAGATCCTCTTCTCCGTTAATTTGTAAAATAATTCTATGTTTTTTTTCCAATTGAAAAATTTCGGAAAGCTTTTTAGAAAGGCTTGAAGAAATATAACCGGCAGGATTATCAGCATAAAAAATATTTTCCGATCCGACAAAACCTAATTCTTTAATATCTGCAAACTTTTTCTCTCTGTTAACTTTAAAATCTATAACTGAAATATTTTGTCCCAAAGATTTTTCGTTAAAAGTTTTAGTCGTAACATCTCCAACTGTAATTACCAAACTATTTATATTTCTCAATAAGCCCTCGGCATTTTTAAGTAATTCTCCGAATGGTTTTTGAAATTCTTTTCTTAAACCTTCTGGAAGCATCAAGTCTTTTTCAAACCATAATGGATTTATGTAAACCTTTCCTTCCCGATTAATTTCTCCATTTCTTATTCTAAAGGAAGATAATTCTTTATTTGACTCGGTAAAAATTACCGGCGCCACAATTATTTTAAGTTGCGATAAGCCTCTTTTTTCTCTATCTTGATTTATAATTTCCGCGCCCTTTCGAGTATTCTCCGACACAGCTATTGCGTCTATATTTAACCTTTCCCATTTTTTTGGAATAAATAGATTGTCTATTGGTTCTATTTCAAGTCTGCCTGAAGCATTTTCTTTTTTGAAAAATTCCTCAATCGAATTTTTGCGCTCTGAATAACTTTCGATAGAATTACTTAATTTCTTACTTCGGACATACTTCTCTGTAGTTAAACCCAAAATAATTTTATTGCTTGACGCAAGAATAAAACGCAAGAAATTTGCGTGTCCTTTATGAAAAGTGTCAAATGTTCCCCCACAAACAACTAAATTAAATTTCATATTGCTTCAAGCGTTTATTATACTCCTTCAAAGCATACTCCTTATATTCAAAAGGGTGGAAGGCTAATATTCTATCATTAACAGTTTCATTGGTTTTATCATCCCTCATATACCAAATCTGGAAAATTTTAGCAACTCTTTCCAGGATGAATAATGAATAATGAATCATGAATAATCGTTTTTCTTTTCGCATGATTCTTGATTCATAATTCTTAATTCGTTCTCTTGCATTCGGCAGATATTTTAAAACCCATCTATTTGCACTTAAAAACTTATTGTAAATATTATTCCTTTCAAACATTGATTTTAGCTGAACAATCTCGTGGGCTGTGTATAAATTCTGTCTATTGTTTTCAAACATTAGTGCTTGCTCCGAAATCAACATGTTTAAACAAATTTTCTGATATTCTTTTTTTCCTCTGAATCCTTTTTTCTACAATTTTCTTTCGATCAAAAAAATAATAAAAGCTACGATTACACCCCAAGGGTGTAGCCTCAGACTTTTCTAAACTTTTCAATTCTTTTTCAAAAGATTTTTTATCTATTTTCCCAATCAAAAATCGCCAAATCTCTTCTTTTGTTAGCGGGTAATCGAAAATGTCACTATAAATGAGGGTTTTAATTATCGAAGAGCTACTGGCCATATTGTTTGAGAACCTGAGTTACTCCTTTGGAAAGAGTATCGACTGCGCTCTGGGGAGATGTGCCCGTCAATATTGAATTGACTGCGTTACCAAGATATGTATTCATCTGAGAATTCAATCCATTGTCATAAGTGCCATCAACAAAAAATGAGGAAACAGCATTTGGTGCGCTTGCAACAAAAGGATAAATTATTGTGTTCTTAAGACTATCGGTAAGATCTACCCTCGCATATGGCTCCCCAAAGTTCCTTGTTTTTGACTCTTCCGTGAAGAGTTTTTGCGCCACTTCTTTTTGAGCCAAATATTTCATAAAAAGAAGCGCTTCTTTCTGATGCTTTGATCTACTGGAAACTCCCTCTACCCAATAACTGGCGATAGTCGCATTTTGGCCTGGTAAATTTGGCACAGGAACAATGTCGAAAGGAAGATTTGGATTAATAGATTTTATCGTAAAAAAATCCCAAGAATAGCCGAAGTACATAGCCAAAGATCCAGAGGCAAACATCTTAATTGATTGATCAAGTTTATTATCCCAAACATTACTAGGGGAAAGCGCAAAAGAAGAATAGAAATTTAATGCATCACTTGCTGCCCCAGAATTTGAAGAGATATTGTTAAGATCCACACCATTTTGGACAAAAAGCATTGATATTATATCTGGCGCATGAGTAATATTGTCAAATGTCCCCATTGCTGCTCCTGCTGTTTTAATATTATTATTCTCATCTTTCACAGTAAGCTGTCTTGAATCATTGCTAAATTCTATCCAAGAAGTTGGGGGTTTCAATCCTGCTGATTGAAAAAGATCTTTGTTTATATATAAATTTAAAGTGTCCATTTGCAATGGTATGCCATAAATAGCGCCATTTTTTATTAGGTCACTTTTGGCAACCGGATAATAATTCTTAGAAAAATCTTCTTTACCGATAACATTCTGTGGAAGAGGCAATAAGAAATCCAAAAGTTGAGGCGTCCATGAGTTATGAAATCTAAAAATATCCGGACCATTTCCATTGGTAGATCTTGTTATTAATCTGTCTCTGTAATCTTTTATGTCTTGCTTTGAATAATTTATTTTGATATTCGGATGGTTCTGCTCAAAATCAGAAATTATTGGGGCTACCTGAGGAGAATCTTCTTGTAATCCCCAGTATGTTAATGTGGTCGTAGTTATAGGTTTTTTTGAAAAAATGGGTAAAATAAAATTTAAAATTAAAAAAATAATTGCCGCAACAATAAAAATTCCCAAAATAATCTTCACAATTTTAAAAAGTAGAGAGGGAGGAGGCGAAGAAGGTAATTCCGAAGGTTCAAGAGGAACAATTGGGTTTTGTACTAAAACTTCAGGCTGCCTAGCCTCACTTCCAACGATAGGCTGGGGCTGGAAAATTGTGTTCTCATCCATACTTTGTATTTAGTATAATATGCCAACTATAGTATATCAAATTGAACGTATGAAAATTTTACGCCTAAAAAAGAAGGTTTTTGCACAAACCACCAAAGCTTTTTTCTGGTTTGCCGTTGGAGCAACATTAGCCTTTTTTTTGCTCACAAGTTTCACATTTATTGTCTTTGAAAAGCTAAATCACAATGTTGTTTACCCTGGCATAACCGTAAATAACATAGACTTGGGGAGAAAAACAGAAAGAGAAGTTTATGATGTATTCTTAAAGAAAAATGAAGTAATTGCCAACACACAGTTTATTTTTTCAAGCGATACCGATGCTGCTACTGTTTCAGCAAAAGATTTAAATTTTGGCTATGATCAAGACCTTATCGCAAAACAAGCAATAAGTCTGGGCAGATCGGA
>JGI1358J11329_10002462_pt1 | contig 14304 bp, 3 predicted proteins | sample Subgroupgradi54m_FD_11329 | JGI IMG/M metagenome (IMG submission 11329)
GGATTTTTTTTGGCGCCGTAGGCAGGTGCCAGGCACGTCAGGCCCAGTGCCTGGCACCTGCCTCCGCGCATCAACCCGACTCAGGCGTCGCCAGACTTGCCGCCTCAGTACCTTGGGTACCAGGTACCGGACGGCTGGGTACCAGGCACCGCATCATGTCGCGCGATCAGGGAGGCCAGACACATGCCTAGGCTGCCCCGGATTCGACTAGACGGCGTCCTCTATGCCATCACGGTCAGAGGCGTCAGCCCCGAGCCCATCTTCAAGGACGCGGCCGATTACGACGCGTACCTGAACTTGCTTGCCGACTATCAGCAGCGGTACGGTTTTCTCCTTTTCGCCTATTGCTTGCTGCCGGATCACGTGCATTTGGCGCTTGAGCCGAAAGCCGGCACGACGGTCTCAGCGATCATGCACGACCTCTCCGCCAGCTATACCCGCTATTTCAACAAGCGCCATGGTCGCTCGGGACATCTGTTTCAGGCCAGGTTCCGAGACACCGTCACCGAGAAGTCGCCGTACCTGGCGCTGGTGACCGCCTATCTCCATCGGCATCCTGTCTCCTCGGGATTAGTCCGTGATGCACGCGAGTATCTGTACAGCAGCTACGGGCTGTATCTGGATCGGCAATTCGGCCCCGCGGGGAGAATGGCGATGGAGCCGGCGATCCGCGAGGTAATGGCGCTGCTCTCCTCGATGGGTACCAAGGCCGACTACGAGGCCTACGTGCGCAGCGTCTCGGACGCCGACATCGATCAGCTTCGCCAAGCCCTGCAGCAGAAGATCCTGGGCTCGGAGGCGTTTATCCAGGCCGTCGACCAACGGATCTACGACGCGCAGTCGTCTCAACGACACTCCGCAAGAGCCGCCGAGCCAGGGTTCCAGGATGCGCCACGACCACGAGCGCCTGTCGTGTTGGGTGGCTGTTTGGCCGGCCTCTCGCTGGTCGTCGGGCTGGCCATTGTCGTCCTGATAGGCCGTGTGGGCATGCTCGAGCAGACCGTCGCGGCGCTCTCACAGGAAAACGAGGCTTCGTTCCGGGCGCATGTGGCCGCGGCCAGGCAGGGGGCTCAGCTGGCCGGCCTGGATGGCACGCAGTGGGAAGTGCATGTTGTGCCGATGGCCGGCGATCAGACGTCTGCTGTCCAAGTCGATTTCCTGCAGTTCGGGCGGAACCAAGTGATGTCCAAGGCATCGGCCGCCGACGGCTTTGCACACTCGAACTACACGCTGACGCCGCAGCCCAACGGCCACTTGTTGTGGGAGACCATGCAGACCAACCAGCGCGGCGAAGTCGTGTGCTGGCATGGCGAATCGCAGGGAGTCAGGATGCGGGGCGTCGTCACACGGCAGCCGGCCGGCAAGGCGCTGGAAACCTTCAACTTCGTCGGCGTGGCCAAACCACTCACCGATTCCAATCGGAGCCAAATCTAATGATGCCGGCCCGCTCTTCGCGCAGCATGGTGGATCACTGTGAAGCGCCTCTGCATCGGCTCCTGCTGCAGCGATGCGTCTTGATGCGCGCTCCGGCGCGGACGGCCTGTGTCGAGATGGAGTCCGCCGAAGCACTGTTCGATGATCGATGGATCCGCCTGATCAAACGCAGCAGCCGACCGATCACGAACCGGAGGCGCATGAGATGAGCAAGCGATGGTGGCCCGGATTGCGGCGATCGTCTTTCCTGCGTCATTCCAGCGGCGTGATCAGCGGCGGCCTCAAGCTCAACGCGAGTTTGAGGTTGCCCGCCTTTTGGCGACTCGCGTCGGCGGTATGCCTGCTCAAGTGGATCGCGGTCCTACTGGCGTGGGCGGCCTATACTGGCCGGATCCCGACGGTCAGGGCGGAGATGCCGGCCGACCAGCTGAAGGCGCAGATCAAAGCCGAACCCAGGACTGCGGACGAGGCGCCCTCAAGCGCCAAGGCCATCTCCAATGTCGCGACCCAGGCTGCCAGGCCGCCAGCGGCGAATAGTTTGCAGGCCACTAAGCCAAGCAGCGGCAAGCCGCACGCGAAAGCCGAGGCTGAAGAGAAGCGGAACGACGACAAGGTGGAGACTAAGACAGCCATCGGCAAGGTCGTCGCTGTCACGAAGCGCGCGATGAGTGTGGAGTGTGCGGTCACACCGAACCAGACCGTTGAGCTGCTCCTGCCCTTTGCCGACCAGATCCAGGTCCAATCCTTCAAATCGCTCTCCGAGCTGAAGCCTGGGGATACCGTTCGGGTCCAATTTGAACAGACATCTCGGGAGGGCGCGACCGAGAAGGACGAGCGGGTGGTGTTGAAGACCTTGGTGAAGCAGATCGCGCTGCTCGAGCGGGCGTCTGGGCATCCACCGACGCCGAACACGGCGGTGACCAAATGAGCGACGCCTCGGTGGTTCGCGGACCCTCCTGGACCCGCGCGTCCGGCGTGGTGGCGTGGTTGTTGGGGATCGCCCTGGGCGGGCTCTGGAGTCACCCCGACGCGCAGGCCTATCAGATCAAGCGGGTCCTGCGCGGCTCGGTCGCCATGTCGACGACGGCAGAGGTCCAACCGGTCGATCTGACGCCACAGCTGGGTTCGCCCGTGGATCCGCTGGACGTGACCAAGAGCTTCGTCATCATTACGAACAGCATTAACCTTGGCACCGCCGACCGTCGGCGGGTCGATGTCCGCGCCCTGATCGATGACCCCCAGACCGTGCTGTTGATCCGCAACACCTCCACCACTGTCACCAACGTCGAGTACATGGTGGTGGAGTTCACCTCCGGGGTGACTGTGTTGTCTGGCGTCACCACCATGCCCGACCAAGGCACCTCAGGCGCGACCAAGAATATCATCCTGCCGCAGTCGGTCACGCTCTCGAAAGCGTTCCCGCTCCTCACGTGGAAATCTGCCTCCGGGGCCACCACCACCGACTACCAGAATATGTTTTCGGCTGAGTTGGTAACCCCCAGTACGTGTAGCGCGACGGCGCCCGCGTGTTTGCAGCTCGTCCGCATTCAGACCGCCTCGAACTACAACAATGACCTGTCCTATGAGGTGGTCATCTTTGATCCGGCGGACGCGGACGTGAACGTCCAGTACGGCACGACCACCCTGTCGGCAGCGACGTCCGCGACCGCGACGCTGAGTCCGGCCGTCAATACCGCCAAGTCGATTCTGTTTTTTACCAGCAGCCCGGTCGTGGCGACGGGCGGGATTGAAGAGCAGTACATGGTGGATGGGACGCTGACGAACTCGACCACCCTCACGTTTTCCAAAGCGGTGGCGACCAACAGCACGACGATCAAGTGGTACCTGGTGGAGTTTAAGAATGAAGCCTTTGCCCAAAGCGGCAGGATCGTCGGCAACACCACCGCCACTGGCACGGCGCCGAGCTTCACATCCACCGACATGAACCGGACCTTCGGCCGGGTGTCAGCCTCTGGGACCGGGGCCGGCGGCGCCAACGACACCAGCGGCTTGGATGAAACGTTGGTCAGAGCTCAGCTGACGAATGCGACGACGTTCACCTGGACCAGAGAGCCCAGCGGCACGATCCCCGCTGTCAACGTCTCGTGGTTCGCGATCGAGTTGCCCTTGCTGAACGTGACCTCGCCCAACGGCGGCGAGCTGTGGAAGGTGGGAGAGACGCGCAACATCACCTGGCAGCATGCCAAGCAGCTTGATTCGGGCGGCACCTGCGGCGGCGGGGCCGGGCCAGGGCACAAGTTGAAGCTTGAGCTGGACACGGCGAGCGGCACGGGCGGCTATCCCTTGTCGATTACGGGGGATGTCTGCGCCAACCTCAACACCTATGCCTGGGTGATTCTGGCCGCGATCGGCGCGACGGACGTCGATAAAGCGACGCTGCGGGTCAAGATTACCGACCTCGATTACTTAGCGACCACCCGCAACTTCGATGCCTCGAACGCCGACTTTGAAATCAAGGGCACCTTGACGATCAGCGCTCCGAATACCAACCTGACCTGGTTCGTCGGCGACACAACCAGGAACATCACGTGGACCAAGACCGGCAACCTGGATGATAACGGCGCGGGCGCGACGCAAGGCAAGGCGCAACTGGAGCTGTGGACCGCCGGCGGCGCGGCGCTCGACAGCGCCATCACCCCGGGCACAGGCACCGGCGACCCCTTGGCGAGCGCGCTGACCTATCTGTGGAATCCGATCCCCGACAAGGTCGGCAACTGGCGCGTCAAGATCAAGCACCTGGCGGATACCGCAGGCATCTTCGATTTCTCTGATATCGACTTCACCGTCAAGGGCACGATCGCGGTGACCTATCCCAACGCCACGGGCATCACGCTCGAGACCCTAAAGCCCTACAACATCACCTGGACCAAGACGGGGACCTTCCCGTCGCCAGGCGCGGTGGCGTGCCCGTCCTCAGGCGGCGTGACCAATCAGGTCGACATTTTGTATTCCACCAACAGCGGAGGGTCGTTTCCCACGACGATCGCCACGTGTCAGCCAGCCGGCACGACGTCCGGTTCGTATTCATGGACCGTGCCCTCGACGGCCGTCAGCTCGTTTGGTCGGGTCCGGGTTCAACAGAGCGGGGATTCCAGCGTGCTCGGCACCTCCGCCAACGACTTCACCGTCATCTCCTCCATCACGGTCAACAGCCCAGGCGGCGGCGTCGGCGAGGTGTTGCTGGTGAACAATACGCAGAACATCACCTGGACGATCAACGGCACCGGCATCACCAACGTGAAATTGGAGTACTCCACGAACGGGTTCTCCGACGAGCTGCAAACCACCTTGATCGCGGATCCGATCCCGGCGACTCCCGCCAGCTATTCATGGATCGTGCCCAACTCCCTCGGCAGCAACGTCAAGGTGCGGGTGAGCAACTCGGCCATGACGACCATTAAGGGCGTCTCCCCGAACCCGTTTACGATCAAGGGCCGCGTCCATGTGCTCGCGCCCAACGGGGGGGAGACTTGGACCGTGGGCAGCTCGCGGGTGATCCAGTGGGAGGTGTTCGGGACACTCACCGGCACGGTGACGATCGCCTACTCCACCGACGGCGTGACCTTCCCGAACACGATCACCTCAACACCCGCTGTCACCGCCTTGAGCTACACCTGGAATCCGATCCCCGACGTGACCGGGGGAATCAACAACACGGTGAAGGTCCGCATCACCCCGTCTGACGTCAACGGCGTGTCCGACGATTCGGACGCCAACTTGTCGATCAAAGGCTCGTTGACCCTCACCGCGCCCGCCGGCGGGGGCGGGCAGATGTTCCTGGTCAACTCGGGCACGAACATCACCTGGACCAAGACCGGCTCGATCGGCGCGGTCAAGCTCCTGTATTCGACCGATGGCGGCGTGACCTTCCCGGACCCGGCGAAGTTGATCATCTCAGGGTTGGATCCGGTGACCGGCACGCCCTATGCCTGGACGGTCCCGGACGACATCACGCCTCAGGCGCGCGTGAAGGTGCAGCTCGTGGCCGACTCGGCCGTCAACAGCGTCTCCGCCAACAACTTTGAGATCCGGGGCTCGCTGACGGTGGTTGCGCCCAACGGCGCCGAGACGTGGTTCGTCGGCGACACGACACGGCAGATCACCTGGACTCGGGTGGGGACGACGGGCAACATGACCGGCAACGCCAAGCTCGAATACTCGACGGACGGCGGCGCGACCTATCCGAACCTGATCAACAACACCACGCTGGCCAGCGCCCTGGCCTACACCTGGAACCCGATCCCCGACGCGATCGGGATCAACCGCCGGGTCAAGATCTCGCTGGTGGGCGACCCCAACACCAATGACGCGTCGGATGCCAACTTTACGGTCAAGGGCAAGCTCGCGCTGACCTCGCCGAATACGGCGGTAACGTGGATCGTCGGATCCGCCCAGAACATTACGTGGACGACCACGGGAACCATTTCCAACGTCACTCTCTACTACTCGACGAATAGCGGCGGCACGTATCCCAACACCATCGCCAGCAACATCACCAATGTCGGTGCCTACAACTGGACCGTACCGGACGCGATCAGCAGCACGGTTCGGGTGAAGCTCGAGAATGTCGCCGACACCAGCGTGTTNAGCACGTCGGCCGTCGACTTCGCGATCAGAGGCTCCTTGACGATCACCGCGCCCAACGGCGGCGAGACCTGGATCGTCAACGGCTCCCAGAACATCACCTGGACCAAGACCGGGACGCTGAGCGGCAACGTCAAGCTGCTCTACTCCACCGACGGCGGCGCGACCTTCCCGGACCCGGCGAACAAGATCACCGACACCACGGCCGTCACGGCCCTGAGCTACGCGTGGACGATCCCGGACGCGATCGGGGCCACCCTGAAAGTCCGTATCATCTACCTGAACGACACGACGGTCACGGACGACTCGGACGCCAATTTCACGATCAAAGGCTCGCTGACGATCACCGCGCCCAACGGGGGCGAGGTGTGGGATCTGACCTCCACGCAGAACATCGCGTGGACCAAGACCGGGACGCTGGGCAACGTGAAGCTGGAATATTCGACGGATGGCGGGGTGACGTATCCGAATCTGATCAACGGCTCAGTCTCGTCCACGTCGCCCTACCCCTGGACGATCTCGGCCGGGACGGCGCTCTCGACGACCGCGCGCATCAAGATTACTCTGCTGAGCGACACGACCGTGGCCGACACCTCCGACAACAACTTCCGGCTTCGGGGCAAAGTGACCATCACTGCGCCCACCGGCAGCGAGACCTGGGTCGTCGGGGCCGCCCAGAACATTACGTGGAGTGTCGTGGGTGGCATCACGAACGTGAAGATTGAGTACTCCACGGACGGCGGGGTCACCTATCCTGCGGGCAACCTGATCACCGCCTCGACGCCAGCCGCGTCGGGCAGCTACAGTTGGCCGGTCGCCGACGGGATCAGCGCGCAGTGCCGCGTGCGTATCAGCGACGCCAGCGACGCGACGATAGTCAGCAGCTCAGCCGCCAATTTCACGATCAAAGGCTCGCTGACGATCACCGCGCCCAACGGGGGCGAGAACTGGGTCGTGGGTACGTCGCAGAACATCACCTGGACCAAGACCGGCACGATCCCGAACGTGAAGCTCGATTATGCGACCGATGGCGTGACCTTTACCAACGCGATTACGGCCTCAACCTCCGGCTCGAGCCTCAGCTACGCCTGGACGATCCCCGACGCCATTGGGACGTCCCTGAAAGTGAAGATCACCAACGTCTCAGACTCCACGGTCAGCTACACCTCGGCCGCGAACTTCACGATCAAAGGCTCGATCACGGTGACGGCCCCCAACGGCGCGGAGCAGTGGCCGATCGGCTCGTCGCAGACGATCACATGGACCAAGACCGGGACCCTGACCGGGAACCTGAAGCTCGAGTACTCGACCGATGGCGGCTCGACCTATCTGGTCGGCAACTTGATCAGCAACACGGTTGCGGCTACGTTGACGAGCTATGCCTGGATAGTTCCTGACAACCCTAGCATCCAGGCGCGGGTGCGCATCACGCAACTCAACGATACCAGCGTGCTTAGCCAGTCTGCCGCCAACTTCAGCATCAAGGGCTCGCTGACCGTGACCTCGCCGAACACAGCGGTCACCTGGGTCGTCAACGAGATCCGCAACATTACGTGGACCAAGGGCGGCAACCTTGTGAACTCCAAGCTCGACTACTCGACCGATGGCGGGGCCACATATCCCAACGCGATCGTCGCCTCCGTGCCGACGGCTAACCTGAGCTACGCGTGGACCGTGCCGGATGCGATTGGCACCCAGGTCCGCGTCCGGATCACCGATCTGTCGGACAGCACGGTCAATGATGCTTCCGACGTCAACTTCACGATCAAAGGGTCCGTGACGCTGACCGCGCCCAACGGCGGCGAGACATGGATCGTCAACGATGTGCGCAACGTCACCTGGACCAAGACCGGCACGATCCCGAACGTGAAGCTGGAGTACTCCACCGATGGCGGCGCGACGTATCCGACCGTCATCGCGGCGTCGGTGCCGGGCGGCAACCTCACGTACGCCTGGACCGTGCCCGATGCGATCGGCAGCCAACTGCGGGTACGCATCACGAACCTCAGCGACGCGACGGTCACCTCGTCCTCTGTCGCGAACTTCACCATCAAAGGCTCAGTCACGCTCACCTCGCCGGTGGGCGGGGAGACCTGGTTGGTCAACGACGTGCAGAACATCACCTGGACCAAGCAGGGCTCCATCGCCAACGTGAAGATCGAGTACTCGAAGAACGGCTTCTTGGATGAATTGCAGACCTTCACGATCGTTGCCTCGACGGCGGCGACGCCGCTGACCTACGCCTGGACGGTGGCGGACGCGATCGGGACGGCGGTGAAAGTCCGCGTCTCGGATGCCTCCGACTCGACCGTGAAGAGCGTGTCGGCCGCCAATTTCACGATCAAAGGCAAGCTGGTGTTGACCGCACCCAACGGCGGCGAAGCGTGGACGGTGTTGAGCAACCAGAACGTGACGTGGACTCGGACCGGTTCCATCGCCAACGTCAAGCTGGAGTACTCCACCGATGGCGGCTCGACGTTCCCGAACCTCATCGTCGCCTCGACGACCGCTTCGGCGGGGACCTATGCCTGGACCATCCCGGACGCCATCGGCAGTTTGGTCAAGGTGCGCGTCAGCGACGCGTCGGACGCCACCGTCAACGCCGTCTCTGCCGCGAACTTCAAGATCGTCGGCTCCGTGGCGGTGACCGCGCCCGTCGGCGGCGAGAAATGGACCGTCAACAGTAGTCAGAACATTACCTGGACCCGCGTTGGGACGGTCGTGAACGTCAAGCTCGAGTACTCGACGGATGGTGGGACGACCTACCCGAACACGATCATCGCCAGCACGGCAGCGTCGGCCGGCAGCTACGCGTGGACGGTCCCGAACACGCCCTCCGCCACCGTGAAGGTGCGCGTTAGCGACGCGTCGGACGCGACCGTCAACGCCGTCTCTGCCGCGAACTTCAAGATCAAAGCCGGCATCACCGTCACGGCGCCTAATGGGGGCGAGGTCTGGACGGTCAACTCCCCGCAGAGCATCGCGTGGAACACCGTGGGCACCGCGGCGAACGTCAAGCTCGAGTACTCGACGGACGGCGGCAACACCTACCCGAATCTGATCATCGCCTCGACGACCAACACCGGCTCGTACTCCTGGACGGTGCCAGATGCCATCTCCACCGCCGTCCGGGTGAAGGTGACCAATGCGGTTGACGTGGACTCGTTCGGCGCCTCCACGGCCAACTTCAAGATTCGCGGTTCCGTCACGGTGACCGCGCCCAACGGCGGGGAGGGCTGGGCGATTGCCACGGTCCAAAATGTGACATGGACTCGTGTCGGCTCGATCGCCAACGTCAAGCTCGAGTACTCCACCAATGGGTTCGTGGATGAGCTACAGACCGTGATCATCATCGCCTCAACGGCCGCGAGCGCGGGGACGTACGCGTGGACCATCCCGGACGCGCCGTCGGCCACGGTCAAGGTGCGCGCCTCGGATTCCAACGACGCGACGGTCAGCGATCTGTCCAACGCGAACTTCTCGATCAAGGGCTCGCTGACGGTCGTGGCCCCCAACGGTTCCGAGGTATGGGTGGTGGGCGCGACCAACAACATCACATGGACGAAGTTCGGCGCGATCACCAACGTCGAGCTGCGCTACTCCACTGACGGCGGCGCAACCTATCCGGCAGGCAACATCATCATCGCCTCGACCGCCGCCAGCGCGCTGAGCTATTCGTGGACGATTCCTGACGCAATCGGTACCCAGCTGCGCGTCAAGATCACCGACGTCGGCGACGGGTCGGTCACGGATCCGTCGGACGCCAACTTCAAGATCCGCGGCTCGATTACGCTGACGATGCCCACGGGCGGGCAGACCTGGATCGTGGGGGCCAGCCAGAACATCACCTGGACCAAGACCGGGTCGTTTGCCAACGTCAAACTCGAGTACTCGACGAATAGTGGCGCGACGTATCCGAACCTGATCACGGCCTCCGCGCCGAATACGGGGACCTTCGCCTGGACCATCCCCGACGCGATCGGCACCACGCTGCGGGTGCGGGCCAGCGACGCGGCCGATGCGACCGTGATCTCGGCGTCCGCAGCCGACTTTACGGTCAAGGGGTCGTTGGCCTTGACCTCGCCCCTCGGGGGGGAACTCTGGCGCGTCGGCGAGAGCCGCAACATCACCTGGACCAAGACCGGCACGATCGCCTTCGTGAAACTCGAATACTCCACCAACGGCGGCACGACCTATCCGAACGTCATCATCGCCTCGACCGATGCCACGACCGGCACCTATGCTTGGACGGTGCCGGATGCGATCGGCACGCAGGTGCGGGTGCGGGTGACCAACACCGCGGATGCGACGGTCATGGCCGCCTCGCCAGCCAATTTTGAGATTAAGGGAGCGTTGACCATCACCGCGCCAGTGGGGGGAGAAGTCTGGACCGTCAGCAGCAGCCGGAACATTACCTGGACCAAGCAGGGCACGTTTGCAAATGTGAAACTCGAGTACTCGACCGACGGCGGCACGACATATCCCACGGTGATCGCTGCCTCGGTCGACGCCGTCCTGGGCACCCCGTACGCCTGGACCGTGCCGGATGCCATCGGCACGCAGCTCCGGGTTCGAGTCACCAACACGGCGGATACCGCGGTCGTGGCCAGCTCCCCCGCGAACTTCAAAGTGACGGGGAGTCTGAGTCTGACCATGCCAAGTGGCGGTCAGTCCTGGACGGTGAGCTCCTCGCAGAACATCACCTGGACCAAGACCGGCTCGATCGCCAACGTCAAGCTCGAGTACTCCACCGACGGCGGCACGACCTATCCGAACGTGATCGTCGCCTCAACGGCGGCTGGTACGGGCGCGTATGCCTGGACCATCCCGGACGCCATCGGCACGAATCGGCGGGTGCGTGTCTCGGACGCGAGCGATAGCACCGTCTTAAGCACCTCCTCGTCGAACTTCACGATCATGGGCGGCTTTACCATCACGGCGCCTAATGGCGGTCAGGTGTGGTCCGTCGGCAGCGCCCAAACCATTACCTGGACGACCGCGGGCACTGTGGCCAACGTCAAGCTGGAGTACTCCACCGACGGTGGGGTGACGTACCCGGCGGGCAATTTGATCATCGCCTCCACCGCGAACACCGGAACGTATGGATGGACGGTGCCGGACGCTATTACCACGACCGCGAAGGTGCGCGTCAGCGATGTCGGCAACGCGAATGCGTTGGGCGTTTCGCCTGCCAACTTTAAGATCCGTGGTGGATTGACCGTCACCGCGCCGGTGGGCGGTGAGGCGTGGACTGTCGGCGCGTCACAGAACATCACGTGGACGCGGACGGGCTCCATCGCCAATGTGAAGCTCGAGTACTCGACGAACAGCTTCAGTGACGAGCTCCAGACCGTCGTGATCAGCGCCTCCGCTCCGGCGGCCGGCGGGTCGTACGCCTGGACGATCCCCGATGCGATTTCTTCGACCGTGAAGGTGCGCGTGTCGGATGCGTCGGACGCGACCGTCGTGGCCGTTTCTCCCGCGGCCTTCTCCATTAGAGGCTCTCTCACGTTGACCGCGCCGGTGGGCAGCGAGGTCTGGATCGTAGGAGCGACGCAGAACATTACCTGGACCAAGACCGGCTCGATCGCTAACGTGAAATTGGAGTACTCGACCGACGCCGGGGCCACGTATCCGGTTGGGAACCTCATTATTGCTTCGACGGCGGCCAGCGCCTTGACGTATTCCTGGACGATTCCGGATGCCATTGGGACGCAGTTGCGGGTCCGAGTGTCCGATGCCAGCAATGCGGCCGTCAACAACCAATCGCCGGCCAACTTCAAGATCCGCGGCTCGGTCTCCTTGACGGCGCCGGTCGGCGGCGAGACCTGGGTCGTGGGTGCTTCGCAGAACATCACTTGGACCAAGACCGGCTCCTTCCCGAACGTCAAGCTCGAGTATTCTACCGACGGCGGCCTGACGTATCCTGTGGGCAACCTCATCACCGCCTCCACGCCGAACACCAGCCCGTTCGCCTGGACGGTGCCGGATGCGATCGGCACAAGCCTCAGGGTGCGTATCAGCGACGCGGCCGATGCCACCGTGGTGTCGAATTCCGCCGCGAACTTCACGATCCGCGGGTCGTTGGCCGTCGTGTCGCCCAACGGGGCCGAGCTCTGGCGGGTGGGTGAGAGCCGCAACATCACCTGGACCAAGACCGGGACGATCGCCAACGTGAAGCTCGAGTACTCCGCGGATGGCGGCGTCACGTATCCGAACGTCATCATCGCCTCAACGGCTGCGGCGACGGGCAGCTACGCCTGGACCGTGGCCGATGCCATTGGGACGAACCGACGGGTCCGGATCACCAACACCGCGGATGCGACGGTCACCGCCGCCTCGGCGGCAAACTTCGAGATCAAAGGGCAAGTCACCGTCACCGCCCCCAACGGCGGCGAGGTGTGGACGGTCGGCAGCAGCCGCAACATCACCTGGACCAAGCAGGGCACGTTTGCAACCGTCAAGCTGGAATACTCCACCAACGCGTTCGCCAATGAACTGCAGACGACGGTGATCGCTGCCTCGGTCGACGCCGTCCTGGGCACCCCGTACGCCTGGACCGTGCCGGATGTCATCGGCACGACGCTGCGCGTGCGGGTGACGAACAACACCGATACGGCGGTCTTGGATGTGTCGGATGCGAACTTCAAGGTGGCCGGCTCGCTGGCGCTGACGGCGCCGGTGGGCGGCGAGTCGTGGACGGTCGGATCCTCGCAGGTGATCTCGTGGACCAAGACCGGCTCGATCACCAATGTGAAGCTGGACTACTCCACCGACGGCGGCACAACCTATGCCAACGTCATTGTCGCGTCGACCTCAGCCGGGGCCGGGGTGTACTCCTGGACCATTCCGGACGCGATCGGCGCGAATCGCCGGGTGCGCGTCTCCGACGCCAGCGATTCGACCGTGTTCTCCTCATCGCCCGCCAACTTCAAGATCCTGGGCGGCTTCACCCTGTCGTCTCCGAATGGTGGGGAAGTGTGGACGGTGGGTGCCAGCCAGAACATCACCTGGACGACTACCGGCACTGTGGCCAACGTCAAGCTGGAGTACTCCACTGATGGCGGCTCGACGTATCCGAACGTGATCGCGGCGACGACGGCGAACACGGGCACCTACGCCTGGACCGTGCCGGACGCGATCTCGACGACGGTGCGGGTGCGCATCAGTGATGTCTTGGATGTGACCGCTCTGAAGACCTCAGCCGCCAACTTCAAGATCCGCGGCTCGCTGCTGCTAACGGCGCCCAACGGCGGCGAGGGCTGGCCGATCAGCACGGTGCGAAACATCACCTGGACGAGGACTGGCTCCATCGCCAACGTGAAGCTTGAGTACTCGACGGACGGCGGCCTCACGTATCCGGCCGGCAATCTGATCATCGCCTCCACGGCAGCCAGCACCGGCACGTACGCTTGGACGATCCCGGATGCGCCGAGCGCCACCGCGAAAGTTCGCATCACGGACGTGTCGGACTCGACCGTCACCGACGACTCCAACGCGAACTTCAGCATCAAGGGCTTGCTGACCGTCACCGCGCCCAACGGCGGCCAGACGTGGATCGTGGGCTCGTCGTACAACATCACGTGGACGAAGTTCGGCGCCATTGCGAACGTCAAGCTCCAATACTCGACCGACGGTGGCACCACCTGGCCCGACCCCGGCAAGGTGATCATCGCCTCGACCGCGGCGTCGTTGCTGAGCTATACCTGGACGATCCCGGATGACATCTCCACGACCGTCAAAGTACGCATCACGGACACCGGCGATGCGAGCGTCTTTGACGATTCCGACGCGACCTTCAGCATCAAGGGCTCGCTCACCGTGACCGCGCCCATCGGCGGCGAGACGTGGATCGTGGCCAGCACCCAGAACATCACCTGGACCAAGACGGGCACGATCCCCAACGTCAAGCTCGAGTATTCCAAGAACGGCTTCGTCGACGAGCTCCAGACCTTCCTCATCATCGCCTCCGTGCCGTCGACGCCGTCGACGTATGCGTGGACGATTCCGGACGCGATCAGCAGCACGGTCAAGGTACGCGTCAGCAATGTGACGGATGCGACCGTGCTTGGTCTTTCCGGCGGGAACTTCGCGATCAAAGGCTCCGTGACCCTGAACGCCCCGGTCGGCGGCGAGGTCTGGACCGTCGGCTCCAGCCAGCCGATCACGTGGTCGAAGGTGGGCTCGATTGCGAACGTGGCGCTCGACTACTCCACGGACGGCGGCGTGAGCTACCCGAACTCGATCGTTGCTTCGACGGCCGCG
>JGI1358J11329_10002477_pt1 | contig 14258 bp, 15 predicted proteins | sample Subgroupgradi54m_FD_11329 | JGI IMG/M metagenome (IMG submission 11329)
GTGAGAGGCTTATTGTCCTTATCATGATCTACTCTTAGTACCAGCATCATTCCCAATTCCTTGGCTTTTTCCAGTTCTTCTCTTGAGAAAGGAATTTCCTGGACTGATTCCAGTTCTTCTGAAGTAAGTTCTACGCCAAAAGTCTTTTCAATCGCCTCAGGTCCCAGGAAGTCTTTGCCGAATATCTCTCTGGCTTCTTGAAATTCAATGGCTTCTCCTTTTTCCAGACCGCCTTCTTTTTTAACTTCTGCCAAGGCTTTAGCTACCTTCTTTTCAGTAGAGGTTTTAAACTTGTCTTCTTCGTATGGTCTATATATTTCGTAGGCGGGGAAGGGCATGGTGGTTACTCCTTACCTTGCCAAGTACGCAATGTTTTGGCTTCTAAACCTTGAATTTTAAATTCTTCTATAGGGGTATCTTTGAAAAACTTATTGGCTATAAAGACTCTGGCCATATTCTCCCGATCTTTAGCGGCGCGACCGCTAATCTCAGCTTTATGGAAAAATTCTTTAAGCACCACTTTCTCAAGCGGCTCCTTAAAGCCCGATGCCTTCCAAGACTTCATGATTTCAATTTGATCTTTTAGGGTAATAACAAGTTCTCGAAATGCCAATTGGTCAGAACGGGTTAATGTTTCTTCTGCGCCTTCACGAACGCTTAAAGTAAAATCTTCTTGGATTTTGCGACAGGCAGTAGTAAATCTTTTAAGCTCATCTAATTTTTGTGGTCCCTCTTTTTCACTCCAGTCAATATTGCCTCGACGATCGGCTAAGACAGCAGCTAAAATTTTAAGTGTTTCCGGAGCAATGAGACGACCGTCTTTATCTTTTCTGCCAATGTCGAGATAATGGATTTCTCTGGCGCCAGCGCCACCAATAAAACGTCGAAGCGTTGCCACATCAAGTTCATAGCGCTGCTTGTATCGAGAAGACTTAAGATTGGCAGTAGCCATAATCGGAGCTCTAATGGGAATCTTTTCTCCGGTGACAGGATGAACCCAAACGTCGCCAACTCTCTTTTGAAGAAAATCATGTAGGACCCCGGCAAATTCATGGGGCATAAGGTTGATTTCATCCAAAATGACAGGCCGTCCTTCTTTTTGAGCTTTGACGAACTCCGAATAGTTAAAAACCGTCTCGCCAGCTTGAAGTCCTCTAGCGCCAATGATTTGCGATTCTTTGATCTGTTCGCTAATGGAAACGACAACTGGAGACTTTTTTAAGTAGCGTTCAGAAATATATTTAGCCAATTGAGATTTGCCAGAACCGGTTTCTCCTTGGAATAGCACGGGTGCACCCTGCAGAAGATCCGGCAAGACCTCTCTAATTAAACCGGTTCGGGATTCGGTCTCAGCAAAGCTATATTTTTCAAGATCGCGCTGCATTCTTCGAATTTCAAGGCGCCGTAAGAGATCAACTGTTTCTGGCGTCAGTTCAAATTGCCCCAGCTTTTCCTCAAGTTCTTTTCTGCGATTATCAAAATCATCTAATTTCTTTTTCTCTATAGGTCCTGGAGCACGGCCGATTTTTTCAAATAAAGATTTTAATTTTACTTCAGAGCTAGCCAAAGCTTCATGTTCTTTTCTCAGATGTTCATAAGATATGGCTTGGCCGATAGTCTTTTGAGCCTTTTGTTTTCGCTCTTCGTAAGCAGTGACGACTTGAGAATCCGTAGCAAGTTCTTGGATGCGTTTGTTATAATCTTGGAGGGTTTCTTCTTGGAATTCGGCCAGTTCCGGATCAAGTTGAGCGGCTTCAAAATGAGCTGCTATTTCGGTTTTGCCTTTGTTTTTCAATTCTTCGCGTTCCTTAGTTGACAGTCCCCAGGCTTCACGAGCGTGCTTATTCGCTTCTCCTTTGAGAACGTAAAGATTAGCCAGTTCTTCGGCGTTCGCCTCTATTTGTTCCGGAGTAAGTAATTTCTCTTGTTGGGTTTCGTCTTTTTCAAGCCGTTCGACTTTTGGCGTTGGTGTTCTTTCCATAAAAAGTTAATTAATATTCTTCTAAATATATACTTTTTCTAGCTATTTAGCAATTTTTAGCGGATCTTGTGTAATTGCAGTATTTCTATATATAATAACTTTGAAGCTTGCTAATAGAGATTGGGCCATATGGTTTAATCTTGCGGGTTTCCTCTTTTTCATTTTCCACCAGAGTTTCTGTGGCCCTTAATGGTTACAGGAAGCGTGTGGTAGAAAAGAGTAAGAAAGATGAAACTACTTGTTTTATTTCAGCGTAGATGTTCTAAGTTTATCTAAGGACTGCTACCAAGTAAAATTCAGGAAAGAGTCCTACAAGACGATTTCCGGTGCTTTCGGAGGAAATAAAACACAAAGGTTCAGTCGTCTGACCGCAACTTCGTCAACGTTGGCAATTTCGACTCGGATGGTCTTAACGTCAACAACGATACGCCCGACAATCGCAATTCTAATTTGGGCGTCTGCCCCTCTCGGTAGTGTCATCAATCCCATGCCAATACCAAGAAGCCTTCTCGGCGCCGAGAAGGCTTCTTAATTGGGAAATCATTCACTCATGAGTTGATTTTATCCAGCCGCCAAGCATGCGACCGATTTCTTGAAGTCGATTTTCGCAAATAATATAACGCTTTTCACTTAGCGCTTTCAGGTCGGCAGCTAATCGAACCAAGATTTTAAGGATGTCTAGTTTATTACTAACTAGTTGAAGCACTTTTAGTTTCTCATCTTTGCCGGATTGGGCGGCAACAATCACCCCCTCAAGCACATCGAGAAGACAATTTTCGCAGCGTTGGCCGAGTGTATAGCGATCTTTCTTGGGAAAATCAATTTGAAAGACATAAAATTCTCTCAAAAAATCATATGACTTTTTGAATATTGGGATCTCCATATTAAACTGACCACTATATTTATGAGGACCTTCGATCATATTTTTGAAAAAATTATTAGCGTAGAAAATTTAATTTCTTCTTGGCAAGAATTTAGAATTGGCAAAAAAGACAGGCAAGACGCTCTTGCTTTTGAACGCAACCTTGAGGACAATATTTGGGATCTTCATGAATCACTTATTAGTAAAACTTACCATCATTTGCCGTATAGTTCTTTTTTTATTCATGATCCCAAGATACGTCATATTCATAAGGCTTCGGTGCGCGATCGAGTACTCCATCATGCGATCGTAAAGCATCTAAATCCGATTTTTGAACCAACCTTTATTCCGGATTCTTATTCTTGTCGGATAAATAAAGGCAGTCATAAAGGCGTTCTAAAATTTAATCAATATGCTAGAAAAGTCAGCAGGAATTTTACTAAATCTTGTTGGGTTTTAAAATGTGACATTAAAAAATACTTTGCAAGCATTGACCATTCTATGCTTCTTGCGATCCTTTTCCGGCGTATTCAAGATCAAGACCTTTGTTGGCTATTAAAGGAAATCGTATCAAGCTTCAAATCGGAATTCACGACGGATTACAACAAGCCCAAAGGAGTACCTATTGGGAATCTCACGTCCCAGCTTTTTGCCAATGTATATCTCAATGAGTTCGACCGATTTATGAAGCACGAGTTAAAAGAAAAATACTATATTAGATATGCAGATGATTTTACAGTACTTCATCCTCAAAGAGACCAATGTGTAAGCACGATAGAGCCAATCAGCTGTTTTCTTAAAAATCACTTAAATTTAGAATTGAGCCCAAATAAAATTATTTTAAGAAAATTTTCACAAGGAATTGATTTTCTTGGCTACGTCGCATTTCCTCGCTTTTCTGTGACTCGCCCCAAAACCGTAAAAAGGATTTTTAGAAAAATTAAAAAGAAAATCGAACTCGTTAAAATTGGCAAAATATCTTGGGAGTCTTTTCATCAGACACTCCAATCTTATTTTGGCGTATTATCTCATAGCGATTCATTCATACTGAAACAAGAGTTGGAAAATCAAATATTTTTTTGGATGACTAATTAAAATTTTTTAAGGATAATATTTTGTGAAACTTTTAATAAACTGTTATGTTTTACGGAAACAAAATTTGTGTTGTTCCATCAGAGCAGAAAGCATCGGTCGTTAAGTCGCATTTATCCAATCTTAAAACTTTAATTACCGGTGTAGTTATGCCATTGGTACTTGTTTGACTAACAACGCCCGTACCATAAACCACAATGAAATCGCTGGCGGCGTTTAACGATGCTGTCGCTTTCTTATATTCTGATGAGTCGTCAATTCTGAGCATCATTATCTTTAAAGCCACGGGATTTGTATAATCAGTTATTGCTATGTAATTCGTATCCCCTCCACGGTCTCCAGCAGCCAAAAAATCAGTAACCATTCCGCTAAATTTGATTTGTTGATTCAAATAAGCCGGTGGATTTTTTGCATAATCGCTGAAGTTTATTTTGGAGAAATCTGACCAATTATAACTTACAGGTTGTTTTTGAACTTGTGGTAATTGTGATTGGGAAGTGGACTTGGATAGTAAAGGCTTTCCGTCAATATAAATTGCTGATGGATGGCTGGCAACAACCGATGTAGCCGGATCGATATTAAATTTATTACATATATTTCTGAGCTGTGGTGTTAGTGTTGGATTAGATTTAGTATTGCTTGTTACCCAAGAATCTCCACAGGTTGGCATGCCTTCTTTAACATATACACCATTAACTTCCGCCCAAGGACCTTCCTGGGGACATATAGAAGGAGGCGCATCTGTAGTCAATATTATAGATTTTCCGGTTCCGTCATAAATAATAAAAATGCAGTTATCTTTACCATATGTAGCTGATCTTGTAACTTTTCCATAGAGTTTAACCAAGGAGTAGTTAGGCAAGTTGGTCAGACTAGATATGCCGACTTTCTTATTAGTTGCGTTGCTTTGCTGTTGAGCTTGAGACTTGGTTTGGGATGTCGGTGGAGTCAGATTTGATACTGCATTATTCTGAACTTGTGATGTTGGACCTGGTTGAATTATTTCTGGTTTATTTAAAAAACTAATCAATGCAATTGGTAGAAAAATTGCTATTGCTATCAGAACCCCGCTTATAATCGGATGGGATAAAATAAGCCTCCACACTTTTTTTATCCAAACAATAAAATCTCTAAAATTTATTTTTTTAGTAAAAACATTTCCCGTAGGTATCGGTTTTTCTGATACTTCCGTCTTAAAGACCTTGCCGCAGTAATGACATTTTAATGCGTCTTCTTTGATCAGTTCCTTGCAATCGGGGCATTCCTTCATGTTCTTTGGTTTTGCAATTAAAGTTATTATAAATCCGACTAGTGGAGTAAAGAGCAGCGAAAGAAAAAATGCAGCTAAACCGCCTTTATTTTTATTTTTAGCGTAGATACCTACCAATATTGAAAATATGACCCAAAATATAAAAATTGCCATAATTTTTATTAATTTTTAATGTGCCGGCAGGAAACATAAAGCTCCCCGCCAGCGATAGCCTTGCAGCTACCCATACCGGTTTCCCGATATGACTAGTTAGGTGCTCTGGACGGAGAGCTTAATATACCTAACTAGTTTTTGTGCCATGCTCACCAGAATCTGATGAGTTTAGGCGATTATTTAATTATATTGATTTTATAATACCACGATTTCATAATTAAAATAACTTGAAAAATAAGACGACCAATCTGAAAGTGTTCAAGGACTTAAAAAGTTAATTAAAAATACTTTAGAGGAAACAAACTGGTGGCTTATGAGTGACGGTCTTTCTTATAGCCTAGGTTTCCTAAGCGGTCGCTTACGTGGTGTAGAAAACGAAGAAGCTATAAAAGAACTAGTTACGGCTCGTCTTAAGAAATTAAGCAAAGAAAACGATGATGAGACAGAGTAGTGTCTCAAATTACGAATAAAAGTGAGACAGTCCAAAGTGCCCTTTATGTGTCTCAAAATGTCTCATTTTTAATTTTTAGACCCCGACCCGAGTGCCTCAAATTCAGCTCTGTTCAGATAGCTCAAAAAGCCCTATAATACCCCATATTAGTGGGCACCTAACCCGAATGTCCCGCCAGTTTGACATTTTCCGTGTTTTCATATATACTCTTATAGTAAGTTTTCTCGGTAAGTTTTCAATCCTTGTGCTTTGAGCGTAAGGATGAGATTTTAGAGAAGGTCGCCTTACGCTAAAAAAGAAACTATTAAAATGGCAAAGAAACTATACGTCAGCAATCTTCCTTACAACGCTTCTGATGAAGAATTGAAAGAATTCTTCTCACAAGCCGGTGCCGTTGAGTCCGCGACAATTATTCGCGACAAAATGACCGGCCGATCAAGAGGCTTTGGTTTCGTGGAAATGTCAACAGACGAAGAGGCAGAAAAAGCTGTCGCCGATTTAAACGGCAAGGACTTCCAAGATCGCAAGCTTGTGGTCAACGAAGCCCGGCCGCTTGAACCGCGACAGTAAGAAGATTCGAGACGAAAAACCCCGCCCTTCAGCTGAAGGGCGGGGTTTTGTTTTTACCCTCTTGTTTTTTAAATTAATCGAGGTACAATAAAATCTATATGGCAAAAAACAACAATTCAACTAACCATGAAAAAATGCTCGTTCCGGCAAAAAAACTGCCTGTAATTCCCCATCCGCGCGATTGGCGGCATTCTTTCCACTGGAGAATTTTTAGAATAATGGCTGAATTCGTTGACGGTTTTCAATTCTTATCGGATTTTAAAAAAACAGTAACTTTATTCGGTTCCGCCACATTTAATGAAACCAACCATTGGTATAAGGTAGCGCATGACTTGGCGAAAATGTTAAGCCAAGCCGGCTATTCAGTTGTTACCGGCGGCGGCCCTGGAATAATGGAAGCCGGCAATCGCGGCGCAGTTGAAGGAAAAAATGGCGACTCCATTGGTTTAAACATTCAGTTGCCAGATGAACAAAGAGTAAATAAATATGTTAAAAAGGGCCATGGCTTTTACTATTTCTTCACCAGAAAAGTAATGCTTTCTTTTTCGGCCCAGGCCTATGTGTTTTTTCCCGGCGGCTACGGCACGCTTGATGAGGCTTTTGAACTTCTGACGCTAATTCAAACAAAAAAGATTTCTGGAAAAATTCCCGTAATTTTAGTGGGAAAAGAATTTTGGTGCGATATGGACAACTGGCTTAGAAAAACTCTTCTAAAAGAATACCAAACAATTGACCCGGAAGATCTGAAAATTTATACCATTGTTAATACGGCTAAAGAGGCGTTTGATATTATAAAAAAAACCAAACCGCGAGAAGAATTTAGGTAATTAAAAATAACAACAAAAAAGCAACTTTACGAAGTTGCTTTTTTGTTGTAAAATATTACGGTTATGATTAACACTGAAAAAAACAATTTAATCCCCCGGCCGCCGGTTGTCGTTGTAATGGGCCACGTTGACCACGGAAAAACCAAACTTTTGGACTACATTAGAAAAACTAATATAGCCGAAAAAGAAGCCGGCGGAATCACCCAGCACATCGGCGCTTATGAAATAATTCATAAAACCCGGAAGATAACTTTTCTTGATACTCCAGGCCATGAAGCGTTTTCAAAACTCCGAGCCCGCGGTGCCAAAGCTGCAGATATAGCCATCCTTGTCGTAGCCGCCGATGACGGCGTTAAGGCCCAAACCATTGAAGCTATAGACCATATTAAAAAGGCTGAATTGCCCTTTATTGTCGCTATAAATAAAATTGACAAGCCCGAGGCTAATCCGGAAAAGGTGAAAAAAGAACTCGCTGAAAACAACGTTTTAGTTGAATCATGGAGCGGTCAAGTACCGTCAGTTGAAATTTCCGCCAAACAAGGCCAAAACATAAACGAACTTTTGGATCTGGTTTTGCTTTTAGCAGATTTAAGCGAACTTAAAGCTAGCCCAGAAAAACAGGGCGAAGGACTGGTTATTGAAACCAATCTTGATCCGCGTCGAGGTATAGTCGCATCCTTGCTTATTTTAAACGGAACAATTAAAACCAGTGATTATATCTCAAGCGGCACGACAACGGGAAAAATAAAAATGATCGAAAATTTTTTGGGAAATTCAATCAAACAAGCGTCTTTTTCATCACCTGTTCTGGTTATTGGCTTTACCAAACCTCCTCAAGTAGGAGAAAAATTTACTACCGACAAAATCCCCTTTACAATGGCTTTAAAGATCGCCAAAAAAATCGGTGAATTTATTGAAAAATCTGTTTATGGTGAGTCCGATCGAACCGTAGAAACGGAAGAAATCATAAAAAACACGATTAACATAATAATAAAAAGCGATGTTCAAAGTTCGGCCGAGGCCGTCAAGGAAAGTTTTGAAAAAATGACGCTTGAGAATAGCAATATTAAAATTCTTAGATCCGAAACAGGAAACGTTAACGATAGTGATTTTAAACTGGCGGATTTAAGCGATGCCGTTATCATTGCTTTTAACGTAAAAATTGATACTACTCTCTCGCTTTACGGCAAACGAAAAGAAAAAATAATTTCCGGAAACATTATTTACAACGTTTTAGACAAAGCTAAAGAGCTTATTGAAACAAGCTTGAAACCCAAGCCCGAAAGAGAAGAAATCGGCCGCTTGCAAGTCCTCGCGATTTTCAGGCATGAAAAAAGTCGGCAGGTTGTCGGCGGCAAGGTTATTAGCGGAGAAATTGTTAAAAATGCGAGAATTGAAGTTATGAGAAATGACACCGTTATCGGTCAGGGCCGCATCATTAGCGTTCAGTCAGAGAAAAAAGAGACTGGCAAGGTTGAAGCGGGTCGTGAAGCCGGCATCGCCGTTGATTTCGGGGATCCGAAAATCGCTGTCGGCGACATTTTAGTACTCTTTAGAAAATTATAATGGCCCAGGAACGAGCTTTAAAATTTGACGAGCTTATAAAAAAAGAGGTTGGAAAAATCATTTTTCATCTATTAGACACCAGACCGGGTGTTTTGGTTACCGTCACCCGTGTTATGACAAATTCAAATCTTTTTACCGCCGAGGTTTTTGTAAGCATCTACCCTTCCGAAAAAGCACCCGAAGTTTTGAAAAAATTAGAACGTTTAATTTATGAGGTTCAGCAATTGTTAAATAGAAAACTAAAAGTAAGACCGGTGCCAAAAATAATATTCAAATACGACAAAAATCCCGAAGAAGCGTCAAAGATAGAAAATATACTAAAAGAAATAGAAGAAAAATGATACGTTTTAACAGATGGCCTGGTAGCCAAGTGGTAAGGCAGTTCTCTGCAAAAGAACTACACGGGAGTTCGATTCTCCCCCAGGCCTTGGGCGAGTGGTGGAATGGCAGACACGAAGGACTTAAAATCCTTTGAGGGTAATTCCTCGTGAGAGTTCGACTCTCTCCTCGCCCACAAAAAAACAACCCCGCAGTTGCGGGGTTGTTTTTTGTATCTGTCTTTTTTAATCCAAGATGACTACTTCAACGTCTTTGACTATACCGAATTTTTTTGCCGAATGTCTTTCAAGAAACCAAATATCAATTTTGTCATCGTGCTTTTTTGCCATGCGATCTTCAACGGTAAAGACCTTGTCGCCAAAAAGCGAAGGGATCTGCACTTTAGTGCCGAATGCCAAAAAGTTTGAAGCTATCACGCCGTCGTGAACCGTTGTGTTTGAGGCGGTAGTAAAGGGCGTACTATCGGTCTGGTCAGGAGTGGAAGAATAGGCGGTCAAGGTTGTTCTTATCGTATTAGGCACCTTTGACATGTTTAGCGCCATAACCGAATCACCGGTAACCACAAAGGCGCTAAAATGTTCGCCATTTATGGTATTAATAGCCGTCATCACATCTTTAAAATCCCAAGCCGCAGAAACGCTATGGGCGGGAATATTCAGAGTTAAAACTAGAATAACCACTAATATTTTGGCTCTAATAAAGCAAAAACGGCTTAATTTTAGTATTTTATACATATAAGGCAAACAAAAAATCCCCGCTTTAGCAGAGATTCCGTGTTGTGCCCTATATGTTAACCGAAATCAGCCTTTAAGTCAAGTTTTGAAAAAGCTCTTAAAACCCGAACGGGCGGCCGGCAATTAGCTTAAACAGGAGGGAAATAATCGGTAAAATCAAATTAAAACCAAAAAAGACAAAAATCAAAATTAGAATAAATCCCTGGCGTTCAAGCAGAGTCTCAAAATTATGCCAAGAGTAAGGCAAAACCGAAAACAAAATTTTTGAACCGTCAAGTGGCGGAATTGGCATCAAGTTAAAAACGGCTAAAAGCAAATTAATCCAAACGATAATCATTAGGAATATGTTAAGCGATGGCGGTAAAGTCGGAATAAGATAAGAAAATCTTATAAACAGTCCGAAGATGGTTGCCAGAAAAATGTTAGTCAATGGGCCGGCTAAAGCCACCAGCGCCAGCCCCCATCTTTTATTTTTTAAATTATTCGGATTAAAGGGCACGGGCTTGGCCCAACCAATAATAACCGCCGGCGCCCCAAAAAACGCCGGAATTGCCAAAAGAAGGGGCAGGATGATAGAACCGAAAGGATCAAGATGTGGTAAAGGATTTAAAGTAAGCCGGCCGGCCGCTTCGGCGGTATCATCACCTTGAAGTTTTGCTGAAAAACCATGGCTTACCTCGTGAAGAATGGCAGAAAATAACAAAATTATAAGAGGGTAGATAAAAAATATAACTTGATCAAACATCGATTTTTGTGTTAAATAAGTTTATATTAAAATAAACAACTAACAATATGGCTAAGTTATGTGAAATTTGCGGCAAGGGCTCAATGCTTTTAACGCCGCGGAATAAACTACGCGGTAAGTATAACCCCGCCGATAAAAAAAGAAAATATCCCAATCTTCAATGGGTGCTTTTGTCTTCGGGCGAAAGAACCAGGGCCTGCGTCAAGTGTATTAAAACTCTTACCAAGCCCAAGAAAAAATAAAAATACGGGGCGTCGTATATCGGCAGTACGCAAGGCTGGGGGTCTTGTAGGCGGGGTTCGATTCCCCGCGCCCCGACATATATGAAACTTTGTAGGTTTCTTTTTTTTATTTGACGAACAAAACCTTTTTTGTTATTTTAGTGCTAATCATAGCACTCTGAAAACTTAAAAAGGAGAACCCTCTCATGGACAGTGTTAGCCAAGAAATTAAAGACATCATTGAGCTTCAGGTTAAAGTAGGCCGTATCCAAACAAACGCCCAGAGTGTTTCTGCTCAGGCAAATGAAAAGATGAAGCAACTCCGAGAACGAATCAAGAGTGGCGAGACGACTGGAGACAAAATCAAAGACTTTGTCATCGCCCGCTACGGCTTCCTCAATGATGAGATTGAAGCGATTTACCGAGATCTTGAGACTCGTGTTCAGCAACACGTTGGCGAGTTCGTTCTAATGATCGTTAAGAGGGAGAGTTTCCACGGTTGTAGCGGACTTGGTTACGAACCAAAACCTGAGGACTATGAGCTTGATGAGCACATATACCTCGGGGTACTTAAGCACGGTTCGCTTGTGTTAAACCCAGCTGATAATAAATGTGAATTTCTAACCAGCAACTATGCGCGCTGTTGGGACCCGTGGCGCGAGAATACAGAACTCGTCGATGGCAATCTCGCCTCGCACTGGTCCAACGATTTTGGTTTTAATCTAAATAAGCCGCTCAATCGCAGAAATCCGATAGCACGCTTCCGAATGCGTGGAGACGATCCGGATCTTGAACTCGAGGTCAAGATCGGAGACTCGGAAGTCAAAGCGTGGTTTGAGAAACAACGAGGTAAATATTATCTCATGATCTTTCAAAAAATGGCACAACTTCTTGGTCGGCCAATAGCCGAACCTCCGGAATTGTTGGCAGAACTTCAGCGACGGCGTGAAGTGGTCGCCAAACAACTAACCGAGATCGTCAAAAAGCGCGACCAACTCAAGCGGAGAATCGCGAGCATCTTTGAATCAATAAGGCATGGCGTTTACTCACCTGATGGGATAGGCATCACCCCATGCGAGACCGAAGATGATGCGCGTGTCATTTCCATGGGACCGCGCCAAAAGCTTAAGAAAGTTGAAGACGAGATAAAGAGAGAACTCAAGATCGCTCTCGAGCTTGGCATGGCCAACGACCAGCTAATTTCAATTTCAATTCAGCAACTGTGTCAGGAGTATGAAATCAAACTAAATTAGCTGTAACCGTACATTCATGCATAACCAGAGAGAGGAGAAACAACATGATCGAGCTGAAACTGACACTCACCGAAGCGGGACGACAAGTATTGAAGGAGATGACCGAGTTGGTCAAGAAAATTGAGGTTTGGAAGCCGATGCCGTGGCTATTAGGACTCCTTATTTCGTTACTCAGTATTATAATCCTGGGCTTCTCGACTGCCTACTACAAAGTCAAGTTAGACAGCGGAATCTTCAGGCCGATAGGAGGAGCCGAAACGGAAATCGGCGAAATTCTCCTAGTGATTTTAATCAGCCTCGGGAGCATCGCTGTCGTGGCTGTCCTCATCGGCTTCGTTCTCAAGTTTTTGATCTACAGACCTAAGGTCAGCCGCGCCCAGAGTCGTCTCGATCTCCTAGCGCGGAGTCCAGCAGGAGACAATGCCATTAACAATGTCCACGCGTTCCTGAAGTTGCAGGAGCAGTTCAGCGAATTCCTTGTCCTTTCAGGCGAGCATAGCCCACCGGACTGGGCACTAACGAACCTCGATAAGAGATATGTACGACTGTAGATAAGTTAGGGATAAAAAATTAAAAATCAATAGGGTTGGCATCGAAAGATGGCAACCCTTTTTTATTTCTGTTATATTTTATATGTTAGTAAAAACATAAAAGACTTACTACAATGGCAATCAACATCATAAAATCCGATGGCGAGTCACAGCCGTTTGATATTGAGAAAATCAAACGGACGATTTTACATTCCGGAGCCAGCAAAGAAACGATTGATCGGATTGCTAGCGAAGTTGAAAAAAAAGTCCGCGATGGAATGAGAACCAGAGAAATTTACGATATGGTAATCGCCCTGCTTGAGCAAAAAGCGCCGGCCGTTTCCCGCCGTTATGATTTAAAAAACGCCATAATTCGTCTGGGCCCCGCCGGTTTTGATTTTGAAAAATATATTGCCGAACTTCTGGCCGCTTATGGCTACAAGACAGAATTGCCACCAATCCTTGAAGGTGCTTGTGTCACCCACGAAGTTGATGTCTTGGCGACTAAAGAGGGTCGCACCTCCATGATTGAAGCCAAGTTAAGGCAAGAGCTTGGAGTTTTCATCACCATAAAAGACACGATGTCCACCTGGGCGAGATTTTTAGACCTTGTTGATTCGGCAAAAATTGGCAAAGCGCCGCATCTTGATGAATGCTGGCTGGTTACAAACAGCCGCTTTTCAACCGATTCCATTAAATTCGGCCATTGCAAAAATATGGTTATGCTTTCCTGGGACCACCCAAGAGAAAGGCCGCTTCCAATATGGATTGATGATGTCAGTTTATATCCGGTCACAATATTGAAGAGCATTGGTCCGTCAATACTCAAATCTTTTAGTGAAGCCAACATCCTGCTTCTGCGCGATTTGGTTAAAATATCGCCGGAAGAACTACAAGAATCTTTGAAGTTGTCCCCGGATGTTATAAAAAAATTGATTGAAGAAGCGAAAATGATACTAATAAAAGAATAAAAAGTTAAACTAAAAAACTCCCCCATCGTTGCGGGGAGTTTTTTAGCGGCCAGGAAAATTGTCTCTAAGATAAATTTGGCATTTCGCCAAGTGGGTGTCCGCAATCCGCGACCCACGGGTCGGGACGATATAAGACTCCCTAATATAATTATTTAGGCCAAAATCTTATAAAACAACTTTCTCCAGCCGAATTAATAATAACACAAAAAACAAAAAATTTATTATTGACAATAAAGAGCGACTTCTTTAAAGTGAACCTATTATTTAGAACTTTAAAAAACTAAGGGAGACGAGAGAGATGGGAAACCACATGCGAATTTTTATTATGTGTCCTGTAAGAAATGCTAAACCAGAAACAAACGATAAAATCGCCGCTTATGTCGCTAAATTAGAATCCGAAGGATACGAAGTTTATTGGCCGCATCGCGACAATCCTTATCAAAAAACCGATCCGATTGGTTTAGAAATCATCCTATGTAATCGAGAAAAAATGGTTGGGGCTGATGAAATTCATATTTGGTACGATAAGGATAGTACTGGTTCTATTTTTGATTTAGGAATGTTTTTTGCTCTAGTGCGAACACAAGTATTCAAAAAATTCGTGATTATTAACAGAGACGACATTGAGCCGACTTCCCACAAAAGCTTTGAAAATATTGTCTTGGCTTTTGAAAAAAGATATAGGAAAGGCTA
>JGI1358J11329_10002481_pt1 | contig 14243 bp, 17 predicted proteins | sample Subgroupgradi54m_FD_11329 | JGI IMG/M metagenome (IMG submission 11329)
GAACCCATACGCGATGATTGGCAGCGCCGCGATGATGCTCGAGCACTCCTTCGGGATGAAAAAAGAGGCGGAGGCGATTTTCCAATCAATGGACGGATTGATTTGCCAAGGCAAAATGACACGCGACCTTTGCCCGGCAGGAAAGGAAGCCACCTCAACCTCGGAATTTGGGAACGCGGTTGTGCGCGAACTTAAAAGGGGGAAAATTTATGCATAAGAGCCTGCTAGACAAGGTTTGGGAGCTGCACACCGTGCGCGAATTCGAGGACGGGCGAACGCAGCTCTTCATCGGGCTGCACCTCATCCACGAAGTGACAAGCCAGCAGGCGTTTGGAATGCTAAAGACCCGCGGAATGAAGGTTGCGTTCCCGCAGCGGACTTTCGGGACAATAGACCATATCGTGCCCACAAAAAACCTCTCAAGGCCGCTCGCCGATGGCATGGCCGAATCTGCGGCATCTTCGCTCGAACAGAGCTGCCGCGAAAACGGGATAAAATTATTTGGGATGGAGAGCGCGCAGCGTGGGATTGTTCACGTAATCGGCCCCGAGCTTGGCCTAACCCAGCCCGGAATGACAATTGCTTGCGGAGATTCGCACACCAGCACACACGGGGCGTTCGGCTCTCTTGGGTTTGGAATAGGAACCACTCAGGTTGGGCACGTGCTTGCAACGCAGTGCCTTATGATGAAAAAACCAAACCAGATGCGGGCCATTTTTAATGGAAAAATGCAAAGCGGCGTTCACGCAAAGGACCTTATTCTCTCCCTCATCCGCAAAATCGGGGTTTCGGGAGCCGCGGGGCATTCAATCGAATACTCCGGAGAGCAGGTTGAGAAATTTTCCATGGAACAGAGAATGACCATATGCAATATGAGCATCGAGGCCGGCGCGCGCATCGGGTATGTGAACCCGGACAGCACAACTTATGAATACGTCCGCGGCAGGGAATTCGCGCCAAGCGAAGGCAAGTTCGAGGAAGCGATAGAATTTTGGGACAGCATCAGGTCCGAACCCGGAGCAGCGCATGATAAAACCGCCGAAATCAACTCCTCGAAAATCGAGCCGATGGTGACCTGGGGAATAAACCCCGGCCAATCTATTGGAATTTCAGAAGAGCTCCCCTACCCTGAACACATGGAGGAGAATGAGAGGCGGGGCGCGCAAAAAGCATATGAGCACATGAAGCTTGCGCCCGGCAAGAAAATCAATGGGCTAAAGGTTGGGCGGGTTTTTATTGGCTCTTGCACGAATTCGAGGCTTTCGGACCTGGTAGAAGCTTCCAAGATAATAGAAGGAAAGAAAATCGCCAAAAACACGAGCGCGATTGTGGTTCCCGGCTCGCAGCAGGTGAAAGCTCACGCCGAGCAGATGGGCCTGCATAAAATATTCACAAACGCCGGCTTTGAGTGGCGCAATTCCGGGTGCTCGATGTGCCTTGGGCTCAACCCGGACAAATTATCAGGAGATGAAATCTGCGCCTCGACTTCAAACAGGAATTTTATAGGAAGGCAGGGAAGCCCTCTAGGCCGCACGCTGCTGATGAGCCCTGCGATGGCGGCTGCCGCCGCGATAAGCGGAGAGGTTTGCGATGTGAGGGATATGCTATGAGTGAAATTGCAGTACAGATTGTCCCCATATTGGGCGATGACATTGACACCGACAGGATTTACCCAGCTCGGTTCTTGCTCGACACGGATTACTCGCACTATGCGGATTACCTATTCCATGACGAGAGATTTGGGCAGGACGGGGCAAAAAAAGGCCATTCTTTGGATGACCCTAAGTTTGCGGGAGCAAACGCCGCGATTGTGGGAAAAAATTTCGGCTGTGGCTCCTCGCGCGAGCATGCAGCGCAGGCGCTCAAAAGGTTTGGCATCCGGATTATTATCGGCGAATCATTTGCGGACATTTTCCTCTCGAACTGCGCCCAATGCGGGATAGAATGCTTCAGGGCGGACCACAAAGGCACCATGGACATAGCTCATCAAATAAGCCAAGGGGAAAATGCATTTTCGTTCACGCCCAATGAATGCAACCTGCTTACTGGAAGTTTTTCAATAAAACTTGAAAGAGTACAAGCGGGGCATGCCAATGCCCCGGATGATTTCGAATTGCTTTCCAAAAACACGGAAGATATAACCCGAACAGCCTGGAAAATAGCATATATGAAATTTTGGATTTGCCGTCCGAAAGATATATTTATAATTTGAACCAGGGATTTTAGGTGTATTATGGCATCAAACCAATGTGATGTGGCATTCAAAAGCACTGTTTCAGTAGCCACGCTTAACGCTGCCATAAAAGCTGTTAGTATAAGCATTTGAACTTCTTCTGGCTCCGGCGTCTTGCAAATTGCCGGTTGGCCTGCTGAATCTGCAGGCGCAATGATTCTTTTTCGCCCTGCACAATCCTTCACCGATTTTCGAAAGACTAAAATTCAACGGGAGCTGCGCCGATCAATGCCAGCCCCAAAGACCAAAGTGCGCAGGTTTACAACATGGGCAAGGAAAAAAATTATATTCTTCGGTGCTTTTCTTGCGGCAAAGAAAGCCATGAATCGCAAAGCTACACTTCGTGCTCCAAATGCAAAGGCCCGCTTGAAGTGGAATGCGATTACGGCAGGATTTCGGAAAAGCTCAACACCCACGTGCTCAAAAGCGCCCCGATGCGCGCGACAAAGTACCTGGATTTTTACCCGCTCGCCAGCATGAAGAACGTTTTTTCACTAAATGAGGGCGGAACCCCGCTCTACCGCTGCCACAAGCTCGGGCGCAAGGTGGGGCTAAAGTCCCTTTGGATAAAATTCGAGGGGACAAACCCGACAGGCGGATTCAAGGACCGCGGCTCGCTAGTTGAAATCGCAAAGGCAATCGAACTTGGCGCAAAAAACGTGATATGCGCAAGCACCGGAAACATGGCGGCGAGCCTTGCGGCATATTCCGCGGTGGCTGAAATCCCCTGCTATGTGATTGTGCCTGAAGGAACTCCGCTTGGAAAGATGGCCCAGACCCTCGCTTTCGGCGCAAGGGTTGTGCAGGTCCGGGGAAGCTATGATGACGCGGCAAGGCTCGCCGTGGGAATTGCCAAAAACAAGGACTTTTACCTTGCGGGGGATTATGCATTCAGGCTCGAAGGCCAGAAATCGCAGGCCTATGAAATTATAGAGCAGCTTGGCTGGAAAAGCCCCGACAAAATGATAGTCCCAGTAGGGAACGGCACGAATGCGAGCGCTGTGTGGAAAGGATTTAAGGAGTTTAACATGCTCGGGTTTGCCGAATCGCTTCCCGGCATGGTTGCGGTGCAGCCGGAAAATGTTTCGCCCATAGTTCGCGCTTTTAGGGGCAATTGCGAACTTTTGCCCATTGAAAAGCCCTCAACCATCGCATCGGCGGTGTGCGTTGGAAACCCTTCGGATGCTTGCAAGGTTTTGCAGGCATTGCGCGAATCTAATGGGAGCGCGGCGGCCGCTCGCGAACACGAAATACTTGAGGCCCAAAAGCTGCTCGCAAAAACCGAATCCATTTTCGTCGAGCCCTCGGGCGCGCTCCCCTTTGCCGCGCTTCAGAACATGGTTGCGGCAGGCGAGGTTGATGCGGATGAGGAGATAGTCATGCTGATGACCGGCGCCGGGCTCAAAGACCCTCTCTCGCTGCTAAAAATTCTCCCTTCCCCGCCCACGGTCGAGCCGGAGCTTGAGGCGGTAAAAAAGCTGCTCGATTACGACTACTACAAAATATGCGCGGAGATGAACTCCGGCCAGGGCGAAGTGCTTGTAAGCTCCGCCCCGGACATCGCAAGCCTTGGGAGCATTATCTTTGGGAGCTTTGAAATAAAAATGCCAGCCGATGACCTGAGGTTTTGCCTCGAACAGGTCAAGGAATTCCTGCAAAAGGGAAAGGCCCTGACCAAAAACGACCTCAAGCTGATTGTTGAAGAGGCAATGCAGCGCGGAAAGACAATGGAAAACCGCAAAAAGGAGCTTGAAATACTCGACTTCGAGGTGAGCACCTCAAGGCACGCAAAGCCCTCGGCTTTTGTGAAGGTGCGCGTGCACGGAACCGCCCTTGAGAGCACCGCCTTCGGCGTGGGCCCTGTGGATGCCATAATAAATGCGGTGAAATCGTGCGTGAAAGGAAAGCTGGATTTTGAGCTCATCGATTACCGTGTCCAGATAAATACGGAAAATACGGACGCAACGGTTGATGTCAGGATTACCATGAAGGATTCGAAGGGCAACCGCGTCATCGCAATGGGGGCAAGCCCGGACATAATGGTTGCAAGCGTGAATGCGTTTGAGCAGGGGTATAATTTATTGCATGCAAAATCCGTTTCATCGGCATCCGAAGGCGCGGTGACCGACAGATAAACAATTCACTCAACATTCGCCTTTATCCTTCTAATTCCCGCCGCGACCGCTTCCTGCTTCAAAATCCTGAACCTGCCCAGCTCTTTTGTGTTTTTCACGTGCGGCCCGCCGCAGATTTCCTTTGAGAAAACCTTTCCGTTGCGGCTGAAGGTATAGACCTTTACATGGTCCCCGTACTTGTCGCCAAATTCGCCTTCCGCCCCGGCTTTCTTTGCCTCTTCGACGCCCATTACTTCAATCGAAACGTCCGCCGCCTCGGCTATAGCGCCGTTTACCCACTCTTCCACTTTTTTCACCTGCTCATCGGTGAGCTTTTCATTGTAATTGAAATCGAACCGCAGCCGCTCCGGGGTGATGTTCGAGCCCCTCTGGTGGATGTTCCTGTCCACTACCTCTCGCAGGGCCTCATTTAACAGGTGTGTTGCGGTGTGCAGCTTTGTTGTCTGCTCTCCGTGGTCTGCTAACCCACCCTTGAACTTTTTCTCCGCGCCCTTGCGCGAGAGCTCCTGATGCGCTTTCAAAAGCCCCTCAAAACCCTTCGTGCCCACGCTGAAGCCTTTTTCGGCACAAATCTCGGAAATCATTTCAATCGGGAACCCATAGCTTTGGTAGGCGTCAAACGCGCCCTTTGCACCGAGCTTTTTTGTGCCTGCGGCCGTGAGGGCTGCAAGCTCCTTTTCCAGCATTTTTGTGCCGTTCTCAAGCGCTGCGGAGAACTTCTCCTCCTCTGCCTCGAGTTCTGCAAATACCCGCGCCTTGTTCTTTTCCACTTCAGGATACACTGCGCCCATCACTGCAACTATGACCTCGGCAACGCCCCTGCAGAACCTGCCCTGAATGCCTAGCAAGCGTGCGTGGCGCACGCTCCTTCGGATGAACTTTCGCAGCACATACCCCTGGTCTACATTGCCGGAAGCAACGCCCTTGTCATCACCGAGAATCATCACTGCCGCGCGCAGGTGGTCGGTAATTATGCGCGCGCTCTTGATTGAAGCTGTGTCGGGCTTGCCCGCACCCTTGAATTTTTGCGAAAGCGATTTCACCTTTTCAAAAATCGGCTTGAGCGTGTCACACTCATACACGTTGTCAAAGCCATTCAACACCGCCACCGTTCGCTCAACACCCATTCCGGTGTCGATGTTCTTTTGCGAACTCTCAACGTACGCCCCTTCTGCGTTCTTGTTGTACTGCATTAGCACATCGTTCCAGATTTCACAGAACGCGCCCTGCTTGCAGAGCTTCTCAAAATCCGAAGTGGAGGACTCCTGCACGTCTTTCACATGGTAGAACATTTCTGTGTCCGGCCCGCACGGCCCTGTCTGCCCCGCAGGGCCCCACCAGTTGTCGCTTTTCGGCAGGAAGTGAATCCTGCTCTTCGGGATTCCCTGCGCGTCCCACCCCTTTGCCGCTTCCTCATCCCTTGGCGCGTCCGCATCCCCGGCAAAGCAGGTGATGCTTAGCCTCTCTTTTGAAATTCCAAGCCCTTTTGTGAGGAATTCGAAGCTGTATGCTATCGCCTCTTTCTTGAAATAGTCCCCCAAGGACCAGTTTCCGAGCATTTCGAAAAAGCTAAGGTGCCAGCTATCGCCCACCTCGTCAATGTCGCCTGTGCGGATGCACTTTTGCACGTTGCAAAGCCTCTTTCCCGCAGGGTGAGGCTCGCCGAGAAGGTATGGAACGAGCGGGTGCATTCCCGCGGTTGTGAAGAGCACCGTGGAATCGTTTTCGGGAATGAGCGAAGCGCTCGGAAGGCGCTTATGAGCCTTGCCCTGGAAAAAGCCGAGGTACTTCTCCCGGAGATGGCTGCTGTCAATCATCGTGCGGTTCATGAAATAAGAGAATTGGAAAAGGAATTTAAATGGGAGGAGGGTTTTAAAAGGGGGGTAAAACAATAATTGCTCATGGCGCCATTGCTTTTTTGGAGGAAGCTATCAAAAAAAGAAATGGCAGGGGCTAGGCAGGGCAAGAGCATTCCAACCAAAAAAAAATTCAGGCTAAGAAACCTCGCCACATTAGTGAGAAGCCAGTCTCTTAGCGCTAACTATAAGGAAAGAATCGGCGGCATCAGCCATTATGAAAGAGCGACAAGCTTTTCACGAATCGATGACGGCACTGTAGTTTCAAGTGAACGGGCCAGATTTGACCCTGATGGACACCTCACAAAAAGAACCGTAAAAGAAGGCGGCAAGCAAAGAGTGTTCACTTACGAAAAAGGCAGGCTGGGGCGAAAGAAAGAAGTGACGCCGATTAAATAAATAAGGTGCTGCCGATTTCGCAAATCCTTTCTTTTTTGCCAAACCTTATTTATTTTTCGCCAGCGAAGCGGATTCTCTTTCTTTTTGGCCAAGCTTTTTGTTTCTCTTTCAAAGAGAAAGAAAAAGGTTGAGGTGCAGGGCATAAGCCGCCTTCTGTTCAAGGCCCAAAATCCATCAATAAAGGGATTTTTTCGCTTGCGCGAGCGGGCCTTACCGGAATTCGACTAAGCCTCCGTTTTGGAGTTGCACCACTGCCGGCCGTTTCATCCCATTAAAGGGTCTCGTTTCTGTTCCGGCAGACCGCCTCTCGGCGTCCTTGTACCCGCGAGGGTACGAGGCCTTGTCCACGAAGTGGACCAGGTTTTGTTGCACTGGGTGGGCGGACTTTCCTCAGCTTCCCTTGCGGGATACCGACATCCGATCGCCCTGCTCCTCAGTATAAATTGGCCGGCCGGGGGCTTTTAACCTTAATGGGTTTATAAAGGCTGGGTCAATGCCTACGTGGCCCGTTTGCTGGGCCATTCCGTGGCCCGTTTCTTGGCTTTGCATTAGCCTTTGCCTTTTGCCGCTGGCGCACCCCTTGGGCAATTGAGAGCATCCTGCTAAGCGCCGTCATAGTGGTTATTTGGCCTTGGCTAACTCCCAGCCTATGCAATTTTGCGGCATCTTTTATTGTAAGGGGCTGATGGATTTTTTTCAGCTCCACGTGCAGAGCCCTTATCTCACGCCTTTTTGCAATTGGAATCATATATGAAAATAGTAGCGTTTCCCAGAATAAAAAGGTTGAGTTTGGCAAAAAAGGCAAAAGAAAGCCCAGGATTAAATACCAGGTCGCGGTTTATTTTACCATGAAACAGCACGCAAGGGTCGCAATCATACACCCAGACAATGGCATTCTTGTCGTGGCAAAAAAGCGCCATGCCTACAACCTCACCGGGGGAGCCGCCAAGAAATACGAGGCGCTCAAAACAGCTGCTGTGCGGGAGCGAAGGCAGGAAATCGGGAAAAAAGTGAAGACCACAGGGCTTGCATGGCACTCCGACCACCTCATAAAAAAGCCGGCAAAGAAGAAGGGTGGAAAAATGGTCCCGGAATTCCACAGGGTTTATACCGCCCAGCTAAAACAGGGCGCTCAGCCAAAGCCAAGCCACGAAGTGAAGAGGGCGCAATGGGCGAACCGCCGCAACTTTAGAAAAATCCGGCTCGCCGCCCCGGCGGACATGGTAGTGCCAATGCTTTTGGGCCTTGGGCTGTGGAAAAAGAAATAATTTGCCGCGAAAAAGTTTTTTCGCCGATTTTTTGCGTTAAGTTTTTTAATGTGAGTGAACATTCATATAAAAGAAAAAAAAGTTATTCTGGAAAAAAGCGAACCGAAAATGAACACGATTTCTTATAAACCTACAACGGACCACACCCAAAAAAAATTGCCGGCCCGAAATATCCCCAAAACGACCTTTTTTCCAGCCAGCTTGCGCTCTTTTCAGTCAAAACTTTGTGAAAACGGTGAATGAATGTACGAAAAACCCCCGGACGAGAATGATAAAAAAAAAAGGAACTACTGCAGGGGCTGCGACGCCTTCCGAGAGCTCCCTGACGGGGTTTACTGCGAAGAGTGCCTTGATGCCTTCCAGCGCGGCGGGATTGCGAGCGATTAAAACCCCGCCCCGCGCAAACCCTGCCGGTAAAACAATTAAATAGCACCTTGAAAATCATATTATCATGAAAAGGCACGGCAGGGTCGCAATCCGCGGCCCGAAAGGCATTCTGGTTGTCGCAAAGCCTGGGCACGCGTTCAACCTTCCCGGCGGCAAGGCCGAAAAGGGCGAGAACCAGCTTGAGGCGGCCGGCAGGGAGCGCAAGCAGGAGCTTGGAAAGAGGGTGAAGCTCTCGCGCCTGCGCTTCCACTCCGACCATCTTGAGGCAAAGTTTGAAGGCGGCAAGAGAAGCTCAAGGGAGTTTCACAGGGTCTATACCGCCACCCTGAGAAAAAACGGCGTGCCAAAGCCGAGGCATGAAATCAAGAAAATGGCCTGGGTGAACCGCGCAAACCTCTCAAAAACCAAGCTCGCATTCCCGGCTAACTATGTGGTCCCAAAGCTTCTTGGAAGAAAGTGGAAGTGAACAATGGGTCATTTTTCGCCCTTTGCAGAGACGAAATCAGCGCCCATTTTTATCCAGGCAGAGAGCATTTTCTCGGTTTCCACACCCTTGGGCGAGACATAAATGAACCCTTTCATTGGCCTTCCTGAAAAATCCATGGGGCGCGCGTGCGGCCTTGCAAGCGCCTCATCGTTGCGCTCCTTTCCAACGCGCACCATAAGGTCGTTTTTGACAATTCCGACAAACATCTTGCCCTTCATCATAAAGGCAACCCCGCCGAACATTTTCTTCTCATCAACGCCGCGGTAGGCCTTGAGAACTTTTCGCATTCGCTCAGCGAGCAACTCATCATAGGCCATTTTCTTGCCTCACAAAATTGGCAGGGTTTATTTTGCCCCGTCGTAAGCCCTCTGCAGGGCCGCAATGTCCATTTTTGTCATTTTGAGCATCGCTTCCATTACCCTTTGTGATTTTTTCGGGTCCTTGCCGCCCATTAGTTCGCCCAAAACTGTAGGAACAACCTGCCAGGTGACCCCAAACTTATCATCGAGCCAGCCGCACTGGTTGGTTTTCCCGCCTTCCGAGAGCTTGCCCCAGAAGTGGTGAATTTCTTCCTGTGTGTTGCAGTTCACAACAAAGGATGTCGCGGGGGAGAACTTGAACACCGGCCCGCCATTTATCGCCATGAAATCCACCCCATCGAGGTTGAATGCAACAACCATTACCGCGCCCTTGGGCTGGCCGGAAGCCTTTGCGCCCGCCTCATCGTAGCGGCTAATCGAGCCTATTTTAGAATTTTTGAAAACCGATACGTAAAACCTGGCCGCCTCTTCTGCCTTGTTCTCGAACCATAGGAATGGCGTAATTTTTTGCATAAAGTTCACCTCGGCATCATAGGCTGCAGAATGCTTACCCTGTTGCCTTCTGTGTCTACAAAGGATATGTATTTTCCAACGCCCGGAATATCCACGGGCTTGTCAATTAGTTTTCCTCCCGCCTGCTCGATTTTTTTCATTGAATCTTCGAGACTATCAACTGAAATTACAACCGAGGGCGCGTGCGACATCTTGTCATCGGTTTTCATGTAAAACCCGCCGTTAATCGCTCCCGGCTTTTTCGGGCCCTTCTCGTCCGATTCGGTTGTCGTTACGACAATGTAATTGCTCATCTCAGGGCCGGTTTCTTTTGTTTTCCAGCCAAAAGCTGTTTCATAGAATTTTGACATGCGCTTGCCGTTCTCTGCCGGCATTTCAAAGTGTACAACTGGGTTCATTTGAGCACCACCGCTACAATTGGCCATTATCTTTTTTTAAAATGGCCCCGAACCCACCAAAACATTTATACGTTGATTGTCGTAAATAGAAGATATGTGATTTGTGCGCCAATTCCTTGAACCTGAAGGGAAAATATGCAAAAGGGATTAAGTAAATTTTAGCATAGGAGGATGAGGATGACGTTTAAGAGCTTCCGCAGGACTAAAACTCTTGGAAATGAAGGAACTGACATTATAATGACTGAAAGACTTGTAGATGTCGAAAGGCGAAAAATGACTAATTTCACGGTTTTGCAGCTTTTTGACAACAACGGGGAAATTTTAGAGATAAAGAAACACGATTTTTCCCATACGGGCTACAATGCCCACAAATTTTATGAAAAACGGACAGATCGCACAGAATACCCGGAACAATTATTGACAGATATGCTGTACGAAGACTGCAAAAAAGACATTTTAAAGAATTGGAAAGAATACAGGGACAGATACGTTAAAAAATACCTTAAAAATTGACACAACAGATATATAACATTGACGTTATATAGATATAGTAAACTAAAGAGAGTGATGCCTAATGCCAAAAGCAGACAAAGAACTAACAATATACATAGGTGGAGATATGGATAAAGATGAAAGAGAACTATTAGAAACTCCCAAAGGATTAGACCAGCCTACCAATATACTTTACCTGGATTCATACGAACAATTGGATCATCTTCTATCCCCAAAAAAACTGGATTTACTTAGATATCTTATCCAAGAAAATAAAAAGGGTGGCGAAAAAAGTGTTGGAGAAATAGCTTCTGAGTTAAATAGGCAGCAAGAGGCAATCAGCAGAGATTTACATTACCTGAAAAATCTCAAGCTGGTGGACCTGCGAAAAGTGAGCCAAACCGTTTATCCCCATACTGAATTTCAATCAATTAACATAGAAATGGTCTTGGAATCTTGAAATTTAATCCAACCGCAGGCTGAACACCGCATCTAAAACCATCATCGCCCCGAGCGCGAACAAACCTACCCCCGAGAAAGCCCACCCGTCCAGATTTCCCGGCAACAGTGCCTCGCCAACCAACAGAAGGCCGGCGAACCCGGCCGCGAGATACAACCCCTGAACAAACTGTCTGAAAACACCCATCCGCTTTCACCTCACAAAGAAATTCAGGCAGAAAAAGAGCCCATAGAAGCCCAGGACATCAGCAGTATTTGTATGCCTGCCAAAGACCTTTGGATCCAATATAAAAAACTGAAGCAGGCACAGCGCTACGAAGAAAATTATCGGCTCAATTGCAAACCCCTGCAGCCCAAACACCGAGCAAAAAGCCCGGAAGGCCCAGACGTAGGCTGAAAATATCACAAAATTGCGCAGCAAATCCTTTCCTTTGAAGAGGGCATTGCTGATTGCCAGAAATATCGCCACCCACAAAAGATTGTCCAGCACCAGCCGGGCGAAAAATCCCAAATCCAGGCTAAGAAGCGCCGTCGCGGCGCTAAAAAACGTCGTATCTATTGCCAAGCAAGCCAACCCCACAATACTTGGGTTAGTTGCGATTTATCTAACTTTTTAGCCAATTTTGAGGCAAAACACAAGATTTAAGTAGTTTATTGGCAATTTAGTAATAAATGGCATTTGAGCTGGATTTGAAGGACAAAAAGCTGCTCCTAGAGCTCGACCTCGACGCGAAGGCGGCGCCAAAAGAACTCGCCAAAAAAGTAGGCATCTCCGGCCAAGCCGTGCTCTACAGGATAAAACGCCTCGAGGAAAACGGAATACTCACAGGCTACAAGGCGATAATCAATTTCTCAAGGCTTGGCTACACCAGCTTTTCGGTTTTCTGCAGGCTCGAGAACTCGGATGAGAAAAAAACAGCCCAAATCATAGAATACCTCCAAAGCCTTGGCGGCGTGTACTGGATAGGCATTTGCGGAGGGCGCTTTGACATATCATTTGGCCTGATGTGCAAAAGCGTATTCGAATTCAACCGGCTATACTACGATTTCAAAAACCTCTACTCCTCACACCTATCCGAAACCGCGGTTGCGATTCGCTCTGAACTGCGGCAGTTCACGCGCAACTACCTGATTAGCGATGAGCGCATGCGGCTTAAACCAAGCCTGTTTTTTGGCAAAGAGCCGCAGCTCTTTGAAATCGATTCGCTAGATTCTGACATAATGTCGGCGATTGCGCCCAACTGCCGCAGACCCATAACCGAGATTGCTTCGCTGCTAGGAAAGCCCGCCGCCACGGTGGCTTTTCGCATCAAAAAGCTCGAGCAGGAAGGCATAATCCAGGGCTATGACACGGTTGTGAAAGTGCAAAAATACGGCGTGCAAAGCTACCGCCTCCTGCTAACCATTGATTCGATGGACGAGAAGGAGAGGAACCGGCTGTTTTTGTACTGCCAGCAGAATCCAACTGTTTGGCTCGCCGCCGAGACCGTGGGGGCGTGGAATTTTGAAATTGTGTACGAGGTGGAGTCGCACGAAAGACTTGAACGGGAGCTGCTATCGCTGAAGAAGATTTTCGGGGGGATGATTTCGAAAATCGAGGTGCTGGTGATGTTTGAGGAGGACAGGTATTTGAGGATGTGGAATGTAAAAAAAATAAATTACAACTCAAAATCTAAGTGATTTTCTTGCGACCATTTTATTTGGTGAATTAGCGCCTACTGGTTTGAATTGTATGCCTTGCCTCTGCGTTTGTTTTCTGAAAAATCCTTCAAGCATAGTTTGAATATTGACCGTAGCCTATAAAACAATATGTACAGCACGGACAGCCCACCATTTGACAGTAAAACTTAACGCAACACCTAATCTGATAAATGCCAGACAAATTCGGCAAGAAAAAGCGTAGCCACATAATGTCCCTCATCAGATACAAGTGGACCTCCCCAGAAAGAAATGTGCACAATTGGCTTAAGGGAAACAAAATCAGGCACAAAATGCACCCGAAAGCCGCATCAGGCGCCGATATCCTCATAATGGACACCGACACCGCAGTTCTGCTCCACGGCTGCTTCTGGCACGCCTGCAAAAAATGCTATCGGGCGCCAAAAACCAACCGCGCCTTCTGGAAAAGAAAGATTTTGGCCAATTTGAGGCGGGACAGGCGCACAAAAAGGAATTTAAGGGCTCGAGGGCATACAGTATTGGTCATATGGGAGCACGACCTCCGGAAGAAGTTCGGAGCGACCATGGACAAGCTGAGAATGATTAAAAAATGGCGACCAAAAAAGACAATGGCAAGAAAAAGAAGAAGCCATACAATAAGGGCGACGCGTACGAGGACAAAATTGTCGAATTGATGAGGCTAAGATTGATTCTACCGAACACGTTCATACGTGCCGGCGCAGGCGGCGGAAAGGACGCGCTTTTCATTCACAATGGAAAGGAATACAGCCTTGAGATAAAGAACGGCTTGGGCGCGGACTACGGCCAAAAAATGCTCACATGGAACGAGGACGACAAATGGACATGGTGCCGCGACGACATAGTGACACAATTTTACACCGAAGCCGGAATACTGGATTATGTGAACAAAAAGAACATAGTTCCGCGCAGGTTCACGGTTGAAAAAAAACTCATAACTCCGGCGGACAAAGTGGCCGATCAGAAGGCCTTTGAGGACCGGAGCAGAAGCGTGCCGGGAAAGTCATTACTTGACTACTATTCTCTGCGAGCCGTGCATTATATGCAGATAGGCGACGGTTTTGGATTTTACAGTTTGGATGACGACCCCGCCCAATTGGGGGCGAAGAAGCTCGATCTTGAATTCAGGCTCAGATTAAGATGCAAAACAATACACAGCAATCCGGCGTCCAACTACGGATTTTACGCGGTGCTAAAAATACTCGCAAAACCCGAGAAATCCAACTACAACCTTGAAAGAAGGGCAAATCAGACGTTTCCGCCAATTTCGCCCTAAATTGATTTGCTTAGAATTTTATAATTGACAAGCGTCTGTTGGTTCCGATCAAGTTTCGGATTATTTTTGTAATTGAACGCAAGGCTCCGCACCTGCATTATGCTGTTTTTACTTGAATTCGCCGCTGGCCTTTCTGTCTCCATTGTAATTATGCATTCTCCGAGAGCCTTTCCGAGAAGTGGCGGCACCGCATTGCCTATCTGCCTCCACTGCTGTGTTACGGTGCCCTCAAACACAAAATCGTTTGGAAAACTTTGGATGGCAGCGGCTTCCCGCACGGTAATGTATCTGTTTTCAACCGGATGATAATAGCTGTGCCCGT
>JGI1358J11329_10002482_pt1 | contig 14236 bp, 17 predicted proteins | sample Subgroupgradi54m_FD_11329 | JGI IMG/M metagenome (IMG submission 11329)
ACGTGGAATCAAATGTATAATAGCATGCGCAACATTTTGTCCAGCTTCTTTTCCATTTGCAACATAAATATTATTGGACCTTAAACCAGTAACATCTGCAACTGCATTTATTATAATATTCGCAACCTTAAATATATGTGAAGTTAGTATATCGTCCATTATATTTGAAAAAGCAATATGTTGTTTTGGAAATAAAAGGACATGACCTTTATTCACTGGATTTATATCAAAAACAGCCATTACCAAATCATCTTCATAAACTATCTTTGCTTGAATTTTTCCTTCTTTAATCAAACAAAAAGGACATTGTTGTTGACTTATTTTAGATACCTCTTCTGGAGGCATTTGAGAAAGAATTTCCTGTATTCTTCTTTGCTGTTCTTCTTCTGGTAAACCAGATAGTTCCTCTTGTAGTTTTGTTAATTCTTCTTCAGTAAACATACCCGAAAACATTTAAATAGGAATAAAAAGCTTTCGTTTGTTTATGATTTCAGTTATTATACCTGCTTATAATGAAGGGAGATACATAGCTAAAACACTTAATTCTATAAAAAAACAGGATTTTAATCATGAGCTTATTGTAGTATGCAATGGCTGTACTGATAATACTGATAAAATAGCTAAAAAATATACAAATAGGGTATTTAATTTAAAAGAAAAAAACGTTTCAAAGGCAAGAAATTATGGTGCGAAGAAATCCAAAGGCGAAATTTTAGTATTCCTTGATGCTGATACTTGTTTAAGTAATAATTGTTTAGAGATTATTAATGAAAGCTTAAATTCTTCTGTAGTTATAGGAACATGTAAAGGTATTCCTGATTCAAAAAAATTAATTTACAGGATTCTTTTAGGCATAAAAAATAGTTTGTATTTAACACCTTGGGTTAATGGAATATTGTTTTGTAAAAAAGATGTTTTCAAGAAGATTAATGGTTTCAATGAAAATATAAAAATAAGAGAATACAGGGACCTTATTAAAAGGGCTTTAATTTATGGTAAATTTACCATGAGCAATGCAGAAGTTATAAATTCCATGAGAAGATTTGAAAAATTAGGTGTTACTAGAATTTCATTATTTTGGTTAAAAAGTTTAGTTAATAAAAAAGAAGAATATAAAGCAGTCAGATGATTATTTTGTAAAGTAACCATAAACAAGTCCTCTATCAATCGCTTTTTTAAATTTTTTGTGATTATTAATTAAAAGATCACTTACTAATTTTTGTATTTGTTTTCCTTCTACATTATACCATTCAATCTCATTTTCAAGCTTTGATTTTTCTTGAAGACATCTATTCGTTGTACAATCTAAAGAAGCTAAAAAAGAGAGCTTGCCAGTAGCCTCTTTCAATTTTGAGTATACCTCATTTTCACTATTTCTTAATCTATTACGATCATTTTCAATGTAATAATTATAATTTAAGTTTACAGTAAAATTTGCAGCTAAAACTAATGCTCCAATTCCAAGCGTTTTTTGAAGTTTATTCATTTTAACCAATAGCCCTTCTAACATCAGTTATTTCTACACTTTCTACACCATCTAAAGTTTTAATAGCCTCTTCTAATGGCTCTGTAGAACCTTTATCTTCGTCCATAATAAAAATACATTTTAAAGCTGTTAGACCATAGCCAATAGGTTCAAACTCTACCCTTCCTGTATCCCCGCCAAATTTCTCTATTTCAGCCCTTACCCTATCCTCCAACGAATCCATATCAGTATCTGGGCTATTTGGCATTACTTTTATTGTTATTACTACCTTTGTCATTTTAATTTGGTCCTTCAAAACCGCAGGAACTACATATATATCTTGTCCCTAATTCCTTACAATGATAACACCTAAGTATCTCTACCTTATCACACTTAGGACATTTAAACCTAGTAGAACCTACTGTATTTGTTAGATCTGTTTTACATGAGGTACATACTAGCTTCATTGCGTTTTGAGAGCTGCTTTAACCGTATATAAAGCTTTTGAAAAACAAGTTTTATAAAACCCCGAGTTTAGTTTTAAGTATGCCCTTATGGTCTAGTCTGGATAAGACAGAACCCTGCGGATTTTTGTAGAAAGGTTCTAACCCCGGTCCAAATCCGGGTAAGGGCGTTAAAATGATAGAATTAATATTTGGATATGTAATAAGTATTATTTCCTTTCTTGGTTACTTTGGAGTATTTATCCTTATGACACTCGAAAGTATGATCTTGCCGGTTCCAAGTGAGGCTGTAATGCCTTTTGCAGGTTATATTGCTTACCAAGGTAAATTTAATCTTTTATTTGTAGTTTTTATTGCAACATTGGGAAGTATCTTTGGGTCATTAATATCGTACTATATTGGTAATTATGGTGGAGAAAAATTTGTTTCAAAGATTGGCAAATACATGTTTCTTAATGAAGAACATCTAATAACAACAGAACAATGGTTCAATAGAAGAGGACAATCTACTATTTTTATTAGCAGATTTATTCCTGTTGTAAGACATTTTATTTCCATTCCAGCAGGTATTTCTAAAATGAATAAATCTAAATTCATTACATACACTTTTTTAGGGGCATTTAGCTGGAATTATATTCTTACTTATGCTGGATTTAAACTTGGAGAAAACTGGAGATTAATTTCAGACTATTCTAGATACATTGATATAACTATTATTGTAGGAATTCTTTTACTTTTTATATGGTATTTATATAAAAGAAAAAAAGAAAAGGCTATTCTAAGTCATTAATCCCTTTTTCTGTAATAACAAAACAGCATTCCGTGTCAGCAATATGTGGCGCATCAATCATTCTTGCAACCCTGCTACCTTTTTTTCCTTTTCTTAAATAAATCCTATAAGTTACACCATGAGCTACTATATGCCCACCTATTGCTTCTGTTGGATCCCCAAAGAATACGTCTGGCCTAGACATTACTTGATTAGTCAAATAAATTGCAACATTATACATCTCAGCTAATTTAAGTAACGCATGTATATGTCTATTAATTTTCTGCTGTCTATCTGCAAGTTGACCTCTACCAGTAAAGTCTGACCTGAACAAACTCATTAAAGAATCAACAACAAGTAACTTTATTGGTGCTCCCTCTTTAATTAATTCCTCAACCTTATCTATTAAGATCATCTGATGGTCTGAATTAAAAGCCCTTGCAACCTTAATATTTTTTAAGATTTCTTCAGAATTAAGTCCTGCTGCTTCTGCAATTTGTTTTATTCTTTCTGGCCTAAATGTACTTTCAGTATCAACCCATACTGCCTGTCCAGAAGCACCACCTTTTTCTCTTGGTAATTGAACATTTACAGCAAGCTGGTGGGCTAATGAAGATTTTCCAGAGCCAAAGGCACCATAGCATTCTGTTAAAGCACTGCTCTCTACTCCACCACCCAGCAATGCATCAAATGCTTTAGAGCCGGTTGTTAATTTAATTATGTTTTCCCTTTTTCTTAATATTTCATCTCCGGATTCAAAGCCTAGATTCAACTTTGATCTTGCTGTTTGTATTATCTTTCTAGCAACTGCCTCACCAACACCAGAAGCCTCTACTATAACACCCGGACTAGCAACTGCAATTGAAAGCAAGGTATCAAAGCCTGCTTCTTTTAATTTCTCTGCTGTTGCTGCGCCAACGCCTGGCAAGTCAGTAATGGCAAACTCTTTTTTTTCCTTTTTAGAAGACTTTTTAGATTCTAAATCCTCTTTAATCTCTTCTAAAGAAATTTCAGTTTTCATTCTTCATCACCCTCTTTTTCATCCAATAACAACTCCTCCTGGGCCTTTTGAAGAACTAATATTGCTTTAGCTAAATCATTTTTTCTAAGGTTTACAACCTCATTTCTCCAGATTGTTTCCTCTTTTTTTTTATAACTTCTAGAAAAACTTACTGTCTTAAAACCAATTAAATCCCCATTTGGTTGCTCCTTTGTATTATCCCATATTGCAACCTTTATATTCCCACAAGAATACTTACTTATGGGCATTTTATTTTCTATCTTTGGCATTTACGCCACCTCCGTTCCTTTCGGTTTTTATTTCATGTGTCCATTAAGGACAAGATACTAGAATGAAGTCTTATTTATAAATCCTACGCGTGTTGCTGACGCCTGACGCCTGTTAGGGGCAAAATTTGGGCTTCCTGAGGCTTGTCATAATTTCTTTAGATAACTTATACTAAAAAATCTTAAAAATTACTGCGAGCTTCCAGAGACTTATGACTAAAAGTATTAAGAAGATAATACTTTCTAAAAAGCCACCAGTCCTTATAAATCCTCTTACATGAAAATCAGAAATAGGTCTAAAAAGTCTTATCCCATTTATATTAAAACAATCAATTAGTATATGCGAAAGATAACCTAAAGAAAATCCAGCCCCAATATTTGTATAACCATAATAAATTGATATCAAAAATATAATTAATGGCATATATATTGTATGAAATAAACCACGATGTCCAAATACTTTATTAATTAACCAAGAAATAGGTTTAATTCTCGAACCTAAAAGCGACTCTGAAGAATCTATATCGACAAATATAGAACCCAATATTACAAAAAGAAGAAATAAAAGTTTATTATTTATTTTAAAAAAATCAAGAGCAAATAAACCAAGGAGGAACCCAAATAGGATATGGGTCCTATACATCATTTTTAAACCTCTGTAGTTAGTTCTTTTGCAACTTCTATCGGATCTAATTCAAAAAAATTATTTCCTGTAATCTCTAATCTGGAAAACATCTCATTTTTATTTACTCTGCCAATTATTTTCAATTGTTTCCCTAATATTTTCTTTCTAATTTCATCAAGTTTTACAGCATCCCCTTTAAAGGAATATAATTCCGAACTAGAAACACCTAAAAAATTACTTGCAATCTCTCTAAAAAATACCACCCTTATATTATCAGTGCCATCATCAAAGAAGATATTAACAATAGGCACCATTTTTTCAATAACCTTACCATGTACATTACAATAAAATTTTCCATCATTTAATATTACTTTTTTATTACACTCCGGGCATGCTTCATAAAACCTAGGTTCAAAGAAATCAACTATAGTTCCATAAATTTCTACATTATCACCTTCTTGTAACTCCGAAATTTTTTTCTTAACTGACTGAGAAACTGATTTTAAAGAAACTTCACCAATTGATTCGCCCGGGGGATTAACTATAAAATCTGTCCCACTTCCTAAATGAAGCTCTTTAAAGTTATTATTTCTTTTGACGAATGCATTTTTAAATTTTAAAACATCTTCTTCCTTAACCGTATCAAGTTTAGTTATTAAATTCTCATCCCAAAAAACCACCCTCATTAAACTTGTTTCATCACCCACCAGTATATTTGCAACCTTCCCAGTTCTATTTTCTTTGCTATATTCCCTAGTACCATATTTTTGCACCAACTTAGCCGCAACATCTACTCTTGAACCTTCTACTAATTCATTTAACTTATAGCTTTTTTTAATATCAAATATTTTAATTCCACACTCATGCGCAATAATATGTGCTGCTCCTTCTTTACTTACCAGACCATCTAAATCTTTGATCTTCTGATTAATTTTGTCCTCAATCTCTTGTTTATTCAATCCTGTAGAACCTACAATCTTCTCAACTATTTCATCGTAGCTTAATTTTATCATTTTTATAACGCCTTTTTAATTTCTATATTATCTATAGAAGCAACATACCTATAAGGGAATTTAAAGCTTATTTTTAATGGATCATTTATAAATTGCCCTTCACTAATTGATACCTTTAAATTGCATGAAGCTAACCCTTCTTGATTATCCTTTAAAGAAACTGTGGTTGGTTTACAATTGAATGTTCTTCCACCCAAGTTAACGCTTAAATCAGTTAAGGTTGCTTTTTCATTATTTATAAGGCCCCCACCACTATTTTGAATATGTAATGCTAAACTAACTATCATTCCTTCTTTAGTATCGCTGGTTTGAATATCTATTTTAGATACTGTAACTGGGGATAAAGAATTTGTTCTCCCTAATTGTGTACCACTTAGAGAAAATGGATTACAATTCAGTGCTCCGGGAATCTTTTCATCCTTTTTCTTGAAACATATTTGTGGTTGTATTTGAAAATCATAGTCATATGTTACTGCAACTGTTATTGTTGATGTTAATTTTTCAAAATCATTTAATCTATATGGACTAGAAGTTAATACCATATTCTGTGATGGGGGTTTAGTTAAAGTTTCATCATAGCCTTCAATACTAAATGCTTGTTCTAAAGCAGAAACTCCTCCGAATTTCTCATCATCTAAACCATCTGTAGCTACTATATTTCCTGAAACGGGGTTTGAATTATAATTGAATAAAGTGAGATCAATTTGAAATTCTTCTCCTTCAAATACCTGCTTTAACCTCTCTAAATTGTTAAATTGCAAACCAACACCTTTCCCTGTTGGCCTCTGATCTCTATTAAACCCTGGAACATTAAATTGATAACTACACGCCGTTATTAAAACAGTTAATACAAGAAGAATAACCAAGCTCTTTTTCATTTTTTTAAAATCAATTAAGGTTCCTTAAATAGTTTTTGTAGTTCCTTTTAATGCTTCCTCTGATTTTGTAAGTTTTCTTATATCAACTGTGGTTGCTTTCTTTACCTTATAATCATAATTTGCTGTTGCCCTCAAAAATAGTATGCTCATCTCCTTATCGCTTTCTTTTGGAAGTTCTTTAAGGGTTATTTCACAATTTAGTTCAAAATAATCCCTATCATAAAAGTCCAGACATCCTTCTACATCTTCCTTTTTAAGCTTTGAAAGATCTAATCCTGATTTTGTACAATCTGGATTATTTAATATCTCAATAATTTTTGATTTAAGTTCCCCAGAGGTTTCAAAATTTGGACATCTTTCAGCATTTAATTCCATTCCATTATCTAAAACAATCTTAATGTTATTAACCTTATCAAGTTCACCATGCCATCTGGATTGATCATTTTTTAAAGAAAGAATTATAGGATAGCTTCCCTGATAGATTGGTTGTTTGGCATTTAAGGAAGTACTTAATATTTCTGGTGCTGAATAATATTGTGCCCTTAACTGGCCTTCACTTGACAAAATACCCTCTTTTTTTAAGGCATCTTTTATTTTAAAGAAATCAAATGGATCAATGCCTTTTAATAAAATTTCATCTAATTTTTGCTTCGGTAATGTATAGATTCTTAATTTAGTTTCATATGGTGGTTTTATATCAACATTATAGATAGCATTTAATATTGCTTTTCGAGTAAATAAGATTTTTTCAGAACTATCTTCTTCTGAAAAATTCCGATATTGTCCTTCTACTGGAAAGATACATTCAACCGGTATTAATCTACTTTGATCCTTCTCAATCTTGGTTTCAACAATATTTCCCTTTTTATCTTCATTAGTTATTCTTACAATAGACTTTGAATTATCATAATTATCAATCTCGCAATTAAATTTTAAGTCGGCATCCCTATCTATACCCTGAACTTCAACGCTTCCAAATAATTCTATAGGTTCGTTTTTGGTATAAAGGGTTTTCCTGCTTGTCAAACTCTTAATTGTAATCCCAATTGGTTGTTCTGGTTTTATTTCTGCTGCCTGAGGATTTTGAAATGCAAATGCCTGAGGATTAGTCAATCTTACAACCTCATTATACCAAGCAACAACTGTTTGTCCAAACCCACTTTCCTCTATTACAATCTTAAATTTTTCATAATAAGACTGACCTACGCCTGTTTGAAAGAAACCATATATTACGAACCCAATTAATCCTATTATAAGAAGGAAGAAGAAAAACTTAATATATGGGCTTTTTTTCCTTATGGCAAATTTAGCCTTTTCAGCTAAATTATAAGTAGATCTTTCTCTTGCATACTGTGCCTCTGCAAGCCTAGCCCTGGTTCTTTCAAATGCTGCCCTCTCTTCTGCCGATCTTCTTTCTTCCCTTGAAGGTGGATAATCTGCCATTTCTATTTCAAAAGATTCTTTTATATATATAACTTATGGAAAGTCTTTGGAATTAATTTCAAATCTTATTGTAAGTGGTTTGAATTCATTTTTTATATTAATCATTTTTTGATCTGTTAAAACCTCAAAAAATATTCTATCAGATTCTTTCTTTATATTCCAACTAAAACCATGCTTATCTTTTATGCAACCTAATAACTCATTAGTTTTTTTATTTATTAAATCAGTTTCTATATCTTTAAAGCAGCGTAAAGTTTCTTTTTTTGTAACTTCATTAAAAATTAATTTATAGTCGCCAAAATCATAATTTATCTTTTGTTTAAAAGAACCTCTTATATAATAGGTAAATAAAATATTATAATTTAATACCTTATTGAAATCTGGTTTTACTTCAACAGGTAATGAAACCGCAGAAGTTGTTATTGGACCACCTTTTTCAACTAATTTAACAATAGAAGAAACAAAATTAGGTGTTTCTTTATTTAACCCAAAGGTACAATCGTTATAGTATCCTTTACAGTTTCTATCAACATTCCCTGGACCCCAGTTATATGCAGCCAAAGCAAGTCTTAGATCTTTATCATACAAATTATATAACTTAGCAAAATAAAAAGTTCCGGCATTAATATTCTTCTCTGGATCAAACCTATCATCAAGTAAAAACAGTTCGTCTGGATTTTTTCCCCGCATTATGCTTTTAAGTTCTGCTACATATTGTATTTGATATGCCTTAAGTTCTTCTGCAGTTATTTCTCTCTTTACAAATTTTTTGTACATTTCTGAAAATTCATCGCCTTTGAAAATATTCCTCAACCCTAATCTTTGAGCAGTATGAGGCATAAGCTGCATTAATCCAACTGCACCAACTGGAGAAATTGCATTTGTTCTAAAACTTGATTCCTTAAAAATAATTGATTTTATTATTGTCTTATCTATATTATTCTTATCTGCTGCTTCTGATATTATAACATCAACACCATTAGTTTTTTTAGGCAATTCTTCTGGCTTTATTCTTTCAGGTTTTTCTTCAGTTTTAGGTAGTTGGGGTAATTTTTCTTCTTCTATTGGAGCTAATGCTTCATCTTCTTTTTTTGGAATATATGGAACCTCTTCTGCAGTTATTTCTGGTTTAAATTGACTCTTTTTTTCTTCTAAGCCAATATCCAAAGAGGTATCTTCTAATGCATTACCAATTACTTCAAAGCTATTTTTATTTATATTCAAAGAAAAATCATATGTTTCAGGAATATAAAGCTCATAGCCATTTAAATATTCATTAAAATAAGATGCAAAGAAACTAAAGAAATTATCAGCTATATTATCATAAGGTTTACAGGAAGAATTCCAGATAGAATAACTATTACTATAATCATAACACTCATCATAATTTAACCCACCATAGCTTGCAAAATCATTTAATGTCTTATAAGCAGAAAACCTAGCACCATAATCAATAAATAATTGTGCTTTCTCGCCTTTTTGATATCTATCTAATAATTTTAATTGCAAATCCCCAATTGTTCCTGTTAATGTAAGTGGTTTTTCAACTGTAAAAATATATGCAGCATAAACTAGCATAAGAAAGGCTATTACTGTAACCATTGGTAAAAATATTGAAAAGCCTTTTTTCATTCAAACCCCTTATATGGTTCTATATAAATTGTCAAAGTCAATATCACTTGTTTATTCTCTATGGTTGGCAATAGTGATTGAACTTGAACATTATCCCTAAAATCATATTTTGAACCTTGATTTGAGATAAAATTGAATTCTTTATCCGGATACTTAATATTTAATTCCCAAAAACAATAGTCTTGGGGAGAATTATAACTACAAGCCAAATTCAGAACATCACTACTTAATTTCTCTAGATCTTTATTATCTCTATCATTTGTTATTAATTCGCCTATTGTAGAAGCCTTTTCACTTACTACTGGCGTTCTAAGATAATTGTTAAGCAATAAACTTGGATCATTAACATTTTTTGTATTTATAAGTTCTTTATGTTGGGCTATAAAAATATAAGCGAGATTAAAATAGAAAAAGAAAACCATCAATATAATCGCTAAAACTATTATAGAGGCTGTATTTACAAGCGCTTGATCAATAAAACCTTTTTTTGATGTCATTTTTTAAGTATGGCCTCAATTTTTAATATGTCTTTAGTGATTAAATCCTTGTCTTTAACAATTACATATTGATTTCTAGAACTACACACATATTTATCCTTGAATTTGCAGAATGGTTGATTAATTTTAAATTCTGTTTCATTTACATAAACTTCTTTTTTATTATTCAATAAAGAAGCCTTAAAATAATAATTACCCTTAAGACACTGACTAAATCTTTCACTCTTAAACTTGTTTAAATCAATAATACCTGGATAAACCTTCACATCCTCGTATGCAAAACAATTTGGGGAATAAACTGGTCTTAATAATAAAATATTTGATTCAAGTTGAGAAACATCTAATTTTTTATTTGTAAAGGAATTAACTACATAAAATATAGCTAAAGTTACAATTATTACAATTAATAATTCAAATATAAATATTATTACCCTATGTGAAATATCTGCAGCTCCTCTTTTCATACTAGATTGCTCCTTATTATTGATCTATAGGCATAATTTTCTGAATTATAATTACAATTACCATTTTTTCTGAAATTTAATTTTGCAGCATCAAATATTCCTAATTCAGTAGATAATGGATCAACTGCTTTTCCTTCTATATGTACTTCAAAATGAAGATGTGGTGTATATTGCTTTGGACCTTTAGGACCCCTACCACCAGAAAAACCAATTAGCTCTCCTTTCTTTACCCCTTGCTTTTCATTAACATTAATAGAACTAAGATGCATATAAACAGTTTCTACATTATTTTTATGAAGCAATGTTATTTTACCATAAGGAAAAGAAACTTCCTTTACAATCCCATCCGCTACTGCTTTTACCTCTGAATTAAAATCTGATCTTAAATCAATACCCTTATGATCTACTGAACCTTCTTCTCCCCGTTCTATTGTTCTTTTCCCATAGCAACTTGTAATTATTTTATCTGAAGTAGGCCATACAAAATCTGTTTGTTTACCTATCTGAACCTGAAATTCGCTTGGTTTTTTTTCCTCTTTAATCTCTGGCAGAATATCCTTTAAAATTGGTATACTCTCAAAAAACTTTCTTGCCTTAGTCTTCTTTACAGCTTCATAACCTGGATAAAATTCTGATAAAGAAATTCCAGCCCTATCTTTAAAGAATTCTATGGTTTGTACACCCAAAGGCTCTCCTATTATTACATTTAAGGGGTTAGATAAAATATCTTCTGTATAAGGATATGAAACAGTTAGTAACTTATTTATGTCATTAACATGCACATTAAAACCTTCTTTTGTTTTACCAGCACTAATTATGTAAAATCTTTCATTTAAGGGAAAATTTCCAGAGACTTCACCAGGTGCTAAATATAAAGTATCAACCATTAAAGATAGTTCTCTTGCCAGAAAATTTTTATTAAAATGAACTGTATTAGAGGCCTGGTCGATATAAGCGAAATATGTGTAAAATAATAACGTTATTAAAATTAAATCCATTATTAAGAAATGGGTGCTTGTTTCTGCCTCGCCTCTTTTAAACATAAAATTTTAGGGTTAATTATGATTTATATTACTTTTCCTATTTTATCAATAAAGGATTTACTATCACAGAACTAAGATCTTTTTTTATCCTGAATATATTATTTGTCTCACCTTCAATATAGAATTTATTTTCCTTTAAATCTTTAGTACTTTTTACAGAATTACCACTAATTGTCTTAATGTCATCGCTTAAAATAACACATAATGCACCTTTAAAACAAGAATTTTCATCACCTTTCTTACACTTGCAAATGCAGGTTCTTTTTTCTTTCATCTCAAATAAACAGCTCGTTGGTCTGTTATAATTCCCAAATGAAGATTTAAAGCTATCAGCATTACTATCGAAGGCTAAGATTATATTTCCATTATTAACCTCTAATTTCACATCTTCAACGGTATTAACATTCATTTTTGATATCCTTTCTGTGAAGTCTATAAATGAATTATCATCACCAGTAGAGATTAAGGTTAATACAATGCCTCCAACCTTAAATAATAAATATAAAACAGGAATAGCGAGAAGCAGACCAATTAAGGCTTGTAAAGTTGTTAATTCACCTTTTTTATATAAAAGCATAAATAAAGTCAAGAAAAAGAATACTTAAAGTTTTTGTTTTAACATTCTAACTGATTACCGCTGTCTCTTTCTGTGCATGAAATATCTAAGCTTCTTTCATCTTCTTGGAGAGTTTTTTTAAAACAATAGAACTTAATATACTTTTTATCAGTACCACTACCGATAAAATCTGCTTCACCATTACTATCCTGATCTATATTAAACCAAGACTTACAATAGGAAGAGGATTTTCTAAATGCCGAAGACGTTGACAATTGGGCTTGATCACAATAAGTGCCGCATGTTTGTACTGATAAACTCCTATCTGTTCCAGCTGTTGTTTTAAAGAATATCCCTCCAATTGTATCTGTCACCTTTTTTGCTCCACCTAAAAAGAAAATTACAATAATTATTAGAACTAAGATAACAAGTATAGCAATAATTAATGTATTAATACTAAGCTCAACACCCTTTTTATCTTTTTTAAGCATTATTTTTATTTAACCTACTTATCTATTTAAAGTTTACTGTTCATAATTCGTTATAGTTGTACACAATTAGCACCAGACAATACACCAGAAATATCCTTACAACCGAAACCACAGGGATCAATAATACATGTTCCTTTTTCACTTTTATATTCAGCACAGCTCTTTATCGAGTTGCATGAGTTACATTTTCCAGTAAAGGTTATTGGATTTCCAGTAAATGTGAATGCCTCATGCCAGCACTTTAACTTTTGTTTGGTACCTAATCTTATTCTGGGATCTCTAACACTAAGCCATGGATTAACATTATTACATACCTCCGCATTTGAAGAATACGAATCACACTTAGGATCTTTTTCTCTTATTAAAGTTCTAGTTATATCCTCATCCAAATAAGAGATTAATAAAGAATTATAGTATTCTCTTGTCTTCTGTAAATTATTTTTCCCTTCAAAACATTTTCCTAAATCATAAAGAACTTGACTTACTATTGGTTTACCACCTAAATCTGATGCTCCAATGATGCTTCCTTTTATAAAGCGAACGTATTTCAGTTCTGATTTATCCTCTTTTAAGGAAAGAATGTCACCGGAAATATCATTTATATAATCACTTTCCATCTCCTCACAATTATTAATGTTGTTAAACTTTGAAAATATTTCTAGATATCTAGAGCTTAAATAAAGAGAGTCCCTCTGCAAGCATAATCCTCTTTCAATATTATATTTCGCGCTTATATTCTCACATGTTTCAGTTGGTTCATTACCTTTTGGGAATGCTTCATATATTGTATCAGCCAACTCTCCTGATTTATCTTCTGCTCTTTTATACAACTTTGCATTAAAGTTATCGATAGCCTCTTTGTATTTTTTATTAAATCCAATAAGACCCTCTAGTTTTAATCTTTGTATCGCCTCTTCAAGTTTTTCTTTCTCTGGAATTTTACCCTGTCTAGATACTCTTTCTTCACATACCTTTCTATCTCCTTCATCTAAACAATTAAAGAATTCAGCACAGGCTTTACTTGTATAATCGAAAGCACCCTTTTCTTGAATTTTATCTTTTAAGAGTTTAAATTCTTCAGAAACCTTAGCGCAATTTTCAGCCTTGCTATAGCATTCAACTATATTATATTGTAATTCTGGTTCCCGTCCCTTCCACTTTCCCTTATATTTAGACCCGGATATAATCTCTATAGCCTTTTTCCACCTGTCTATTGCTGAACCTGGTTGAGTAGTACAATCAAATTTCTTAGAAATATCGCCTATCATTTCATCTAATTGTTGATCTTGAGTTGTGAATGTTTGATCATAAAACTGCTTTTTATCAACCTCAAGAAGATCCTTTGTCTGCCCAAGAACATTTTCACCAATCTTACCTAAGGCTTCCTTAAGCGGCTTCCAGTTAAGATAAATAAAAGTAATAATTAAAATTAAGGCTATTACACCAATTATTAAGCCTATTAATTTACTTATCTCAATATCGCCTTTTTTCTTTAAGATTTTCATGGTTTTGCTGGTTTAAAGTTTAATATTACATTGACAAATTTTTGAATATTTTCACGAAATATATAAATTGATAGTATTAAGACAATTATAATTATAATCATTCC
>JGI1358J11329_10002483_pt1 | contig 14234 bp, 6 predicted proteins | sample Subgroupgradi54m_FD_11329 | JGI IMG/M metagenome (IMG submission 11329)
CCGGGCGGCGGTCAAACCGCTGATCCGGGTCCTCTCCTACCATGATTTCCAGGCCCGGCGGCGGGCCGCGAAATCTCTCGGGCAGATCGGAGACCCGTCGGCCAGCGCGGCGCTCGCCCGGATGATGGACAACTGGGACCCCAAGGTGCGGCAGATCGCCCGGGAGGCGATCGTGCAGATGGGGGACACCCGTCCGGTCCCTCTGCTGATTGGGTACCTCCACGCCTGGCATTCGGCGACCCGCCGGGAAGCGGCGATGACCCTGGGCGGCCTCAAAGACCCGCGGGCCGTAAAACCCCTGCGCCGGGCTTTCCTGAGGGAATCGACTTATTCGGCCAGCCAAGCCATGCTGGAGGCCCTCAAGTCCCTCGGCGCGGAGATCGAGCCCGGCTGGGAACAGCTGGATGTCGAGCGGGCCCGCAGGGCCGAAGAGATCCAGAAGAAACAGTGGGAAGAGCGGAAGGAAAAAGACCCGAGGTTAAAGGTAGAATATTGATCCGCGGGGCGTGGCTCCCCGGCCCGCCCCGGTTTGCCGGCTCTGAGGGCCGGGGCGGGCAGCTTGGCTATGGATAATTGGTCCGTTTATGTTTTAGAAAGCGTACAAAGCGGTAGACTATACGTTGGAATTTCAAGAAATGTTCTTGGCCGCTTAAAGACGCACAATGCTGAAAGGGTTCGCTCCACCAGAAAACATGGACCGTACCGTTTGCTTGGAGCCAAGCCAGTCGGAACGCTTCAAGAGGCCCGTGGAATCGAACTTCGATTGAAAGGCTTCAAGGATCCCATCCGCGTTCGCCGTTGGATATCTGTTTAACTGGCAGCTGAATACGGGGCGTGGCTCAGCTTGGCTAGAGCGCTTGGTTCGGGACCAAGAGGTCGCGAGTTCAAATCTCGCCGCCCCGAGTTCTTCCGGACCCCGAGGAACCTCTTAACAAAAAGCCGGTAATGGAGTACTCTTAAAGAAAAGGTAATCAACCTATGAAACGCTTCCTCCTTATCTGCATCCTTACAACTTTAGCAATTCCCTCGGGCCACCTCTTGGCTTACGATCCGGCGGACGCCTCCTCGTGGGAGGTCATCCCCGACCAGATGACACTGGAGCAAGCGGAGGCCAAGAAGTCCAAGACCGCCGCCTATTCCAAGAAAGCCGCCGCGCAAGTCCAAACCAGTGCTTCAAAGGTTTCCACTTTTTCCAGTATCTCCACGCAGACCCTGCTTCAAACCGCCAACCCCAACGCTTCGCCGGAGGCGCAGGCGATCCTCCAATTCTTTGAGACCCTGCCTTCCCGGCCGGACAACCGCGTGGTGAGCGGCCAGTTCATCGGGCACCCTAACCCCGGGATTGTGGATGCTTACGACCAGTACGTGACGCAGCTTCATAGCCAGACCGGGGACTGGGTCGGGATGGTGGGAGCCGATTACGACCGGCTTTCGGATGGAACTACGGTGGACCTCTCCGTCGTCAACCAATCGCTGATCAATCATTGGAACAAAGGGGGATTGGTGACGGTCAGCTGGCATGCCCGGAACCCCTGGACCGGGGGCGGTGCGCGGGACACGACCGTCAGCGGAAATTTTCTCGACCTCATCACTCCCGGCACGGCGATCAACCAGGTTTGGATGAACCAGTTGGACCGCATAGCGAACGCGCTGCAGGAGCTGCAGGCGGCGGGGGTGACGGTGCTCTGGCGCCCGTTCCACGAGTCCAACGGGAAAAGCTTCTGGTGGGCCGCCGGCCGGACTTCCGCGGAGGAGACGGCTCTCTGGAAACATATGTTCAATTACTTCACGCAGACCCGCGGGCTCAACAACCTGCTGTGGGTTTATTCCGTCCTCCCGGTCACCAGCAAGGGGATCCGCCCGGTGGACTTCGGGTATCCGGGAGCGCAGTACGTGGATGTGGTGGGGCTGGACGTTTATCAATCGGACCCGAAGATCGACAGCGAATACAAAAAATTACTGTCGCTGGGAAAGCCAATGGGCCTGACCGAGTTCGGGCCTTCCACCAGCACCGCGTACTCTTACGACTACAGCCGGTTGATCAGCAAGATCCGGAGTAACTATCCCCGGCTTACCTTCTTCCAAGCTTGGAACGACGTCTGGTCGATGATCAAACAGAATAACCCGGATAAACTTCTCAGAGACTCCTGGGTCCTCAACACCGGCGAGCTGAACTGGAGATGAATTCGATGAGATCGGCCTTGCTTGCGGCGGTCTGCGTTTTATTGGCGGCCGGCGCCGCGTGGGCCCAGCCGGCGGTGAAGGCGGTGCTGGTCAACGCCGCGAGGGAAGAGGTCGGTGCTGCCGCGTTTGAGGAAACGGCCGGCGGGGTCCGGGTGGTGCTGAAGGCATCCAAACTGCCGCCGGGTCCTCACGCCTTTCACATCCATTCGATCGGAAAGTGCGACCCGCCGGATTTCAAGTCGGCCGGGCCGCATTTCAACCCGGCTCACAAGAAGCATGGCCGCGAGAACCCCGAGGGGCCGCATGCCGGCGACTTGCCGGACCTCCAGGTAGGCCAGGATGGGACGGGGGAGTTGAGCGTCCTGGTGCCAGGCATCACACTGGCCGGCACGGCGGAAAACTCCCTCTTCCATCCCGGTGGGACGGCTCTCGTGGTCCACGCCTCTCCGGACGACAACAAGACCGACCCAGCCGGCAACGCCGGCGACCGCATCGCCTGCGGGATCGTGACGCGCTCGTAACTGCGTGAAGAAAAGGATCTCCGTTTTCTGGTCGGGACGCGTCCAAGGAGTCGGTTTCCGCTATACCACAGAGTCCGCGGCGCTCGAACTAGGCATCACCGGATGGGTCCGCAACCTGCCGGACGGCCGGGTGGAGGCGCTGGTCGAAGGCCCGGAGAAGAAGCTCCAGCAGATGCTTGACCGGATTGCCTCAGGTCCGATGAAGGGCTACATCCGGGGCGTCGAAGTCCATTGGGAACAGCCGACCGGTGAGTTCGACGACTTCCGGGTCCGCTTTTTCTGATCCCAAGAAGGAAGCGGAGCGCCTCCGGAGGATCATCCGCCTCCACGACCGGAAGTACTACGTCGAGAACCGGCCCGAGATCTCCGACCCCGAATACGACCGGCTCTACCGCTCCCTTCGGGATCTCGAACAGCGCTTTCCCCAGCTGGTCACCCCCGATTCCCCCACGCAGAGGATCGCTGAAAAGCCGCTTAAGGGTTTCGCGGCGGTCCGGCACCGGCTCCCCCTGCAGAGCATCGACAACACCTATTCCGCCGATGAGCTCCGGGAGTTCGACGCCCGGATCCGCCGGTTCCTGTCTTGTGAAGAGCCGGTCCCCTACACGGTCGAGCCCAAGTTCGACGGTGTCAGCGTTTCGCTGACCTATGAAAAGGGCCGGTTCACGCGGGGCGCCACCCGGGGAGATGGGGAACAGGGGGACGACATCACCGCCAATCTCAGGGTGATCCGGGCCGTCCCGCTCACGCTGGAAACGCCGAAGCCGGGCGCGTTGCCTAAGCTCATGGAGGTCCGGGGAGAGGTCTACATGCCGCGGCCGGCCTTCGAGGCGCTGAACCGGGAAAAACAGAAACAAGGAGAACCGCTGTTCGCCAATCCGCGCAACGGGGCGGCGGGCTCGCTGAAGCAATTGGATCCGCGGATCGTCGCCCGGAGAAACCTTGCCTTCTTCAGCTACGGGCTGGGGGCCGTGGAGGGAAGGACTTTCCGGACCCAGCAGGAAATCCTGAAGTTCCTGCGGGGGGCGGGGTTTCCGGTCAACCCCTACTTCAAGCTCTGCCGGGACATCGAGCAGGTGATTGCTGTCTGCGGCGAGTGGGACAAACAGCGGAAGAAGGCGGACTACGACACCGACGGCATGGTCATTAAGGTCGACGACTTGGAGACCCAGCGCCGGCTGGGCAGGACCGCGAAGGCCCCCCGCTTCATGATCGCCTACAAGTTCCCGGCGGAGCGGGCGGTGACCCGGCTCCTGGAGATTGAACTGCAGGTGGGCAGGACCGGCGTGCTGACGCCGGTGGCTCACCTGGAGCCGGTTTTTCTGGCCGGCAGCACCGTCAGCCGCGCCACGCTCCATAACGAGGACGAGATCCGCCGCCGGGACATCCGGGTCGGGGATTGGGTCCGGATCGAGAAGGCGGGCGAGATTATCCCGCAGGTCATCGAGGTGGTCAAGGAGAAGCGGACGGGAAAGGAACGGCCTTTCCGGATGCCGGAGAAATGCCCGGCCTGCGGCGGGAAGGTCTCCCGTGATCCGGAAGAGGTCGCGGTCCGCTGTGAGAGCATCTCCTGCCCGGCCCAGCTCAAGGAGCGGCTGACCTATTTCGCGGGCCGGGCCGCGATGGACATCGAAGGGCTCGGGGACGCTCTGGCGGAGCAGTTGGTCTCCAGCGGCCTGGTGAAGGACCCGGGCGACCTGTACCGGTTGGACCGGAAGGGCCTGTTGGATTTGGAAAGGATAGGGGAGAAGTCGGCCGACAACCTGTTGGCCGCCCTTTCCGTCTCCAAGGAGCGGGGATTGGCCCGGCTCATCTTGGCGCTGGGCATACGGCACATCGGCGAAGCCACCGCGGAGGCGCTTGCCCGGCACTTCGGCTCGCTTCACAAGCTGGCCGCGGCAAACGAGGAGGAGCTGACCCGGTTGTCGGAGGTCGGGCCGGTGATGGCGGAATCGGTGCGCCGTTTCTTCCGGTCTCCCGCGAACCGAAAGGTGCTGGAAAGGATGGAGAAGGCCGGCGTCCGGATGGAGGAGACCACTCCCCGGCGGCTTTCCGGCCGGATGGAGGGCCAGGCGGTGATCTTCACCGGGGAGCTGTCCGGCTGGAGCCGGCCGGAGGCGGAGGACTTGGTGCGGGCCCACGGCGGATCGGTCGGCTCGGCGGTCACGCGCAAGACGACGCTCGTCGTGGCCGGCGATTCCCCAGGCTCGAAGTATGAGAAGGCCAAGGCGTTGGGTGTTAGAATCATAGATGAGTTGGAATTCAAGAAAATGGTGAATGGGTGAACTCGAAACGTTTTCTATCCGCCTGTGTCCTGCTTTTGGCCGCATGCTTTCTGGTCTCCGGCTGCAGCCCGGCCTGGAGGAAGAAGTTCATCCGCAGACACTCCAAGGAAACGGGCCCTCCGCCGGCGATCCTGGTCCTTCAGCCGGATCCAAGGGCGGTCTTCCCGGCCGACATCCGCTACCGCGAGCATTACGCCTTCTGGAAATCCTGGCACAGCGAGCTCCTGCTCTCGCTGGGCCAGATCCATAAAAGGGACATCCGCTACATGGACGGCGTGATCGGTGAACTCCGAGCGATGCACGCGGTTCTCTCCGGCCGGTCGGCCGACCGCCTGCGGGAGATCCTGATCGAGCTGTCCGACCTGCAGGACCAATGGGAGCGCTCCCCCGACACCTGGCAGATGCCGGCCGCCCATCGGACGCGGCTGGAGAAAATCCAGCGGGAGATCAGCAAGGATTTCCAGTATGGCGATGTGAAAGAAGCGGTCGTTGCCGATCCGGAGCCGTCCCAGCAGCCCTAGCGGCGGACCCTGGGAGGACGGGATCCGGCAGACCGTTGATTTCCTGCGCTTGGAGCGGGGACTCAGCGAGAACACGGTCCGCGCCTACCACAGCGATCTCGATCAGTTCGCCGCGTCTCTCCGGTCCAAGCCCCCTTCCGAGATCGCCCGCGGCGACATCGTGGATTACTTGATGAAACTGCGGGACAGGAAACTCGCCCCCTCCTCCGTCGGCCGCAAGCTGGTGGCCATCAAGGTCTTCTTCCGATTCCTGCTCAGCCAGGGCCGGATCCAAAAAGATCCTTCCGGCGTCATCGAATCCCCCCGTTTGATCAAGGGTCTGCCGGACGTGCTGGATGTCGAGGAGGTGGGCCGCCTGCTGGGGGCCGCGGAGCAGAAAAGGAAGAAGGGGTTGAAGAAGGTGGTGCGCGACCGGGCACTGCTGGAGCTCTTGTACGCTTCGGGTTTGAGGGTCTCGGAGGCGGCGGGCCTCAAGATTTCGGACCTGAACCAGGAAGCCGGGTTCCTGCGCTGTATCGGCAAGGGCGGGAAGGAAAGGGTGGTCCCGGTCGGCCGGCAGGCGCTCAAATGGATCCAGGTTTACCTAGCCGAGGCCCGCCCCGCCTTCAACCCGAAGCCGGAATCGCGGCAGATCTTCCTGAACAAATTCGGCCGGGCCCTCTCCCGGCAGACGGTCTGGGCCATGATCAAACAGTACGCCCAGGCCGCCGGCATCCGGAAGAAGATCACGCCGCACACCCTGCGGCACTCCTTCGCCACCCATCTGCTCGAGGCCGGCGCCGACCTGCGCGTGGTGCAGGAACTGCTGGGCCACGCCTCCATCTCCACCACGCAGATCTACACCCACGTGGACCGCGCCCGCCTGAAATCGATCCACGCCAAGTTCCATCCCCGCGCCTAACTGTTAATCGTATGCCAAATTGTTGAATATTCCTCTTTAATTGGGTAGACTTGGGTTTCCCGATGAAACGACCAACCCGACCTTTTTTGTCGCCGCTTATTACCGGCTTTCTTTTCGCCTCTCTGGTTCTTCCCCCGAATTCCGCCTACGCCCTCCGGGAGCCCAACCCGGTCGAGGGAGGCCAACGGGCCGGGCTGGCGCGGGCCCTCTCCTCCGGGCTTGAGGAGAGTCCCGCTGCTAGGCTGACCGGCCCGACCCGCGAGATCACCGCTCTTTCCTTCGATCCGCGCGACGGGGTGGTCTTCGCCAGCTCCAAGGACAACCAGCTGTTCCGGTGGGACCCCGCATCCGGGCTCTTCCATTCCCATGGGATCAAGTCGGGACAGCTGTTGAACTTCGCCTTCAGTCCCGACGGCCTCCTGCTGGCCACCGGCCTGCCGGGCGGGAGCTTGAGCGTCTGGGAGACCGCCTCAGGGAAAATCCATTGGAAGAAAGATGCCCACACCAAATCGGTGCTGGCGGCCGCTTTTTCTCCGAATGGACAAGAGCTCTTCACCGCGAGCCCCGATAAGACGCTCCAGATCTTGTCCGCGGCTGACGGCGCTTCCGGAAAGCCGCTGAAGCATCCGGAAGATTCGGCGGTCGAGATGCAGATGGATGGGAACCGCGGCCGGCTGTTAACGCTGAGCGGGAAGCAGATCCTGAACGTGTGGGATTTTTCCCCGGTGGGAATCCTTTTGCACAAGAGTTTTGAAAAAGCGGGCCGCTTCACGCATGCCGCTTTCCTGCCGGATGGCGAAACCTTGCTGGCGGTCAATGCGGGCAAGCATCTGGAAGTCCGGAAGATTGCCGACACCACGATCAAGCGGCTGTTCACGCCTTCCAAAGAGCATTCGCACGCGGCTCCTATCGGGAGCATTGCCGTCAGCCCTTCAGGATATTGGGCGGCCTCCGGGGACGATCCCCCCGGGGGTGGTCAGGGGGTCATCGTGCTTTGGGACGTTTCGCGCGGCAAGTCCGTCGCCGTCCTTAAGGGGCATCCGGCCGGCGTGGTCAAGCTGGCTTTCAGTCCAGATGAAAGACACCTGGTGTCGGGCGACCGGTCCGGCGTGATCCAGCTGTGGGATCTCCCTCTGCCGGCCGAGGGCTCGGTCCCGGCTCAGCCGGCGCAGATGGTTCAACCGGAGCCGCCTCCGGCGCCGGCTCCCCCCGTCGCTACGGATGCCGCGCAGATCGAGGACTACCTCTTACAGGCGCTCGAGGGTGGGAAAAACCCTTGGGTGCGGACCTTGAAGGACGGAGTGACCCCTGCCCATGAGAGATGGCTGCGCCGCGTCCTTTTGGCCAACCGGACCCATCCCGATCCGGCGCAGGTGGACCATTTGATCCGGCAAATCCGCGTGCAGGGAGGAAACCTGGTGGTGCTTCCGCTGAACGTTCTCCGGCGCGGTGCTGAGAGCGAGCCGGGCACGGCCACCCTCTACCTCGCGGCGGAGATCCTCACGCAGGTCGACCTGCCGCGGATCGAGACAGCGCTCCACAGCGGCCAGCTGGCCCCTCTGTTGGAATGGACCGACGCGCACCTGACGCAAGAGACGGCGCCGGAGCTCCCTCTACAGGAGGAGAAACCGAAGCCGGCACCCCCCCAACCGGAACCCGGACCGAAATCGGAACCCAAACCGCAACCGGCAGCGAAGCGGGATTCAAAACCGGAGCCGGACCGGTGGAGCGATGCGGAGATCCAAAGGGGAATTGCGGATGCCGACCGGGAGGAAACCGGCCAGCTCAACCGGCGTGAACAGGAGGCGTGGGACGCTTGGGACGCCGCCCGGAGACAGATGGAATCGGTTGCCGCCGACATCGCTAAGACGCAGCGCGCGCCCACTCCTGCGAAAGTCCGGCCCACTGTTTCGACAGAGATCCAACAGCAGTTGGCCGAGGCACGGACAGCGGCCGATGAAGGCCGCCTGCTCCCCAATACCGCGCTGATCGCGTCCGATCCCAGCAGGCCGGATGCCATGAGGATCGGGTTCGACACCTCCGGTTCCAAGCCGGATTCCTTTGAAAACATCCGGCTCTTTTCCGACGCCGAGATCGTGTTGATCCTCCCGGATCCCAAGCGATGGACCGGCCGCCGGAAGCTGAACGGCCCGCGGTTTACCCTCGGAATGCCATCCTCTTTCGCGGAAGCCAGCAAACAGGCGGAGCGGGTCATGACGCCCGTCTGGAAGAAAGCGATGGAGGCGCTGGATGAAAAGGTGGAAGAGGGAAAAGTCCGGATGAAGGCCGCCCCGCCGCTTCAGCGGGAGTACTTGAAAGGGGTGGTGAAGCAAGCGGATGAGGTCCTTTCCCTTACCGATGCCCAGCGCACGGATGCCCGCGGCCGCCTGCAGAAAGAGCTGAGGGATCCGGCCAAGGTGGAGGAGGTGATCGACGCCTTTGACCAAATGGACCGGCGGATGACCCGCTTCATCCGGCAGGCGGAGCCGATGATCCAAGAATTCGGGGAAGGGTCCGAACCGGTGGAACCCGCCCGGGCGCGGGAAGTCCTGGAGCGGCTTCTTCCTCTCATCCTGGATTCTTCCCCCGTCCGGAAGATGGCCGAGCAATACATGGGCCGGCTCGGCGCCCAGCCGGTCGGGCGGCAGGCATTTGAGGTCTTTCTCACCCATCTCGGGGTGTCGCTCGCCACAGGGCAGATCCCCGAGCTCTCGCGGGTAGTCCCCATGGGACGGGTGGCCGCCCTCTATCACGACGCCATGCGGCTGGCCCGCCATCGCCAATTGCAGGAATACCTCCGGCTTCTCGAAGACCCCCACTCCTCTCTGGACGAGCTGAAAGGTCTGGTCAGCGTCACTTGCGCCCAAACGTGGGTCTTGGAATGGGAAAACGCCTTCTACCGCTACGTGCTGGAAGAGGCGCGGCCGGTTCCAGGGAACGAGAAAATGGAAAAGGTCCGGTCGCAGGGGCTGGGGCTCCTGTTCCTCCGCCCGGACGGATCGGTCCGCCGGTTCGTGCCCGGCGGCGGCTCTCTCAACCGCGTCCAACTGGGATGGAACGAGTATCCCGCCTACTTCACCTTCCGGTTTGGGCAGTGGTTCCAGCCCGGCGACCGGGTGGCGTTGATGATGCGGTCGGACACCGGTTATCCCACCCCGATGCAGGTCCGCGCCTTTCTGGGAGAGGCGGGGTTGCTGTACCCCGCTTTTCCGGATCTGCTGCTGGGGACGGTGGCCGGCAACGGAACGGTCCGGCTGTATAAGCCGGCTGCCTCCCCGGCCGATCCACAGCGCTGGTGCGACGCCTGCGTCCGGGCGGATGAAGCGGCCCGGCCCACCATGGATCTTTACGCGCGCCTGGAGCAAACATTGGCCCCCGACTCCAAGTCGAAGAAATCGGTCACCTTGAGAAGCGCCTTCATCGCCGGCATGACCGGAACCCCCGGGGCGGTCGTGGAGGGCTACGCGCGGCAGCTTGCCTATTACAACGAGATGCCACAACGGCTCGCGGAGTTTTTGCAGGTCTTGGTCGAGGGAGCGCAGAGGGTCTACACGCCTGAGGATGTGGAGACGAATATGTCCCGCGCGAGAACGGTGGTGCGCGACAGCTTGGAAACGGTCCGGAACCTCCCCCGGTCCCTCCCGGACAGGGTCGCCATGGTGGCGGGGCCCCTGAGGGTCGAGCTGTTGAGGTTCGCTTTGAACCTGTTCCTCTCCTGGTCGGAGGAATCGATGGCCCCGCTCGTTGCGAGCAGCTCTTTGCTGGAGCCGGTGGAGATACCCGGCTTGACGGCCGGCGTAGCACCCGACCGGTGGCGGGGAAAAAGAGAGCCGGCGCCGCTGGCCTCATACGGGGAGGTCTTGGCTCCTGCGCGATCCGCGGTCCAGCGGGTCCTTCGTGGGGAATGGGGCCCTTACCAATCGGGTTTCTCTTACGAAGGGTTGGGCCGGTCGGTATTGGACATCTTCGTGGATTTGCCCCCCTCCGAGGCCCAAGGGTTCCACTTCATCATGATCCCGGGTGCTCCCGCCCATCCCCTCCCGATGCCGCACCCCGCGCTGGTTTCCAGCTCCCATGTCCGCGAGAGCGGCCGCTACCTTTTGCGGATGGACTCCGCCCAGCTGAAGAAATCGATGGAGAAGGTTCCCGGCATCAACACCTTGGCCGGCGCGCTGAGTCTTCCGCTGGACCATCTGTTAAACCGGCTCCCCCGGGCGAAGCAGGACTGGCTCGAAAAGATGGTCCCCGCTCTCTTCGAAACGCTTCAGCGGAAGGACGGTCCCCGGGGAACTCTGGAGGACCGGATGCAAAAAGGGCAACAACGCCTAGGTCAGGCGCCGGTGGAACGGGCCCTGGAAGCGGTGCGCCGCTTGTACGTCCGGCAAAGGGAACTCCTCGGGAGGATCCGGGAGGCCCGCCGCGCGCTGCAGCAGAGCGCGCAGGGGGGCTTCGTCTCCCTTCCGCTCGTGGAGGAGATCTTCGAGTCTCTCATTCAGGCAGCAGAGGGATGGCCCCGGGTCCAGCAGTTGCTGGCGGTCACCCTCGAGGCGAGCCGGCTGGATCAGCATATTTCAAGCCAGACCGAGCTGGCATGGATGCTGGAGCTGTTGGACGAGCTGCCCCAAGGGGTGCAGCAGTACAACATCTTCATCCTTCAGGAGCAGGTCCCCTCGGAGGTTTTGGCCTTCCTCTACCATGATCTTTCCCGCCGGGTCTTCCTGGACCGGCTGATCCAGCTGAGGGAATCGGAGGCGCTTAAAACTCCTTCGAACGACCTGCTGGAAGAAATCCGCTCCATGGTTCTGCAGGTGCTGGAGCTGGAGGAGGCGTGGCTCCTGGATCAGCAGATCCTTCAGGAGGCCAGGGCGGCTCCGCTCCCCTGGGAAGGTTCCCATCTGCCCCAGGGGGGCGTGGGGATGTTGCTGCTCAAAGAGGGAGAGGCGGCCCGCTTTATCCCGGGGGCCGGAGGCATCCTGCGGGACCGCGCGTTGACCGTTTATTACTTCAACTCCTCCGTTCTCAAGCGGGCTTCCCTCGGGCCGCGGGACACGGTGGTCCTGTTGTACCCTTCGATCCTGACCGGCTCTCCCAACATCGAACAGGTCCGCTCTTTTCTCGAGGATTGGCTGCTTCTGCAGCCGAGCTCTCCCTGCGAGATTTGCATGGGAGCCATGACGCAGGGAGGGACCCTGCGGCTCTTCCGGCCGAACCTCGTTCGGGGAGACATCCCCGGCTGGGCGCGGCTTCATTATTCGCTCAGCAAGGTCGGTTGGTCCAAGTACCTGGCCTCTGTTTACCCGCAGGTGTTCAACCCGGCGGACGGCGAGCCGGCGGAATACGAGCGCATGCACACGCTGGCGGAACATCTCCCCCAGCGGCTCCGGGAGGGTTTGACCGAGGCGTTCGGCCCGGAAGAGGCGGAGCGCCTGTGGGCGGTCCTTCACCTCCTTTTCGAGCGGGAATGGGCCCGGCTGCCGTCGCTCTCTTTCAGCGATCTTCGCCGGTACTTGCCCTCCTCCGTCTTGAGCTTCCTGATGGCCGCCGGAGAGATGAACGCCCTCTCCTTCGTGACGAACCCCGGAAACTTCACGCAGAGGGAGATCCCGGGGTTGGCTTCCGCGGAAGCGCCCAGCGAGATCGCTTCCGCGCAGGAAGAGCCCGCGGCGCCCGTCTGCATGCCGGCCGCGCCGATCCAGTGGGAACCGGCCGCCGGCGCGCCGGTTCTTGGGGAACCGGTGGACCCGGCGGCTCTCAGGACCCGGTTGAAGCAAACGGTTCCTGATCTGCTGGAGGGGAAGCCAACCCGCGATTCCTGGGTGGTGCGGTACGTCCGCGGCGACCATTCGATCCTGCGGGTTTACGCCGATGTCACCAGCACCAAGGACCGCGAGCCGAAACTCCAATGGGTGATCCTTCCCAAGCTCCTTTATATGCCGTTGATTCCCGATCCTCGCCAACTGGATCCTCCGGCGGCTTCCTATTCCTCCCGCCTCCGTCTGGAGGATGTTTTCGATTCCTTGCCGCCCGTGGTCCATCGGCTCAGGCAAGTGGTCGCGGAAGGGGTCTCTTCCCGCGCGTCCCGCTTGGAAAGCTCCTCTCAGCAGGTGCGTTCCTGGTTGCCGGAGATCCTCCGGGACCTGCGGGAAGCGGTCGACCATCCGGACTCGCAGGGCAGAACGGCCGCCAGCCGCCTCGAAGCGCTCCAGCAGTCCGATCCGGAAAAGGCCGCCGGCCGCTCTGCCGCGATAGCGGCGGTGCGGGACCTGCTGGCCCGGGAAGCGGACCTCGCCGAGCGGATCGGCGTGGTCCAGCGGCGCTTCACGCGAATGGCCCAGGACAATAGCAGGGTCGCCGGCGGGGAATTCCGGGCACTGGGCAACGAATGGCTTCCCCGGCTGGCGCCGTGGCCCCGCACGCGGATCGGCCTCGAGTTGTACCTGCAGGAGCTTGTAGGTGAGACCACGCTGAGTCCGCAGGACTTGGTGGAGATCTTGGAAGAGATGCTGGATGGGATCCGCCATGAAACGCCGTGGGCGCTCAACCACAGCGGTGTCGCGGGAGCGTTCCTGTTGGAAACTTATTACGATGCCTTCCGGGCGGCTTGGAAAGAACAGCTGATTCGCTGGGAGGCCCGGCTTTCCAAGGAGGGGGCCAGTGAAAAGATGGTCGCCGCTCTTCTTTGGGCCCGCGAGCAGGTGATGGCTCTTGAGATCGACGCCGCCCTCTCCCAACAGATCTTGAGCAACGCCAACAAGGATTCATCCTCCTATGCGAGCATCAGCGCCTGGTCCACGCTGATGCCGGCCGTCGGCGGCGTGGGGGCCCTCTTCATCGATCCGGAGGGGAAGATGCGCTTGGCGCTGGGGGCGGGGGGTCTTTCGGCTCCGCTCCAAAACAAGATGACTTATTCCGCGGAGGGGTTTTTGCCCTGGTACCGGCCGGGGGATACCGTCGTTCTGCTGTATCCCTGCTTGACCGGAAGCCCCAGCGTGGAGCAAATCCAGATATTCGCCGAAGATTGGTTCCGAATCGCCGAGGGTTTGCCCGGCTCGCCGCAGGTGTGGCTGGGTGCCGCGGCGCCCAACGGGGCCCTCCGCTTGTTCCGGCCGCAGGGATCTTTTTCTCATTTGCTGGGCGCCGCCAACGAAAAGATCGGCTCTGCATTCGGCCCGTTTTGGTCGGTTGTTTACCGGCGGTTCCTCGCCGTGGATGAGCCCGCGCCCATCCTGGAAATTGCCCGGCACTTCCAGAGCTGGTTTGAAGGATGCCTGGTTCAATCCGGCGCCTTCGAGACCACGGGGGCGGCCCGGGAGTTCCAAGCGGTCCGGGAAGTGTTGGGGAAGGAAGTGGGAGCCGGCATGAAGGATCTGTTCGCGATGGCTGAGGCAACCCAGGCCAGGGAATTGAAAAGGGGCGGAGAGGAACCCTCGGACCAATTCTTCGAGTCGATGGACCATTTCCGCAGGGGGCTCAACATCGCAGTGGGGAAAGCGATGATCGTCGTCCAGGAACGGATGGCCCAGCCACTGCTGGGGCCGGACTATTTCACCGAAGTGCCCGTGCCGGGCGCCCCGGACGAGGCCGAACAGCGCCAACGGCGCGTGCGGGAGCTGGCCGATTCGGCCGCGGTGACCTTCAAAGGCTGGCTGGACCGAGCCGTCCTGGAAACCTTGGCGGATCAGTGGCTTTCCAGGCAGTCAAGGACGGAGAAAATTCGAAAGACTGATTTCATCCACTACCTTCGTGCACGCAGGAAGGCCGAGGAGAATGAGGCGCGGCAGAAGCAATGGATCGGGGAACAGATCGCAGGCGGCTACGCGGA
>JGI1358J11329_10002487_pt1 | contig 14225 bp, 17 predicted proteins | sample Subgroupgradi54m_FD_11329 | JGI IMG/M metagenome (IMG submission 11329)
GACTTTTGGGAGGATGGAAACAACAGTCAATATAACTACTATTGGTATGATAATTAAAATAGCAGCAAATCCTTTTTGTTTGGGCATCATTTTTTACGCACCTATCCCCTCATAACAGGTAACAATTCTTGCTAAAAAAGCAGTATCTTGTTATGGTTAAAATATGCAAAAGTATCCCAACCTCACACTTAAGAGGGTTCTAAAAAGACATAGAGAGATAGAAAAAAGGTATCCAGAAGATCAAAAAGTCCACAAGGTTATCGAGGAAGGAACTGTTAGGAAGAAAGAGTTTTTGGGGTTTATTCGGAAAGCAATACATTGACTTTTTAACTAATATACATTTACACTGGGTTAAATGAAGGTTTCAGACTTAAAAATTCCAGTAGAAGCGAAAGATTATCAAGAATGTTCAGAATTTGTAAGGAAACAAATTGAAGAAATAATAAGTGATTCAATCAAAAATGGTACAAATAAAATACTTATCCAGACTAATTTAAAAAGAGGTTTACCGTTAGAAAATATAAATAAAGTAGCTGGTCCTTTTGTTGAGGCTTGGGCATTAGAACAATTTGAATATATATCAGAGAACCTTAAAAATAAATATAAACTGATTCATGTTGAACCAGGCGTAAGACTTGCCCCATATGACATACTCCTGCAATTCAAAAAGCAAAGAAATGGTAACGATGGAATTGTTACCGCAAATGTGGATGTTAAAGCTACTTCTAATGATATACCTACTTCAGGACTAAGTCCTAATATTACATCTTTTGGAAGAATTCGGACTGAATACATAAATGATCCTGATTATATTTTTATCATTCTATCGCTTAAACATAAAGTATATGGAGAGAAAGATCCAAAAACATTAATGACTAATGGAACAATGGAAGTAATGTCGTTTGCTGTATATGATTTGAAATTCGTTTCAGAAAGAGACATAAGTTATAATCCTGCTTTGGGAACTGGTCAATTACAGATAAGAGATATTCATTACGTCACGGAAACAAAAAGAACTACATGGGAATTCTGTCAAATGCTAGATAAAAAATTTATATCTTCTAAAGGTGATCAGGCGTGGAATAAATTAGCAGAACTTCATGGATGGTTAAAGGGAACAGAAACATTACCAGAAGTAAAAGCGGAGGAAGTTGTATGAAGACAAACCAATTTATTTTAGGAGACGCTATCAAAGTAATGAAAGCTCTTCCGAATAATTCTATTGACTTGATTGCTACTGATCCCCCTTACAATCTAGGTAAAGATTACGGGAACAATATAGACCACAAAGAATGGAATGAATATGAAAAATTTACTCAAGGTTGGTTAGATGAAGCGGTTCGCCTGTTAAAGCCAGCGGGGAGTATTTATATTTTTATGGGTGTAAGATTTATAGCCAAACTTTTTGCTTTTATGGAATCAAAACATTTATTATTTAATGGATGGATTACATGGCACTATACTCAAGGAATGGGTCGTAAAAAAGGGTTTTCTCCAAGGCATGAAGATATATTGTATTTTACAAAAACAGACAATTTTACATTTAACTTAGATGCAATAAGAATTCCGCAAAAATATTTTAGGCAAAGAAATAATATGGAGGGTGCTAATCCTGGTGATGTTTGGCAGTTTTCTCATGTTCATTATTCTAATCCAGAGAGACAATCTCATCCAACCCAAAAACCACTCGCTATTATGGAAAGAATCATCAAAGCGAGTTCAAATGAAGGAGATGTTATCCTTGATCCTTTTGTTGGAAGTGGAACAACCTGCGTAGCAGCTAATGAGTTAAAGAGGCAATGGATAGGTATAGAAATAAACCCAGAATATATTGAAATGTCCAAAGGAAGAATTATTGAAAAATATATTCCAGATTCTTTTGATCCCAGAGAAAATAGAATGCCACAAAATCTAGGCTCTCATTCTGAGAAACAAGTTAGATTATTTAAGTAACTTTTACTATTTTAACCTCTGCGATTTGTCCCAGCAATCTCTCAAACATACCATCCTCGTATTGTCTGTGGTTATATCTCCACCCAAATTCATCAGCGTAAGCCTGAAGGTATTTAGAACTCACAATCCGATACACTCCAAAATATTCCTCGTTTAAGATGCCATTTTTTACCATTGACAAACCCTGATAATTTAGCTACTCTAAACTTAGTACATGAAAAGCAATGGAATAGTCTTTATATCTTTGTTAGTAGTATCTATTATTATATTTCAATTTATCAAAATCCCTACCTCTCATGCTCAGCAAAGTAGTTCCACACCTAAAGATGATCAAATTCCCTCTGATCTAAGTCTTGATTTAAAATTAGCACAAGATAATCCGGATCCTAATCAAAAAGCTATTGTAGCTTCAGAAACAAAACAAGTAAAAATAGTAACCAGCACAGGAGAGATCACAAATCTAAAACTGCAAGATGTAGTAGCAGAACAAGCTAAAACAGAATCTGCAAAAGATGTTGATCACCCTGAGCAAACTACCTCAGAGCAAATTGTTCCCACTCGAGTAGTAATTGAGGAACCAAAAACCACTAATGAGAATCCTACCCCTACGAATTCATCACCTGCCTCCTCAGAAGCTGTCGTACCTGGAACAACAATCACTTCCCCAAATGATAATGCCGCACCTTCTGATAACTCTACAAACCCTAATCTTTCTGCCCCAACTCCTAATACTGACACAACAACATCAGCAGAGCAAACACCAACAACTACACAAACCAGTCCATCAGCACCAGATGTAAACCAACCCTCAAATCCTTCAACTAACTCTACTAACACCCAACCAACTCCACAATCCCAAACAAATACAGTTCCTGCTGAAAATACTACTCCTCAGCAACCTGCAAATAACTCACCTGCTGCTCCTGAACAACCCCAACAACCAAGTTCTAATGATAACCAACAGCAATCTAACTCTTCCAGTACGGAAACTTCCGGCAGTAGTGGATCAGATCAAGCTGTTGATAATAGCGCAGTCCAAGGCGCGTCAACAGGACCAACATCTCTTTTCCAAAAGATCATCAATTTCTTTATTAACTTAAAGGATTAAATAATATGGACTCACAACCAGAAACTAAAAATATTCAAATGCAGCTTAAACAAAAAAGCAGTCTCAAAGATACCATATTACAAAAAAAAATCCATATTTTATTTGTTATTTTAATCTTGATTACAGCAGGCACTATTGGGGTAAAAATGTATACACCCTTCCAAAAACAACCTCAGGTGGTTAAAAAAACTGTTATTAAACAGGTGTTGGTAAAAAGATCTAAAGATACAGGAATAATAGATAGAGGCCTTACCGGTAAAGCAATTGACGTTAACACTGGTAAAATTCTTGCTGCAGCAAGAGTATTTAGTACTAAAGATAAAACAGTCTATTTAGAGCTTGATTTCAACAATGCCCCTAAAGGAACAGTTATTGACTATATCCGTTATAAAAAAGGGCGTTTCGTTGACCATGGAGAAATAGTCATATCAAAAGATAACACACAAAATGCTCTGTTTAATTGGTCCATAAATAACCTGCTCGCTAATATTGTTGAAGGTCAATGGAGAATTGCAACTTATGCAAATGGAATTTTGGCAAAAAGAATTAATTATGAAATAAAAAATGACCAGGTTGGTTCTGTGTTTGATGAGGAAGTAAAACCAACAGATCCCGATTATAAACTGACAACTGTTATAGCATCAAATTCAAAAATCCATTAAACTATAATTAATGGAAATCAAAATGCCCACTGGCCTTTCCCAAAATCAGGTTGATGACTACCGTCAAAAATATGGCTTAAATGTTGATAAAACTCATGATTTCACTACACTAAAAATAATCCTTAAAACTCTTTTTTCTGTTTTTAATATTATCATGGTAGTACTGGTTGCAGTTTTGATAGTGGTTAATCAAAAATCAACTGCCCAATTTATTGGCATTGTAGCAGCTATAAATACAGCCATTGAACTGATTCAGGAAATTAGGGCCAGACTGATTATTAAAAAACTTAATAAATTGTCTGAAAAAACTACTAAAGTAGTACGGGATGGGAAAACTCAAGAAATTCCGGTTACAGATTTGGTTCTTGGGGATATTATTTATATCTCCTCTGGTGATCGGGTACCAGTTGACGGCAAAGTTATATCCAGTCAATATGCAGAGTTTGATGAAAGCATCCTGACAGGTGAATCAAAGTATATTCAAAAAAAGGTTGATCAGGAGATTAAAGCCGGCAGTTTCATCTCAGCCGGAAGTTGTTACTATGAAATGAGCAAATTTACCAGAGATTCATATATTCAAACGATTACTAAGCAAATATCCAAACAAGGAATTTCACAGTCACCCCTTCAATCACAAATTAATCAAATAATTAAAGCTCTTACTTTTATGACACTTTTTTTTATTGCCCTTTTGGTTGCCGAAGGATTAGTACAAGAAAATCAAATACATGAAATTATTTTAAATACTGCCACGCTGGTTAGTACTTTAGTTCCACAAGGATTAGTGCTTATTACTACCATTTCTTTTGCTTACGGAGCAATGAAAATTGCCAAAAATCAAGCAATTGTCCAAAGGCTCTCTGCAATTGAAGCTATGGCAAACACCCAAGTAGTCTGTATGGATAAAACAGGAACCTTAACTAAAAACCAGCTTGAAGTAAAGGAAGTAAAATGGATTTAAAATCACAACAACTATTAAAAACGTTTCTAAAGGATGTTTCTCAAAAAAATAAACTGAATGAAATTTTGGAAGCATATCTAAAAGATATCCCGCCCGTTGCAGATCTTGGAAAAATTAACGAGATTCCTTTTTCTTCAGAGCGAAAATATAGTGCTTGTATTTACCAAGATACTACTCTTGTATTGGGTGCTCCGGAAATGCTTTTGGATAATAACAGCAAAACCTTTAAGGTTGTTAAAGATTATACAAACAAGTCTTACAGAGTGGTTGTATTCGGACAAATAGATGAACAAATTAAGGAAAATACTGAGGATATTAAAAAATTATTTAAACCTTTGGCAGTTATTGCCCTTGACGACCCGATCAGGGAAGAAACACCTGCCACACTTGAAGCTCTTACTAAAGAAAATATCCAGTACAGAATAATTTCCGGGGACTCTCCGGATACTGTCACTGCCATTGCCAAAAAGATTAATGGAAACCTTCCAGTGAGTGTTATATCGGGCGGGGAGCTGGACAAGTTGCAAGGAGCAGAGCTTGAAAAAGCAATTTTAGATCATAATATCTTCGCCAGAATTAAACCCCAGCAAAAACAGATTATTATCAGGACTTTGAAGGAAAATAAACTGTTTACTATCATGATTGGTGATGGAGTAAATGATGTGTTGGCTTTAAAGGAATCGGATTTGGGCATTGCTATGAATGGAGGATCAAATATGGCCAAAGATGTAGCAGATGTGGTTTTGATTAATAATTCATTTTCTACTCTACCCATTCTTTTATATGAGGGAAGAAGAATAATCACCAATATTCAAGCTATTGCCAATATCTATTTGATTAAAAATATTTCTTCTATTGCTGCAATTTTGATGCTTGGATTTATTGGACTCCGTTTTCCATTTAACCCAAAGCATGTAGAACTATCCAGCCTTTTAATTATTGGGCTCCCCTCTTTTATTTTAGCATTCGAGAAGCACAAATTTCGTACCACTGATGAGGGGTTTGTTAAAAGATTGCTGCTTTTTTCTGGAATTGTAGGATTTGTTAACTCAATAATTTATACCATAATCTATACATTTTATGATTTGACAAGTACTCAGCTATTTTACTCACGGAGTATATTATTAACGTCTGTTATATTCTTAGGAATTAACAATATCATCCTTATTTATTTACAGCATTATAAAATAGAGGAGATTTTAAAAAGAAAATTGGTAATGAGTTTGCTAATTATAATTTTTATACTCTTTATTATTTGTTTCACTTTCCCTGCGATAAGAAATTTTTTTGAGATAATTAAAATACCACCAATTGATTTTATTATTTCTTTTTGCATTTCAGCAATCGGAGTAATGATTAATGTATTTATTTTGAAACATTTTCATTTACTTTACAAACAGGAGATTACCTAAATTATTTAGAAGCTTTCAAAAACATTACAAAAAATCCACCTGCAATTGTGGTTAATACTCCAAAACTAAGCCATACAAAACCATATTTTCTTAATCCTGATAAGGAACTGATTATTTCATCTTTTGAAGAAACTACTACCATATATAAATCTCTATCTGTATCTGGAACATCAATCTTACTAACTCCAACTAAAAGAGTATTAGAGTTTGAAAGTGAATTCTGAAAGCTCCAATTATTTTGAGTCTTATTTTTTCCAATTTCACTACTCAGATTTTTAATAAACTCACTATAAAGAGTTTTACTAAATGCAATATTTTTTCCTGTAATAACTGATCCGTTAGTATCTAAAATAAATGAACTTTCATCCGCTTCAGAAACTAAAGGATTGACAAAGGCCTTTCTAAAATCATCAACCAAAACCCTAATTGCTAAGGCTCCTTTATAACGATTACTAAAATATATAGGTTCTGCTAAAACCATGATCTTTTTCCCGATAACTGAACCTGATTGTGCCGTATAGGGGTTTGTAATAAATACTTTATTTTTATCAATCGGATTTCTTGACCATTCGATGAAGTCATATTGCGAAAAATCTTGATTTTCACCAGTGTTTATATGCTCTCTGTTTTCAATAATTACAAGTTTTCCTTTATCATCATAAAGGGCTATTCCAGTAATCGGCAAGGAGGCTCTTTCTATATAAGATATAAATTCTGCTCTGGTTGCATTTTTATCAATACTTAAGTTTTCATCGATTTTGGCAAAGGAAAAAACAAAAGAAGATAGTTGATTTTCTACACTTTTTAGTAAACTTTCAACAGCCAGAGATCCGGCTTTGGCAACAATAATTTGTTTATTAAGGGTTTTTTGAATCAAAAGGTCTTCTGAGAGTTTATAATTAAATCTATAAATCAACAACCCGATAACAGCAAATAGTATGTGTATGAGTATTAAACTATTTTTTAAATATGAAAATTTGTATTTCATAATATTAAAAAGTTTGCTGATTTAATAAGTTAAGCAGGGCTTGTCCTATTCTTCCCCCTGGTCTTAACCTAAAAAGAAATAATTTATTTATTCTGGTTTGTTCAGTACCCGGGAGAGTTGATGTTGCAGTTTTAAAACCGGCAACTCCGACAACATGAATTGCCTGTTCATCAAATGCGCCGAATGGATAGGCAAAAGAAACAATCGGTTTCTGTATCAAATGTTCCAATACTATTCTACTTTGGAATACTTCGGCACCGACGGTCTTAAGTGACGCCCCTCTCAACCAAACATGATGTACAGTATGTGCTCCAATTTCTACTAATCCGTCTTTAGCAATTTCTTGTAGTTGACTTATTAGAAGATGATTTGATCTATCTAAAAAACCGGCAATTACATACTGTGTTGCTTTAGCATGATACTTCTTTAAAATAGGATAGGCGTCTGTATAGAAATCTCTATAACCATCATCAAAAGTTAAAACAACAGGTTTTGGAGGTAATTTACTTTTTCCATCCAATACATCAGCAAGTTCTGCTGTGGTCATAAATGTATATCTCGCATCTCTTAAGGTTTTAATTTCAGCATCCAAAACATCCGGGGTGGTGTTTAAAGATATTCTGGTTTTATCATTTTTATCTTTTACATATTCAACATAATGATACATGAGGATGGGTACACGAAGAACCGCTGAGACTGTAGCAATTTGAAGAGTCCCGGAGATTGATGCTTGTTTGTTTTCCAGCTGTTTTATTTGTTGAAGTTGTTGCTGGATATCTGTAGGGGGTATAACTGGTGTAAGATCTTCTAACTCTTTTTTACTCACTGAGGAATCATAATAATTTGCCAAATAATATTTATATAAAAAAAAGCCGGAAACAGAAATAACCACCATCAAAAGCATAATAAGAAACAGGAATAGCTTATGATGAAAGTGTATGTGTACCCCATGCTTATCGATATTAATACTAAAAAAGTTCATATAGTTTGATTATTTCAGAAAAACCAGAACAGAGTCAATAAACACTTAAAAGAACATTAGCTTTTATCCTTCAATTGCATCTAAAGTTAAACAACCTGGAACTGAATTATTTTCTGAATATTAACAAATTCTGTAACTGTGTGTGCTCCCTTAATTAATACCATACCCTAGGTATTTTACATTATATAGAAACTTGTCTTATTATATGAGGTACCTGTCAACCACAGGCTCAGGAATAGCTGCATCTGCACTAGCAAGGTCTATTTTAGAAAAAGGTTGCCAAATATTTCCAATATTTTTAGGGGTTGTTGATTTTAGAAGCACATCCTCTTTCTCGGTAATTAAGGAATCTATTTCACCTTTTAAATATAGGTTGTTTATATTTGTACTTAAAGAATGTAATAAATACAGTTCAAGCGGAGCAAGATCACCTGTTTTATCTACTAAATTCATTGCATCAAGATGATTTTCTCTTTCTTGATTAAACCATGTATCTAAAAAGATAATTCCATCCAGCCCACTTCCACGGAGCACGCGATTTAAAATTATTCTTCCTGTTCTTCCATTACCATCAAAAAAAGGATGGATTCTTTCGAATACATAATAAGCCCAAGCAGCAGTATGTACAATCTGCTTTAAATTACCACTTGCCTTTTCAGGCCGGGAAGCAATAGAAGAATCCAAATCTCTAAAAAATTCTCTTACAACTGGCTCTACATCTGTCCCTCTAACATAAAAGTTTTCAGGCTCACCAGATACCCATATATCTTTTTTTCTAAATTCTCCAGGACTAACTCTCATTAATCCTTTCTTCTGATAATCTTCAATTCCTAACAAAAGTTGCTTATGGATTGGTGGCACAAAGTAACTACTTGGCCAGTCGGAATTTACCCAGCCGTTCAAAAGTTCAGATGTTGCTATATAGTTATCAATTTCCCTAGAGGAGTGAATATTATTTTCGGTCGAGGCAGCTCCTTCTCCCATTTATTTTTAGTTATTTACCTCTGGTAAGCTAGAAAATCTTTTTCCTTTTAAAATCTCATCTTCATCAATAGAATTATTAAAGTATGTTACAACAGAATTAATATCACCCTCTTCCACTCCGGATTCTTGAAACTTTTTTCTCATTTCCAAAACCGCCTCTGGGTCATTCATTGTCTTTGTTAAAACATCTTTCTCCAAAAAGGTGCTTGTAAGAAATCTTAAGTAATCTTTTGCCTCAAGCGGAAAACCATTGATTCTTTCGGCAAGCTGTTGCAACCCAGGATCAGTTTGAATTCCAGGTTTTCTAAGTCTAGAAATAAAATCAAGTTTTTCTTTACCTAAACTATTATCAAAAAGAGGAATACCTCCGCCTTGTTCTGTAGTCATAAAAGTACTTTTAGCTTACTTCCCCCAAGGGGACATTAGTTGAAAATAATTTCCATCAGGATCTGCAAGAGTTACAATCCATCCACCACCCATTTCATAAGGCTCTTTTATAACCTCTACTCCCTCAATTGCTTTAATTCTCTCAAATTCTTCTTTTACTTCTTTAGTTTCTAAGTTAAAAATTACTCTGACCGGATCTTTTGATTTTCCTTCTGCCTTTGAATGTTCTCCAATTGTAAAAAAGCAGCTTCCCACTTGCCATCCATACCAATCCCCTTCACCCATATCAGCAGGTTTACCGAAAACCTTTTCGTAAAACTCCGCCAGTACCTTTGGTTGCATAGATCCCACCATCAAAGAATTCAAATTCAACATAATATTAGTATAACCTAATAATCCAAATACACAAGGGTGTGAAGAAAATATCTTTTGTGTTAAATTATTCCCTATGATCTTTTTAGCTGAGAAATATTGGGAAGTTAAAAAAACCAAAAATAAAGGCCGCGGTATTTTTGCAAAAAGAGATATTTCTTCCGGAGTTATAATTGGTGATTATATTGGCAAAGTTTTTCGCACAAAAGATTTTGATATAGATGCAGATAAAGATAAACTGTTTTTGATGTATTATCATGATGCAGCCTCAATTTATCCGGATCTGACAAAATCAGGCATTCATCTTTTAAATCATTCCTGTACTCCAAACTCCTGGCTTTATATATACAAGGGGCACACATTAGCTTTTACTCTGAGAAAAATATTCGCAGGAGAAGAATTAACTATTTCCTATCTACTTGCTCCAATTAGCAACTTTGAAAAAAACTGTACTCATAAATGCAGCTGTGAAAGTTCAAATTGTCGTAAAACTATGCACTTATCAGAAGAAAAATATCATCAGTGGCGTGCCTTCCAAGCCTCTCAAGAAAAAAAGAGCAAACGGGCAAAAATCCGCTATGGAAGTATACTAAAATTACTTCCCTCTTACCCAAAAATAATTCCTGTTACGTCCCGTCGCTTAATACAAAGATTTTTGGGGTAGAAAATGAAAGTGTTACATATTTTTTTTGCTTTTTGGAAAGGTTTGTGTTATACTATTTTTAGTTGATTTAAGAATCTGAGCTATTTAACTAATTCTTCCCTTCAATAACTGCACTTTTTTACGCAGAATGCTAGATACTAGCGGGATTATTTTCTTTAACTTCTTTAGAATTTCTTTTTTCACTAAAATTTTATATTCTTCTTCACCCTCTTTTTTAATGGTGAGGAAGAATCCGATTATATGTTTAACAAAAATAATTTTAAGAGAAATCGTTTTTCAATCCGCAATAACAGCGGATCAAACACATATTCAAAACCATTTAGAAGTGGCGGGTTTTACAAACCCAGATTTGCTTCAAATATTAGGCGCAATGGACCAAGAAGAAGCCAATTGGAAGGGGCAGATATAAATATGTTTATACGAAAAGCCTCCCCTGAAATTGAAGTTAAAGAGCAAACAGATTCCAAAAGCTTTAATGATTTCAATATTCCGGATATTTTAAAGCAAAATATTTTAAAGCTTGGTTTTACTCAACCTACCCCAATTCAAGCTCAGGCAATAGAACCTATTTTGCAAGGCCGTGATGTTATTGGTTTGGCTTCCACAGGTACAGGGAAAACTGCAGCCTTTTTAATTCCTTTAATAGATAAACTTTTTAATAGTCGTGCTCAAAAAGCTTTAATTATTGTTCCAACAAGAGAGTTGGCTTTGCAAATCCGTGAATCTTTAAAAAGCTTAACCTGGGATATGAGAATCTTCTCTGCACTGATAATTGGTGGAGCAAATATGTCAAGACAAATACAGGATTTAAGAAGAAATCCAAATATTGTTATTGCCACCCCGGGCAGATTAAAAGATTTAATAGAAAGAAAAGCAATCTATCTGGAAGATTATTCAAATATTGTTTTGGATGAGGTTGATTTAATGGTAGATATTGGATTTATAAATGATGTTAAATATTTTATTTCTAAAATGGCCTCCAGTCGTCAGTCTTTATTTTTCTCTGCCACTATTTCTCCGAAAATACAAACTATTTTACAAGCGTTTGTCAAAAATCCTATTACTATCTCGCTCAAAAAACAGGAAACCTCAGAAAATGTTGATCAGGATGTTATAAAAGTAAGCAACCCGGCCAAAAAAATAGACCAGCTTCATGATTTACTTATAAAAGACGGTTTTGAAAAAGTACTTATTTTTGGCCGCACCAAACATGGGATTGAAAAACTAAATACAGAATTAACCTTTAGAGGGTTTAAAACAGGTGCTCTTCATGGTAACAAAAGACAAAGTCAAAGACAAAGAACGCTGGAAAGCTTTAAACGTGGGGAAACACAAGTACTTTTGGCAACAGATGTGGCATCCAGGGGTTTGGATATTGACAATGTTACACACGTTATAAACTATGACCTTCCTCAAACCTTTGATGATTATATTCATAGAATCGGCAGAACAGGCAGAGCCGGAAAAACAGGCTATGCTTTAACCTTTATCAGTTAGCTAAAGGCAAGGCTTTCATGCTAAATATCACCCATCCAAATAATCTTGAAGCTCTTTTTTTCTTGAAGGATGCCTAAGTGTCCTCATAGCCCGTGCCTCAATTTGTCTGATTCTCTCTCTGGTCACCCCAAACTCTTTTCCTACCTCTTCCAAAGTTCTGCTTTTTCCATCATCTAAACCAAAACGCAGCCTCATTACCTTTCTGTCCCGCTCTGACAAAAATTCTAAAACTTCATTTACTTGTTGTTTTAAAAGTTCATAGTCAGCTTCTTCAACAGGACTAAGTGCTATCTTATCTTCAATAAAATCCCCTAAGTGAGCATCATCTTCTTCCTTTCCAAAAGGTGTTTCTAAAGAAACCGGTTCTTGCGAATTCTTTATAATTTCACGTACCTTATCAACAGATAACTCCATACCTTCTCCAATCTCCTCATCAGTAGGCTCCCTGCCGTATTCCTGAACTAATCTTTTACTGACCCGAGCCAGTTTATTAACAGTCTCATATATATAAACAGGGAGTCTAATAGCTCGAGCCTTATCTGCAAAAGCTCTGGTAACTGCTTGTCTTATCCACCAGGTGGCATACGTGGAGAATTTATAACCCTTTCGGTAGTCAAACTTTTCCACAGCTTTTATCAATCCTATATTTCCTTCCTGAATTAAATCCAAAAGACTCATTCCTCTTCCTACATAACGTTTTGCAACACTAACCACTAATCTAAGATTTGCCTCAATCATATGCTTTTCTGCTTGCTGCCCATCTTTAGATATGGCTTTAAAATAATCTTCAACCTTAACCTTATAAACTCCGGACTCTATCACTGAAAGAGCATCCTCACTCATTACCCAAGCTAAATCACGAGCTTGCCCCTCTTGAGCCAATACACCACAAACACCTTCTAAAATATGACAAGCGGTTGAAATATGAACATAGGTTTTATTTTGAGCTGTTGTCAGTCTGGCAAGTTGATCTGAAGGCATTTCTTTGTCAATCACAGTACGAATCTCTTTTTTCGTTAAAAGCTCTCCTAAAGGTGTCTTCCTGGAGGCTTCTATTCCCAGATCTTCTGCCAATACCCTTACTGCACGGCCATCATCAATTCTTAACGAATTTATCATTGCTATTACCAAATCATAGCTAGTAGGCATCACTTCATAAGATTCCTGCCAGGTAACACTTAGGGCTTTTAAAAATTTACTTTCTTCCATTTGACGGGCTAATCTTTTTTCACCATCTCCAGTAAGAAGAGGTACTTGTCCTGTTTCCCTAAGGTACATTCTCACATTATCATCAATTTCCCAGTCTTGTAGTTCAAGCGTGTTTAGTTCAGGCTCCTCCTCAACCGGTTTATTTAAATCAGAATCCAGGGGTTCCCTCCAATTATCTCTTCCACCTTCAACAAAAGTGGCTTGTGAATTAAAATCTGTTATTTCACCCAAAATTGGCCTGGCAGCTTGCTGTTCTGCTGTTGCTACTACCCTCCAGGGGGTTCTATTAAAGGTAGAGACTACGGTAGTCTTTAATTTATCTTGTCCAGATTCTGGTTTAGCCATTTGTTTCTTCCATATATCAATTATTCGCGATTGTAAATCTGCTGAAATTTATTGTCAATAATATACGTTGTATAATACACCCTGATGCTGTAAAAAGAATAATGGACGCAGACCCTGATTTAATCCGGGCAGATGGCCAAAGAGTAGAAATTTAATTCCCCGCGCTACTGACAGGCACTTCTCCCCTTTTTAACCATCTGAGAAATGTACATCCTGTAGCTTTTCTTGCAACACTATCCCATCCAGCTGTTGAGCATTTCTCCATTTTTTTGCCATTTGATGTTGTAAATAATACTAATTTTTTCCCACACTCCGGACAATCTATATCCAGATTTTCAGTTGTCCCATTTATCCATTCAACATAATCACAACCAGTTGCTTTTTTAGCTTCTTTATCCCATCCCCCGCTTGAGCATTTTTTCATCTTTTTACCAAAACGGGTTACTTGTAAAACTAAAGGAGAACCACATTTAGGACATTTTTCATCTAAGTTTTGTGGCTCTGGCGTAAACCATTTAATATATTCACACCCTTCATTTTTACGTGTATCTTTATTCCAAAAACCTTTAGAACAACGCTGTAATTTTTTACCGGTTGGAGTCTCAGTAATTTCAGACAAAGGAGAACCACATTTAGGACATACATCTTTTATATCACTCATGATTTTAGATTATCATTAAGAAGAAAACTAATCAAGGCCT
>JGI1358J11329_10002490_pt1 | contig 14213 bp, 16 predicted proteins | sample Subgroupgradi54m_FD_11329 | JGI IMG/M metagenome (IMG submission 11329)
AAGCCGCAGGACACATGGTCGTAGATATCGGCGGAGGCTCAACGGAGGCCGCCGTAATCTCGCTTGGAGGAGTTGTTGTCCATAATTCCGTGAGAGCCGGAGGAAATAAAATTGATGAGGCAATCGCAAGCTACACAAAAAAGAAATTTAACCTTCTTATCGGAGAAAGAACAGCAGAAGAAATAAAAATAGCTATAGGAAATGCCCTTATAGATGAAAAAATTCCAAAAGACAAGATAGAAAAGATGGAGATTAGGGGTAGAGATACTGTTACGGGTTTGCCAAGAACAATCGAGCTCACGGAAATACAGATAAACGAGGCTATAAATCCGGTTCTGCTAAATATAATCAATGCGGTTAAGGGCGTTTTGGAACAAACTCCGCCGGAGTTAGCAAGCGATATCATAGATAAAGGAGTGGTTATGAGTGGCGGAACATCTCTTATAAAAAACTTTGATAAATTGATGACTAGAGAAACAGGTGTCCCTTGCCATGTGGCAGAAGATGCTCTTCTTTGTGTGGTAAGAGGTACGGGAGTCGCTCTTGAAAACATAGAACTATACAAGAGAAGTATATCCAAGAAATAATTTCAAATTTAACCTATAATATTTTTCTAAATTTTTCAATTGTAGGGAATATTTACAAAAACTTTCTAATTTTCACAGCAGACTAGATTTATAGTATTTGATTGATCCAACAAATAAAACTTATCATTTTTTAGCCTTGTAGACACAAAATGTAATATGTATTTTTGAGTATATTAAATATTCAAAAACAATAAAAATATGAAATTATTGCAAAAACGCTTTTAACTTATAGTAAATATAATATGTTTGAGAAGAAATATATACTGGGAGTTGGCATAACAAGCGCTTCTAAAGAAGATGTCCTAGAGTATATAGTAAAAAGTTTAGAAAAAGTTAATGAAAAGTACTTTATAGTTACCCCTAACCCCGAAATTTTAGTCTTTGCCAATGACGATAAAAGTTATAAAAATATCTTAAATAAAGCAAAAATAGCTTTGACGGACGGTGTTGGCATAATATTTGCAGGCAAACTACTGGGTAAGCAGTTTAAGGAGAGAGTTACCGGAGTTGACCTGTTGGAAAACCTGTGTTTTCGCATTGCAGAAAAGCCTATAACAGTGGGCTTTTTAGGGGGTAGACCTGGCGTAGCAGAGAAGACTGCCGAGTGCTTAATAAAAAAGTACCCAGGTTTAAAAGTAGGTTTTGTAGGAGAAGAATGGCCAAATCACCATTTCAGTCGCCTACCGCACGTTGCAAGTGGGCAGGCTTCCTCCATTAATACAAAATACTTGATACATAATACTATCGACGTCCTCTTCGTCGCCTTCGGGGCGCCTAAACAAGAAGTTTGGATTGATGAAAACTTAGATAAAATTCCCGTGAAGGTTGCTGTTGGAGTAGGAGGAGCATTTGACTACATAAGTGGCGAAGTGAAGCGGTCGCCGGTTTGGATTCAGAATATTGGATTTGAATGGTTATATCGTTTGGTCCGCCAACCCTGGCGAATCAAACGTCAATTTTCTCTCCTGAAGTTTATTTGGCTTGTTTTTAAAGAAAGATTAAGTAAAAATTGATATCTTAATTATCCTTTAAATATATTAAGATACCTTTTGCAGTATTTTAAATAACAGATAAATAAAAGGAAAGTTTATGGTAAGATGTTATAAGGGAGAATTAAAATGAAGGTTTTATTTGCTGTTTGGGAACTTGATCCGCTTATAAAAGTCGGTGGCTTGGGGGATGTAGCCGCATCGCTCCCCAGAGCGCTAAGTATTTTAGGAATAGATATTCGTATTGTAATTCCTTTCTATAAAGCTCTGAAATTAGGGCGAAGCAGGAAAAAGCTTATTAAACGTTTTACCCTAAGATATGCAGAAAGAAATGAAAAAGTGCAAGTATATGAAGTAGCACATCCTGTAAGTAAGGTACCGGTGTATCTTTTAAAAAATAGCAAATACCTTGATGCTCCAGTATTTCCTGACACGTTTGCTTTCTTTGATAAAGCGATTGTAACTATGGTAGCCGAAAATCATCTGTCTTGGATACCGGAAATAATTCATTGTAATGATGTGCATGCGGCTTTGATCCCACTTTTGCTTAAAGAAAGAAAAATGTTTATTAAGACTATGCTTACAATTCACAATTTGACTTATCAAGGGAGGACATCGTTGGATATTTTGGATAAAATAGGCATTGAGAAAAACAAATGCCAAGTAGTTCAATGGGAAACCAAATCTAGGCAAATTAATTTCCTGCTTGAAGGAATCACCCATGCAGATATTATTACTACAGTTTCGCCTACTTATGCTTTGGAGATACTGACTGAGGAATACGGTGCGGGTTTGGAGGAAGTTTTGCGAGGCAAAGAAGGTAGGATTTTTGGAGTACTTAATGGTATAGATGATCATAGGAGAGAATTAATGCGTCCAACGCAACAATCTTGGGAAGAGGAGAAAAAAATAAGTAAAAGATATTTACAGAAGAAACTTGGTTTGAAGGTTGATGAATCTATCCCGCTTTTAGCTTTTATCGGCAGACTTGATCCTAAACAGAAAGGCATTGACATTCTGCACAAAATGCTTCGGACGATTGATCTTCGCGGTTACGAATTTGTTATATTAGGAAAGGGCGATTTAGAATGGGAAGAGCGTTTTCAATGGTTGGATACATTTTATCCCAAAAATGTTGCTTGTACATTTATATTTAATGATAGATTAGCGAATCAAATATATTCAGCATCTGATTTTATTCTCATTCCTTCGAAATTTGAACCTTGCGGGTTGATACAAATGATTGCTATGTCTTATGGCACTATCCCGATTGCCCATAGGACCGGCGGCTTGATTGATTCTATCAAAAATGGGCATAACGGTTTTCTTTTCGACAATTATTCTGCAGAAGCATTACGAGAAACGGTTGAAAAAGCAGTGAGTGTCTGGCGACATGAAAAAAAGAAGTACAAAGAAATGGTAGAGAATGCTCTTTCTACAGATTTTTCCTGGGACAAAAGCGCGAAAGATTATCTGAGACTATACGAAAAATTGATATCTTAATTATCTTTTTAGTATATTACGATATACTTTCTCATATCCATCAACCATCCGTTCAACTGTAAAGTTTTTTTCAACGTGCGCCCTGCAATTTTTCCTCATTTGCACGTATTCCTCTTTGGGCATGGCATATATTCTCTCAACCGCTTCACAAAGTCCATCAATTCCTGTTTTTTTAATAATCCATTTACCGCGAATATCATCATCCGATGAATTTACAATAAATCCTGTTTTTCCATCCTGAATAATTTCAGGAATTGCACCTTTTGCAAGTGCGATAACTGGTGTTCCGCAAGCCATAGCTTCTATAAAAACTAAGCCAAATGGTTCTTCCCACTGAATAGGAAATAATGCAGCCCGACCACTGGATAAAAATTTATTTTTTTCTTCAGATGTTTTCATAATTTCTAATGATTTATTATTTCCGATTCTTGTTTTAATTTCAGCATCATAATATTTCTTATCACTTACATAGCCTGAAAAAAGAAGCGTTTTATGAGTTTTATTACTTACATCAAGAGCTTCCGGAAGACCCTTTGGCGTTGCAGCGCTAATTCTTCCAAACCAAATTAAATTAGTACCACCAGTTTGGTTATAAATATAACTATTAATGTCAATACCGTTATAAATAACAGTTGAGGCTACAGTTGTATGATTTTTTTCCCACTGTGAAACGGCAATATAATGATTTTTTACTTTAGTAATATATGGAGGGAGGGTAACATATTCAGGGAAAGTTGATGGTGGCATATGCAAAGATGTCACTATAGGGATATTGAACATGTCGGAGATTGCTCCTGTTAAGTAGGAAGAAGTATTATCATGGATAATATCTAGCTTGGCTTCGTATTCTTTCGCTTTAAAAAGAATTCGAGCCGTAAGAGCCTGATCAATAATTTTTTTCTCATCAGGAGTTAGCTGTCTATTATTTTTTTCTTGAAACTTTTTGCTTATTTGGGACATCGTATTGATAACTGCTGGAACAACAGTAACTCCGGGAGTATCCGCTTGTGGGGTTGCAAACAAAAATACTTCATGACCCAGTTTGCTTAATTGTTGACTGAGGAGTGCGCAGAAAACTTCAGTTCCACCAGATGAATGAACGCTTATCGGTTTTGCGGGTGTACCTAATATTCCTATCCTCATAACAATCCTCGATAAAGCTCAATAAACTTCTCTATTATTTTATCCCATGAGTAGTGTTCTTCTATTGTAAAGGCTGCGTTTTCAGAGATTTTTTTATTTAATTTTTTGTCTTGAAGTAATTTTAAAATATATTCTGCTAATTTTTTCCTATCATGGGTATCGACTACGAACCCATTTAATCCATCAACGATAATTTCTTTGCTTCCGGCAATACTTGAAACAATTGGCGCGGTTCCCGATGCCATTGCCTCAAGCGTTGTTAGTCCAAACGGTTCGTAGCGAGATGCGAGTATAAATACGCTGGCAGCTCTATAATATGCGGGAAGAAGCGTATCGTGGGGAATTCGGCCTATAAAATTTACATTTTTTTCGATTTTATATTTTTTAATTAATTCTACAATTTGTCTTTCCGTTTGTATCTCTTCGGTAGATTTATCTTTTTCTATAGTATCTCCGCCTATATATAGATTAAAATCAATTTTGTGCTTTAGCAGACTCAGAGCGTCTATAATCCTATCTATTCCTTTTGCCGGTACCGGACGAGCCACGGCCAAAATTGAGTTAGGCTTAAGATGGACTTTTTTATCGTAAGATGTTTTTTGAGGATTAAATATTTCAGTTTCTATTCCGGGATAAATAACCTTGAGCTTCTCGAAATCCACAATATAGTATTGCAGGACTTGAATTCTTGACGTTTCGCATATAACTACAATTGCATTTGCCTTGTTCATTATCTGCTGCTCGATTGCAATTCTTACATGGTATCTATACATCGGTTTTAATTTTTGAAGAGGGATTTCTTCGGCAGAGAGCATCTCGACTTTCTTTAGTTTTCCTAAAGAATGCGGAGTATGCACATGGGGAACATCTAGCATCTTGGATAATAAATTACCCGCGTATCCGCCGTCCCAATAATGCGAGTGGATAATATCGTATTCTTTTCGTTTTTTCTGCATATGATGCATTAAGTTGTCAACCATTTCCGGCATAAGTTCATATAACTTTTCCTTCTGAACAAAGCTGTTATTGCCGCAGGGAATACGTATAATCTTTACATTTTCAAAAATTACCTCTTCTTCGGGCTGATTATTGAATTGTCGAGTAACTATATCTACTTTTATGTTTTTTTTGCCCAAAGCCTTGGCAAGGCTTAGAACGTATATGATTTGTCCGCCGGTGTCAGTTTTTCCAAGAGGTGGGGGATATTGTAAATATCCCTGTGGATTTAACATGCAGACCCTACGAATTTTTTTATCTTTGTTTCTCATTTTAGCAAAATCCATTGTATCTTATTTAACCCCGATTGTAAATGATATTGAGTGAGCTTTTACTTTTCCATAAAGCTAGGGGGTTGCATTTGGACCCGCAATTTCGTTTAATAAGAAAGGAGAGAATTTATGGCAGATTTTAAATTTTTACAGAATCCTATTAACAGAAAGTGGATTATTCTGGCGCCCCGAAGAGCCAAAAGACCCGATGTGGCAAAAGGATCCGAACCCGTTTGTCCTTTTTGTTTGGGACGGGAGGGGTGGGAAAAAACATTATATGCTGTTCCCGACAACTGGGGCGAAGCGGGCTGGCAGATAAGAGTTATTCCGAATAAATTTCCCTTTGCGCCAATCCACGAAATTATTATTCATTCCCCGGATCACCACAAGAATTTTGATGAGCTTCCCTTATCCCAGGTAGAACTCATTATTCAAACTTATAAGCAAAGATACAATACTCATGCAAAAAGCGGGCTCGTTTACATTTTTCACAATAGGGGAGAGAATGCCGGAGAAAGTTTGCCTCATCCGCATACGCAGCTTGCAGTTATTCCCCAAAAGATAAAGATGGATATTCCTCAACTTCGTTCGGCGGATCCCAGCGAAGTCCCGCACCGTCTGGTGCAGGACGAAGCGGGACAAGAAGTTCAAGAGACCAAATATTTTAGCATTTTCTGTCCAAAAACTTCTCAGTGGCCGGATGAAGTATGGATTGCGCCCAAGAAAAGAGGAAGAGCCTTTGGCGAAATTGAAGAAAAAGAGATTAGCGATTTTTCCTATATACTTTCAAGATTAATTCAAATTCTTGACCTTCGCCATGGCCATGAATTTCCATATAACTTCTATATTTATCCCGGCGGAGATTGGTATTTGCGTCTCATACCAAGAATTAAAGTTTTGGGCGGATTTGAAATAGGAACAGGAGTTTTCGTAAACACTCAGGATCCAAGTGAAACAATAAATTTTATCAAAGAACATTTTGAAAATCCAAATGAGGAAAAAATAAAGATAGAACAACAAGCTAAATACGAGAAGAGAATTTAACTATTCTGATTTTTGCTGAATACCCAATAACCAAAGTACAGCTTCCTTCTTATAGCGGCGGTCTCCTCGGGAATTTATTCTGATTGCAGGAAGCTTGCCTCTTTTCCCCCATCTTTTGATAGTAAGAGGGGAGACCCTTAAAATTTGTGCGACTTCACGAACAGTTAGAAGATCCGGAAGATTATTAATTGATATTGTTTGATTGATCATAGCCTCAAGACTATATTTATATTATTCAATATTGATCTTAATAAGCATAACAATACCAAAGTATAACAGACTTGTCAAGGGCTTTCTGTAAAAAAGAAGCCCGCAGACCCCGCCAAAGCGCTCTTCGAGCCGTATTCGAATCGAGTCTGACTCGACGAATAGAATGGAAAAGGCGAGAAGTAAGCTTGTGTGGGGTCAATAGGGAAATTATTATTGAGTTTTATCCTATTTCAACTCAACCGTTGCACCCGCTGCTACCAATTTAGTCTTGGCTTCCTCGGCAGTTTTTTTGTTAACTTGTATCATTACTTCTTTTGGCGCAGTGTCAGCTAAATCTTTTGCTTCTTTAAGGCCAAGAGTTGGAACGAGTTCCCTAATAGCTTTGATTACTCCTATTTTGTTAGCTCCTGTATTTGCTAAAACGACGTTAAATACGGTTTGTTCTTCCTTTGGTTCTTCTTGTGCGCCGGCTGCAGATGCAGCTGGTGCTGAGGCCACCATGGCCGAAGCACTGACACCAAATTTCTCTTCAAGAGTTTTTACAAAATCTGAAAGTTCCAATACGGTCATTTCTTCTATTGATTTTAGTAATTCTTCTTTTGTTAATTTTGCCATTTTATTTTCACCTCCCTTCGCCCTCCAAAGCTTTAGCGACGGAGGGTTTTTAAAAATTATGTTTACAAACTTATTACTTCAAGAATTCTTTTCGTCCTTCAATTGCTTTTAAGGCAAAAGCCAATTTTTGGATATTCCATATTAAGCTTCTGTGAAGGCCGAATATTGGTGATTTTATCCCGCTAACAACCATTGCAAGTAGTATCCAACGAGAGGGAAGTGTGGACATTTTTAGTACTTGAGCAGAGCTTAATAATTGTCCTTCTATAATCCCAATTTTAATAGACGGCAGATTTAATTCTTTTATAGTTTTGGCTAATTGCCTTAGAGGTTCCACGGGATCGCCATAAAGAAAAACTGTAGCGGTAGGATCTTTGAACTCTGATTCTATTTTTCCGGCGAAAGAAGAATCTTTAAGAGAAATCTTAAGGAGAGTATTTTTGGTAATAGAAAAATCCGCATCTAGCGGTTTTAGTTTCTTCTTAATACCCTCAATTTGCTTATGGGTAAGGCCTTGATAGTTGGCAAAAACCAAACCTTTAGCCCGGCTTATCTTTTCAGATAATTTAGCAACAATTTTTTCTTTTTTTTGTCTGTTTGGGCTAGATANTTTNTCCATAAAATAAAAAAAACGCTCTCGAAGAGCGCTACCTTAATTATTAATTTATAATTCGGTTTGCTCCTCGGTGGGATTTATTACGTTCATGTGAACTGAACGTGACCCACTGTCTTAGGATAAAAAGAGTTTAGCAAATAAATTTCCATTAGTCAATCATCAATTTTTTTTGAACACCTATCTATAAAGTGCTATAATCAATTGTATTTATTATGGTAGAAAAAGATAGGCTTAGGGTTTTAATTCAATCGCCTTATCCTTTGAGCAGAAATACTCCCGATGGAGTTAAAGATTTTATTAACGGCCTAGTGCCTCATCTGGAGCAAAAAGGTTGTTCTATTAGATTGGTGGCTCCAGACATAAGGGAAAAAGATCAAAACTTAGCAACTTTTACTTTAGGAAGATCCTGGGCTATTCATACTGGTCAGACTAATTTTAAAGCAGGATTTACATTAAATAAAGGACTTGCTCACAACATACTTTTAACAACAAAGCCAGATATTGTAGTGATGCATGAACCAACAGTACCAAACTCCGCGCATACCCTGATATCCGCAATGCCAAAAAGAGAAGATGGTAAGCCATACCCTGTCTTAATTGGTCAGTTTCATGCTCGACTAGATCATTTAGATCGCAAGAGTAAAGCCATCATGTTCGCCGCAAGACATTTGGCGCGCCGGTTTAAACTTGACCAGCACAAAGGTTTAACCTTAACTGCAGGTTATTTAAATACAATTGACGGAAGCCTAGACGGTAGAATCGCGGTTTCTGATGGCACCAAAAGATTTTGCGAGCAGGTTTATGGCGGAGAATATGAGGTTATTTACAATGGGATAAATACAGACGAACTTACTCCGGATGGGCCAAAAATAGAGGAATGGAGCGACGGGAAAAAAACTATCCTTTTTGCAGGAAGACACGATCCAAGAAAAGGAATAGACGATTTAATAAAAGCATTTAATTTAATCATAAAATCAGGAAGAAATGATATTAAGCTTAAGATTACAGGCAAAGGAGAAATGACAGATAGTCTTCTTGCAATGGTTGATCAGTTGGGAATTTCACATCTCGTTGAGTTTTTAGGAATTATACCACGAAGCGAACTAGTGAAAGCTTATAGAAGCGCTGATCTAGTTGTAGCTCCCTCAATTGACGGTGAAGGATTCAATAGAACAATTGCTGAAGGCCGTTCATGTGGAACTTTGGTTGTTTGTACGAATATTCCTGGGCAAGATGAAGCAATTGGAGAAGATTTATTTAGATTTATGGCGCAACCAAGAAATCCGGACGACTTGGCTAGGCAAATTTCAAAAGTCTTAGATTTGCCAGATGAAGAAAAACAAAGAATAAGCAAAGAGGGAAGAAGAGCTGTTGTAGCAAGATTTTCTTGGCCAGTTATTGCCCGGCATCATGTTCTATATTACGAACAATTATTATCTGAACACGGTAAAACTTTAATTACAGATTGGCCGAAAAAAGAAAGAAGACAGAAAAATTGGTTGTTGCACCCTACCGAAAGAATACCCTCTATGGCGAGAATATTTGATGCAAGAAGAAGAAAGAGTTAGGGTTTTGGTACGTTAGGTATTTCGTTTTCTGCCAGATTAATCTGATATATTATAAACTTATTTTTATCCCAGGGCTCATTGTGCTTTTCAAAGTTACATTTCTGATATTTTCTTTTTTTATCGCTTGGATTAGCGCATCAATGTTTTCTTTTAACTTTTTCTCCCCAAATGAAACTTTACCAACAGTTAAGTGCATTATTGGAGCTTTTGTTTCGGTTTTGAAATTGATTTGTCCCTTTTCAAAATTTTGAGCTAATTTTTCAGGGGTATTGCTTATTGTTCCGCTTTTTGGATTTGGCATTAACCCTCGTGGACCCAAAATTTTGGCAACTTTGGCGAGTTTTGGCATTGCTTCCGGTGTTGCAATGAGTACATCAAAGTCGATGTTTCCAGATCCAATCTTTTTAATTAATTCCTCGACTTTAGCTTGCCCTGAGCTAGTCGTTGGGTCTGCAATAGCAACTCTAACACTTTTGCCGGTTCCATGGGGAAGAGTTATGTTTCCCGAAATTCCTGTAGTAACAGTATTAATGTGAAGTTCAACTGTTTCGTCAAACTTTGAGCGGCTTAGTTTTGGAAGAATATCCAAAGCTTTTTCAAGTGCATACTTTTTATCCTTTTCGATCAATTGCTGTACAGTTTGATATGATTTAGAACGGCTTTTCTTTTTTCCTTGCTTGATCTTAACTTCCTTTTCTTTTTTTTCTTCCTTTGCTGGCCCTGGTTTGGCTTCAATATTTTGCGGAACCGCGATCTTAGATATTTCTTCCTCGCTTGCGCCAACAGAAACTACTCTTTCTCCGCCTTTAGCTCCTTTAACTAGCTTTTTCTCCTTGCCTTTTTGTTTTGATTTTTCTTTTTGTTTTTGTTCTAGGCTCTCATCGCCCAGAGTTTTTACTCTAATTTTTCCCATATTACTTTACCTCTACTCCCATTGATCGAGCAGTACCCATCACAATGCGAGTTGCCATTTCTAAATCCGTAGTATTTAAATCCTCCATTTTGTTTTTGGCAATTTCCTGCGCTTGTGATTTGGACAAAGTTCCGGCCTGTTCTTTGCCGGGTTTTGGTGAGCCTTTTTCTCTACCTATTGCTTTCTTAATCATTTCTGCAACAGGAGGTTTCTTGGTTACAAAAGAAAAAGTTCTATCCGTATAAACCGTAATTACGGCCGGAACAACAGTTCCTTTCATCTCTTTAGTTCTGTCATTAAAAGCTTTTACAAACTCCATGATTGGGAGCCCGTGCTGACCCAAAGCAGGACCAACCGGAGGAGCAGGAGTTGCCTCGCCGCCTTTAATATTTAATTTTATAATTGTTTTAATCTTCTTAGCCATATATTTAGAGCTTCGCAACTTGCAAAAAGTCTAGTTCAACCGGCGTTTCTCTTCCAAAGATGGAGACCAGGACTTTTAGTTTTCCTTTTGTTTCGTCAATATCATCAACTGTTCCCAAGAAATCGGCAAACGGACCATCGACAATTTTAACAGCCTCATTCTTGGTAAACGCAGCTTTGTAAAGAGGTTCCTCCATTTTCATAAACTTTTGGATTGCCTCAACTTCCTGTTCGGAAATTGGCGTTGGTTTGTTTCCCGCGCCAATAAATGCAGTAATTCCCTGAGTTGTTCTAACCAAAAGCCATGTCTCATCGTCCAAAATCATCTTTACCAAGACGTAGCCTGGAAATATTTTTTCTTTTACAGTCTCTTTTTTGCCCTGGGAAACTTTAATTGTATTTCTGGTTGGGACGATGATATCAAAAATTCGGTTCTCAAATCCCAAGGTCTGAATTCGTTGCTGCAATGATTTAGCAACTCTATTTTCATGGCCGGAGTAAGTATGAACAATATACCATTTGCCTTGATCTGATGGTTTACTTGCTGTAAGTGTTTGTTCGGTTGGCTGTTGTGTATCCATAATATCAATTTTCAATTCTCAATTTACAATTTTCAATTACTTTAGTACTTTTTCTATTAATTTTGTAAAGACAAAGTCGGCTCCTCCCAGGAATAAGCCGACAACAAGACTAACAATAATAACTACAAATGTTAGTCTAACAACGTCCTGTCTGGTTGGCCAAACAACCTTTTTAAGTTCATCTCTGGTTTCTTTAAGGAAAGTAACGGGAGAAGTTGGCATAAAAGACATAATATCAAATATCAATTGACATGTAAAGGGGAAGAGGTTACAATGAAAAATACGAACTTATGAAAAAAATTCGCAAAGTGGTTATCCCCGCAGCAGGATTTGGAACGCGATTTCTACCTCAGACAAAAGCAATGCCCAAGGAAATGCTTCCAATAGTTGATAAGCCGGTAATTCAATACGTAGTTGAGGAAGCGGTAGCATCAGGAATAAAAGATATTATTATTGTTACAGGATCGCTAAAAAGAGCAATTGAGGATCATTTTGATGTTCCAAATGCAGATCTTATTAATAATTTGCGAGCAGGCGGTAAAGAAGAATTGATAAAAGAAATTAGCAGGCTGGCGGAATTGGCAAACTTTATTTATATCCGCCAAAAAGGCACTTATGGTAATGGTACTCCTGTTCTTTCAGCAGAGCCCGTGATTGAAGACGAACCCTTTGCGGTTATGTGGGGAGATGAGTTTATTTACAGTGACCCCCCGAGGCTTTCCCAAATGATTAAAGTTTATGAAAAATACGGCGGAGCAGTTATTTCAGCGGTAAGAATTAAAGACAGGGAAGCTTTAAGCCGCTACGGGATCGCGCAGGTCGAAAAACTCGAGGGAAATGTATTTAAGATTAATAAAATTGTAGAAAAACCAAATCCGGAAGAGGCTCCTTCTAATTTAGCTACTCATGGGGCATATATTCTGCCTCCCGAGATTTTTGGCATTTTGAAACATCAAAAACCCGGAAAAGGCGGAGAAATTTATTTGCCCGAAGCGATCGATCAATTGATTAAAACAGGCTATCCTGTTTATGCATGCGAGATAGAAAATGGCCGATATTACGACACCGGCAACAAGCTTGAATATATGAAAACAGTCGTCGAGTTAGGCCTTAAGCACCCCGATATTAATGGAGAGTTCCGCCAGTTTCTCAAAGACCTTAAACTCTAAAATAATTTGAAATTTTCAATTTTTAATTTTCAATGAATTTTCAAATTTAAATTTTAAAACATTTAGATTTGATTTCAAATTTTAAATTTCAAATTGAAAATTATGAAAAAGTCTCTTTTTTTAATAAGTTTTTTAATATTCTCCTTTTTCATTCTGTTTTCTTATCTTGTCCACAAAGATTGGTTTACACAATTTGATTTCAATACAACGGTTAGACTTCAAGATCATATAGGCAGAAGATTCGATGGTCTTTTCTCCCTTTTAAGCGATATAGGTGCTTTTGAAATAACGCTTGGTTTTTTAGTCGTTTTTTTGTTGCTGCGCCGAAAAATAAAGGGAGTATTTGTTTTGGTTCTTTTTGGTTTTCTTCATCTGATTGAATTGTATGGAAAATTTTTTGTAGATCATTTTCCTCCGCCGGAGTTTATGATTAGAACCGAAAAAATCATTGCATTCCCGCAGTTTCATATAAGAGCAGAGAATTCCTATCCCTCAGGACACGCCGGCCGAGCGGCTTTCATTAGTATACTTATTGGATTAACCGTAGTGCGTTCCAAAAAATTATCGATTCTTTCAAAATCCATAATTTTGGGATTTCTAATTTCTTACGATATTGCTATGTTTGTAAGTAGAATTTATCTCGGAGAACATTGGGCAAGTGATGTAATCGGCGGAGCGCTACTAGGCGGAGCATTGGGAATTTTGTCCGCTGTATTATAAACCTTCGAGCTGTCCTAATCTTTTGAATTCCTCGGCTAATTGATCGCTTGATAGGGGATTGTAATTTATGTAAGGACAGTCAGGCTCTGCTTTTTTGCGCTGATCGGCTATTTGTATTCTTATTTCAAACGATGGATCCTCCATAAAATCTTTAGACCCGTTAGATTCTTCAATCTCATTAATGGCATCTTTCACTGGGAATGCGGCCGCCGTTAAAAGAAACCACTGTTGCATATTAAAGGAAAATATTTCGACTGCTTGACAACTAATAGATATGTAAGTAAAGTGCGATCAACTATATGAAGAGATCGCCTGAAGTACCCCAACCCCAAGAAGATATAGGACATGGTAGTGGTGTTACTCCAGATCAATGGCGGGAAATAAAGGATTGGTGGCTAAAAGATGTTGTCCCGCAATTTAAAGATTGGACTGTTGCCCAAGTCGAAGACGGAGCATCATATCTTAGAGCTAACAGAAGAGGAGCTACTGAATTAATCAGCTCAAAATTGCAAGGACCTACACGGCTGGTAATTATTGGCATGACACAAGATCCTCACGTTGATAACCTTCCATCTACAATTATAAAAACTGTCCCTAATCTCAATTTTATTGCAGTTGAAGCACGAGACCCAAATGATACTACAGGTGGATTTGAAGAAGATAAAAAAGGACTTACTACAGTTGATTTAGGTAAAGGTATTAAAATGGATATGCCTCATGAAGAAGCAAAAAGAGTATATCCTGAAAAATATAGAGATCCTGACGCTAAAAACCCTGCATACGATGATGTAATTGCTGAAGCTAAGGGTAAGGGAATAGATGTTTTATACACCTTAAAGGGAACAACATGGAAAGACATGAATA
>JGI1358J11329_10002491_pt1 | contig 14212 bp, 14 predicted proteins | sample Subgroupgradi54m_FD_11329 | JGI IMG/M metagenome (IMG submission 11329)
GGGGACAACTAATTCTAATGATGAATTTGTTGAATTATATAATCCAACAGATAGTTCTGTTGACTTAACAAGCTGGAAATTAAAAAAGAGAACGCAGCCTGGACTTTTAACTTCTGAGGTAAATCTTGAATCTAGTATTTCTGGAACAATTGCTTCACATGGGTATTTTCTAATTGCACCTGATACTGATTATACCGGTAGCGTAGCGAAAGACGACCTTTATAGTACTGGATCAAGAATTGCAGTGAATAATACTGTGCTTTTATATAATTCAACTGATAGTGTAGCAATAGATATTGTAGGCATGGGGACGGCTGTATTAAAGGAAACAACAGATGCACAAAATCCATCTAATGGTGGCAGTATTCAAAGAAAATTAGATGATACAAGCGGTCATGGATTAGACACTAATGATAATAGTACAGATTTTGAAGCTTTGACAGTTTCTGATCCAAGAAATTCATCAACTGTTATTTCATCTAGTCCGAGTGCCAGCCCGACGGCTACACCTACCGGAACTGCAAGTGCGACACCAACTGCTAGCCCAACATCGACTCCGACCAATACTCCAACTTCAACCCCGACATCTACGCCAGCGACGGCAAGTCCAACACCTACGGTTACTCCAACAATGACTGCGACTCCTACAGGAACACCAGTTGTAACTATGACTCCAAGTCCAACACCAACTTCTACACCAACAAGTTTTCCGTTTCCTTTCAGACCATTGATCTTTACGTGCCATGTTACTTACGTAAGGATAAACACTGGGTGGTTTGTTTTAAATCTTCCTCAAATCTTCTGTGGATTTAATTTGTGAGGCTCCTAGATTTCAAAAGAAAGACTGGTATTCAGTTATTATTTTTTACAAAATTTATCGAGTTTAATATCAAAGAGTCGCTAAATTGGCTTCTAAAAAAGTGCTCACTCATATCATTTGGAAAGTGAGGAATGTTTTCTTCAACAATTAATAGTTTTTTTGTATTTTCCTTGAAAACTTTCTCTATATAATCTGACTTAAGGGAATTGTCTTCTTTATTTACAAACAGTACATGTGGAAATTCTGAATGACAGGTCCCCATTAAAATATACACAGTTTCTTATATGATCTAATATTTTAAGGGGGTGATTTATTTGAAAAATGCAATTAACAAAGAAGTTAAAGAGGAAATATTAACTAAAGTTAAAGCTGGTGAAAAAGTTAGTTTGTTAGCTACCCAATATGGAGTTTCTGACAAGACTATTTATAATTGGTTAAGAGGCAAAGTGGTTAATAATGTCAGCTTTTTGGAGTTTGCAAAACTCAGAAAAGAAAATCAAATCTTGAAAGAAATTGTTGGTGTATTAACAGTGGAGCTGGAAAAGTCAAAAAAAAAGAGTAGATCTGTCCACCATTATTCTTGAGAAGGTTCCAAAAGCTTCAATTTCTTTTGTCAGTTCCCTTCTTAATATTTGTAGAATCAGTTTTTACAAACAAAGAAACAAATTAAGACAAAAAGATGAACTCCTTAATGATCAAATCTTGAAAGTGCTTGAGTTTAATCCTGCATATGGCCACAGAAGACTTGCAATTGAGCTTAGTGTTGGCAAAAACAAAGTGAGAAGAGTGATGAAACTTTATGGCATTAAGCCATACAAAAGGAAAGCCAGGTGGAGCAAGAAAAGAGATTATGGCAAACCAGATTCTGGCTTTCCAAATCTTATCAAAGGACTTTGTCCAATTAGGCCAGGAGTAATTCTGGTTGGAGATTTTACAAGAATTCCATACAGGAATGGAATTATATATGTAGCTACTTTCATGGATTTATTCACTAGAGAAATAGTTGGTTGGAATATCTCAACTAGGCACACATCAGAACTTGTTATCAATGCTATTTTTGATGCAATTAAAACTCTTGGGAAAATGCCACTTATTGTCCACACTGATCAAGGGTCAGAATACAATTGCAAAGAATACTTAGAATTATTAAAAAGATTTGGCATACAAATTTCAATGAGCAAGAAAGCAAGTCCATGGGAAAATGGTTACCAGGAATCCTGGTATGACAACTTTAAAACTGACTTAGGACTGGAGTTTGAGAGATTTCTTACTATTGGAGAACTAGCTGAAGCCATTCATCTAACAATTAATTATTACAACAACAGAAGAATACACCTAGCGTTAAAGATGCCACCAGCCAAATTTAAAAGCTTATCTTTAACCGTTTAGAAAGACTGTATACCAAAGTGGGGACTTGACACTGCGTTCTCTTTTTTAATTTCCAGCTTGTTAAGTCAACAGAACTATCTGTTGGATTATATAATTCAACAAATTCATCATTAGAATTAGTTGTCCCCGCCACTTGTATTTGTGATATAACCACATGGCTTGCGGCTGCTTTTATATAAGAAGAGGAATTTGAAAGAGAAAAGGAGGCTAAAAGTACAAAAACAAAAATCCCAAAAACCCAGGGCAGAGCTTTTTTCATAGTATTATTAATATAATAATAAGTTAAAATATTATTCGTCAAGATGCAAAATATTAAGTTAATTAAAAAAATTGATTTGCACAGGCACATAGAAGGAGCAATAAATCCAGCTTCTCTTTTAACTATTTACAGGAAAAACTTTTTTAAAGACAAAAAAACTTTGAAAGATTTTGAAAAGATGCTCATTTTAGAAAAAGGCGTTGGTTCTCTTGACAAATTCATTAAAAAACTCGGTACTCCTTATCTTAAAGAGTATGTAAAGACTCCAGACGATCTTTGTTTCATTTTCGAAAAAACGATCGAAGACGCCCATAAAGATAATATAAATTATCTTGAGCTTCGTTTCACATTAAGTAATTTTATGAAGTTAGACAAAACTCCTGATGATTTGATTAAAAAAATTTCCGAAAGAATGGCAGCAACTTCAAGTAAATTAGGTATGAAATCCGGTCTTATATTAGGAATCAAAAGAGATGACGAGATAAGTTTAAGCACCGAAATTATTAAAATAGCCTCTCGCCTTTACAAAGACAAAAACATTGTAGGGATTGATTTAGCTGGAAATGAGCACTTCTTTCCAAATGAATTATTTATTGAATTAGGAAAAAAGATTAAAAAAGAAAATATTCCCTTTGTAGTTCACGCAGGCGAAGTAACAAATGCCCAAAGTGTAAAAACTGCAGTAGAAAAACTTGGAGCAAATAGAATTGGTCACGGAACAAAAGCTGCTGAAAGCTTAGAAGTGTTGGAATTATTAGCAAAAAAGAAAATCATTTTAGAAATTTGTCCCACCTCAAATATTCAAACCGGAGCATATGAAACATACGAAGATATACCAATAAGAAAAATTTTAAACTATAAAGTACCAGTTTTGATTTGTACAGATGATCCTGTTACAAGTGGAATTACATTATCGAGAGAAATAGAAACACTCATCAAAAAATCAATAATTACTCTCGATGAATATAAATTAATGCTTAAAAATGCCCATAATTTCTATTTTTCATGACTTGACAAAAACCCCTTTTTGACCTAAACTAACGAAGTTTAGAAAATTTTCAGATGTTATATTTCACCTCCTCAATAGAGTTTAAAGCCCTTTGCATTATTGTAAAGTAAGCTTTTTGTGAAGAAACACATTCACAAGCCCAAAAATCTAAAATGGAGGTTTTTTAATTTAAAACTAACTAATTTATGCAAAATAAAGTAATGCAATTAACAAAAGAAGCCTTAGAAGCTCTCAAAGAAGAGCTCAAAGAGCTGAATACAGTCAAACGACCACAATTAGTCGAAAGGCTTAGTCGCGCTATGGCTGAAGGGGATCTTACAGAAAACGCAGATTATCAAAGCGCAAAAGAAGAACTTGAATTTTTAGACGGAAGAATTGGTGAACTTGAAGAAGTAGTAAATAACGCAGTAATAGTAGAGAATTCCAATGGAAAATCAAACGGCAAAGTCGGAATGGGAACCAAAGTCACAGTCAAAATTGGTGGAAAAACAGTAGTTTTTACAATCGTTGGCGAATGGGAAGCTGATCCGGGAAACAAGAAAATTTCCCCAAGTTCACCATTAGGCCAAGTGTTAATGGAAAAATCAAAAGGAGAAAAAGTGACGGTCGTTGCTCCAGCCGGAAAAATTATATATGAGATTCTTGAGATTGAATAAAATTGGCCGTATACTTCAATTATGACAAGTAGACTTGATGTTATCCGTTCTGAGCGTATTAAAAAATTAGAAGAACTAAAAAAACTTAGAATTAATCCTTATCCTTCAAAGATAATTTTAGATGGCAAATTAAATAAAGTTGCTGATGCAAGAAAAAAACACGATGCTGAAGTTTTGATAGCAGGAAGAGTTATTGGGATGCGCGGCCACGGCGCCATACTTTTTGGGGACTTAAGAGATGAGAGTGGAGAAATACAAATTCTTTTCAGTGAAAAGAATTTGAGTCAAAAATATCCAATTCTAAAATTAATTGATACCGGAGATTTTTTGGCTGTAAGTGGAAAAATAATAAAAACAAAAGCAGGAGAAATTACTGTTGAAGCAAAAGATTTTGAGCTTTTATCAAAATCAATTCGACCATTACCCAGTGAATGGTTTGGCTTAAAAGATGAAGAAGAAAGATACAGACAGCGCTATGTCGATTTAATTTTAAATGAAAATCTAAAAGAACTTTTTAGAAAAAAAGCTATTTTCTGGCAGTCAATTAGAAACTTTATGATTGAAAAAGGATTTTTGGAAGTAGAAACTCCAGTTCTTGAAAACACAGCAGGTGGAGCTGATGCAAATCCATTTATTACTCACCATAAAGCACTGGACATCAATTTATATTTAAGAATTTCAATGGGAGAGCTTTGGCAAAAACGTTTAATGGTAGCTGGATTTGATAAGACTTTTGAGATCGGTCGCCAGTTTAGAAACGAAGGAATTGATCGTGAGCATCTTCAAGACTATTCCCAAATGGAATTTTATTGGGCATATGCAAATTATGAAGATTCTATGAAACTTGTAGAAGAGCTTTATAAATATACAGCCGAGAAAACCTTTGGAACATTAAAGTTTGAAATCTTTGATCACAAAGTTGATTTAGGAAAGCCTTGGAAGAAAATTGACTATACAGAAACCATAAAGAAAGAAATGGGGATTGATATTTCAAAAGCGACTGATGAAGATTTGCATAAAAAATTGAAAGATTTAAAAATCGAATTTAGCAAGAAAGACGAGAGAGGAAGACTTATTGATTTGCTTTGGAAAGTAATTCGTAAAACTATTTCAGGGCCAGCATTTTTAATTGGCCATCCAGTTGAAGTTTCTCCTCTTGCAAAAAGAATGGAAGATAAACCAAATTTTACAGAAAGATATCAAATAATTTTAGCTGGAAGTGAAATGGGAAATGGATATAGTGAGTTAAACGACCCAATTGATCAGGCAGAAAGATTTGAAGAGCAGCAAAAAATGCGTGACAAAGGTGATACTGAAGCTCAAATGGAAGACGATGATTTCGTAAGAGCCTTGGAATATGGTATGCCCCCAGTAACAGGGTTTGGAGTTACAGAAAGACTATTTTCATTTTTAGCAAATTTACCCATTCGTGAAGCAGTTTTATTCCCACTTTTAAGACCTGAAAACAAATGACAAGACAAGAAGCTCTAGATTTACTATACAAAAACATGGAATCTCCTAATTTAAGGAGACATTGTCTTGCTGTCGAAGCTGTTATGAGAGCACTAGCTAAGCATTTTAAAGAAAACGAGGAAAGCTGGGGAATTGCGGGCCTTCTTCATGATGCTGATTATGAACAAACAAAAGACACTCCAAAAGAGCATACAAAAAAAGTTTTAGAGTGGTTAAATGAATATGACACAGGAGATGATGTCAAAAATGCAATTCTAGCCCATGGTTGGGGGTTTGTTGAAGGGAACCCTGAACCCAAAAACAAAATGGAATGGTCGCTTTATTGCTGCGACGAATTAACAGGGTTTATTGTTGCCGTTGCTTTAACAAGACCAAGTAAACAGCTCGCGGATGTTACAGTTCCCGCAATTCAAAAGAAATGGAAAGAAAAAAGTTTTGCGAGCGGAGTAGACCGCGAACAAGTAGGAAAGTGCCAAGATATGCTCGAAATTCCTCTAGAAGATTTTATGCAAATAGCCCTAGTCGCAATGCAGGAAATTGATTCAGAGCTCGGACTTTGATAAAATACACTCTTGTGAGCGAACGCCATATCAACCATAATCAATTAAGAAAAGATCTAAGAGAAAAAACCAAAACTGAACAAACAATTGAAAATATCTACACTCAATATATCGATTTTGTATCTAATCTATTTGAACACACGGAAGATTATAGGAATTATTCTCCAGAACTTTTAGAGATGAACGGTTTACCATTACATGGAGTTTACAAAGCTCTTTGGGAAAATAAAGATTTAAGTTGAATTGTGAACCTCAAGGATCTAGAATATCTTCAAGTGATAAAATACCCTTATGCTAGATATTAATTACATACGAGAAAATACTGAAGAGGTTAAGAAAAAAGTTGCAACCAAAAACTTCGACCCAAAATTAGTTGATGAAGTAGTTAAACTTGATGAAAAAAGAAGAAAACTAATTAGCGAAATTGAAAACTTAAGAGCAGATCGAAATATTGCCGCAAGCGAAAAAAATATTGAAAAAGGCAAAGAAATTAAAAATAAACTTCAAAAATTAGAACCAGAACTTAAGATTGCTGAAGAAAAATACAGAGAAATTTTATCTCAAATTCCAAATCTTCCAAGCGATGACACTCCAATTGGAAAAGATGATTCTTTTAATAAAGTTATTAAAAAATGGGGAACTCCAAAGAAATTTGATTTTACTCCAAAAGATCATATGAAGATTGGCAAAAAACTTGGAATTATCGATACCGATAAAGCTTCCAAAATTTCTGGCGCAAGATTTAATTATTTAATGGGAGATGCAGTAAAGTTACAATTCTCATTAATTCAATTTGCAATTAATGAACTAACTGATGAAAAAGTAATTGCCAAAATTGCAAAGTCAACAAATGCTTCTCCTAAACCTTTTATTCCAGTTATCGTTCCAGACATCATAAAAGCAGACATAATGAAAAAAATGGATCGCTTTGATCCAATTGACGACAGGTATTATTTAAAAGAAGACGATTCAATTTTGATTGGTTCTGCAGAGCATACACTAGGCCCTCTTCATATGGATGAAATTTTAAACGAAAAAGATTTACCAATTCGTTATCTTGGGTATTCAAGCGCCTTTAGAAGAGAAGCTGGAACTTATGGGAAAGATGCAAGTGGAATTTTAAGGCGTCATCAATTTGATAAATTAGAAATGGAAACTTTTGTTACTCCAGTTGATGGCCAAAATGAACAAAATTTTTTAATTGCAATTCAAGAGCATCTAATGCAAGCTTTAGAGCTTCCATATCAATTGATAATTGCAGCTACAGGCGACATGGGCAAACCCGATTATAAGCACATTGATGTAGAGGTCTGGCTTCCAGGACAAGATAAATACAGAGAAACCCACACATCAGATTACATGACTGATTATCAGGCAAGGCGTTTAAATACAAGAGTAAAAACCAAAAACGGAAGTGAATATGTTCATATGAATGATGCAACTGCTTTTGCAATTGGACGTACAATAATTGCAATTCTTGAGAATTATCAAAATGAGGATGGATCAGTAACAGTACCCAAGGTTCTTCAAAAGTGGATGGGGAAAGAAACAATTACTGGATAGTTTTATAGTATTTTTTATCCTTTAATTTTTCTGGAAGTAAACTTTCTTTTGTATATTTTTCATAACCTACACCATACCCTAAATTCTTCATTAGTTTTGTTGGAGCATTTCTAATATTCATTGGGACTGGGAGATTTCCAAAGTTTTCAACGTCTTTAAGGGCTGACATATAAGCATCGTATGCTCGTCTATCCTTTTTAGCTAATGCCAAATATAAGACTCCATGAGCTAAATTTTCTTGACATTCTGGGTAACCAATTGTTTCACATGCTCTAAAAACCTCGTTTGCGACAACTAATGCAGTTGGTTGTGCCATTCCTATATCTTCGCTTGCAAAAATTACCATACGACGAGCAATGTAGAGGGCGTCTTGGCCCGCTGCAATCATCCTTGCTAGATAATATAAACTTGCATCAACGTCACTTGCCCGCATCGATTTTATAAAAGCCGAAATCACGTTATAAAATTCCTCTCCTTGTTTATCAAAAGTTAGTTGCTTTCTCTGGAGAGCTTCCTCAATATTTTTGATAGTAATATTTTTATTTGGATTTAAATTTTTAGCAATTTCCAAAACATTTAACATTACCCTCGCATCGCCATTACTAGAATCGAGTAAAAATTGTTTGGCTTCTTCATCCATTTTAATTCTGAGCAACTTAAATCCTCGAGTAAGTATTTTTTCCAAATCCATTTTTCCATGTTGTTTGAGTACAATAACTCTACATCTTGAAAGAAGAGGCGCAATAACTTCAAAAGAAGGATTTTCTGTCGTTGCTCCAATTAATATAATGTTACCTTTTTCAACATATGGTAATAATTTATCTTGTTGGGCTTTGTTGAATCTATGAATTTCATCTATAAAGACAACAGGTTGATTGGAATTATCTTTCAAAACTTCTTCAATTTGTTTTATTTTTGTGCTTACAGCTGAAAATTCATAAAACTCTCTTTTTAGATTATTTGCAATAATTCTCGCAAGAGTTGTTTTGCCAGACCCAGGTGGTCCCCAGAAAATTAAAGATGGAAAATAGCTTGCCTGCGCAGACAGGTTATTGTTTTGTAGCAGTTTTTTAATTGTACCAATAACGTGTCCTTGCCCAATATAATCATTCAAAGATTTTGGTCTCATTTTTTCTGGAAGCGGGATATGAGTCATTAGCTTATCTTATTCCGAAGAAATTACGAAGTAAAGAGATTTGTGTTAGAATATACTTACCCCATGAAAAGATTTAGGCAATTTTTGCACACAAGTCTTGATGTTTTTCGACTTTATTGGGAAATTGCACCCGGTCTTACTTCAGGATACTTAATAACTCAAGTAATTTTGCAATTACAAGGAATAGTTACTGCTTACATGATTAGTATTTTTATTGATCAGACTTTAAGAGTTGTTACCATCACGAAAGATATTAGGCAAATTATTCCAATAGTCATTATAATTGGTCTCTCTTTTTTGATATTTGACGTCTTTTCAATTTTAAATAATTATTTTGGCAGTATTCTTGCAGCAATTGACATAGCAAAAATCAGATTAAAGCAAACTGACTTTATGGTTAAGCTTGGAATCTCCCAAATGGAAAATCCAGAATTAACTAACAAATCTACAAGGTTTAATGAAGTTTATAACTCAATGAATCAACATCTTGCTTTGTTAGTTGATTTAATTTCGACAGTAGTTTCCAGTTTTGCCTATGCTTTTGCTGTATTTTCTTTTGCACCAATCATTGTTTTAGCAATCTTGGTGCTTTTTGTTGTTAAATTCCTTAATAACGGAAGATTTATAAACAAAATATGGAAATTAAACCTTGAAAATACAGAAGAGCGCCGAAGTGCTTGGTCATCAATTGGATATTTAGGAGACCCCGTTGATTTGAAAGAAATTCTCCTAGCAGGCGGAGTGAATCTTTTGCGAAATAAGTTTTTACGATTTACAAATTGGTACAACGAAATATATACAAAAATTAGAACAAAATGGGCAATATATGAAAATATACAAGTGATAGGTGATGCAGTATTATTTACCGGAGGAATATTTCTTTTAGTCCAAAAGGCAATAATAGGAGCAATGAGTATTGGGGGAATTACTTTTTATCTTCGTTCACTTGGTTCATTTTCTGACCAGTTGAGCAGTTTAAGTTACCGAATATCAAGAGCAATGGATTCTGGTATAAGGCTCAAAGATGCATTAGAACTTTTTGAACTATATAAACCAGAAAAAGATGGAAACATAGTTTTAAAGACAAACGGAGAACCTCCAACTATAGAGGTAAATAATCTTTCATTTACATATCCAAATACAAAAAATCCAGTTATTCAAAATTTAAATTTAACTTTTAAACCAGGTGAAAAAGTTGCAATAGTTGGAGAAAACGGTGCTGGTAAAACAACTTTAGTCAAATTACTAACAAGAACTTATAGACCTCAAATTGGTGAAGTAACACTAAATAACATAAACATAAACGAATTCAAAAAAGAAAGTTTGTATAAAAAATTTGGAGTATTGTTTCAAGATTTCAATTCCTACAGCAATTTAACAGTCTCTGAAAATATTCAAATAGGCAAGTCTTCAAGGAAATTAAAAAAAGATTTAATAGAAAAAGCTCTAATAAAGGCCGATGCAATGAATTTCGTCAAAAAATATCCGAAATATTTAAATCAGATTTTATCTGAAAGATATAAAGGAGGAATTCGCCCCTCAGGTGGACAATGGCAGAAGATAGCAATTGCCAGACTTTTTTATAGAAATGCTCCAATTTTAATTTTAGATGAACCAACTGCTTCAATAGACGCAGTATCTGAAAGTAAAATCTTTGATAACGTGTATAAATTTATGAAAGGTAAAACTGTAATCATCATTTCCCATAGATTTTCAACAGTAAGAAACGCCGATAGAATTTTAGTTTTAGACAAAGGAAAAATAATCGAAGAGGGAAATCATGAAGAACTTATGAAAAAAGACGGCAAGTATGCACATGCATTTAAACTCCAAGCAAAAGGATACAAATGAATCTAACCAACTTACTTTCTGGTACCAGAATTCTTGAAGAAACAACTTCTAAATATAATGGAAAAATTCAGGTTGTGAGGGATTTGACCTGGGGAACGCGTATTGTTGTGGGTGGTCTCACACAATCAGGGGGAGTAATCCATAACATATGGAAGGACAGTTTAAAAAAAATCGTAGAAAAAAAACCACAAATTAAAAATTGCCTTATCTTAGGTCTTGGTGGAGGGACATCCGCAAAATTAGTCGCGCAATACTGGATTGGAGCAGAGATTACAGGAATCGATATAGATAAAAAAATGATTGATTTAGGCAAAAAATATTTAAGTTTAAACAAAATAGATATTAATATAAAAATTCAAGATGCACATAAATTTAATACTGGTTCATACGATTTAATAATCGTGGATCTTTATTGTGGTAATAAATTCCCAAACAAATTTGAAGACGAATTTTTTTTAGCTAATATAAAAAATTTATTAAACAAGAATAGTATTGCTATTTTTAATAGATTATATGGAAGGGATCAAAAGCAAAGTGCAATGAAATTTGCCAAAAAACTTGAAAAAGTTTTTAAAAAGGTAGATCATATATTTCCACAGGCAAACTTAGAAATAATTTGCTACAATTAGGTTTCGCAAGCCATGAATATATTTTCAAAAATCTTAGATGTAAATGCCCGTGAAATTGATGAATTAAAAAGTATAGTCAAGAAAATAAACGACCTCGCTGCTAAAATTGCAAAAATTAAAGATGCTGATTTTGCCAAAAAAACGGCTGAATTTAAAAAAAGATTAGAAAATTCCAAAGACCAAGAAAAGACTTTGAACGAAATTTTACCTGAGGCTTTTGCACTCGCCCGCGAAGCTGCTTGGAGAGTTTTAGGGCAAAAACCTTTTGACGTTCAACTTGTTGCTGGAGTTGCTCTTTTTAAAGGAAGAGTTGCTGAACAAAAGACTGGAGAAGGCAAAACTTTATCAGCTGTTGCCCCGCTTTACCTTCGAGCATTAACAGGGAAAGGTGTTCATCTTGTTACGGTTAATGATTACCTAGCTCGACTTGGAACAGGATGGAATGGACCGGTTTTTGATCTCTTGGGCATGAAAGTTGGAACAATCATTCAAGAGAATAAATCGTTTGTATATGATGCAAAGTTTACTGATAAGTCTCATGGAGATGAAAGACTTTTCCACCTTCGGCCCACAGAACGTAAAGTTGCCTATGCGGCCGACATTACATATGGAACAAATAATGAATATGGATTTGATTATCTTCGCGATAACATGGTGCAGTCTTTAAATGAAATGGTCCAAAGAGGACATTATTTTGCAATTGTCGATGAAGTTGATTCAGTTTTAATTGACGAAGCAAGGACTCCTTTAATTATTTCAGCACCAGACACTGATCCAACCGATAAATATTACAAATTTTCTGAAATTATAAAGGACCTTGAAGAAACTACTCATTACACAATTGATGAAAAATATAAAAGTGCAACACTAACCGAAAAAGGAGTTGAAAAAGTTGAGAAAATTTTAGGAGTCGACAATTTATATGAAAAAGATTTCGATGCAATTCACCACATTGAAAATGCACTTCGTGCCAAGACTCTCTATCTTCGTGATCGCGAGTATGTAGTTAAAGATAACCAAATAATTATCGTTGACGAGTTCACGGGAAGATTAATGATAGGCCGCCGTTGGAGCGATGGTCTTCATCAAGCAGTTGAAGCAAAAGAAGCTGTTGTAATTCAACAAGAAAGCAAAACTCTCGCAACAATCTCATTCCAGAATTATTTTCGTATGTACGAACATATTTCTGGAATGACCGGAACAGCTTCAACAGAAGCAGGGGAGTTCAAGAAAATTTACAACCTTGAAGTTGTCGTAATTCCAACTCATAGGCCAATGGTTAGAAAAGATAATTCTGACATGATTTATAAAACATACGATGCAAAATATAGTGCTATTGCAGATGAAGTTGCTGAAAAAAATAAAATTGGCCAACCAGTTTTAGTGGGAACAACTTCAATTGAAAAAAACGAAATCGTAGCAAAATTTTTAGATAAGAAAAAAGTTCCTTACAAACTTTTAAATGCCAAAAATCACGAATCAGAAGCGAAAATTATCTCCGAAGCAGGCAAACCGGCCGCAGTAACAATCGCTACAAACATGGCAGGCCGCGGTGTGGATATCATTCTTGGTGGTTCGAAACCTGAAAAGAAATCTGAGTTAAAGAAGTGGGAAAAATTACACGATCAAGTTGTGGAGTCCGGTGGCCTTCATGTTATTGGAACAGAACGCCATGAGAGTAGGCGTATTGATAACCAGCTTCGGGGAAGATCTGGAAGACAAGGTGACCCAGGATCTTCAAAATTTTATCTTTCAGTTGAAGATGATTTAATGAGAATTTTCGGAGGAGACAGGATCGCGTCACTTATGAATACTTTAAAAATTCCAGAAGATCAGCCAATTGAAAATAAACTTATTTCAAAAGCAATCGAGTCAGCCCAAGTTAAAGTTGAAGGGTTTCATTTTGACGCAAGAAAACGCGTAGTCGAATACGATGACGTTGCAAATCAACAAAGAGATATCGTCTACAAATTACGCCGCCGCATACTTGAGTCTCAAAATCTTAAACAAGAAATACTTGAGAAACTTGAACATCAAATAGAGCGAATCATGTTTGAATGGCCAGACAAGGGCAAACCCAATTACGAGGAAATGGTCGCAGGTCTTGCTGATATTGTTCCTTTTGACGATGGCTCATTAAAAAATATTGAAACCCAAGCCAAAAATATAACCAAAAAAGAAGATATGCGAAAGTTCTTAACAAAAGTTCTGACAGATGCACACAGTGCTCGAGAAAAACAAGTTGGAGACTCCATAATGAGGCAAATTGAAAGATTTGCTTATTTAACCTCCATTGATCATCTTTGGATTGATCATATTGATCACATAGAAGATCTTCGTCAAGGAATTGAACTGCGTGCTTATGGCCAAAGAGATCCAGTTGTTGAATTTAAGAACGAAGCTTACGATCTTTTTGAAACATTAATTGATAGAATCGATGAAGAATTAGGCCATAGAATTTTTAGAATTGATGTTGGACGTATGCCAAATGAAATTCCTCTAAATAAAGCTGTAACAAACGAAGATAGAAGTGATGGAATAGGCCTTGCAATCCAACCAGGAAATAAAGTTCAAATCGCACAAATAGGGAGCAAAAAATTAGGACGCAACGATCCGTGTCCGTGTGGCGCAATTGATCCAAAGACTGGAAAGGTTTATAAATATAAAAAGTGTGGTTTAATTAATGCTCCTTGGCACAAAAGATAAATTGTTTGTTTTTAAAATATCTTATGTTCGAATCCACCAGGTGGAGCAAAAATTGGTCATTGGTATACTTGTTCGCTGAAAAAGAGGAAACCTTTACTTGGCTCAAAGCTTTTTTAAAAGGAACAATGAAGGAATAAAAGA
>JGI1358J11329_10002492_pt1 | contig 14209 bp, 10 predicted proteins | sample Subgroupgradi54m_FD_11329 | JGI IMG/M metagenome (IMG submission 11329)
AAATCCTTTCAATCCTTATACTCAATTGTCTGACGAAGAACGGCTCGAAGAGTTTATCGAGATTATGGGGATTGTCTGGGCCGAGACGTGTTTGGAGAAAGCAAGGGCCGCGGAGCTCAATAAAAAGGACGGCCGCCCCGAGCAACATTTACAACATTTGGGTTGCACTGACAAAATTAAAGCATATAATGTTATCCGGACGAATAATCTGGAGGAGCCAAATGATCAAAAGAAAATCCAGGAAGTGGAGCAGAGTCACCACGATTCATCACTTTAAAGATCTGGACACGGTACGAGTCTTTGGAATTGCGCGGGTATCCACAGACAAGCAGGCCAAACACGGTGAATCTCTTGAGCACCAACGCGAAGTGATAGCGAATTGGGCTAAGGCCAAGGCGAGCATCAACTCTCCGCAGGAGTGGAGATTAGTCGAGTTCTACGTTGAAAATGAAGACCGGGACGGAGCCAAACGCGGGCGGACGGCGACGAAACGGGAGGGGCGGCTTGGGCTGGCGAAAGCACTGGAACTTGCGAAAGCGCGTTTGATCGATGTTATTGTGGTGACAAAGCTGGACCGTATCGCGCGAAATGTTAAAGACTACATAAATATTTCAGCAGAATTCAACGAAAGCGAAGTAGCGCTTGTCTGTCTGGATCTCGACATTGACACCTCAACGCCCGACGGCCAGATGATCATGCGGAATCACGCGAATCTGGCCCAATGGCAGGCGGAAAGAATTGCCCAGTACAGTATTGAGACAGCCCGGAGACATGCAAGCCAGGGCCGGCCTCTCGGCAGCCCGCCCGTAGGTTATCAAGCGGTCAAAGACGGAAACGGAAAAACAACCCTGGAAATTCACCCGGTTTATAAAAAGCACCTTCACCTAATCGACAAATTGTATCTTTTGCATCAAAGCGTGGATCGGGTCGTTCAAGAACTGCATAAAAAAGGATTCAAGACGCCGAGGAAAAAGACCTATTCGAAACCGCAGGTTTCCCGCATTCTTCAAAATATTCGCTACACGGGCCGTCAGGAATACGACGGTCAAACCCTTGCAGGCAACTGGAAACCCCTCCGGTCCCTGTCTACGCATGAAAAGATTCAGAAAATTCTTCACAGGAACCGGAACACCAATCATAGTCCGACACGTCTTACGAAAAGCTATGTTTACTTGTTCCAGGGGCTCCTCAAATGCCATCGCTGTCATTCCAGTATGTCTCCCCGCCCTGCAATAGGCCGAAAGGGCCATTATTACCCTTATTACATGTGTACCAAGGCCGACAAGACCGAAGGAATCGATTGCGAGGAAATTTATTTGCCCGGAGAAACGATTGATAGTGCCATTATCGAATTCATCAAAAAACTTCGTCTTGATTCGGCCACCATTGAACGGGTGGTCGGGCGGGCCAATGAAGCCACCTCCACCCGGATTTCATCCCTCAAAAACGATCAGAACCAGCTAAAAGAGCGTCTGAAGGATATCCGCACCCAGACATCGAATCTCGTGGATATCTTGGCCAAAAAAGGTGTATCTCAATTAGATGCGCTGAAGGACAAATTGGAATCCCTTGACCGGCAGGAAAAGGAACTTGCTTTGGAAGAGAAACGTTTGGAGCAGGAAATCCGGGCGGAAAAGGCGCAAGCTGGCGCCGCGCACGACCAAATTCAAACCCTCACTCTTTTTAACGAGATATTCCTGTTAAATCAAAACCATCCCGAAAGAATTAAGGCCATTCTTCCCCGCTTTGTGAATTACGTTGTTTGCCACATTGCAGATAAAAAGAAAGGAATCGGAAGATTGGACGTGGGATTATTCGGAAGGCCGTTTGCCGGGGGATCCAACGCTGAAATCTGGAATGATTGTTTGGGGCAGCTTGCCGAGGGCTACGACAAGACCTTAACCAAATCCAAAAAGGCCAAGCCCTCAGACAACGGTATGGACTTGGCAAGTCCTGGGGAGCATATCAATTCTGCCCGCGTCTTACCGGGGCCCGAACCCGCATGTGGATCCGAGTGTGTCCCGGTTCGCGGGAGGGTAACAAAAAGGGTGAGCGAGGGGATTTGAACCCCCAACAACCAGATCCACAATCTGGGGCTCTAACCAGGTTGAGCTACGCCCACCGCGAAAGGATGCAGGATTATATCCATTTCTTCACGATTCGCAAAGAAGAATTACCTCTTCGAGGGTGACCTTGACAACCTTTCCTTCATGTGGTATTAGTTAACCTAATTAACAGTTAATATAGTTAACTAATACCACATGAACCAGGAAGATTCTGAATTTCAAATCCTTGTGCGCGGCGTCCAGGCCCGCTTTGCCCGTTTTTTCGGTCTGGTCCTGTGCGGCAAAAGAATCACTTTCCAGCAATACAACCTGCTCACAGCCCTGTCCCAGGAAGGCGAAATGCCCATGAATCAGCTTGCCAAACACCTCCATATCACGAAACCGGCCATCACCCGTCTCGTGGACCGGCTGGAAAGAAAAAAATTCCTGACCCGTAAGGTTCATCTCAAGGACCGCCGTATTCTCCTCATTAAACTGACTTCAAGGGGTACTTCCGCGGTACGCAGCATTCAAAAGGATTTCATTGAATTTATCACGCGCACGGTTTCCAGAATTTCCATTGAAGAAAAAGAAATTATCAAACGGTTTTACAAAATATTGATTGAGGAACTCGAAAAAATTTTATCGGCAACATGAACACTCCCATGACCAAACCAGGCAAAGCACTTTTGTACGGCCTAATCACCCTTGCCGTTATGTTTTCGGCGCTGCCCGGCCAAGTCCTTGCCATGGCCCGAAAACCGCCTCTTGAAAATTCCTCCCCCGAAGTGGCTTCCAAAAAATCTGGTCGGGAACAGCTGATTTCCCTAACCCTCGAAGATTGTTTCAAGCTGGCCTTGAAACGAAGCGAGACGATCGCCATCCGTAACGAGATCGTTGACGCGACGCAGGCCGATTTTCTCGCAGCAACCGCCCAGGTGATCGGAGATGCCGACTTTGTCATGAATTATCGCCGGCAAAAAGTTGTAAAATCGGGAGGCGATGGTTCTTCGGTGGGCGGAACCTTTAACGCTCCCAACCGGCGGGACCGGGAATTTGTCATAAGCCAGCCCCTCTTTCAGGGATTCAAAGCCCTGGGCGCCATAAAGGGGGCCGGCAGTCTCAAAAAGCAGCGGATCGGCGAGCGAGTCCGGGCCGAGCAGCTTCTCTTCCTCGACGTGAGCAGGGCCTTTTATGATGTTCTGCGGTATCAAAAAGATGTTGAAATCATCCAGGGAATCCATGATTTGTTCAACGAGAGAATGGGCGATTTGTGGGAACGCGAGAAAATAGGCCGTTCGCGCCATAGCGAAACAGTGAGCGCAGAGTCACGGATGAGAGTCATTGAGTCCGAACTCGCCCAAGCCAAGGGGATTTTGGCCGTCGCAAAGCACATTCTCGAATTTCTCATCGGTAGCCCCGTGGAGCCAAATCAGCTCAAGGATATCGAAATCATCGGAAACAGGCCGGAGGCACTGGACGCTTATCTGGGCGCGGCCGAAAAACGCCCCGATGTGGAGGCCTTCAGGCAGGCCGTAAAAACCGCCTGGAACGGCGTGGTGGTGGCTCAAAGCAGCTTATGGCCCGATATTTCCCTGGTAAACAATCAATATCAGAAGCGTGATGGATTTCAGGATCCCATTGACTGGGATCTTCTCTTCAAAATCAATGTTCCTCTTTTCAAAGGGGGCGAAACCCTGGGTAAAATCAAGGGCGCCAGAAGCAACTGGAAAAAAGCCAAACTTTCCTATTCGCTGGCCAAACGCCAGGCCGAGCTTGACATCAAGGAATCTTTTCAAAATTGGATGGCTTCCAAGGATCAATCCAAGGCCCTTAAGGAAGCCGTAAAATCCTCTGAAGAAAATTTCACCCTCCAGAAGGAGGATTATGCCCACAATCTGGTCAATAACCTCGACGTCTTGTCGGCGCTTGAGTCGCTTCACCAGGCCCGACGCGAGGCCAATCAGGCGCATTATCAAATGAAGCAAAACTACTGGAATCTTAAAGTGGCGATGGGGGAGACCCTGTGAATCTTTCGGAAATTTCCATCCGTAATCCGGTTTTTGCCTGGATGCTGATGGTCGGACTGATGTTCTTCGGATTCATCAGTTTTCAGGGCATGGGCGTCGGCCAGATGCCGGACGTGGACTTTCCCGTGCTGACTGTGGATGTGACCTGGGAAGGCGCAGCGCCCGAAGTCATGGAAACCGACGTGGTGGACGTGATCGAAGATGCGGTGATGGGAATCCAGGGACTTCAGGATGTTTCTTCCTCAACTCGGCAAGGCCAGGCCACCATCACCCTTGAATTTGAACTGGAAAGAGACATCGATGTGTCGCTTCAGGAAGTCCAAAGCAAACTCTCCCAGGCCGCGCGCCGGCTGCCGAATGAAATTGATCCGCCGGTTATCACCAAAGCGAATCCCGAAGATCAACCCATCATGTGGCTTTCCGTCACCAGCACTCGGCCTCTCCGCGAACTTATGGAGTTTGTGGACCGCGAGCTCAAGGACAAGTTTAAAACCGTTGCGGGAGTGGGCGAAATATTCCTGGGAGGATTTTTGGAGCGGAACCTGCGCGTATGGCTGGATTCCACGAAACTTGAAGCGTATCAGCTCACGGTCGAGGATGTGATACGCGCCATTCAGGATGAACACGTTGAGATACCGGCCGGCCGGCTTGAAACAGATCAAAAGGAATCCAATGTCCGCGCCATGGGCGAAGCCCGGTCAGTTGAAGAATTTGAAAAAATAATGATTTATCAACGCGCCGGCCAGCCGATCTATAAGCCCCTTCCCCTGAAAGAAGTCGCGACTATCGAAGACGGTCTTGCAGATGTGCGGCGGATCTCACGGGTGCTGGGCACACCCGCAGTCGGGCTCGGAATCCGCAAACAGCGCGGAGCCAATTCCGTGGATGTGGCGCGGCGGGTCAAAAAGCGCATGGCGGAAATCAAAAAAGATATTCCCCAAGGATATGAACTCGGGATCAATTTTGACAGCACGCGTTTTATCGAGGATTCGGTGCATGAATTGATTTTCACGCTCATCCTTTCCGCCCTGCTCACCTCGCTTGTGTGCTGGATTTTTCTCGGCTCTTGGAGCAGCACACTCAACATTTTGCTCGCCATTCCCACCTCCATTCTGGGAACTTTTATTGTATTAAGATTTATGCATTTCACGTTGAACACCTTTACCCTGCTCGGGCTGTCGCTCGCCATCGGTATTGTGGTGGATGACGCTATCATGGTGCTTGAAAATATTGTGCGCCACAGGCAACTGGGCGAAACCCAGCGCGGCGGCGCCTTGAGCGGTGCAAGGGAAATCACCTTTGCCGCCATTGCCGCCACCATCGCCATTGTCGCGATCTTTCTTCCTGTGGCTTATATGAAAGGCATTATCGGAAAATTTTTCTTCCAGTTCGGCATCACGATATCGGCCGCCGTGCTGCTTTCCCTGCTTGAGGCGCTGACGCTCGCTCCCATGCGTTGTTCGCAATTCCTTGAAATTTCTAGCCACGGGTCGCGAATCGGGTCCTGGTTTGAAAATCGGATGGTACGCTGGACGGAGTCCTATCGCAAAATATTGGTTATCACGCTCGCGAACAAAAAAAAGGTTCTGCTCGGTTCCCTTCTATTTTTCTTTCTGTCACTCGGATGCATCCCCCTGATTCGAAAGGAATTCGTGCCCGCCCAGGACCAGAGTATGTTCCTCGTGCGCATCAAAACGCCCATCGGTTCCTCCATGGAATTTACCAATGAAAAAATGAAGCAGGTTGAGCAGCTGGCCATGAAAACCCCTGAATTCAAACGATACTACTCGGCCGTCGGCGGGTTTGGAGGCGGCGAGGTAAACTCGGGTATGCTTTTCGTCACCCTTAAACAGCCCAAGGACCGGCCCGTGGATCCGGTTTTACATCGGCGCCTCGGCCAGCAGGAAATCATGGCCCGTTCACGCGAGGACTTTAACAAAATCCCTGACGTGAAAGCCATTCTCCAGGACCTTTCCATGCGCGGCTTTGCGGCCCAGCGCGGTTTTCCAATTGAATTTACCATCCGGGGGCCGAATTGGGAAAAACTGGCCGGATACGCGGAGGCCATCCAGAATGAAATGAAACAAAACAATCTTTTCGAAGATGTGGACACGGATTATCTTTCCGGAATGCTGGAAGTACACGTGGTCCCGGACCGTGATAAGGCCTTCGATCGCGGAGTCAGCATACACACTATTGCCCAAACCATCAACGCGATGATCGGCGGGGAGCGTGTCGCCAAATTCACCAAGGACGACCGGCGTTACGACGTGCGTGTCCGGGTGATGAGAGAGCAGCGCTTGCTGCCCGAGGATATTCTGAAACTTACTTTGTGGAACAACCGGGGTGAAATGGTGCGGCTTGCGGATGTAACGACCTTGGAACAAAAGCCCGGCCTTCTTGCCATCACCCGCCGGGGCCGCGAAAGAGCCATCGGTCTTTTTGCCAATGTGGGACGAGGCAAATCCCAGGCCGATGCGATCAAAAAAGCGGCGAAAATCAGCCGCAAAATCCTTCCCGAGGGCTACCGCGCGGTTTTCAGCGGCACCAGCCAGACCTTTAAGGAATCGTTCCAGAGTTTGCTTTTTGCCCTGTGGCTCGGGATTATCGTTTCCTATATGGTGCTGGCCTCCCAGTTCAACCACCTGATTCATCCTGTGACCGTGCTGCTGGCCCTGCCGTTCAGTTTGTCCGGCGCATTCCTGTCCCTGTGGATGGGCCATCAGTCGCTCAATATTTTCAGCATGATCGGCCTGATTCTTCTGATGGGAATCGTGAAAAAAAATTCGATTCTTCTGGTGGAATTTACAAATCAAATGCGGGAAAGAGGCATGAATATCAAGGAGGCGTTGACCGTGGCCTGCCCCATCCGGCTACGGCCCATTCTGATGACTTCGATCTCAACCATCGCGGCGGCCGTGCCGCCTGCCCTTGCGCTCGGCCCGGGCGCGGAAACAAGAATTCCCATGGCCATTGCGGTCATCGGCGGAGTGACCGTATCAACTTTTCTGACTCTTTTCGTGGTTCCAGCGGCGTATCTCGCACTCTCCCGGTTTGAAAAGCATCACACGCCTTCCCTAGCAGACAAAAATTAGGCGAGATCCTTTAAAAATTGAGCGAGGATTCGCACTCCTGCGCCCGACGGTCCGCGTGAAATATAGGCGTGATTCTCGTCAAACCAGCCCGTGCTCGCGATATCCAGATGCGCCCAAGGCAGATTATCCACAAATTCTTCCAGGAATTTGCCGCCAATAATAGCACCGGCCGTACCCTTGCCTACATTTTTCAAATCTGCGAATTCACCTTTGATATGCTCACGGTATTCGTCCCAAAGCGGCAATTCCCAGCAACGCTCGCCGCTTTTCTCGCCCGCATCCTTCAGTGCGTCAAGGAGAGCCCGGTGATTGCCCATCATCCCAATGGCGTATTCTCCAAAGGTGGCGCGGCATGAACCGGTCAGTGTTGCAAGATCAATGATGTAGCGCGGACTGTATTTGGTCGCATAACTCAGGCCATCCGCAAGAATCATCCGGCCCTCGGCATCGGTGTTGATCACCTCAACCGTCTTTCCATTGGAAATGGTAACAATATCTCCCGGTCTTTGAGGCCGCTCGCTCGGAAGATTTTCACAGGTCGGCGCCAAACCGATTACCTTAAACGGCAAGTCCATTTTAGCTGCGACAGACAAAGCCGCAATCACCGCCGCGGCTCCCGACATGTCGTATTTCATTTTTTCCATGTCATTAGCCGGTTTCAGGGAAATACCACCGCTGTCAAAGGTAATGCCCTTGCCGACAAGCACCACCGGTTTCTGCGACTTATTTTTCACATCGGTTTCAAGAATAATAAACCGGGGAGGTTCATGGGAACCTTGCGCCACGCCGAGAAGCCCGCCCATGTTGAGCTTTTTAATTTCATTCTCATTCAAAATCTTGCACGTGAGACCGGCCTCTTTGGCAATCCCTTCAGCCCGAGCCGCCAGAACTCTCGGCGTGAGCCGATTGGCCGGCTCGCTCGCGAGCGATCTGGCGATATTCGCGGCTTCAGCCACCCATCTTCCGAAACGGATTCCGCTTTGAACTTCCTTGCGCTCCAGTCCCTCGTCGCAGAGAAGATCCAACGCTTGGATTTCTTTCCGCTCCTCCGGCTTGGACTTGTATTTGTCAAACCGGAACGTGGAAAGAACCCGCGCCTCCTCGACCGCTCGTCCCAGATCATGGGAAGAAGTTTTCTGCGGGGCAACCGTCTTGAGCTCCACGGCAAGCGTTGCAAACTTTTGAGCTTCCGCATGCTTTAAAAGGCGGCTCACCAGACCCTTGAATTTTTCGGCATCATATTTCTCCTTTTTGCCCAACCCAGCAAAATAGACAGCACGGGTATTCTTTAGTCCCGGAGCATAGGTAAAAAAAATCTCACGTTCTTTCCCCTGAAATTTTTTAGTTTGGAGCGCATGCTTAAAAAGTTCCTTGAGCGGACGGTCCAGTTTTCCGAGGACGGTCAAGGAATCTTTCTCTCCCTCAAAAAACCCGATGACCAGGGCATCCCACTTTCCTTTTGCCTCCGTCTTAAGAACCGCAGAACATTTCATATGACCCGATCTCCTTTTTTAGTCCCCAAGTTCAATCATTGGAAATTTCAGATCCCGCCGGACCTCTTGCCGGGATACCAATTCTTTCATTATAACTTCTGTTTCTTCAAAAAGTTTTTTGAGATCAACGCCTTGATAACGCGGGAAGCAGGGATCTAAATATTTTTTAGAGGTTTTTATTAAACTTTTTGCGCCGGAAATATTCAGCTTCTGGACATGGACAAACGCGGCGGCTAATTGGATAAGGCCTTTATAAAAATCATTCCGCCGGTTTTGCCGGTGCCACTCTGCTTCAAGCGCTTCGTGCGCCTCAAAAAACTTTTTCTTGTTAAAGAGCTCTACAAATTCAAAATACTTCTCAGGGTAGCCTGCCACGCCTAAATTCTGGAAGGGGTGATTTCCGTTTGCTTCTGGTACTTCCCTTTTTTGTCCTGGTAAGAAATCCGGCAAACCTCATCGCTTTCAAAAAAAAGGATTTGCCCGATTCCTTCATTTGCATAAATCTTTGCTGGAACAGGGGTTGTGTTGGATATCTGCAGGGTCGCAAAACCCTCCCATTCCGGCTCAAAAGGTGTCACATTCACCAACACACCGGAGCGCGCGTAAGTCGACTTTCCGACACAAAGCGTGATCACATTTCTGGGAATTCTGAAATATTCCAAAGTCCTAGCCAAGACAAATGAATGCGGCGGGATAAGACAGCTATCTTGCTTTAAATGGTCAAACGCGTTCTCATCAAAATTCTTGGGATCCATTAACGAGCAGCGGGAGACATTGAAAACCCTGAAATCATCCGCGATGCGGATGTCATAACCGTAGGAGGAAAGACCAAAGGAAATTCCCCTTCTGACCTGCGACTCTTCAAAAGGCTCGATCATGCCGCATTCCAGAGCCATCCTTTTGATCCACTGATCCGATTTAACCATGGGCGAATATACAATAGGGCCTAGAGGTTGTCAATAAAGCAAAACCCCCATTCAGCCTTGCGATTGAATGGGGGTTTTGGCTTAATTAAAACGCCTTGTCAAATGACAAGGGTTTACACATCAAAATACAGGTAGAACTCCCAAGGATGGGGTCTCAGGCGAACCTGCTCAATATCGACGGTCCGCTTGTACTCCAGCCAAGTCTCAATGACATCCTTCGTAAAGACACCGCCTTTCGTAAGGTACTCATTGTCATTCTCAAGAGCCTGCAAAGCTTCTTCGAGAGAGCCCGGCACGCTCTTGATTTTCTTGGCTTCTTTTTCATCCAGCTCGTAAATGTTCTTATCGATCGGATCACCGGGATCGATCTTATTCTGGATGCCGTCAAGTCCTGCACACAACATCGCAGCAAATGTAAGGTACGGATTGCAGGAAGGATCGGGTGGACGGAACTCAATTCTTTTTGCTTTTGGATTCGAACTATACATCGGAATCCGGCAAGCAGCCGAACGGTTCCTTGCAGAATAGACCAAATTGACCGGTGCTTCGTATCCAGGAACCAATCTTTTATAAGAGTTGGTTGTCGGTGCCCCAAAAGCCAGAATCGAAGCGGCATGTGTCAAGAGCCCGCCAATGTACCAGCGGCAAAGCTGACTGGTCAACGCATAACCCTTGGCGTCAAAAAATAGCGGCTTGCCACCTTTCCAGAGACTCTGATGGACATGCATGCCTGATCCATTGTCCTTGAAAAGCGGCTTCGGCATGAAAGTCGCTACCTTGTTGTATCGGCGCGCAACGTTCTTAATGACATATTTGTACATCATCAAATTGTCAGCCATTTTCACCAGAGGGCTGTAGCGAATATCGATTTCGCACTGCCCTGCCGTAGCCACCTCATGGTGATGTACTTCGACAGGAACACCGGCCCGTCTCAGGGTCAGCATGATTTCCGTACGGATATCCTGCAGGGAATCATGCGGAGGAACCGGAAAATACCCTTCCTTATAACGCGGCTTATAGCCGAGATTGGGCTTTTCGTCCCTTCCCGTATTCCAGGCTCCCTCAATCGAATCCACGAAATAATAGCCGCTGTTTTCCGTCTGGTCGAAACGAATGTCATCAAAAATGAAAAACTCCGCTTCCGGACCCCAGAAACTCGTATCCGCTATCTTTGTTTTCTTCAAATACTCTTCCGCTTTTCTAGCGACGTAACGAGGATCTCGGCTATACGGCTTTCGTGTTACCGGATCATAAATATCGCAAATCACGCTCAAAGTGGGGCGGGTGCAAACCGGATCAAGAATCGCGGTCGAAGGATCAGGAATCAAAATCATGTCGCTTTCCTGAATCTTCTGAAATCCGCGGATACTGGACCCATCAAAACCAATGCCGTCCACCCAAATGGACTCTTCAATATCATCATAGTCGATCAAATCCGCGGCCGGAATGGAAAAATGCTGCCACAGACCGGGAAGATCATTGAATTTGAAGTCGACCACTTCGATGCCATTTTCCTTCACGTAACGCCTGACATCTTCAGGACTCTGAGGAAGGGCTCTTTCTATCCTCTCCTCATCCCTGTCTTTTTTTGTAACCAACGTCGACATGCGAACCTCCTTTTCATTTGAATAAATCGAATGAATATCATTCATCCGATCCTCTTCGATTTACAGACACCGCTACCCCCTTGTAATTTACAACGGGATAGGCGGAATGAGAGAGGCCTTCTATGATTTACCTTTTGAGAGGAGGGAAGGGATCAAAAGTTTCTCGAGAAGGCCCCGCCCTAAAACACTTTTAGAATTTCTACTTCTTCGTTTCTCCTATGAATCAGCTTAGAACAGATAAATCAGCTCCGTGCCAAACGTTGACTGGCTTGCCTGGCCTTCCGTGGAACCGCCGGTCGTCACATCAAAAATCCCCGCATCCGAAGTATCCATACGATACTCCAAGCGGGAGATGAAATTCTTGTAGGGCCGGTAATCCAACGTAAAAGTATGTCCCCAGAACCTTCTAGCCCTGCGCGGCGTGGTCGTCCCATAAGTGCGGAACGAATCATTGTCTTCAAAAAGCTCTCCGCGGTAGGCAAGATACATCTTATCCGAGAGGTCATACTTTGCGTAAAGATTATAGGAATGCCACATCCCGTCTCTTCTGACCTTGGGATTGTTAAGCGCTCCGGCTGTAATAGCTGCCACGTTTCTCTGATTGCCAATGTCCCAGTTACCCATCAGCGTCAATTTCTCAACGGGGGTTTTCCAGGTCAGTACATTGCTCGACAGAAAACGCATCTCATCGGTAATGGCGGCGGTATTCGCATCCGTCTGCGACTCTTTGCCAAGATAATTCGCTGTCGAGGCGCTCAAAGCATCCGTGAGCTTCCAAGACAACCCACCTTCAAAGGTCTTGTAATTATTAGTATCCCGCACCAAATCCCAACCATTGTTGAGACCCAGGGTCAAGGTACCCTTTCCCCCATCCAGATCAACCGAAGAACGAATACCCGTGTGGGTGAAAGGAATGCCAAAACCAAAAGCCGTGGAACGGGAAATGTTCCAGTTGTCCTTGGACTCAATCACTTCAGAACCCGCCATAGTCACAAACTTACCGGCTTTGATGTTAATCTTGTCGCCAAGGACAGGACCGCCATTGATGGGAATATTCAATTCTCCATAGGCCTGCTGAAGGTCAAACTCGTCGACAACACCCGTTGCGCCGCCAAAGTTGAGTCCAGCTCCATCGGTGACAGCCGCGTTAAGGCCATAAGCCAAATCGGCCCGGAACCCGACACCTCCCGTGGCAGGAGCGAGTTTCTCAAAATCGAGTTCAAAAGCGTTAAGGTCAAAATTATTGTCACGCGTATCAAAGGTTCTCAGATTATTCGTCCCGGCACTGGTGCCAGCCTTTTGCGGACGATTCGTGTTCAGATTGTACGAGGTATCAAGAAACCCGCTCATATTGATATCCTCGAGAGTCTTGATCATGCCGCCCTCGGCTTTTCCAGACGGTGAGGGAATATAGGAAGGCGCAGCGCTGGGCCTCTTTTCCGCATTACTCAACCGGTTCTCAAGACCCTTGAGCCGGTTCTGCAAATCGGTAATTTGATCGCGCAACTGGCTATTGACCTGTTCAAGGTCCTTTGCCGTGGCCACGGGTTCATCGGCCCGTAAGATCCCCGGCGACAGGGTGAGCATTACAAAAAGAACTACGGTGAATAGTGACATGATTTTCCTCATAAACTCCCTCCATTTGGGTTGGTTAACATTCTGGAATAGCAATAAAGATGCCAATCTGGTTTGGCCATGAAATGAACTTAAAACGAAAGGAAACAGCCGTTATATACATTGCTTTTGAATCAAATTTGTAGCTTTTTTAAAAATTATCGACAAATTCGTTATCTTCCTTAGATTTTTTATAGAGTGCGCCCGGCCTGATTCGAACAGGCGACCCACTGCTTAGAAGGCAGTTGCTCTATCCAACTGAGCTACGGGCGCCAGTATTCCTGAGAGTCAACAAACCCGCTGTCTCTCAGATAACTCAAGCGGACGAATCAACATAGGAAAAACAGGGGCATTCTATCGAAAAAACCCCACCCTGACAAGTTTTTTTTATGGCCCCCGGAAATCTCTATTTTACCCGAGGCCACCCCACAGGCCAGTCGCCTAATCTCTTTTTAATGGGTTAGGGGTCCCCTTGAATTTTTTATCGGTTATACTTAAAGTTATCATGACGCAACCGCTTTTCCTCTCCCCTCAGGATTGGAGGCAATATTACCGTTACACGTCCGGCCTTCCGGAAGCGCGGCTCCTTAGGATCAAAAAAAGCCGCCGCTTCACAGCCAAGGAAATCCGCCTCCATTTCCCCCGCTCGCCGGCGGAAGATCAGGAGGATCTTACACTTACTATTTATGAGCCGCACCTCCATAGCCGCGCGCCCACCATTCTGGTCAATTCCATTTTCCGCGGTCAGAGGATCGCAAAAATCTTTGCCCGTTACTTTGCCCGGAAAGGATTCAATGCCGTGGTTCTGCATCACGATCCCCTGGCCTATGACTTCCGGAAAAACTTTGACCAGATTGAGCTTTATTTAAAAAAGGCTGTGATCAAAAATTTAAAAGCCCTGGACTGGATCGCGCAGCATGAAAAAACCGAGTCCGCAAAAATAGGCACCTTTGGCATCAGCTTTGGCGCCATCATTGGAAGCGTGGTCGCAGCCATTGACAGCCGGCCCCGGTGCCACGTGATCGCGCTGGCCGGCGCGCCCGGTGGCCCACATCATTGCACGCACCCGGAACCGGACGATCCGGAAACTCATGCGCCACGAATCCAGGCGCAAAGCCAAATCGCCCCGGGATTTGGCCCTGGACATCCTGCGCCACATCAAAACCGAGCCCCTTCTCTTTGCCAAATACGTCAAATCCGAAAACGTGGCCATGTATAGTGCCTCACATAATTAAGGAGACTTTTTCTGATGCCGATATATAGTTGTGCCTCTGACGAAAGCGCTTTCGAGAACGAATGGTAATTGTTTAGCCTTCTGAAGTAATCTGCTCAAAATATCCAACAAATTGCCGTCATTACAGATGTGAAAGACGGCATCCTACAATTCAGCGAAAAATCC
>JGI1358J11329_10002513_pt1 | contig 14126 bp, 10 predicted proteins | sample Subgroupgradi54m_FD_11329 | JGI IMG/M metagenome (IMG submission 11329)
ATCTACACCTCCGGACTTAACCAACGATTCGACAATATCCAAGGCCTGTTCACCAGTATCGGGCTGAGATATCAAAAGATCTCCTAAATTAACTCCAATCTTCTTGGCATATTCAGGATCAAGCGCATGTTCAGCATCGATGTAAGCGGCTACTCCGCCCTTTTTCTGGGCTTCAGCAACTATGTGGAGGCAGAGAGTTGTTTTACCGGAACTTTCCGGGCCGTATATCTCTATGACCCTGCCTCTTGGTATTCCACCCACTCCTAGAGCCAAATCTAGGGAAATAGACCCAGTTGGAATGACATCAATATCTACTCTTTTCACATCGCCTAACCGCATAATGGCTCCCTCGCCATATTTCTCTTGAATCTCCTTAACGGTCATGTCGACATGTTTATTATCGGTGGTTGCTTCTGTTTGCTTTTTAGCCATTTTATTAGAGAGACGCTCCCTCAAGCGCATTTAAATTTATCTAGTTATTCTAACAAAGTATATTATTTAAGCAACCCTGTTTCGCCCCATCCATTTGAACAGCACCTCACAACCTCTACGCTTACAGAGGGAGATACTTTTTACAAAATTAGCCCCGCCTTAGCGGGACCCCGCCAACGGCGGTGGCTGATTTCATAAAAACACGCTCCCTCCTCTGGTTGCTTAGTTTAAAGCTTACACTTGGCAATAGAGGTTCAAGCTTTTTGCAAATTAAAACCGCCTACTTTGGCGGCTATTTCTTAAATCCTAATGTATCTCTTACTATCTTGGCTTGTTCTTCGGTTAATATTCCTTGATTCTCTAATTCTTTGGGAATAACAACCTCCTTGGAGCCAAAAATATCATCTTGATACGCCCTACAGCCAAGCTCAAATTCTGCACGAGTTACTTTTTCGGGATCAGGATATTTACCAGTATGTCCAAGTGTTGCTTTAAGCAAACGGGGAATCCACATCCAACACAGATTATGGCCTTTCTGCTCGGCCACAATCTCCAATTCCGTACGCCAGCGTTTCAACTGTTCCTGCGATTCGCTTGCTTCAGCCGACTTGCGCATCAGATCTATCACTAATTCCCTATTTCTCTGCTCAAGAGCCATTAATCGCATCTCCAGATCATCAAGTTGTTCTACTCTTCCAGTATCCATAAGCCCCTGCTCCATAAAAAGTGCTACCGCATAGTGTAGCACTTAATTTAGTAAAATCAAGAAAAATATTTCAGAAGAGTTTGAACTTTTATTGACAATTATTACATACCACCGAATCAACCAGCGAAGGAAGACACTTTTTTAAAATTAGCCCCGCCACAGCGGGGTCCCGCTAAAGCGGGATAAACTTTTAAAAAAGTGTCTTCCTTCGTAAGCGTAGAGGTTGTGAGGTGCTATACTTCTGTTTCGTCGGCTTCCGCTTCAGGCGTATCGGCATTTATTCCCGTTGCACCGCCCATAAATTTGACTGGCTCCTGGGCTACTGTGCTGTCAGGTCTAACATAGACCTCTCTGGCCTTTGCACCATCGCCTGGCCCGATAACGCCTTTTTCTTCAAGTATATCCAATAGGCGAGCAGCCCTGGCATATCCAACCCGCAGACGTCTTTGCAGTAATGAGGCTGATGCTTTACCGGCTAAAACAACAGTTTCTTTGGCTTCGCCATATAAATCATCGTCAGCATCTTCATTTCCCCCACCAGTAAACCCTCCCGCTGAATTAGTATTCGCATTAAAATCAAGTTTAAGATCATTCTCCTCATCAACTTCCATATTTTCAGCTTGCGCTTTAATGAACTTGGTCACATCCTTGACTTCTTTCTCGGTTACCATTGCTCCCTGCAACCGGCGGGGCTTGGCCACGTCACCGGCCAAAAACAGCATATCTCCCTTGCCTAATAATTTCTCGGCTCCAGCCATGTCAAGAATGGTCCTAGAATCAATCTGGCTAGCCACCTGAAGAGCAATGCGAGAAGTGATGTTGGCCTTAATAAGACCTGTAATCACCTCAACTGAAGGTCTCTGGGTGGATAAAATGAGGTGTATTCCAACAGCTCGGGACATCTGGGCCAGACGAACAATAGCCGCTTCTACATCTCGTCCATATGAAGCCATCAAGTCCGCCAATTCGTCAATAACAATAACTATTGCGGGCATTATTGCTTCATCTCTCTCAACCATCTTGGTGTTGTAAGAAAATATGTCCTTGGAACCGCTTTTTGAAAGCGAGTCGTATCTCCTGTCCATCTCGCCCAATGCCCACTTCAAAGCTCCAATAACTTTTTTGTTATCGGTAATGACTGGAGTTATCAAATGCGGAATATCGTTGAACAAAGTAAGCTCCACACGCTTGGGATCAATCAAGATAAGTTTCAAAACTTCTGGAGAATGCTTATAAAGCATGGAGAGAAGAATCGTGTTGATGCTGACGGATTTACCGGTACCGGTCGCTCCTGCTATCATAAGGTGGGGCATTTTCTCAAGTCCGGCAAAAACCGGATTCCCCGAAACATCCCGCCCCAAAGCAAGGGGCAGGAAATATTTTGATTTCTTGAAATCATCATGGTCAAACATATTTCGTAAACCTATCAATGCCACCTTCTTATTTGGGACTTCTATGCCAACCAACGACTTGCCGGGAATTGGAGCCTCAATTCTAATCGGATAAGCAGCCAGGGCCAGGGATAAGTCAGGTTGAAGAGCGGCAATTCTTGACAGTTTCATACCTATGGCTGGTCTAAGAGTAAATTGGGTAACCGTAGGGCCAATAGAAACCTCTCCCATTTCCACATCAATTCCAAAGTTGCCCAAAGTTCTCTTGATTATAGACGCACTGGCATTAATATCTCCAGTAACTGCTTCCTCCAAATCTTCATGTAGAAGGTCGGTTGGCGGAAGCACCCATCTGCCTTTTTTGAAGTTCTTGATAACAAATTCTTTATCCTCAATCTTTACAGGACTAGCAACAATAGCGGATCTGATTTCCTGCTTTTTCTGGTCAACAACTTCGGAGCCTTTTTTAATAACAACTTTATCAACTAATTTTTCTTCCTCATCTTTTTTGGACATCAATCCGTAAAGCGGGACATTAAGGGATACCAATAAGGCAATTACAATCAAGGCAAGAAGTATTATCAAAGAAGCGCCAAAACCGACAGAAGATAAAAGAGGTGCGCCGAGAATAACCCCGAGATATCCGCCTTGAGCTACTCTGATATCAAAGTTTCCGCTTCCAAATATGTAAAAAGTTCCCAGAATAGAAGCAACAAAAAGTAACGTTCCAAATACAGCGCTATGATATATCTTTCTTGAAATTGACTTCATGAAAGAAAAACCGAGAAGAAAAAATGCAACTGGAACAATAAAAAATCCCCAGCCAAAGAGGGATCGTGCAAAAATATTAAAACCTTCACCGGCCCAGCCGGCCTTGCCGACAAAGCTTAGGATGCTCAAAACAACCAATATAAAACTCCCTATTCCCCAGATGCTATTCTTAGTTTCCTGGGAAATATCAAACCTCGACACCTTCTCTTCCTTAATTTTTCCTTGCTTTTCTTTCTTTTTATACCGTACCATGTAATTAAGTATATAGCATTTCTATAAGCTAAATCAAATAGCGAGCAACAAACACTAATTTTTGTAAAAAAAGAGAGTGCCTTCGCCTTGGCACTCTCGAATCATGAGGTCTTTTAGCCAGCTACCTCTTAACTGGAGTATTTGTGTTTGCGGACTTCTCCGCTTACTTTCAACTCATCGGGCCAACTCCTTTCCTGGCGTTTAGGGCGGAAAACTCATCGCGAGTCTTCCGTGGGTTGATTTGAGTACGCTCTCGGGCGACACGGGTGTGGGTTTCCGTCATACGACGACCGGCCATGCGGCGACTGCTCGGCTTCGCTCGGTTGCTGCTCCGCTTCGCGGAGTTGCCCCTTAACCGTGGCGTCCAATGCGCTTTCCTCATTATAGCATATTTGATATCTAAATGTCAATACAACCAAAAATCGACCTTTTCAGTCGATTTTTGAGGTAATCTACTTCTTCAATCCTATCCAAACGAGCCAGCCGGCAAAAACTACGCCAACCAAGCTAAACCATATCGGCACAATCCAGCCGTTAAACACTACCTCCCAGCCACTTACTAGCCGTACGGCATGCATCACCGCCACGACCCCAAACACTGTCCCCGCCACTTTCCGATATGTGTTGTTGTTCATGTCTTCATTATATCCTCAAACGCGCAAATCAAAAACCGTCAGAGGCGGTTTTTGCAGTTTCATCATTTTTGGGGTTGGGTTTTTATTTTATTTTTTCTCTGTTTTTTTATATAATTAAGTAAAATATTTATGTTTTCTAATAAGTCTTTTACACTTAAATTTTCTAAAGTAATTTTATCAACACAAGTTGTGATTTTAATCTTGACTTTTAAGTCCAACATTACTAAATTGCCTAAAGGCAATTTAGTAATGTTGGACTAGGTATTCTTCGATTTGTTGATAACTGTTGACCGACGACCGCTCATCATGCTATACTCTTAATTGCAGACTCGTTCTGCCCTGCTCGTGGATACGAGTCAACTTTCTGCAAAAGCCTGGTTCTCACGAACTGGGCTTTTGCTTTTCCATAGCTATGTACTGCTTTATGTCTTGAGCATTAACTATTATGTCCGAGGCTTGTTTTAAAGTATCTTGTATATACCCACCTTTTATTAATATGATCTTTTTCTTGCAAGATACCCTTAAATAGCGTAACAAGGGGGCAAAATCAGCATCCCCAGAAAGCAGACAAAATGTATCGAAATTTTTGGTCAGCCGAATAGCATCTAAAGTAATTTCTACATCGAAGTTGGACTTGGGAATTATGATATAGCTTCCAATCTTATCCAAATTAACCAAACCAGTTGTGGCAGCAAGTTCTGCTGGGTTTAAGTAGTGTTTAATTTTTTGCATCGGCTTAGTAAATACTCTAGCTTGTCCAAAAACATGTTTCGATGCACTAAGGAAACCCATGGAATCCACCTTCATTGGATCGTGCCCATAATAAAAACGAATATCTTTAGAAAATAAACTTAAAAAGTCATGTAGTTTTTGAAGATCAATACTAAGTCTTTGATCTGCTGGTAATGATTCGCCGTCAATATTTTGGTCATCATATTCGAACCAATGGTCTACATTAGCAAAATCAACGAAAGCGTGAATAACGCCAAAATTATCACCAATGGCCAGCTTCTCTTTTATTTGTTGTTCTTTAAATTCAAGTAAATCCATAAAATTATTTTAACACTTCCCTCTTTCATTATTCAAAAATTCCGCTAATTCTGCGGGGTTAGGGTACCTTCCAAAACGCATGTTAAATTTAGTGGCTTGGCACATTAAACAGTTGCAATCATCCATGTCATCTTCCGTTATCTCTTCAAATAATTCCTTGTCTTCCGGTCCTTTTTTCATAAATACAATTTTAACTAAATTTTAATTCATGTCAAAACAAAAACCGCCCGAGTGGGCGGTTTTATTAAATAATTTTATACCTTGCCGATTTCCAACATAAAACTTAAATCTTTTAAACTATAGACCTCAATGACCATATTATTGTTCCAAACTTGTAAGACCTTACCGTCCCACTCTAAAAAATAAAAAGATTCGGTGGTGGTTTTGAAGTAGGAATAAATCTTGTCATATTGAGATTGAAAGGCTTGATAATCCATAAATTTACGTAAGGCGATAATATCCGCGTGATACAAAATCCAAATAACCTTTATCACGTAAAATTTGTAATTGCTGACGAATTTTGTCTCTAATATGCTTGTTCTCTGGATGAAGCCTGATTAACTCTCTCTCGAATGCATAAATATCTTCAAGTATAAAATCTCGTTTACCCATCTTTTCAATACTTCGCATGATATCAAGTAGCCAACCTTTTGCTGATACTTCTTTTTCTTCTCGCAAAAATAATGTCTTTTTCCATTCCAAAAGCACTTTTTCTTTAGGCTCGACTTGCCCATTACGAACAAAAAATATTTTACCAGTTTGTGGAATACTTTTAAGTAAAATATTACAACCAATCCAACCAGCACGCTGTGCTGTTAAGGAGAGCGGTTTTCTTTTCTCTATAATTTCCGGTACAAAAAAGTGTTTTGGAATAACAAGAAAGTTTGTAACCTCGAAAGTGGCCAGGTCGTAATTCAGCATAAAAAAGTTTGGATTATTGCTACCCATTAACCGCTCGAGCATGGTACGATATGCACCATCTACAATTTTGCTTCCTATTGAACCTTGTTTACTCTTCAATTCATAATCTTCGTGGCAATTTTTGCAATAAAAATCAGCAACGGGTTGGTTGTTTGGATACTTCTCTACACCCAACTGTCCACAATTCGGACAAAAAATAGAGTTGTCAACCCAATCCTCGGTTAAAACACGAACCTTTTGCGATTGACTCGTGTAGTTATCTGCGAGTTGTGTATCAAATGACAATTTCATCTTATAGAAAAATAATCTCATTTTTCCTGCTTAAAATCAAACGGCTCGCATATGCGAGCCGTTTGATTTTAAGTTTAGTTTGAACTCGCTTACCAATCGTCAGCTACCAACTAAGCAACCGGCGGAGGGTGTGTGCCTTTTTAAAATCAGCCCCGACGTTTCAGTCGGGGCCCCGACACGTTGTCGTCGGGGTAGGATTTTAAAAAGGTGCACCCCGCAGGTCATGCATGGTCATACGACCACTGCTCGCCTACGGCGGTTGTAGAGGTTGTGTCAGCTATTCGTTCATTTCGTTGCCAAACCCCGTTCCCGCCGGAATAAGGCGTCCGATGATGACATTTTCTTTGAGACCTCGGAGGTAATCTTCTTTGCCGAGGATAGCGCTATCAATTAAGACTCTGGCTGTTTCCTGGAAGGAAGCGGCCGAGAGGAAGCTGTCGGTGCTTAATGATACTTTGGTAATACCGAGCAATAATTGTTCATATGAAGCTTCAACTTTTTTATTGTCTTTGGCTTTGGAGTTTTCTATCCAGGCAGTTCTTTTTTCAACGGTATCTCCCGCCAAAAGATCGGTGTCTCCCGAATCAAGAACTTTAACCCTTGAGAACATCTGTCTGACAATCAATTCAACGTGTTTGTCGTTGATACTATCTCCGGTCGGCGAATAAATAGATTGGACTTCTCTGACAATATATCTTGCCACCAAATCAATATTATCGGTGGTTTTAAATAATTCTTTAAGATCAACATGGCCTTCGCTCAATTGCTGACCGACGGTAACCAAATCACCGGCTGCTACAGTAACAGTAATATTAGGAGCAACTAAATACTCTATATTCTCACCTGTTCCGGCAACCTCAACTGATAAGACTTTCTGTTTACCCTTGTCCTGGAGAGCCAAAACTTTTCCGTCTACGTCGGCAATCAAAGCCTTGAATGTCGGCGGTCGGGCTTCAAAAATTTCTTCAACACGAGGCAAACCCATCGTAATGTCGGCTCCGCCGGCAACACCTCCGGTGTGGAAGGTTCTCATCGTCAGCTGGGTACCAGGTTCTCCGATAGCCTGGGCAGTAACAATACCGACCGCTTCGCCGATTTTTACCAGTTCATTCTTGGAAAGGTCATAGCCGTAACACAATTGGCATATACCGGTAGTAGCTTTGCATTTGATACCCGAGCGGACTCTGATTGTCTTTAATCCCAAAGTTTCAATTTTCTTAGCAGATTCTTTGTCTACTATTTTATTTTTCTTAACGATAATATTGCCGTCTTTATCTACGATATCTTCCAACACGGCTCTTCCCTTCACTCTCCTGCCCAAAGTTTCTCCGCTGACTTTTCCGTCTTCGGCATACATCACAAATCCTTCTTTGTCTTTGCAGTCTTCTTCGGTGACGACAATGTCCTGCGCCACATCAACTAACCTTCTTGTCAGGTATCCGGCGGTAGCAGTTTTCAAGGCGGTATCTACCAATCCTTTTCTGGCTCCGTGAGTGGATATGAAATATTCAAGAGAAGTTAAACCTTCTTTAAGAGAATTCCTTACCGGCAATTCAATAAGTTCTCCGGCTGGATTAGCGAAAATACCTCTCATACCCATCATCTGGTCCAAAGTTCCCCAAGTTCCTCTGGACTTGGAATCAACGAGCATAAATGCAGAATCACTTGGATCAAGCTGCTTTTTAACCAAAACAGAAAGTTTTGATTTAGTGGTATTCCATATTTCAATAGCCTTTGAACGTCTCTCATATTCGGTAAGCAAACCATCTTCATATAATGCTTTATTTTCTTCTATCAACTTATCGGCCTCTTCAATAATACCGGGCTTCTCAATCGGAATTCTCAAGTCATTCATGCCCCATGAAATACCCGAGATGGTAGCATAATGAAATCCGAGGTCTTTTACTTTATCCAGGAAAACAACAGTGGCTTCTTTTCCAAATTCATCCCAAATATCCGAGCCGATTATTTTCAAAGCCGGCTTGTCCAGAGTTCTGTTTACAAATACGTGTCCTTCCGGCAAAGATTCGTTAAAAATAATTCTGCCGACGCTTGTTTCTGTTATTTCCATCTTGCCTTCAACATTTTTCATTAAAACTTTAATTTTGGCTCTCAAGCCGACAATGTTATTTTCATAAGCGAGAAGTGCTTCCTGGGTTGAAGAAAATGTCTTTCCGCCTCCCAGAGCTTTCGCGTTTATGCTCATTAAATAGTAAATGCCAAAAGATACATCATGGCTTGGCGAAGCAACCGGTTCGCCTGTGGCCGGCTTTAAAATTCCATGGCTGGCAAGCATTAATTCTCTGGCTTCTCTCTGGGCTTCATTGGTCAAAGGCAAATGAACGGCCATCTGGTCGCCGTCAAAGTCGGCATTGAAAGCATGCGTCGGCAAAGCCGGAATCTTGATGGCCTTACCCTCTATCAAAGTCGGGCTAAATGCCTGGATGGATAATCGATGCAAGGTCGGAGCGCGGTTTAATAAAACTAATTTATCCTTCATGGCTTCTTCCAGAGCTGTCCAGACATCGGGAGTTTCCTGTTCTATCAATCTGCCGGCTGATTTGATATTGTGAGCGAGTTCTTTGCGAATAAGAATACCTATTACGAACGGCTTGAATAATTCCAAAGCCATCTGCTTCGGCAATCCGCATTCAGCCAATCCTAATTCCGGACCGATGACGATAACGCTTCTTCCCGAGTAATCTACTCTTTTACCCAAGAGGTTCTGTCGGAACCGGCCTTGTTTTCCTTTGAGCATGTCGGCCAAAGACTTAAGAGCTCTCTTCTGTCCAGTTGAAGCGGCAGTCGTAATCTGTCCCCTTCTCATTGAGTTATCAATAAGGGCATCGACAGCTTCCTGAAGCATTCTTTTTTCATTTTTGGTGATAACTTCCGGGGCCTTGAGTTCAAGTAAATGCTTTAAACGGTTGTTTCTGTTTATTACTCTCCTATATAAGTCATTTAAATCTGAAGTTGCATAACGGCCTCCGTCCAAAGGAACCATCGGTCTTAGTGCCGGCGGGATAACAGGAAGAACGGTAATAATCGTCCATTCCGGACGAATTCCGGCCTTGAGCATTCCTTTTAAATACTTGAGGCGTCTTGATATTTTTCTAATCTCCAAGGGATTTGATTCGTTCTTCGCCTCCCCCTCCAGTTCGGTAAGCATTTCTTCCATGTCTAATTCTTCCAAAAGTTTTCTGACTGCTTCCGCTCCGATTCCTGCTTCGAATACTTCTCCGTATTTAGTGGAAAGGTCCCTGAAATCAAGTTCAGAAATTATCTGATACTTCAGCAGATTTTTTAAGTTATTTTTCTCGCGGTCCTTTAATTCTTTCAATGATTCCTCTTCATTGGTATTCTTGGAGTTCTTGAACTTGGATTTAAATTCGGATTCAATCCTCTTCATTGCTTCAGCTTTCAAATCTTCATTCACACTTGTCACAATATAGCTCGCAAAATAAACAACTCTTTCCAATTCAGGCAAAGAAACTCCCAGAATGGTGGCAACCTTGGAAGGCACGCCTCTTAAGAACCAAATATGGGCAACTGGAGCGGCAAGTTTAATATGACCCATTCTCTCTCTTCTGACGATTGAGCGCGTTACCTCTACTCCGCATCGGTCGCAGATAATTCCCTTATATCGTATTCTTTTATATTTACCGCAATAACATTCCAAGTCTTTGGTGGGTCCGAAAATTGCTTCCGAGAATAAACCTTCTCTTTCAGGTTTCTGGGTCCGGTAGTTGATGGTTTCCGGTTTTGTTACCTCTCCATATGACCACGACATTATGTTTTCCGGAGAGGCAATTTTAAGTTTTATTGAAGATAAATCCATGCTCGGATAGGTTCCTATCGCCCGCGAGGGTCCCTTTAGGGATACGCGTTGGCGATGAGGATCTCTGTTATTTTATTTACCTTTCTATTAATTCAACGTCCAAACACAAACCTTTTATTTCTGACAGCAAAACCTTAAATGATTCCGGTAAGTGCGGTGCCCTGATTTCTTCCCCGTTAACTATTGATTCATATGTTTTTGCACGGCCCAAAACATCGTCTGATTTAATGGTCAGCATTTCCTGAAGAGTATAGGCGGCACCGTAACCTTCAAGAGCCCACACTTCCATTTCTCCGAATCTCTGGCCTCCAAATTGCGCCTTACCCCCCAACGGCTGTTGGGTAATCAAGGAGTATGGACCGATAGATCTCATGTGGAGCTTGTCTTCAACCATGTGAATAAGTTTCATGAAATAGGTTACTCCGACATGACATTTTGCATCATAAGCCCTGCCGGTCTTTCCGTCATATAATTGCATCTTGCCATCTACCGGGTAACCGGCTTTTTTAAGTTCTTCTATAATAGCATCCTCGGTCGGACCGGCCATGGCCGGAGTAGCGGCTTTGTAGCCAAGTTTCTTTGCCGCGATACCCAAGTGCGACTCAAGAACCTGTCCGATATTCATACGGGAAATAATACCCAATGGGCTTAAAATAATGTCCACTGGAGTTCCGTCTTCCAGAAATGGCATATCTTCTTCGGGCAGAATCGTGGAAATAACACCCTTGTTACCGTGTCTTCCGGCCAACTTGTCTCCGACTTGGGCTTTTCTTAATTGGGCAACAGAAACCTGGATTTTCTTTATCACTCCGACGTCCAGTTTGTCTCCCTCTTCTCTTGAGAAAGTTTTAACATCTACAACACGCCCTTGTTTTCCGTAGTCCAACCGCAGCGAAGAATCTTTGACATCCCTTGATTTATCTCCGAAGATTGCCCTCAATAATCTTTCTTCAGCAGTAAGGTCGCTTTCTCCTTTCGGGGAAATCTTACCGACGAGAATATCCTGGGAACGGACTTCTGCTCCGACTCTTACAACCCCGTCCGGATCAAGGTCGCTTAATCTTTCCATGGCAACGTTAGGAATATCGAAGGTGGTTAACTCCGGACCAAGCTTGGTCTCTCTGACATCGGTTGAATAATCTTCTATGTGAATAGACGAAAAAACATCTTCTTTTACAAGCCGTTCCGAAATAACGATAGCATCTTGGAAATTGCATCCCTCATAAGACATGTAGGCCACAACGAGGTTCTTGCCCAATGCAATCTCTCCGTCTTGGGTAGAAGGTCCGTCAGCCAAAGTTTGGCCTTTTTTAACTTTTTCTCCCCGCTTAACCAAAACTCTTTGATTTAAACAAGTAAACGCATTTGAACGGGCAAATTTTAAAAGTTTATACTCATACTCTTTGCCTTTATCAGTTTCTAAAACAATATGGGAAGCATCCACAGCCGTAATCATTCCTGCTTCAGTGGCAACCACAATCATCCCTGAATCTCTAGCCACCTTGCCTTCAAGGCCGGTGCCGACATAGGGCGACTCGGGCTGGATAAGAGGCACAGCCTGTCTTTGCATGTTGGAACCCATCAGCGCACGGTTAGCATCGTCATGTTCCAAGAACGGTATCAAAGAAGTGGAGACCGAGAACATTTGTCTCGGAGACACATCCATATACTGAATGTCTTTCGGCAGAGCTGTTCCAGGCTCGCCATGAATACGGCCGACTATTTTTTCACCGACCAACTGGTTGTTTTTATCTACTTCGGCCCCTGCTGAAGCAATGATGTATCTTTCTTCCTCAACCGCATCCATATATGAATAATCGTCGGTAACTTTGCCTTTGGTTACTTTTCTGTAAGGGGTCAAAATAAAACCTAAATCGGAAATCTTGGCATATAAAGCCAAGTGTCCGACCAAACCGATGTTCGGACCTTCAGGAGTGGCAATAGGACAAATTCTTCCGTAGTGGGAAGGATGGACATCTCTGACCTCAAAGCTTGCTCTTTCTCTTGTTAAACCTCCCGGACCAAGAGCTGATAATCTTCGCTTATGCTCCAACTCGGACAAGGGATTATGCTGGTCCATGAATTGGGATAATTGTCCGGAAGCAAAGAATTCCTTCAGGGCAGCGACAAACGGTCTTGCGTTAATAAGCTGGGAAGGAAGAACTGTCGCAATATCCGAAGTGGACATTCTGTCTTTGGTTATTCTTTCCATGCGGGCAAAGGCAATTCTTAATCTGTCCTGTAAAAGCTCGCCCAAGGTTTTAACTCTTCTATTACCCAAGTGGTCTATGTTGTCCGGCACCGAAGACGGATTATTGTTGAGCTTGATAATTTCTTTTAATATCAAGACAATATCTTCTTTTCGGAGAACCCTGTTCTCGGTCTTATCCAAAGCAAGTTCTTCGTTAAACCTTTTATTCATCCTGAATCGGCCCACCTTGGAAAGGTCGTATCGGGAAGCATTAAAAAATAAATTGTGAACCATCTGCCGGGCATTGTCCGGGGTGGCCGGATCTCCCGGACGGATTCTTTTATAAAGTTCTATCAATCCTTCCTCTTCATTTGAAGAAGGATCCGCCAATATCGTGGCCAGAATATATTTCATGTCAGGGTCGGTGTCTACATCCTGGAAAAGTTTTTTGATTTCTTCGTCTTTAGTTATGCCAAAGGCTCTCAACAAGGCCGTTGCGGGAACTTTTCTCTTTCTGTCTATTCTGCAGGAGATAACTCCGTTGTACTCGGTTTCAAATTCAAGCCAGGCACCTCGGGAAGGAATGAGTTTTGCTCCGAAAAATCTTTTCAATCTGGACGAGCGGGACATTGAAAAGAAAACACCCGGACTTCTGATAAGCTGGGAAATGACAACTCTCTCAACGCCGTTAATAATAAAAGTTCCCCTCGGAGTCATTAAGGGGAAGTCGGAAAGGAATAATTCCTGTTCTTTGTATTGATCGGTTCTCTTGTTTCTTAAACTAACTTTAACCTTGAGAGGTGCTTCGTAGGTAATGTTTTTTTCTATCGCGGTTCTTTCTTGGTACTTAGGTTCATCAAGTTTATAATCTAAGAATCGCAATTCAAGTTCTTTACCAGTCCAGTCCTCGGTTGGAGAAACATCTTTCAACAACTCTCTCAAACCCACATCCAAAAACCACTTATATGAATCCAATTGGACCTGCACCAAATTGGGCGCTTCAAATTGGTCGATGCCAAATTTTGAGAAGATTTTGCGCATAGGGACAAGTAAAACAAACACGCTCTCTCCTGTCGTGCTTGACGGATTCTTTATATTAATTTATTCGATTGATACTGGACAATTGGTGGTGGCAGAAATTGTTAGATTCTTAGATAAACACTCCGCCAGCCGGCGGACTTATATACATTTAAGAACCTGCAATTTCTCGGAGTGTTGCCGTGCTTTAGCCGGCAGTACTCTCTGTAATGGCTTATTTACTTGCTTTTATGGCCTCAATGAAAGTTTGGACAATTTTATAAGCAGAGCTGAATTTGTCAACCTTTCCTGCGGCCTTTATGGTTTTCAAGGACAATGTATCTATTTTATTCCTTTTAATAATTTTGTCAACAGCCGATATCAACACCGAGTCCAAGTTAGCATCAAAATTAAAAGTCAAGGTGTCTATGCACTTCTTGCCATCTCGGAGCTCCAGCTCCACTTCTCCCCTCTTTTCCGTAAAATTTATGATTAGGTTCATAATTTTTATAGCTGACACAACCTCTACCCGTACGGAGGGAGACGCCTTTTTAAAAATCTATCCCGACGACAACGTGTCGGGACCCCGTACCGAAGCGTCGGGGCTAATTTTGTAAAAAGTGTCTCCCTC
>JGI1358J11329_10002514_pt1 | contig 14121 bp, 13 predicted proteins | sample Subgroupgradi54m_FD_11329 | JGI IMG/M metagenome (IMG submission 11329)
TCGTCAAGGTCACGACCATTCCCAAAACCTATGCTGTCACCCAAGGCGGAACACTCCGCTGGCTCGAGTCCGAGGCCATAGCCAAAGCACTCTATGGTGACAACTGGGCCAAACGCGTCGTGGACGTTCCCGATGCCTTCTTCACAAATTACAAAGACGGTGCGTCTATCTCGACCAATGTCCATCCCAATGGCCAACTCATACAATACACTGGTGATGCCAACTGGTACGTGGTATGGGATGGCAACAAACGCAAGATTGCCTCAGAGGCTGCCTTGACAGCCAACTGGCTAAACAAAGCGGACGCCGTACTCACCACTATGGTTTATCCAAGTGGCACTGATGTAACGGCTAAAGAGTCCGTGCTAGCCGACGTAGTTGTAACGGTTGCCGTTGCTCCTGGAACAACGACCCCAACTCCAGGCGGTGCTCTAACCGTTGCTCTGGCGTCTGATACGCCTGCGGGTATGACCACGCCGAAAAATGCTTCTTCCGTACCGCTGATGAAAGTTAATTTGTCAGCCGCTGGCGGAGATGTATTGGTTACAAGCATGCGCTTTCATCGCTTTGGCGTGGGCGCGACAGGAGATTTCTCCAACGTCTACCTGTATGACCAAAATGGCCAACGCCTCACCACAGGTCGCACCATTAATTCGACTGGCAACACGGTTGAGTTCAACACCTTGAATATCACCGTTCCAGATGGAAAGACCTGGGCAGTCTTGGTCTATGGCGACTTCTCAACTCCGACTAACACCGGCGGACAGCACGCCTTTCAGTTAGTTGATGCTTCCACACTTATACTCTCGAAAGGCACAGCCAGCGGCTCCTTCCCAATACGTGGCAACACGTTCACGGTCGGAACTGCTGCATCAGCTCGCGTAGACTTGATCAAAGGAACAACGCCTTCGAATCCAACCATTGGCTCCAAAGGAGTTGAGATCTCGAACTTCAAGCTCATGGCGAACACCAACGACGTGGCCGTGCAGCAGCTCGTGCTCTATCAATCTGGTTCAATTACCAACACCGACCTGACCAACTTTGAGTTGTACCAGGGCGCCACCAAGGTTGCTTCGAGCAAAGTCGTAGCAGCCGGCGGCCAGATCGTGTTGAAGTTTTCACCGGCCTACATGATCACGAACGGCACAACCAAAGTCTTCTCGCTCCGAGCTGATGTTGGCGGCCGTGCCGGTCGCACCATCTCCACCTATGTCGAATACACTACAGATGTAGGCGCGCTCGATCAGGTGTATAACGCCGGCGCTCAAATTTGTATTGTCAGCACAGCCACAGGTTGTTCTGCCGGCTCTGCAAACTTTGATGGAACAGGCACTAACTTGATTACAGTGACCACGCAGGGTGGCCAATTGACCAATGCTTTTAACGGTCCTCCGACCGCTAACATTGCCAAGGGCCAACTAGCCGTGCCGCTCTACAAGTTCGCCCTGAGTTCGCCTGACAGCACGCTAGAAATTCGCAAGGTAGTCTTCACGATCGCTAAAACCTCTGGTTCAGCCACAACCTGTAAGGTTGTTGGATCAGCTTCTACGCCTACCCGTTACTTCCGCTCTATCCGTATCATTAACCAAGATACAGGCAAGACCGTGATGGGTCCGCAAGAAACTACTGGAGCAGCTGGTTCTACCAGTGAAGCTGTTACCTTTACGGATTCATGGAATATCAACGCCGGTCAAAACCTTAATCTAGCTCTGGTTTCTGATCTGGCTAACTCCCAAGATTCTGGAGATACGTTTACTGACGGAGCGTGTGTCTACACCGCGACATTCTCAGCTTTTGGCGCTAGCGACGTTCGCGTCGTGTCTACGGGAGAATTCCTCGACACCTCCAAGATTATCCCGAACAGCAACGTAACTGGTAATAGTTTGACGGTAAAAAGCTCTTCTCTCGAAATCTCTCTGGCCTCTAACCCGGTCACAGGCACGGTTGTGAGAAAGCAATCTAACGTCGATGTAGTCGGTATCGTACTCACCTCATCGGCCCAATCTGACATCACGGTGACCAGCCTCACCTTGGCTGGACAGGCAGATAAAGCCACCACAGGCTGTGCTGGATTCGGTGCTGCTGCTTGTAACTCCGCCGGTCTCTCCGCCCGCGTGACCTCGCTGGCACTCTACGATGGCACCATGCAGGTTGGTCTAGCTAAAGCTCCGGACACAACCACGGGTAAAGCACAGATCTCGAACATGAACCTGGTTATTCCCAAGAGCTCTAGCAAAACCTTAATGGTGAAAGCCACCTTCAGCTCCACAGCTTCCTCAACCTCGCCCTATGACAAGATTGCGGTTGGTATCGCAGCCGTAGCAGATGTCTCGGCGCAAGATCAGGATTCTAACACCGTTACGCCAACGCTTTCGACAACCCTCACTGGACAAGCCACAGGTGCAACCCCATCAGTCCAACAGTCAGTGATCCCCGCTGGGACCATTACGGTGCAAGCTGATGGCATGCCTGTGTCAAATATCGTCATTGGCGGAAAAGACGCCTGGGTCCCACTGGCCCAATATAAGGCCACCGCCCAATACGAACAGATGGGTATTGATCGCATTGCAGTCCTGGCCAGTTCAACCTCAGGCTATACCTCTGATAACGCCAATATCGGCTCTGTAGCCATCGCTGTCGCTGGCGCTGTCAAGGGTTGGGACACCATCCCGTCTGGCGCCACTGGCACCAAGGATATTGATCTATCAACCAATAAGCTCGTGGTTCCAAAAGATGGTTCAATCCAGTTCCAACTTTGGGCCAAACTCAAATCAGTGACCGCTTCATCCACTGTGTCGGGCGCCACAACTGGCGTCACGCGCTCTGGACATGCTCCAGCCCTAGGCTTGAACAACAGCATCATCACTGGTGAATGGGATTCGAACTATGCTTCGAAGCTTAACCTACGTGTGACTGGCGACGCCTCTGGCGACCGTATCTACGCGGCCACAGGCGCGGCGCATGGAAACAGTATGATAGTTCGCAAGTCGCAACCAATTGTGACCAAGCAATCCCTGTCTTCGACCACGCTGGCTAACAGCGACTGGGACCTACTCAAATTCCAGGTCGCAGCTGACAGCGCGGGATCAATTGCCTGGAAACAGGTGACTCTGAACTTCTCAAAGTCATCGGCCACAGCCTTGGCCAGCTTCCGCCTACGTCGTGGTTCAACGGATATGGACACAGGTGTCTATGCCATTACGAATGCGACTTCTGCCGCTGATCTCGTAACTGGCTCATTGCCAGCCGGCGTCAACAGTGGATCGATCATTGTCGCCTTCAAGCCAGGTCAGGAAGAGTCTATCTCTGGATCTGGCAATGTCTACACCATCCATGCGAGCGTTTCTGGCGCCGTAGCTGGACAAAGTCTCTCGCTCTCGTTTAACAAAGAAACGAGCACCTCAGTCGTGACTGGATACTTGGCAAACTTCGGCCTGAGCACCTTTGCCACAGGCACGAATAACTATGTCATTGATACCAGCACGTCTGCCATTGGAGCTGCCGCTGCCACAAGCACGGCGCAATTCCAGGGCACGTTTGTCTGGACAGACAACTCAGAAGTCCCGCACTCTTCAGCTCTTGGTAATGCCAGCTCGGGCGGTTCCCGCGACTGGATCAACGATCTATACGTGCAGGATCTCTCACAGACACAAACCCTCAGCTTGTAATCCTAGGTGGATTTATTCCATCTGAGTTACACACTGCGTCGTCCCAAAAAACCAAGACCCAGCTACGGCTGGGTCTTTGGTTTTTGGTGCTTAGATTATCCACATGCTATGCTGTTGGACATTATGAATAGAACTACTTCTATTCGCTGGCTCAGGGCCATCACATACGTTGGTGTCTACGGAGGATTGCTGATGCCACTCGCGTTTTTTCCAGTTGTAATTTTCCCCTTTGTCTTTTCTAAACTGTTATTTTTTCAAACTTTAATCGGATTGACTTTTCCGGCTTATCTCGTGTTGTTGTGGGTAGATCCGCAGTCTCGTCCGCGCTGGGCGCCACTCTATGGCGCCATTATCGCCTATTTTTTGGCTGTCACGCTCTCCGTAATCTTTGCGGTTGATCCGCTACGCGCGTGGTGGGGCAATCAAGAGCGCATGAATGGATTGTTTACCTTGCTGCACTTTGTTGCCTGGCTCAGCATGACGGTCTCGCTGCTAAAAACTTGGAAGCAATGGAAGAAAATCTTGCTCTTTGAAATTTGTATTTCCGCCCTCATGGCGATTGTGGCTTTGCTGCAAAAGCCGTACCCCACTCTGTTACGTTTTCCGGCTGGTGATCGCGTGGGTGGGCTCCTCGACAATCCAATTTACATGGCCGCCTATCAAATTTTTAATCTGTCTTTCATTCTTTTGATTTGGTTAAAAGGCGTGGCGCGTTCAACTAAGGGACTACTAATTATCTGCGCCCTGTTGGACATTAGCGCCTTTATCGCAGCGCAATCTCGCGGCGCATTAGTGGGCTTAGCCGCTGGAGTTGTAGTCTTTGCCGTAGCTTATGCTCTGATGACGCCGCATAAAAAAACCAAGTTCGTGGTCTTGAGCTTCGCGGCTTTGCTGTTTATAGCCTATGGCCTGATGTTTACCTTTAGAGATACTGCCTTGATTCGAGGTAGCGGGCTCTATCGCCTAACAGATATTAAAGGGACCACAAAAACTCGCCTGATTGCTTGGGATATTGCCTGGCAAGGCTTTCTTGAGCGCCCCTTAACAGGCTGGGGATTTGATAATTTCCACATCTTGTTTAACGAAAAGTATCATCCGGAATCCTTACGTTACGGTTATTATGAGACGTGGTTCGATCGTGCGCATAACACGGTTCTCGACGCGCTCTCAATGACCGGCATTATTGGTAGCGTGACATTTTTTAGCATCTTTGGAACATTATTTTATAGCGTGTATCGCGCCTATCGAAAAAAATGGATTGATCCAGAGATAGCCAGCATCTTCTGCGCCTTGCCCATAGCGTACTTTGTTCAAAATATCTTTGTGTTTGACCAGCCGGCTGGATTTAGCATGAGCTTTTTTATGTATGCGTTAATCATCCGTGCCACGACTTCAGACTTTATGCAGCCACGCGCAGAAGACGGCACGTCTGCACACAAGCTAGCCGCCACCACCCCAAGTACCACAGCCGTCCAGTTACGAGCAGTTCCATGGACAGCCCTGGCTGGGCTTTACGCCCTATTTTTTCTGATCATTTGGCGCACATCTGTTTTGCCGGCCCGGGCTTCATATAACGCCATTGCGGCGAATAATTATTTCTCCGCCGGTTTATATCGTGAAGCTTTTGCCTTAACCAAACGAGCCGCCTCCTTCCCAACACCGTATACGGATGAGCAAACATTTCTGAATTCACGTAATCTAATCGCCCTGCTCCAAAATGGTAAGCTGGATCAGCTGCCTGAATGGAAAGACTGGTATCAACTCAGCAAGGACATCACGCTGCGACATCTCTCGGAACATCCACGCAATACCCATCCGCATTTTATCTACGCTAACTTGCTACATTCTTTTGTAACTACCATGCCGCAAGATATCTCTACCGCTGAACAAGAATATCTGGCCGCGATCAAAACCAGTCCCAAACGTCAACAACTTTACTTTGGTCTGGGACGTTTTTATCTGGAACACGACAAAAAGCAAGCAGCCTACGAGCTATTCCGCCAAGCCGCAGAATTTGACCAAGAGGTGGGTGAAAGCCGATGGTTTTTGGGTCTCGTACTAATGTTTGAATTAAATCGAAACGCAGACGGCGCGCGCGAACTCTCAGCCGCCGTTAAAACACTGTCGCCTTATCAACTAAAAAATATCCGCGATGTTGCAACTTTGGCCACAGCATATGAAATTTTAAAAGACCCGATTGGATACAAGCAGCTACTTCCCAGAGTGGATGAATTCAGCGGCAGCGAATTAGGGATACAACTGGAGATAGCACGCATCGCGGAACGAATGGGGTTGATGCAAGAACGCGATCACGTCCTCCAGACTATCAGTAAAAGCAATTCAGATGCCGCCCAACGACTAGCGCCGCTACTCGTCACTCACACTGCCACTTCTATCGATGCAAGTTTCAAACAAACAGCGTCTTTAGTGGTGCCTGCAACTCCTCCACCAGCCAAGCTCCAACCCAAGGCAGACTCAAATCCGCCGCCCCGCGTAGCCACGACCAGCCGGCCTGTAGGAGGCGGTGGTGGACCAAGAGTGCGCCGCTAAGCTCCCCCCTATCCAATGTCAGTCACCTTTCTAGTTGAACGTTTTGAAGGTCCACTCGACCTATTGTTACAGCTGGTGGAAAAAAACGAGCTAGATATTTCGACCATTTCTTTAGCCAGCGTGGCCGACCAATTTTTACACTATCTCCACAGTCAACCCCAGATGCCGCTCGAAGAAGTGGCTGATTTTTTGGTGCTGGCAGCTAAACTTTTGTTTCTCAAATCACGCCTGTTGCTGCCGTCATTAGACGAAGCTGATTTGGAAGACGGGCAAAATTTAGCTGAACAACTCCGACGGTATCGCTCATTTGTCACAGCCTCTAAAAAAATCCAGGCTCTGTGGCACGCAACCTATCTATCCTTTCCGCGTGAGCCGCACCCAGCTCGGCATCAGACCAAGCTCAACTTTGCTCCACCGCCAGGGATCACCGTGGCTGCTTTAGCCGAGTCTATGCGACACAGCCTAGCGCGACTTGAACCGGCGATAGCTTTATCTCACGGAAGCATAGAACGAACTATGACGATTCAAGAAAAAATTAGCGCCTTGCTTGAGCATGTTAAGCAACTCACACGCACAACTTTTTCCGCCTTTATAGGACGACGCACGTCTAAAGCTGAAACAGTAGTTAGTTTTTTAGCGCTGCTTGAACTTGTAAAGCAACGTTTTATTCGTGCCTCGCAGCCACACTTGTTTCAAGCTATCTCGATCGAATGTACGCCTGACGCGCTGACTACGCGTGACCCGCTGGACCACTCCTTTATTTATGCAACCTGACGCGCTCATCGAGGCCATCCTATTTGCCGCGGCGCGTCCTATACGCATCAAATACTTGGCCGAAGTTACACACTCTGAACCTAACATGGTGCGTGAAACCTTAACCATTTTACGCGAACGCCTGGATGCAACACGGAGCGGAATCATGTTGCAACAACATGACCAAGAGATCGAGTTGGTAACTCGACCTGAAGCAGCGGCAACAGTGGCTTTAGTCGTGCGCGCAGAAACGCACGGCGAACTTACCCGCGCCGCGCTCGAGGCACTGTCAATTCTGGCCTATTGCGGCCCCCTGACTAGACCTGAACTGGAGCAGATACGTGGAGTGCAATCAGCCCTAATTTTACGTAATTTAATGTTGCGCGGCTTAGTCGAACAGCCAGCAGAAGCGCGTTTAGGTCAACCAACCTATGCTGTAACCTTTCAATTTTTGAATCATCTGGGACTGCCCAGTGTCGAGGCCTTGCCAGACTATATCACGCTCCGCGGACATGCCTCCGTAACAGAGGTGTTAAAGCAGCTGGAACAAAAAGTTTAAAAACTTATGCTTGCCTCATTCATTGGCGCGCTGGCCGCATATGCCATGTTAACACCTCAGACCTTCCCGACTGAACCTCAACTCTATTCTCAAACGCCACTTGAACTATTTACGCATACCTTGCCAGTCGCCAAAATACTTCCAAGACAGCGTCAACCAGTGAAACGCCGCGTAGAAAGTGCTGGCCTCAAGATCAACGCGCCATCTGCCTTTGTAGCTGATGTGGCTAGCGGAAAAGTCCTCTTTGCTAAAGACCCGCATCGCATCCTGCCTATCGCAAGTTTGACAAAATTAGTCACAGCTATGGTTTTTCTGGATCTTAAACCAGATCTGAAACGCACGCTTACGCTGACCGAAGAGGATTTTGATCGCGAGAGTAAAACTGTCTTCCCACCAGATGAAACGTTTACACTGGACGAGGTTTTGACCTCCATGCTCGTCGGTTCAGTCAACACGTCAGCCAATGCACTGGCCAGAATAAGTCTTGGTAAAGAACGTTTCGTGGCTGCCATGAACGCCAAAGTGCAACAACTGGGATTGCGCACACCCATCTTGGTTGAGCCATCTGGCGTTGATACACGAAACCGCGCCAGTGCGGCTGACGTAGCCGCGCTCCTTTCATTCGCCTCCAACTATCCTAAAATTATAGATAGCATGCAAGCGTCAGAGTTTACGCTACATGGACTAAAGAGTGGCCGCACATTTACGCTTAAGGCGACCAATTTGTTGCTAGCTTCCTATCTGCACCAAAAACCATATCACATTGTAGCGGCCAAGACTGGATCGCTACCAGAAGCCGGTTTCTGCATGGCGCAAGTGACGCGCCATGCTAACGGCCAAGCGGTCGTCGTGGTCGAGCTGGGCAACGCTAACCATTTTTCGCGTTTTCAAGACGTGCAAGCGCTGACCGCCTGGGCTTTTGATACGTATGAGTGGAAATGATAGTCACATGACACATACGACACGCACGCCGCTTGCCATAGACGCAGTCTTCTGGCATGCTTTGGCTATATGTTTGGAGACAAACCAGCACTCAAAGTTATCGCCTGTCGAGATTTTGGATATGATTGCAATGCCCTAATGAAAGGCCGCAATGTAGACGAAGCTGTCGATGCTACCATCAAACACGGCGTAAGCATGCACGGCCAAGATCGACAAAAGCTTGAGAAACTTCGTATCGAAATTGCCACTAAAGCAAAGGGTTTGTAGCCCGCATGAAAATCCTCATTTTCGGCTCAGGCTACTTGGGAAAAAAATTTTTACAGGCGCTGGAGGGAGCGTATTTAACTTACGCAGATATTGCGGATCCAATTGAAGTTCGTGCGGCGTTGTCTGAGTATGAACCAGACGCGGTTTTAAACTGCGCCGGAAAAACGGGTGCACCAAACGTTGATTGGTGCGAGACCAATCAATTACCAACCTTTCGCTCGAATGTCGTGGGGCCGCTCATCTTAGCTGAGGCCTGCGCTGAGCGAGACATACATCTGACTCAGCTTGCATCCGGATGCATATTTTATGGCCCCTCGCCTGATCCGCGCGGCTGGCGGGAGGAGGATCACGCCAATCCCTCTGCGACGTACACTCGATCAAAGTACGCGTCTGACCTCTGTCTGACGCAACTGCCAAAGGTCGCGCTCGTGCGTTTGCGCATGCCCATTGACTCCGAACCGAACCCGCATAATCTGATCGATAAACTTGTAAAGTATAAAAAAATCATTGACGTGGAGAACTCTGTCACCGTAATAAATGATCTGCTCGGAGCTGTAAAAGGCATAATCGAGAAGCGTGGTACGGGTATCTTCCATGCTGTGAATGCTGGTGCTATGCGTCATCGCGATCTCATCCGACTCTACGAGGAGCTGGTCGATCCTACGCATACGAACGAGTGGATTACGGAAGATGATCTAGTCACGCAAGGTCTCGCAACCAAGGTAAGATCGAACAACCTCATGCAAAACACGCGCCTGCCGGAGCTCGGCATTCACATGCGTCCGATCGACGTCGCGCTCCGCGACTGCATGGAGAAGTATGCGGAGAGTCTAAAGTCGAAAAATCCGTCAAGTCAAAAACTTTATGACGATTGAAAGATTTGAAGAAATTCAGGCATGGCAAAACGCAAAAAAACTAGCTATCGACACGCACGCTTCTTTCAAAGAAGTACGAGATTATAGTTTTCGTGATCAAATTGAGCGCGCTGTCGTTTCCGTGATGAATAACATCGCGGAAGGATACGAACGCAAAGGAGACAAAGAATTCAGTCATTTTCTCTTTATCGCAAAAGGATCCTGTGGCGAAGTCCGATCCATGTTACGCACCTTCACGCGCTTGCGGAAGAAACCTCAAAACTCATTTCAGGTTTTATCAAACACCTGAACTCGACTCGATAGACTTGTGACTTTACAGACTTGATAGACCTGATAGACTTTACAGACTTTAAACTTTGTCGCATATGTCTCTATCCCTTCAATTTGCCCTTGGTGCAGCTCTGCTTGCGCTCGCGTGGGGCGCGTTTCTCGTCAAGTGGATTCTTCGCCAGCCAGCTGGCGAAGGGAAGATGGTTGAGATCGCGAAAGCGATCCAAGAAGGTGCAGAAGCATATATGAAACGCCAGTATCGGACGATCGGAATGATCGGCGTCGTGATCTTCCTCATCCTCTGGTGGCTACTTGGACGGAACATGGCGCTCGGCTTCGCGATTGGCGCGATTCTCTCTTCGCTTGCGGGGTACATCGGCATGTCCGTTTCTGTGCGTGCAAACGTGCGCACGACCGAAGCCGCGAAAAAGGGAATGAAAGAAGCGCTCGAAGTCGCGATGAAAGGCGGAACTGTCACTGGCCTCTTTGTCGTCGGCTTTGGCCTCCTTGGTGTCGCGGGATTTTACGCCTGGACGCATGATCTGAAGGCACTCATTGGTCTCGGCTTCGGCGGTTCGCTCATCTCCGTCTTCGCGCGACTTGGAGGCGGCATCTTCACAAAAGCTGCGGACGTTGGAGCAGACCTCGTTGGCAAAGTGGAAGCTGGGATTCCAGAAGATGATCCGCGTAACCCGGCCGTCATCGCGGATAACGTCGGCGATAACGTCGGCGATTGCGCGGGCATGGCCGCGGATCTGTTTGAGACGTATGCCGTGACGGCCATCGCGACTATGATCCTGGGAGGACTTCTGTTCCCGGGCAATGAGTCCGTCATTCTTTTCCCGCTCGTTCTCGGCGGTATCTCGATCGTGACTTCGATCGTCGGCACGTTCTTCATCAAACTTGGTCCATCGAAAAATATCATGGGCGCGCTGTACAAAGGATTGATCGTGGCCGGTGTTCTCGCCGCATGCTCGTTCTGGTATGCGGCCGTGAAATTTTTTCCTGAAGGGAGTGTCGTCTCAGCCGGTGCAATCACAAAATCCGCGCTGATCGGACTTGTCGTGACTGCGCTTATGGTTTGGATCACAGAATATTACACGTCAACGAAATATTCGCCGGTGCAAAAAATCGCCAAGGCATCTGAAACCGGTCATGGCACGAATGTGATCGCGGGCCTTGCGATGAGCATGAAGTCCACGGCCGCGCCCGTGACTGTGATTGCGACCGCAATGCTTATGGCGCACAACGCGGCTGGTCTCTATGGCATCGCCATTGCCGCAATGAGCATGCTCTCGCTTGCCGGGATCATTGTTGCGATCGATGCGTATGGCCCCATCACGGACAACGCAGGTGGAATCGCGGAAATGGCCGGACTTCCGGAGAGTGTGCGCGAGGTCACGGATCCGCTTGACGCGGTTGGCAACACCACAAAGGCCGTTACCAAAGGATACGCGATCGCATCCGCTGGACTCGCATCGCTGGTTCTGTTTGCTTCATACACACAAGAATTCGTTGAACGCGGGACGCATCTCAATTTTTCGCTTGAAGATCCAAAACTCATCGCAGGACTCTTCATCGGCGGATTGCTCCCGTATCTCTTTGGCGCATACGCGATGGAAGCGGTGGGGAAGACGGCTGGCGCGGTCGTTGAAGAAGTGCGCCGTCAATTCCGCGAGATTAAAGGCATCATGGAAGGCACGACCAAGCCGGATTACGCAGCGACCGTTGACATTGTGACAAAGGCCGCAATCCGACAGATGATCGTGCCCGCGCTCTTGCCAGTCCTCGCGCCAATCGTGATCGGATTTTGGCTCGGCCCAGTCGCGCTCGGCGGGCTGCTCATCGGCTCGATCGTGACCGGACTCTTTGTCGCGATCTCGATGACGAATGGCGGCGGCGCGTGGGATAACGCAAAGAAGTATATTGAGGCCGGCCACTTTGGCGGCAAAAAATCTTTCGCGCATCAAGCGGCTGTCACGGGCGACACAGTCGGCGATCCGTATAAAGACACAGCCGGCCCCGCAATCAACCCAATGATTAAAATTCTGAACATCGTGGCGCTTCTCCTCGTCGCGGCGTTGATTTGACCACCCCCTGCTCCCTCCTTGTTTAACGGAAGGAGGGGGTGTTCTCAATCCTACAAAAGCAGGAATTCAGTAGAAAAGGCCTAAAAACAGGCCTTTTGGCGTTGCGATGCTTGATGAGATATGATATTTCTGCAATAGTGCACTTGGTCAAAACGTCTAGCTCCTATCGCTCGTTGCGATCGGCTCGATCGCACATTCCAAAACCAAAAAGAAGGAGTGAAAAGACTCGGGTCGCAGAAAAACGTCAACCTGCTTGTGAATCGTATCCAATACGTCAAGGATGTCCGCACTGGCCTCTGCTTCGCATATCACTGAGGAGGCGGATATAATGGCGGACCGGCTCTCGCAGCCGTGCCCTGCGAAGCGATTCCGCCCCACCTGCTCATGATGGCGAAGTAATCGCGAGTACCTGCGATCCTTCTCTTTCGTTACATCGCACCCACACACGCACCTGCCTTCGGACTTCGGCGATCTCGCTTCGTCTGAGCTCAGCGTCGAAGACAGTCGAGCCGCAGACAGGCGAAAGAGCATCTCCTCTCTCTCGCGTGTCGGGTACTTTTTCGTTTGATGGAGATCATAGCAAAACAAAAACCCCGCGGTTCGGCGGGGATTTTTGTTTTGATCAACTCGGAGCTACTTCCGGGCTTGGTATCCAAAATAATCATAACTGAATATTTAGGCCCCGTCAAATTCTTCTATGGTTTACGTGTATGGTTTACGAGCCGGCGAGGGGAATTGAACCCCTTGATCCTGGGATACCAAGCCCAAGTCAGCTCCAAGCCACCGGCCCGTATATATACCGCTGCCAAAAATTTCTTGATTTGTCAAAGAGGATAACAAGATTTGGATCCTGTCGCGTCGTGCGATAGCATTGTTTTATGGCAACAGCGACCAAAATACGGGGACATGCGCGAGAAGATCGCGGTCCCGTGAGCATAACTCCCATCGTTCTTCCAAAGAGCTGGTATGAAGGCATTGGTTTATTCTCTCTTATGGTCAATACCCCGCAGCTCTGCTGCGTCAGAATCTGTCATTGCGAGGAGTAGCAACGACGAAGCAATCTTTCAAATTTCAGAATCTTCCTCAAAAGATTGCCACGTCCCCCGCCCTTCGAGAAGGGCGGTGTCCTCGCAATGACGAAAAGGGATTCGATACCATGCAGCTCTGCTGCGGGGTAGTTTATTCAAAATGAAGCTTCCCGATGCCGCGATCGCGGCGACGGCGCTCGTGACACACGCCGCTCGTGACGCGGAACGCGAAAGATTTTCGCAAATACGCTGTATTGACAATGTCATGACGTTTGTCGTATACTCATTTTATGATGACCACCATCCAATTACGCGTTGATGAACGCACAAAACGATCGAGCAAAAAAGTGTTTGATAAGCTTGGAATTGACATGAGTTCGGCCGTAAAGATGTTTTTGCGTCAGGTCATTGCGCGCCAAGGGATTCCGTTCCGAGCGCTTACCGAAAATGGCCTCACGATCGAACAAGAGCAGAAAATTCTTCGCGCGTCCGATGAAGCCAAACGAGGGATCAACGTCAGCCCGCCGTTGGAGGGTGAGGCGGCGATTCGATATCTTAATCGTTTTAAGCGATGATCATCGAATATCATAAAAACTTCACATGAAGCTTCGAGCGGCTTCCATTAAAATTACAGAGTAAAGCGCAAGAGGCAATTCGGAAGTTTGAAAAGAACCCATTTGATTTTTCATTAAAGAATCACCAGTTGATTGGAGTAATGGACGGAAAACGTGCCTTCTCTGTCACAGGGAGTATTCGGGTCGTTTGTGAAGAGCGTAATAGATACACTCTCGTGTTGATGCTCGATATTGGAAAGCATGCGAAGGTGTACGGGGAATAAATATCGTGGCGCTGTTATACAGGTGTCTGACCGTTGCCCAACCTACTCGTGTTTGTTACGATCCCTGCACGGTTCACGATCAGATGTGCATTGTGGGGGCGTCGTTCAATGGTAGGACACTGGTCTCCAAAACCAGCGCCGTAGGTTAGATTCCTACCGCCCCTGCCACGTCGTTCGCGAACGACGTGGCCTGCCGCCATATGAAGTAATCAACTTCCTGCGCGAACGACGTGGCCTGCCAACAGTTTAGTGCGATCCGTCATGCCCCCAAGATTACCAGA
>JGI1358J11329_10002519_pt1 | contig 14107 bp, 8 predicted proteins | sample Subgroupgradi54m_FD_11329 | JGI IMG/M metagenome (IMG submission 11329)
TCATGAAGCCGGTCGTCCAATTCTCCAAACAGCAGGAAGCGGCGTTCTGTATTTTCGACAAAGAGCTTTGCGTCTCGGCCGGGGCGGGTTCGGGGAAGACGAGTGTCTTGGTCGAGCGTTTCCTGCGGGCGGTGAGTCAAAAAGGGATCTCGCCCGGGCGTATTCTCGCCATCACTTTTACGGAAAAAGCAGCCAACGAAATGAAATCCCGCCTTGTCGAAGCCTGTCGCGAGCGCGGTCTCCACGCGTTCCGCCGGGACATCGAAAACGCTTACATCAGCACCATCCACGGTTTTTGCGCGCGGCTTCTGAAGGAGAATCCCATCGAGAGCGGCCTTGATCCTTTCTTCAGGGTGCTTGGGGAAGGCGAGACCGACATCCTCGCATCCGAAACGCTGGACGCGCTCTTTGAAGAAGAAGCCTCGAGTGACGCCTGGATGGCGATCTTAAGCCGGATCGGCGAAGACGCGGCGAGGAACTCGATCCGAAAGCTTTACGACCTTTACCGCGCAACGGGCGGCGACGAGAGCATCTTCAAAGTTTCGGGGACCGGTGAAGAGAAAGAGAGTAAAAAAGAATTCATCCGGGTCGTGAAGCGCTTTCAGACGGCTTTCGACGAAAGAAAAAAGCGCCTTTCGGCTTACGATTTTGACGACCTTCTTTTTTTGGCGACCCGGCTTCTTGCGGGGACTTCCGTCGTTCAAAAGGCGGTGCGCGCGCGTTACCGGCAGCTTTTTGAGCTCATCCTTGTCGATGAGTATCAGGACGTGAGCCCTCTTCAGGACCAGCTCATCGATCATCTCAAATCGGAACGCAACCTTTTCATCGTGGGTGACATCCAGCAGTCGATCTACAGCTTCCGCCACGCGGAGCCGGACGTGTTTCGCCGCAGGATCCGGTCCGCTCAAAGCGCGGGCGCCGCGGCAAAGAATCTCGTCCTCAGTGAAAATTACCGCTCGCGTGCCGAGATCCTCGGTTTCGTAAATTCTTTTTTCACCGGCATTTTTCCTGGACCCGATTTTTTTGCTCTCGAGGCCAAAAAAGCTTATCAGCCCGGCCGCTCACCGGCGGTAGAGCTCCTTTGCCTGGCGCGCGACAAAAAAGAGGACGATGCGGCCGCCGACGACATGCGCGTGCGCGAGGCGAAACGTCTGGCGTCGTGGATCGAAGAGACAGTGAGCTCTGGTCTTGCCGTCGAGGACCGCGGTAAAGCGCGCCCGGCGGGGTACGGCGACTTCGCAATGCTGTTTCGTGCGGCCACTTCCTTACGTTTTTACGAGAAGGAACTTTCCGAGCGCGGGATCCCGTATGAAGTGACGCGCTCCAAGGGATTTTATGACAAGCCTGAGATCGTGGACCTCATGGGGCTCCTCAAACTTATCGAAAACCCCGAGGACGACATCGCTCTGGCGGGCGTTCTGCGCTCGCCGCTGGTGGGCACAAGCGACGACACGCTTTATTGGCTTGCCAAGAGTGCCAAGAAAAACTCAACCGACGACCCTCTTTCGGGAGCCTTAGAGGATCCGGACTCCATCAAAGAGATAGCGTCCGAAGAGAAAAAACGTATCACCCGGTTCAAGGAGCTCATGAAATATCTGAGGGAAGAAAAGGACCGTTTGCGTCTGGCGGGCGTCTTAAACCGCGCGCTTGAAGCGAGCGACTATGAGGCGAAGCTTCTTTTGTGGCCCGACGGCCTGAGGCGCGTAGCCAACGTGAGAAAATTCCTCGACATGGCCGATGGCTTTGAGGCTAACGGGGTGATCGGCGTGGGTGATTTCGTGCGTTTCATCGGGAGACTCTCTGAGCGCGAAGCTTTGGAGCCTGAAGCGAAGCTCGAAAGCGGCGAGCGGAACGCCGTGACACTTTCGACCATCCACGCGGTGAAAGGCCTCGAGTTTCCCATCGTCATCGTCGCGGACATGGGCGCGCGGACCCAAGCCAGATCGCGCGGACCTTTCGTTGCTCTGCCCGGTTTGGGCCTTGGACAAAAGGTAAAAGACTTCGAAACGGGCAAATCCGTGGAAGACGAAACCTATAAACTCATTTCCGAAAAATTATCGGCGAGGGAAGAAGCCGAAGAGTGGCGGCTCCTCTACGTGGCGATGACGCGCGCCAAGGAAAAACTGCTTCTTTCTGGATACCTAACGCTTGGCGCAAAAGACGGAGATTTCAAGAGTGACGGTACTTGGATGAACCGGCTTTGCTCGACCATCGGTTTTCATCCGCTTCGTCAAACTGGCAGCGTGGTTAATTTCCAAGGCGTAAAAATTGGTATCGTGGGACCTTCCATAAGGAGCGTTCGCTCCGCGGTTCCCAAAGAAGAAGCGTCGGCTGATCTACCGGCTGATTTCGGCGAAGCGCTGAAAAAAAGACTGGGCACTGAATTCAGGTCCTACGAAGAAACCGAGGATTTTACGGTGACGGATCTTTTGGTTCGGACCAAGGTCGAGCAAGTTCCGGAGATAACGTTTGAGGAAGGTTTCCGCCAAGAGCCGCCCGACGAAGAAGGGTCTGTCACACCGGCCAACGAGTACGGCACGCTCTTTCATCGTCTCATGGAACACCTGGTCCTCAAAAAAACAGCCAAGCTTTCAAGAACGGGACTTTTTTCGCGCCTGGCCGCGCCGCTTACTGAAGCCGAAAAAGAGGTTCTCTGGAAACAGGCGGTAAATTTCTGGACGGGACCTTGGGGGCAGGCGATCCGCAAGGCCGAGCGGCTTTACCCCGAGCTTCCTTTTATCTTCAAAACTCCCAAAGGGCTTCTCAAGGGCCAGATCGACCTCGTATTCAAGAGCGCGGAGGGCGAGTGGGTTATCTTGGACTACAAGACCGGCGCTCTTTCCAGCCACGCCGATCGGAATCTGAAAGCGGAGGCCTATCGTTTCCAGATCGAGCTTTACGCCTTGATATTTAAGCGCCTTTACGGCGAAGCGCCTAAAAAAGGTTCCCTTTATTTCTCCTCGACCGGCGAGACTTCCGATATTCTATTCAAACCGGCCGACTTTGGTCTTATCGAGAAGAAACTGGCGAAAGCCCTTGATTTTTGAGGAGCTGTTTGCCAGAATGAGCCTACTTTGAACGCTTCCTTCCTCTATTCTCCGGCTCTTTTGGCGGCGATCTTCATGGCCGTCCTGGGGTCCCTCGTGGCGGTCAGCTTTGGGCACGTCAGCCACCGGGGGCTCTGCAACCTTATTTCTTTTGCCGCCGGCGCTCTTTTGGCTGTGGCACTATTCCATATTTTTCCTGAGACGTTCGACTTGATCGGACATAAGCGCGGCGTGGCGAGCATCCTCTCGGGGTACCTTCTTTTTTTTCTGGTGAACAAGTTCGTGTTCCACATCTGTCCGGCTTGTGCCGCGACTCACACCGAAGTCAATTTTAAGTCGATCACGCTCGCGATGATGGCGGCACTCTCGGTCCACAGCGCGATGGACGGCCTTGCGATCTACAGTGGTTCCGTACCCGCGGCGCGGAACGGGCTGCTTATCTTGATCGCGGTCGCGTTCCATAAATTGCCCGAGGGCATGGCGTTGTCGCTCGTGGCGAGAAGCTCGGGGATGTCCCGGACGCGGGCTTTTTGGCTCGCGGTAAGCCTGGAAACCGTGACGACGCTCGCGGGAGCATTGGCAGGGATCTTTTTCTTGAGCCCTACTTCTCTTGGCTGGGAGGGGTATGTGATGGGACACATCGGAGGAGGATTCATCTTTCTCGTGGTGCATGCGATCTTGAGCGAAGTATTCAAACACCACCCCCGGGCCACGCTGATCTCAGCGGGACTCGGCGCCGGGTCGATAGGTTTGATCGGATTTTTGATCGGGGCTTTTTAGTGCTATAGTAATTTCCTATTTTCAGGGCCTGTAGCTCAGTTGGTAGAGCGCTTCGTTCGCAACGAAGAGGTCAGCGGTTCGACCCCGCTCAGGTCCATTTTTGCCGAAGTGGCGGAACTGGCATACGCGTCGGTCTCAAAAACCGATCCTCTCACGAGGTTGTGGGTTCAACTCCCACCTTCGGTATGAATTTTAAAATACCATGCCTGAAACACTGTATCCTTTCCCAACGATAGAACCCAAGTGGCAGAGTTATTGGCTTGAGCATAAGTCATTTCGTGCCGTTGATGGTGCCCAGGGTAAAAAGCTCTATATTCTCGACATGTTTCCTTATCCTTCGGGTTCGGGGTTGCACGTAGGCCATCCGGAAGGATATACGGCTACCGATATTTATTCCCGTTTCATGCGGATGCGCGGGTACAACGTCCTTCATCCCATGGGGTGGGACGCTTTCGGGCTTCCGGCTGAGCAGTATGCTATCGAGACGGGCACTCACCCGGCGGTCACGACCCAAAAGAACATTCAGACTTTCAAACGGCAGATCCAAAAGCTGGGCTTAAGCTACGACTGGGATAGGGAAGTGGACACCACCGATCCCGGCTACGTGCGCTGGACGCAGTGGATCTTCCTTAAGATCCACGAAAAGGGCCTCGCGTATCTGGCGGAAGTGCCTGTCTGGTGGTGCGAAGCGCTCGGCTGTGTTCTCGCCAACGAAGAAGTTGTCGACGGCAAGAGCGAGCGCGGCGGCCATCCGGTGGTTCGTCGTCCGATGCGCCAGTGGATGCTCAAGATCACGGCTTACGCCGATCGTCTCCTCGAAGACCTTAAGCTCGTCCACTGGCCCGATTCCATCAAGGAAATGCAGCGCAACTGGATCGGCCGTAGCGAGGGAGCGAGCATTGATTTCAAGCTTGCGTCCGGAAAAAAAATAAAAGTTTTTACCACGCGACCGGATACTTTACCGGGCGCGACCTACATGGTGCTTTCTCCCGAGCATCCTCTGGTCTCCGAGATCACGACTCCCGCGCAAAAGAAATCGGTTGAAGAGTATCAGAAAAAAGCCGCGACTAAAAGCGAGCTCGAGCGCACTGAGCTTGCCAAAGATAAGACCGGTGTCTTTACGGGCGCTTTTGCCGTCAATCCCGTGAATGACAAAGAGATCCCCGTTTGGATCGCCGACTATGTGCTCTCAAGCTACGGCACCGGCGCCATCATGGCCGTGCCCGCGCACGACGAGAGAGATCTTGAGTTCGCCAAAAAGTTTGGTCTTCCCATCATGGAAGTCGATACGGATGGGGGCAGCGCCGCCAAAGAAAAAATGATCGCTTGGCTCGAAGAAAAAGGCGTCGGTGAGAAAACTGTGAGCTACAAGCTTCGAGACTGGCTTTTTTCAAGACAGCGCTATTGGGGCGAGCCGATCCCTGTAGTTCACTGCGCCCAGTGCGGCATTGTCGCTCTTTCAGAAAAAGATTTGCCCCTGCGTTTGCCCGACGTGAAAGATTTTAAACCTTCCGGCAGTGCCGAGCCCCCTTTAGCCAAAGCCAAAGAATGGTTGAAAACAAAATGCCCCAAATGCTCTGGAACGGCCGAGCGCGAAACCAACACCATGCCTCAGTGGGCAGGCTCCTGCTGGTATTATTTGCGTTATCTTGATCCCAAGAACAAAGAAAAATTCTGCGACCCCGCCAAAGAAAAATACTGGATGCCCGTCGATCTCTACGTAGGCGGCGCCGAACACGCCGTCCTGCACCTTCTTTATTCGCGCTTCTGGCACAAAATTCTGTATGACCTGAAAGTCGTCTCGGGTCCCGAACCTTTTATGAGGCTCGTGAACCAGGGGATGATCCTCGGCGAAGACGGCCAAAAGATGTCCAAGTCCCGCGGCAACGTCATCAACCCCGACTTCGTGGTCGAACGTTACGGAGCCGACAGCATGCGTCTCTACGAAATGTTCATGGGTCCGCTGACCCAGATGAAGTCTTGGTCGATGAACGGCGTCGAAGGCGTCTACCGCTTCCTCGGCCGCGTGTGGCGTCTCTACACCGACCCCGCCGGAAACCTCGACCCCTCGATCCAAAACAGTGCGATCCCTGAAAATCTCGATAAGCTCATCCACCGCACCGCCAAAAAAGTCACCGAAGACATCGAGTCCCTGGCCTTCAACACCGCGATCTCCTCTCTCATGGTCTGCGCGAGCGAGCTCGCCAAAGCGCCGGTGAAACCCGTCACGATCATGGAGCGCTTCCTTCTTTTATTGTCACCCTTCGCGCCGCACCTGGCCGAAGAGCTCTGGGAAAAGCTGGGACATGAAAATAGTCTCACGGGCGTAGAATGGCCCGATTTCGACATCTCCAAGATCGAGGACGACCAGATCGAGATCGCCATCCTCGTCAACGGCAAGGTCCGATCCCGCATCACCATCCCCGCCGACGCCACCGAGTCCGCCGTCGAAGCCCAAGCCTTGAAGGACCCCAAAACCGCCGAAGCCCTCCTGGGCAAAAAGATCCTGCAGAAGAAGTACGTCCCTAAAAAAATATTTACCCTTGCGGTTTCCTGAGAACCCACCACCCGTCATCTCAAAATCCCGTTTGTCATCTCGAGCGGAGCGAGAGATCTCCGCTTTTATGAGATTTCTCGGCCTTTGGCCTCGAAATGACAAAGATGGGGTATGACAATGCATTTCTCCAAGTTTGAAAGAAGCTTCTTAAACGCTCTCTTGTTCACTTTTGTTTTGCTGCTTCTCTTAAATGGTTTCATGCGTTTCAAATATGAAGCGCATATTTCTATTGTCATCCCGAGCGAAGCCGAGGGATCTGGCCTTAAAAACAAGATTCCTCGACTCCCGAAGTTTACCCCGAGCACAGTCGAGGGGGTCGCTCGGAATGACGAGGAGGCGGCATGAATTTTAATTTCTTTAAGAGCCGGCCCTTGTTCTATTTAGCGATTCTTTTTGGAGCATGTATTTTTATATTTGAACTACTTAAACCGGTTGCTCAATCAGAGCCAGATCTAACGCAAAAGAGCGTTTTCATCGGCGGGACCATTGTGTCTGAAATTGAAGAAAAAGTGCTTTATCAGGAAAGGCGACTTTCATTTATTTTGGATGTCCAACGCCTGTGGACGGACGGCAAGCCTTCCGTATTTCGGGAAAAAGTAAAAGTTCATTTGCCAAAACCAGGAGCCGAGCTCAGTTACGGCGATGAAGTTGTTTTGGAAGGAAGGCTCGTGGAGCCGGAAAGCAGGCGGAATCCGGGGGGCTTTGACCAGAAAGCTTACTTAGCCAACGCGGGGATCACCTGGTTATTTTTCGGCGATAGAAAGTCGTCCGTCAAAGTACTGAGGCATCACAGAGGCAATGCCGTAAAGGAACTTTCCCTCAGAGCGCGAAAATATTTGGCCGGGACCATCGAATCTTATTTCAATGGGAGAGACGCCGTCTTCTTAAAGGCCCTTTTTATCGGCGAGCGAAGCGGGTTGGACGAAGACTTTAAGGACCTATTCATCAAGACGGGGACGATGCACATCCTGGCGGTCAGCGGTTTCAATATCGGGTTCTTGACTTATTCGCTCTTTCTTATTCTCAGAGCTTTTTTTGTCCCCAGAAACGTCATCAATCTGCTCATGATCGCGGCGGTATGGTCTTACTGCCTCGTCGTCGGCTGGCAGGCTCCCGTGGTGCGCGCTTCTGTCATGGCGAGTCTTTTTATTTTAAGCCGTCTTTTGGGACGCAACGCCGATCTTTTGAATCTTCTGGGCGCATCAGCGATCGTCATTTTGGTTGTCAAGCCGCTGCAGATTTTTGATCTGGGTTTTCAGCTTTCATTCTTGGCGGTCCTGGCGATCATCTGCGTCCTCCCGCAATTCTTGCAAGCGCCCAAAATTCTTCCCAATGAAAAGGTTCTATTCGGGGAAAAGGTCGCAAGGTACTTCCAAGAGCTTTTTTGGATCTCCTTTGTCTGTATTTTCGCGACCCTGCCCGTGACCGTGCAGAATTTCTATATTGTCACGCCGCTTGCGCTCGTGGCGAATCTTGTCGCGGTGCCTTTGTCTTTTGGGCTCTTTTTTCTTGGTTTCATCCTTTTTTTGACGCATTTTTGGGTCCCAAAATTCCTTCAGTTCATGCCTTACGTCATGGTTGGCCTCATGAAGATCTTCACCGCCTCGCTTTTTTTCATAGAAAATCTTCCCGGCGCCTATTGGATCGTCGGAAAGCTTGCCGCGGGGATCTGGATCGTCTTGGTCGGGGGACTCGGCTATTTATTTTTTAGCCGGCGATTCACTTCTTCGATCGCCCGAGCGATCGTGGTCCTCGTCTTCAGCGCGAATATTTTTCTACTTCAGGCGCTTTTCAGACAATTCGATGACAAACTTCGTGTGACCATGCTGGACGTAGGGCAGGGAGACGCACTATTTTTTAAATTCCCCCATGGGCCCAGCCTTTTGGTCGATGCCGGAAAAGGGCAGGAGCAGGACAAGGGTCGTTACGTGATCGCCCCATTTCTTAGATCGCAAGGCATCGATACGTTGGATGCCCTTATGATCAGCCATCCGCAGGAAGATCATATCGGTGGAATGGAATCGATCCTTAAAGACTTTAAAGTCAACACTGTGATCCATGCGGGCTCCGAGTATCCCACCGCGCTTTATCAAAGACTAAAAGAGGAGATCGTCGAAGAAAAAGCCCGGGCACTGATCGCGCGCGAGGGGGATAAGATCGATGGTTTTCCGGACACGCAGATCCTCGTATTCAACCCGCCCAAAGGTCAGGAGAGTAAAAACATCAATAATGATTCTCTGGTCGTTCGGATCGCTTTTAAGGAGACCAGCTTTCTTATGACGGGAGATATTGAGGAAAAAATTTTATCGGAGTTGGCGAAGAATCATGACTTGCGGTCTGATGTCCTTAAGGTTCCCCACCACGGGGCAAAGCTTGCGAATAACGGGAATATTTTTCTTCAAGAAGTCGATCCAAAATTTAGTCTTATCAGTGTGGGCAAGCGCAATCGGTTCAAGCACCCAAATCCACATACAATTTCCCTTCTCAACAACCTTCCCCGCAATAGAACTCTCCGAACTGACCTCGACCACGCCATCCAACTCGTCTCCAACGGGCAAGTCATTTCGTTAGTCGAAAAAAAATCTAACTAAATTTTCGACGGGTTTTGCCATCTCAAACGTCATGTAGAGTAGGGGGATGATTGTCATGCAGGAACCCTACTAAACCAAAGGAGATGCTATGCCCGCAATCGATGTAGAAGTTATCCAAGTCAGGAAAATCAATAGCAACGGCAAGTTAAAAGCACTTGTTGATGCCAAAGTCGGTGGGTTATTGGCGGTCAAGGGCTTTAGCGTCACCGAGGGGCCAAAAGGTCTCTTTGTGAGCATGCCCAGACAAGTCGGCAAGGATGGCCGCTGGTATGACACGATGACTCCGCTGGACAAGAACTTAAAGGATGAGATCCAAAATAAGATTCTTGAAGCTTACGACAAAGAACGCGAAATGGCCGCTGCCTAATCTCATGGAAAACGCCTCTCAGACGCTGGGCGCCATCGGCGAAGAGCTTGCTTATCATTATCTCGCGAGGCGAGGTTATAAGATCTTACTCAAGAATTATGAGTGCGATCTGGGCGAGATCGACCTGATCGCCAAGCAGGCGGGGGTACTGGTGTTCATTGAAGTCAAGACCAGGAGCTCTTGCGCGATGGGCTCTCCGGCGGAATCGGTCACAAGCCATAAGCGGCACCAGATAGTAAAAACAGCGTTGTATTACTTGAAGCGCTATGGCATCCACAATGTGCCTTGCCGGTTCGATGTGGTATCCGTCTTGATGCCGCCGGGTAGAGAGCCTGAGGTTGAGTTGATCGTCAACGCGTTCGGCCAAGGGACTTAGATCATGCTGTCCAAGGTTCTTTCAAGCGCTGTTTTGGGGATCGAAGCGTTTCCGGTCGAGGTGGAAGTCGATATTTCCAATGGGCTTCCGGCATTCAATATCGTTGGTCTGCCCGATACGGCGTGTAAAGAAAGCGCCGATCGGGTCAGATCGGCGATCAATAACAGCCAGCTTCCCTTTCCTTCCAAGAAGATCACAGTGAATCTCGCTCCCGCCGATCTTAAAAAGGAAGGTTCCTCGTTCGACCTGGCTATTGCCATCGGGATCCTTGTCGCCAATGAGACTATTGAGGCCGATACCGTTGAAAATATGGTTTTTTGCGGAGAGCTGTCTTTGAACGGGAAGATCCGGGGGGTTTCAGGGATCCTGCCCCGCGCGGTTTGCCTTTTGGAATCTGACGGCAAGAAAGGATTCGTCGTGCCGTCAGCCAATGCCAACGAAGCCATCTGCGTGACGGGGCTTGCCGTCTATCCCGCGAGCTCCCTTATTCAAGTCGTGCAGTTCCTAAAAGGCGAGCGGACACTTCAATATAAAGAAGCGCCCGACGCAAAAATAAAAGAAGCCTCGATCCACGATTCCCAGCTCGATTTCTCGGATATCAAGGGACAAGCCCACGCCAAAAGAGGTCTTGAGATAGCCGCTGCCGGAGGACATAACGTCCTCATGATCGGCCCACCGGGAGCGGGTAAGACCATGCTTGCTAAAAGGGTGCCCTCGATCTTGTCGAGCACGACCTTTGAAGAAGCGATCGAAACAACCAAGATCCACAGCGTTGCGGGGCTTCTTAAGCACCGTTCCGCGCTTTTGCGACACCGTCCTTTCAGAGACCCGCATCACACGATCTCCGATGTCGCGATGATCGGAGGAGGCTCCCATCCAAAGCCGGGGGAAGTCAGCCTGGCTCATCACGGGGTACTTTTTTTGGATGAACTTGCGGAGTTTCGAAGGAATGTCCTTGAAGTGCTGCGACAGCCTCTTGAGGAAGGCAAAGTCACGATCGCTCGTGCGGCCATGACCCTGACCTTACCCGCTCGGTTCATGCTGGTGGCTGCGATGAACCCGTGTCCGTGCGGCTACTACACTGATCCCAAGAAAGAGTGTCATTGCAGCTCCATCCAGATCAAGAATTACTTATCCAAAATGTCCGGCCCGCTTCTTGACAGGATAGACATCCAACTGGAAGTTCCGTGCCTTAAAGTGGGAGAGATCACGGATAAAAAACTGGGCGAAGCATCCTCAGCGATAAGAACCCGGGTGGAAAAAGCCCGGAACCGTCAAAGACAGCGATACCGTTCCGACAAGATCTCTGCCAACGCAGAGCTTGAGTCAAAGGAAGTGACAAAGTACTGTGTTGCTACTGAAGAAGCTGAAGGGTTGCTCAAAATGGCCATCCAAGAGCTGGGTTTTTCCGCGCGCGCTTACCATAAGTCGCTTAAAGTAGCTAAAACTATCGCCGACCTGGAGGAAAGCGACCTTATTACAGCCACCCATATCTCGGAAGCCATCCATTACCGGGCCCTGGATAAGAACTTCTGGTTTAGGTGAGTCTTGATTGTCATCCCGATTTTCCCCGTCTGTCATCTCGAGCGGAGCGAGAGATCTCCGTTTTATGAGATTTCTCACCCGCCTCTGCCGGCTTCGAAATGACAATACTTTACCCCCAAAATTATTAATTGATTATTATTCAAGTACTATTGACAAATCATAAATCACAATGTAAGCTTCCGTGAATACAGTCATGAAAAAGCACTGGTGGTTTCTAGCTCTAATTTTCATGCTCACCCCGGTGCCCGCGGCGCAGTGCGAATGGATAAGCCTTTCAAAAACTTTACAAGAAGCTGAAATTCAGCGGCTTTCCTCAGATCCGAGAAATCCTTCCTTAATTCTAGCGGCATCCGATAAGAGTCTCTACAGAAGCCCTGACGGCGGTAATTCGTGGAAAGAGGTCATGTCTGTCAGAGGTGCTGAGAACCGGATCCATTTTATTTACTTCGACGAGGCTGTCCGTGGACGGATATACGCTGCGACGGATAAGGGGATCTACCGCTCAGACAATGACGGTGAGAAATGGAACTTATTTTTTCAAGGGGTCGGACGCGATCAGAACCGTGTTCATGTCCTTAGCAACTCGTCTCGCGGCGGCCGGAGAATGATCCTCGCGGGAACGGCAGACGGCCTTTTCGCTATCGATGAGGAGACTAAGTCCTCTGAGCGGCTCGACTCTTTACCGAGGACTCCGGTCTATTCGCTTCTTAAGATCGATGACGCGCTCTTTGCGTTGACCGAGCAGGGTATTTACAAGACTTCAGGCAATGACCGTTGGGAAAGAGTCCATGTCGAGGCACGCGCCGAAGCGGCTGATACAAGTCTCGAGCAGTTCGATATAGAAGAGATGCCGACTTCGACGCCGCTAGCCAACCTCGCCTTCATTGCCGATCAGAAGCGTCTTGTTTGCGCCACCGATAAAGGCGTCCTCGAAGCCTCGATAAAAGGCGATGAGTGGAGCTATTTGAAAGGTCAGCCTTTTAAGAAGGTCAATACCATCGCCGCCGGCCGGGATACGTTCTATGCGGCCACGGAGCTTGGGATCTATCGTTGGAATGCCCGATCCAATCAGTTTGAGGAAATGTACCTGGGGTTAGAGTCAAAAGAGATCACCTCGCTCTATTTCAGCCAAAGCGGCGACTACCTCTTGGCGGGTACAAGATCCGGTGTTTTTAAATATGCTCATCCGGAGATCAATTATTCGATCCCCATGGAGCCTGCCGCGCGCCCCTCAGGCGCGGAATTCCTGAAACAGTTCGATCATGAACCTACGATAGGCGAGGTTCAAAACGCGGCGATCCGCTACGCCGAAGTGCACCCTTCCAAGATCGAGGCCTGGCGGACCGCGGCATCCAGGAAGGCATTACTACCGACGCTCTCTTTTTCCAGGAGCATCAATCAGGATGAAAACGTCGATATCGACAGGGGTGGCACCAATGACGTTGATAAATTTATCACCGGACCCATGGAAAATAGTTATGACTGGTCGGTGGGCCTCAATTGGAACTTGAGCGAGATCATCTGGAACGATGACCAGACTTCCATTGACACACGCTCACGCCTTCTCGTGGAATTGCGTGACGACATGCTGAGCAAAGTCACCCATCTTTATTACGAACGTCGCAGGCTCCAGATCGACATGGCACTCTCGCCAAAAAGAGATTTTCCACTCGAGATCGAAAACATGATCAAACTTCAGGAGCTGACCGCCGGGATCGATGCTTTGACCGGGGGTTATTTCACAAAACGGCTCACGGAACTTGAGAGGTCTCAAGGATCATGAAAAAGATCATCGCAAGCGTATTGATCCTCACCTTCTCCTACACCCAGCTCCTCTGGGCAAGTCCTCGAGACATGATGACCCAATCCAAGGCCTTCTTCGATGAAGAAGCCCAAAGAAGGGGAATGAGCGCGGATGAGTTCGTCTCCCAAAGCCCCAACCAATCCTCCGTAGACCACCAGAACCTCCTCCAGTCTCTGGAAGGCCCCGTGGATTCGCCTCCGCTCACCACAAGTTTCAGTCTCACCACCCAGAACGGGGACATCCTGAAGTACGTCGGAGACACTCTCTCCCAAGTCAAACGTCCGGATGGGACACTGCTAAATATCACCGACTTCAGTAACGGCGTCATCCAAGGCGCCAACCTTATCCTTACCGACGGCTCCCTGCAGCTCTTCGAGAACGGCAAGGTGAAGACCTACACCACCCCCGACGGCAGGAAGATCTTTTATGACACCGCCGGAAATATTACCCAAGTCGAATCCAAGGACGGCTCGGACACTGTCACTTACACCTACCGCCAAGATCCCGACGGCAGCACGCTTGAAATCATTCTCGAGAACACCAGCCAAAGATCCGTATATGACGCCGACGGTAAGATCAAAAGCACTTTTTCTAAAGGCGACGAGAGCACCACTTATTTTGACAACGGATTTTTCCAGAAGGTGGTTCAAAAAGACGGCGGTGTCCTCCATTTTTCCACAACACCCGTACAAAACGATATCAAAATCACTTTTGATCATTTAACGGATCCCAAGGAAGAGGATCTAAAGAACACCTTGGCGTCGCTTAATTCCGATCTTATAAAATACCAGGATGATTATGATCTGCTATCCTCAGACGCCAAAGCCGCCGACACGGCCTATCAAAATGCTCTGAACAAAATCGCTCTTCTTCAAAGCCAGCGCAGTCAGGCCGCCCAAAACCTCTTCCAAGAGGATGCCGAAGCCTTGCTCTTGGCGGACACCGAGGCGCAGATCAAAAGAAACATCGCATCCTATCAAGAAAACGCGGATGCGCTTGCCATAGTCCGATCCGATCTCGACGCTCAAATTAAACAGGCC
>JGI1358J11329_10002527_pt1 | contig 14070 bp, 10 predicted proteins | sample Subgroupgradi54m_FD_11329 | JGI IMG/M metagenome (IMG submission 11329)
CCCCGCCCGCATCGCCTTGCCAGCCCGCATCGCTATGCGAAGCATTGCTGGCGGGCGAAGCATGGCGGGCAGGTCTTTTGAACCAGACCATCTGGCGTTTGGCGTAGTCTAAGTTTCCTTTTTCAATATTTTCACATAACTCTTGTTTGGTAGTTTTCTTTTCTAAATAATACGCCAAATATTTGTACTCTAACCCAAGCTCTCTCATACGTTTCCAAGACAGACCGTTTTTATGCAGATTCTTGGTTTCTTTTATCATTCCTCTTTTCATTCGCGACAAAACTCGGTCGTGAATCTTTATCTTCAAATCTTTTTCTGACAGTTTCAGACCTATTTGTAAAAATTCGTAAGAATTTTTACCCTGAGCCCGTCGAAGGGTAGGCACACTTCCAATTTTTTCTGTAATCTCAATAGCTCGTATCAACCTCACAGGATTTTTTATATCAATACTGGCAAATCGTCTCGGGGCGAGCTTTGCCAAGAGTTTTTGTAGTTCTTCCAAACTTTTATTTTCTAGTTTTTTTCGAAGCGGTTTATTTGGTGGGACTTCAGGCAAGACAAGACCCTCCACTATTGATTGTATATAAAACCCAGTGCCTCCACATATGATTGGCAGTTTTCCTCGTGAAATAATATCAGTGATTATTTTTTTGGTTTGTTTTTGCCATTCGGCAACTGTGAAAACTTTTTTCGGCGAAACGACATCTAACATATAATGTGGCACACCCCGCATCTCTTTTTTTGTAATTTTCCCCGTACCAATATCTAAACCTTTATACACTTGCCTCGAATCAGCGGAAATAACCTCACCATTATATTTTCTTGCAAGTCTTGCCGCAAGCTCACTTTTACCTGTTGCTGTTGGCCCTAGGATAACTAGTATTTTAGAACCGTTTTTACTTGATTTTTCTCTCATTTCCGTTATTATACATTACATGTCGGAGTGGCGGAACGGTAGACGCGATGGACTCAAAATCCATTGATGGCAACATCATGAGAGTTCAAGTCTCTCCTCCGACACAGCTAAATTAATCCAAGATTTTTATATCAGCTCCAATAGCATTCAATCTTTTTGCTATATCTTCATATCCGCGTCTTATGGAGTAAACATTTCGCAGGATTGATATGCCTTTTGCCCCAAGCATTGCTACGAGGAGCATCATGGCTGGACGAAGAGCGGGTGGACAGACAACCCGATTGCCTTTTAGCTCTGTCGGCCCATCTATAAAAACTCTATGCTGGTCAGCAAGTGTTATATTTGCTCCGAGACGGTTAAGCTCTGTGAAATAAATTGCTCGATTCTCCCACATCCAGTCGTGTATCAGGGTTCTGCCTGTCGTTTGTGTTGCTATTGGAACAAAGAAAGGCAAGTTGTCCGAGTTTATTGCAGGATATGGCCCAGCATGGATTTTGTCATAAAGTGCTTTTAGTTTTGATGGATAGACAGTGATATCACACAGGCGAGTCCGGCCGTTTTTTGAAAAATAAACTTTTGATTTTTTATATTTCAATCCCATTTTTTCCAGTTTTAAAAGTTCAAGAGAGAGAAAATCGATAGGACATCGGGTGATGGTCAGTGTCGACTTTGTAACAATAACCGAGGCAATAAAAGCCATAGACTCTGTTGGGTCTTCACTGTTCCAATATTCAATCGGTTTGTTTATTTCTTTAACCCCATGTACTACTAGAGTTGAAGTACCTATACCATCGATTTTCACTCCGCATTTTTCTAGGAAAAAACAAACCTCCTGCACTTGATAATTCGGTGGGGTAAAACGCAAGGTGCTTGTTCCTTGTATTAATGCAGTTGCCAGAATCAAATTTTCTGTGGCTGTATCAGATGTCTCGTATAGGACAATATCAGCTGGTTTTAATTTGTTGTGACTTATTTCATAATGAGATTCTTTGGTTTTGATTTTTACCCCCAAGGATTCTAATCCATATTTGTGAGCTGTAATAGTGCGCTGACCCATTTTACATCCGCCGGCATGGGGCAATCTAAATTTTTTCTCAAAATGTATAAGCGCTCCTATGCCCATTATGACCGAGCGGATTCTACTGGATGCCTTGCTATCTATTTTTTCTATATGAAATTTCTTTGGCGGAGTTATACGAACTGTATTTTGTCCCACCCACTCAACACGGACACCGATACTCTCAAATATTTCTATGATGCGAGATATTTCCTCTATGCGCGGAATACCATGAAGTGTCGTTTGTGATTTATTCAACAGAGACGCACAGAAAAGTCCCATGGCACCGTTTTTGGAAGTGTTGGTCTGTATTGTTCCGGAAAGCTTTCTGCCACCTACTATTCTGAAGTCATCCGTTTCATTTTCCGTTTTTTGTCTTTTAATCATCTCCGCGATTATAGCATAAGTTTTACTTTGAGCTACAGATTGTTTAATGATAGAATATCCATATGTCCCAATTCTATAACGATTCTATTTTCTGGATTGATGTTGAGAAAATACATCCAAATCCTTTTCAGCCGAGAAGGGAATTTGATGAAGCCCAAATGCAGAGTCTATCTGACTCAATACGACAGTATGGTGTCCTGCAAGCTCTGGTTGTTACCCGCAAAGAAGTACCAAAAGCTGATGGTGGACTCTCTACCGAATATGAGCTTATTGCTGGTGAGCGTCGTTTGCGCGCTTCCAAACTAGCTGGACTTTCACAGGTGCCTGTCCTTATAAAGATAGGGGACGAGGGCAACGATTTGATGAAATTGGAATTGGCTATAATAGAAAACATCCAGCGTGAAGACCTCAACCCTGTTGATCGCGCTCGGGCTTTTCATCGTCTGATAGATGAGTTTCGTTTTACTCACAAAGAAATTGCCAAAAAGGTCGGTAAAAGTCGAGAGTATGTTTCCAACTCTGTTCGTTTGCTTATTTTGCCCACAGAGATTTTGGATGCTCTCGGTCAAGGTAGAATTTCTGAAGGCCATGCAAGACCTCTGATGATGCTTGGCGACAGACCGGAGGAACAGAACACATTATTTAAGGAAATAATGTTTAGAAAACTGACTGTGCGTGAGGCAGAGGCCATAGGTCGTCGTATTGCTTATGACAAAATCCGTAAGAAAGGTGCGACGCTGGATCCAGAAACACAAGAGCTAGAAGAAAAATTGACTGAAACACTGGGCACACGCGTTTCCATAGAAAAACGTGAGAACGGCGGCAAGATTTTGATTGATTTTTTCTCCACTGCCGATCTCCACAGTATTTTGGATTTAATCAGATCAAATAAATTAAAGTCTCCGACAGAAATGCTTGATAAACATATATCAGCTAACCCAGTTCCTCCTATAAATGAATTTATTCCAAACTATGTCCGCGACGAAAATCTAGCAGACATGACTGTTGCAGATTTGGACGACAGAACTCAACAAGAGAAGAAGGTAGAGGAAAATACAGAAGATGAGATATACTCCATAAAAAACTTTAGTATATAGAAAATAATCTCGTCGAACCAAACCTTTTGGAAGACTCCGCAGACGATTTGGAAATTAAGGAAGTACTCTGACTATAATTTCCTAGATCGTCGAGGCCAAGCAAAAAGTCACCAGACTTTTATGCGGTCTGGAAAAAGGTTTGGTGAGAAAGAGATTATTTTTTATTTTCTAGAAAATTATTTATTCTCCTCTTTGCCATTGTTGTTTTGCAGAAAGGAAGCCATTTGGCGCTCGGCTTAGCGCTTTTTTTGGTTTCTATTTCCACTCGGTCACCACTGTCTAGGATGCTGGTTATAGTTACCATTTTCCCATTGACTTTGGCGCTGGACATGTGAGCACCGATATCGGTGTGTATTGCAAAAGCAAAATCGATAACTGAAGAACCTTTTGGCAGATCAATGACATCGCCTTTGGGAGTGAAAACGAAAATCCTTTCTTTGAAAAAATCATTTTTAATCTCACTGACAAATTCGTTGCCAGCTTCTTTCTGGTATTCCAAAAGCTCTTTAATCCAGCCAGTCAGCTTCCCTTCTTTGTACGATAGGTGAGAAGCTATGCCGTATTCCGCTTCTTTGTGCATGTCTTCGGTTCGTATCTGCACCTCTATGATACCGCCATCGCCGGTAAATATGGTGGTGTGGATAGATTTGTAGCCGTTTAGTTTCGGCGAGGCAATGTAGTCTTTTATCCTGTTTGGCAGAGGGCGCCACGATGCGTGTATGATGCCTAGTATTTTGTAGCAGTCTGCAACCTCCGGAACAGTTATTCTTAAGGCGGAAATGTCATATATATTTTCCGCATTCTCATCATACTTTTGCATTTTTCTATACAGGGAATATAAACTCTTGACCCTATAATCGATATGAAAATTAGTAATACTATTTTTAGCCAATTCTCTTTTTAAAGATTTTTGGAATTTATCCAGATGCTTCTCTACTTGACCTCTTTTTTCTTTCAATATTTTTTTAATTTCCTCTGATTTTTTTGGATAAACATAAGTAAAAGCTAGATCCTCTAAACTTCTTTGAAGTTTCTTGATGCCTAGCCTGTATGCCAAAGGTGCATATATTTCCAGAGTTTCCTTGGCTATACGAATCTGTTTTTCCTTTGGAACATATTGCAAGGTCTGTATGTTGTGTAAGCGGTCGCAGAGTTTGATGATAAGGACGCGAATATCTTGAGACATAGCCATAAAAAGTTTTCGCAGATTCTCGTTATATCTGGTGGTACCTTGATATCTTATTTTCCCCAGTTTTGTCACACCCTCCACTAAAGATAATATTCCTTCTCCAAATTCTTTTTTGATTTCCTCTGCTGTAGCTTTTCCATCTTCCATGCAGTCATGCAAAAATCCAGCAGCCACAGTCTCAGCCCTCATACCCAGCTCAGCAATATTTTTAGCTGTGGCAAATAAGTGGTTAAAGTACGGATCGCCACTAAGGCGAAGCTCCCCCTCGTGTGCTTTTTTAGCAAAATCATAGGCCTTTTGGACCAAAACCACATCCTTTTCGCTAGGATTGTCTAGCAAAGACAATATTTCCTTTATATTACCCATAACCGTATTGTAGTGAAAATAAGCCGGATTACAAATTGGTCAACGTGGCAGGTCGACCAATTTACTTTGCTTTCTTTTTCACAAATCCACGCTTTTTCTTTTCTTCCTTAAATATTTCCAAAGCACGCGGGAGTTCTATGGTGTAGACGTCGTCTTCTTTAAGTGAGCGGAAATCTTTTTGATGTACTATATATGGTCCAAACCTGCCAATGTTGGCTGTGATCTTTTCTCCCGTATCTGGATGAACGCCTAGTACTTTTGGCAGTGACAAATATTTCAAAGCGTCGGCAACTGTGACGGTACTCAAATCTTTCTCTCTCGGTATGGATGCCATTTTTGGTTTCACTGTCGTAGCTTTCGCCTTACCCCTGATTCTCTCGCCGACTTGGACATACGGCCCATACTTTCCAACATTTACAAATATAGGTAGTCCCGACTCTGAGTCAATACCAATCGGCTCATCCTTTTTTATTTCTTGGCCTTCCATGGTCAGAGCGCCGTCACAGTCTGGATATTTAGCGCAAGACAAAAACTTTCCGTTACGAGAAAGTTTTATAATCATCGACCAACCACAAACGGGACATTTCCATTTTACATCAGCGTCACCCATGTTTGTCACCTTGTCCATTTTGTCCTTGCTTTTGACATCAACTAGAAATGGTTTGTAAAATGTGGTTAAAGTTTTGACATACTCCTCTTTGCCTTCGGCTATGAGGTCCAGTTTATCCTCCATATCCGCTGTGAAGCTGTCAGATATGTATTCAGCAAAGTTAGCTTCCAGAAAACTAGAGACAACATCACCTGTGTCTGTTGGAATTAGTGCCTTATTTACTTTATCTACATAACCTCTATCTTCCAGTGTTTTTATAGTCGAAGCGTATGTCGAAGGCCTGCCAATGCCTCTTTTTTCCAATTCTTTAATAAGTCCTGCTTCGGAATATCGTGCTGGCGGTTCGGTCTGTTTTTCTTCGGTCGACACTTTTTTCAAATCTAATTTCTCACCTACTGCAACTTTCGGCAATTCTACATCACCGCTTCTTGAAGCTGGATCACCAAGAAGCCATCCGGCAAATTTGATTTGTGAGCCCGTGATTGAAAAATCCGGTATTGTCCTAGGTGAGACCTCGGGTGGTTTTGGTTTGCCCGAGGTCTCACCTAGGACAACTCTGACATTGGCACTGATTTTCGTTCTCAAGGTCTGTGCATCTTTCATTTGAGAGGAAACAGCTCGTCGCCATATCAGTTCGTAAAGTTTTTTCTGTTCATCATTAAAACCGACTCTTTCATTATCAAAATGAGTCGGGCGTATGGCTTCGTGTGCCTCTTGGGCATTTTTTGATTTCGTTGTGAATTTTCTTATCTGCAAATTTTCTTTTCCAAACTTTTTTTCAATAACTGCTGCAATTTGAGCAATGGCAATCCCACTCAAGTTTGTCGAGTCTGTACGCATGTATGTAATATGTCCACTCTCGTAAAGTTTCTGGGCAATGCCCATTGTTCTTGACGGCGAAAATCCCAGTCGCGAGCTAGCTGTTTGTTGAAGTGTAGATGTTATAAAAGGGGCGCGAGGGGATTTCTTTATTTCACTTTCTTTTACATCTTTAACATACCAAGAGTTTTCCTTGCCACCTTTCTCCACCACCTCAACGATTCTATCCACTTCTTTTTTATCCGTTGGCTCTTCCTCGCACACCACAGTGAAAACTGCCCTAGCTGCCCTAGGTGAGACCTCGGTTAAATTAACCGAGGTCTCACCTAGGGCTATCACATCTGCCGATATGACCCAGAAAGCATGACTTTTAAAAGCCCGGATTTCTCTCTCGCGTTCCATAATAATACGCAAAGCAGGGGATTGAACTCGTCCGGCAGAGAGTCCATAACGGACTTTTTTCCATATCAGTCCAGACAAATCGTACCCAACAAGTCTGTCCAAAACTCGCCTTGCTTCCTGGGCTTTTCGCAAATTTTGGTCAATATCTCTTGGCTCTTTCAGTGCCTCTTCTATGGCTTCTTTCGTAATTTCTTGATAACTAACCCTTTTAATTTTTGGGCTATTATTTCCTATTAACTCAGCTATGTGCCAAGCAATAGCTTCACCCTCGCGGTCGGGGTCAGTTGCCAAGAGCACTTCACTTGATCTTTTGGCCAAACTTTTTATTTCGCTGACCACTTTCTCCTTGCCTTTGGAGATTTCATAGTGAGGAACAAAACCAGCTTCGATATCAATGGCCGCTTTGTTTGACTTTGGCAAATCGCGTATATGTCCCACAGAAGCCATCACTTCATAATCACTTCCCAAATATTTTGAAATGGTTTTTGCTTTGGCAGGGGATTCTACGATCAGTAACTTCATATTGTGTTAAAGATATACGATACGAATAAAAAAAGCAAAAATTAAAAATCTAAATTTGATTTTCACATGTTACTATCTTTATGCGACCGTTCTAAGATAGTAACATAGTGTTTTGTTGTTTTTAGTGTCTTTTATTTTTTGTAAACAAGAAACCCGCCGAGCGTGACGGGTTTCGTCTGCTGGCGGGGGTTGAGTGGTGCTTCAGAACAACTGAAATGTTCTGAGCGTGAAATCGTCACGTCTCTTGTAGTCGAGTGACAACATGTCTGATACTGCCATGACGAAGTGAACGAAGTCACTTTCGGTTCGTATGGCAGGGAACATTTTCTTGTTGTCGCCGCCTTCCCACAACATCCTTTTGTCATGGGATCCTTCTTCCTCGCGAAACGCAGTGATGCATGAGACCTCCTTGTCCCATTGTACGAAATCGCCACTCTTGATCTGGGTTTTATTACCTTTGTACAACATTCGCTCTCCTCCTTGGAAAAGTGAGTTCGTCACTATAATAAGTTACTATTTCTATTTTGTCAAGTCTTAGTCTTATTTCAAATGTATCTCTCCCATACTTTCTTCTAAGAGCCCTTTGATTTCCATTGTGGCGATAATAGTCTGTGTTGCGTAAACCGGTTTTCCAAGACGGCGGATTATTTCGTCGCGAGAGAGTGGCTCGTGAAGAAGCTCGATGAGCTCGCGTTCGTCCGTCGAGCAGTCGGAGTAGTCACGCATTTGCAAGAGCTCATCGCGAGGTCGCAGTCCCAGCGCAGTCACAATATCACTCGACTGTGTTATTGGTGTCGCTCCAAGACGCAGAAGCATGTGAGGCCCTTCGGAAGTTTTGGAAAAGATGGAGTGAGGTACTGTAAAAACATCGCGATTGTATTCGGTCGCATATTTGGCTGTGATTAATGTTCCAGATTTTAATTCTGCTTCAACAACTAGTGTGGCATGGCTCATGCCAGCAATAATACGATTTCTCTGGGGGAAGTTTGATGGATAAGAGGGTTCATTATCTGGAAACTCTGTTATAAGAGCTCCACCACTTTCCACAATTTCTTTTGCCAGTTCCCTGTGACTTGGCGGGTATAAAAACTTTTCTGCTAAACCCGAGCCGGGGATGGCAACAGTCAGCAGTCCCGCGCGCAAAGCCGCTCTGTGTCCAATAGAATCAATGCCGAGGGCGAGGCCAGAGACAATAGTAATAGAGTACCCACGCAAGCCCTCAATTAACTTCTCACAAACATTTTTTCCATACTCGCTGTATTTTCTTGAGCCGACCACGCACAAATATTTCTCTGTTTTCGGCAACTCTCCCACAATCCGCATTTTTTCCGGCGGGTCATTTATTTGAAGCAAAAGTGGAGGATAATCTTTTTTCAGCAAGTCTCGTATTTCCATATGTTGTATAGTATAGCCCATTTTTGATACTATATATGTATGTTAGATATAAAATTCATTCGAGAGAATAAGGAAATTGTAGCTACAGCTGTGAAAAACAAAAATCGGCAGGTAGATCTCGATGAGCTTTTGGATTTGGCTGATAAGAGAAAATCTCTGAAGCAGGAGATAGATAATATAAATCAGAAAAGAAATGAAGCAGCCAAAACGAGAGATATAGAAGCTGGTACACAATTAAAAAAGGAAATAGAAATACTAGAAACTGATTTCAATGAAATTGATAAGCAGTTTATTTCTTTGATGGTCAAAATACCAAACATCCCATCTCTTGACACTCCTGTCAGTTCAGATGAGAGTGGCAACAAGGTCGTTCGCACTTGGGGTGATATTCCCAAATTTGATTTTAAAGCCAAAGAACATGACGAACTTGGAAAAGCTCTCGGAATCTTAGATATAGAAACAGCGGGTGATGTGTCTGGCTCGCGTTTCGCATATTTAAAAGACGATTTGGTTTTGATGCAGTTTGCCCTGATACAGTTTTGCCTTGGAGTTCTAACAAATAAAGAAAAACTAGAACAGATTATAAAAAAGGCCAACATAAATATTGACCTGACTTCATTCAGGCCAGTTTTACCACCTGTCTTTATAAAAACAGCTGTTCAAAATCGTATGGCTCGGTTCATGACACCGGAAGAACATTATATGTTTCCAAACGATGACCTGCTTCTTGTTGGTAGTGCAGAGCATACTATCGGTCCTATGCACATGGATCAGATTATTGAAGAAAAAAATCTGCCCATTCGCTATGTTGGCTATTCCACAGCTTTTCGTCGTGAAGCCGGCTCTCATGGCCAAGATACAAAAGGTATTATTCGCCAGCATCAGTTCGATAAATTGGAAATGGAAACTTTTTGTTTGCCGGAACACTCATTGCAGGAGCAAGATTTTCTGGTGGCCATTCAGGAATACATACTGCAATCCCTCGAACTACCTTATCAAGTTGTCATGATCTGCACGGGGGACATGGGTTTTCCTGATTATAGACAAATCGATATTGAAACATGGATGCCGGGTCAGGATAGATATAGAGAAACTCATAGCGCAGATTTGACCACAAGTTTCCAGTCCCGTCGTTTGAACACTCGGGTTAAACGAAGTGATGGAAAGATAGAACCACTGCATATGAATGATGCTACGGTTTTGGCTATGGGACGCATTTTAGTTGCTATTATGGAAAACTATCAGCAAGCTGATGGGTCTGTAAAGATTCCAGATATATTGCAGCCATATATGAACGGCCAGAAAATTATTTCCAAGAAATAATGATTTCTTCAACCTCGTCATCTCTTTCACATGAGCAATATCTAAGAAAGAAAAGAAATAAAAAACTTTTTCGGTATGGACTAGTTTTTTTTGTTTTTATTTCTCTTGTGGCTTTACTATCTTACATCTCTCACAGGCCACAGATCAGAATTTCTAAAATTGAGCTCTCCGGTGGAGTCTTGGTTACCCAAGATGAGATAGAGTCTAAAGCACTGACTGGTATGAGCGGTTCATATCTTTGGCTTTTTCCCAAGAATAATTCGTTTTTATACTCGAAGACTAGATTGGAGGATTATCTCATGGATAATTTCAAGAGGATCGATACGATAAGTATACGAAGAAAAAATTTGAAAACTTTGGTCATAGATATCACAGAGCGCAAGCCTGTGGCTATGTGGTGTGAAGGAGTTCCGACCGACGTGCAACCGAGCGGGAGCAAGGACGTACTGAGCTCACCAGAGCGAACGTGCTATTTCATAGACCAAAACTCGACTGTTTTTGCCAATGCCCCGCATTTTTCTGGCGATGCTTATTTCAGATACTACGGATTGATTTTGAATGATAATCCAATAGGCAAGGAATATATGGCCAGTAGTAGAGTGTTCACAGAACTTTCCGGTTTTATCCAAAAAACAAAAGATTTATTATTACAGCCCCAGTATCTTGTAGCAAAAAACGATGGTCAATTTAGTTTGTTTGTTGCCGGTGGGGGAGAAATTATGTTTGACATGAAGGAATCTCTGTCCAAAACTTCCGATAACTTAGTTGCTCTTTTGCGTGTACCAGCCTTACAACTAAATAGTGATGGGGTTTTGCCAGTGGAATATATTGATTTAAGATATGGAAACAAATTGTTTTATAAATTGAAGTGATGTAGTGTGTGTTTATGAATTTTTGGCAGACCCTTAAAAAACCAATATTTGTTCTCGCTCCGATGGCTGATGTTACAGACCCAGCTTTTCGGCGTATTATCGCAAAATATGGCAAACCGGATGTCATGTGGACGGAGTTTGTTTCGGCTGACGGATTGTTTCTTGGCGGATACGAGCATTTAATAAAAGATCTTGCATTTACTGAAAGGGAAAAACCTATTGTTGCACAATTTTTTACGGGTAAGCCAGATATGATGGAGAAAGCGGCAGAGTTGGCAGTTAACCTTGGTTTTGATGGCATAGATATAAACATGGGATGTCCGGACAAGAGCGTAGAAAAGCAGGGTGGAGGAGCAGCCAATATAAAAAACTTGAAACTAGCTCAAGAGATTATTTTGGCGGCAAAAAGAGGTGCACTCAAAGCATTCCAAAGGTCCGACCTTAAAAATCCAAATTCCCAAGGTCGGACCTTTGGTCCCACTCCTGTTTCTGTTAAAACTCGAATCGGTTACAATAAAGATGAGTTAGAAATTTGGCTGCCTGCGCTTTTGGAAACCAATCCTGCTGTCATTACTCTTCATGCTCGTACTAGAAAAGAAATGTCCAGTGTACCGGCACGATGGAAACATGTTAGTCGTGCCGTAGAAATTAGAAACGGTTTTGTTGATTCAAATGGAAATAAAAGTCAAACTCTGATTTTCGGTAACGGCGATGTCATAAATTTAAATGACGCCAGAAAGAAAGCCGAAGAAACCGGATGTGACGGTGTCATGCTCGGCCGAGCCATATTTGGGAATCCATGGCTATTTGCCGAATGTTCTACAAAAATACCAAGGGTAACCCTTGGTTCTACAAAAATACCAAGGGTAACCCTTGGTATCAGTGACATATTAAGAACGCCCATTGTCACAAACATGGCAAGGGGCGTCCTTGGCATAAAGGAAATATTGAAAGTGATGGTTGAACACACAAAACTTTTTCAAGAACTTTTGCCAGAAAAAAGTTTTGCCATAATGAAAAAGCATTACAAGGCATACTTGTCCTCCATAGCTTCAGCGAAGGAGGATGTTGACTGGCATAAAAAAGTAAAAGAACTCCGAATGAAACTAATGGAAGCCAAGGATGCAAGGGAAGTTGAGGAGATTGTGGAAGAGTATATAAAAGATGGCTATAAATATCGCTTGACTTATTTTTCATACAAGCAGACTCTATAAGGTGGACCACGAGTGAGAGAAATGCGGGACTTGTCCCCATCCGTTTTCCCACGGATCACACTCTCACCGGATCAGTCCCACGGGTTGGACTAGTATCTCGCATGGGCGACTGATGGGTAACCCATCTTCGTGGCCGTGGATAGCTAGTGCGCAAACCCATCTATTCTCGGAAAGGGGATAGTAATTGCGGGATTGATGCTCTGCCTCGGGGTCAGGACGAGACCCCGAGGCATCCTTCACTGGCTTGCATTTTGTGAGTCAGTGTTTTTTGTTATACTAAAAGGCATGAGCGAAGCTCTCTATCGAAAATACAGGCCGAAAAAGTTTAGTGATGTCGTCGGTCAGGATCATATTGTTAAAGTCTTGGAAGCCGAGGTCAAGTCGGGCGATATTTCTCACGCTTATCTTTTTTGTGGCACTCGCGGGTTGGGTAAGACTTCTGTGGCGAGGATTTTGGCAAGCGAGATAGGGACATCACCAAACGATATATATGAAATAGATGCCGCCTCAAACACATCAGTCGAAGACATTCGCGCTTTGAACGAGTCTGTTTTTACACTACCTTTCGAATCAAAATACAAAGTTTATATTTTGGACGAAGTGCACATGCTTTCCAAATCAGCTTCCAACGCTTTGCTAAAAACTTTGGAAGAACCGCCGGCCCATGTTGTTTTTATACTAGCCACAACAGAGACTCACAAAATCCCAGAAACAGTTTTGTCTCGATGCGAGACTTATACATTCAAAAAGCCGTCACAAGAAATTTTGAAAAAAATTGTCACAACTGTGGCCAAAAAAGAGGGTTATACAGTAGATGATGCTTCGGCAGAACTCATCGCTCTTCTAGGTGATGGTTCTTTCCGTGACACTGTTGGCATTGTTCAGAAAATTCTAGCCTATAGTAAAGACAAAAAGATTAGCGAAGACGAAGTTCGTCTGGTAACAGGCGCTCCTGCATTAGAGTTGGTTCACGATGTGGTGTCGGCTATCGCAAAAAAGAACCTACCTCTCGGACTTTCAACCATCAAAAAAGCTGTTACCCAGAACATAGACATGTCCGTTTTCTTGAAACTTATACTCCACACCACTCGAGCCATACTACTCGTCCGTTTTGGGACCGAGAGTTTGGTCAAAGATGACTTATCGGAAAAAGAATTTGAATTTGTTTCAGGCTTGGCAAAAACGGACGAAAACTTTTCATCCCAGACTCTGGTTGAACTTCTAAACGCGTATGAGAAAACATCCGGTGCCTACATTTCTCAACTTCCTCTAGAACTCGCATTGGTGGGCATAATTAGTCAATAAAGTCAAAAAATGTTATAAATTAATTTATTGCCCGATCGTCTAATGGTAGGACACCAGGTTTTGGTCCTGGGTATCGTGGTTCGAGTCCATGCCGGGCAGCCAAAATCTTTATGCAGAAAGAATACTTAGGGAAGACAAAAAATGGTTTCAATGTCTATGTTGATATGGAATCATCACACGCTGTTACGCATTTTGCGCACAATCCTATTGGATAAAAATAGATTTTGGTATTTGGCTTTGGCAGCACATTGAGAGAAAATAATAAAAACATATGACAAATGACAAAAAAATTGAATGGTTATTGCGAATCGGTGTAGCCGGAGAGTTTGTGGGCCATGGTCTGTTAGCCATAGGTGGCAAGGCCGATTGGACAGGTTGGATAAGCCAGCTAATCCATGTCAACACTGCCACGGCCACTACTCTGCTTCTTTTTATTGGTATTTCAGATGTCTGTGTCGCTCTTATCGTTTTAGTCAAACCTATTCGGCCTATTTTGCTCTGGGCCGCTTTTTGGGGTTTCTGGACAGCTCTAGTTCGTCCTATCGTAGGTCAATCAGTCCTTGATTTTGTTGAACGTTCGGCTAACTGGGCTGCGC
>JGI1358J11329_10002533_pt1 | contig 14050 bp, 10 predicted proteins | sample Subgroupgradi54m_FD_11329 | JGI IMG/M metagenome (IMG submission 11329)
GTTGAAAATATGTTTTTCAACCCCCGCCGTTATTCATTAGGTCCTGTTGGCCGATTTAAACTCGATAAAAAATTGCGCGCACTCAAAGAAAGAATTGCCCAAGATCTAGATGGAGAAGTCGATTTGGAGCATGAGCAAGTGCTAAGAATCTCTGATTTTATTGCCACTTTGGCCTATCTTTTGGGACTACCTACTGGTACCGGTCGGGTTGACGACATTGATCACCTCGGTAACCGCCGAGTCAGGAGAGTGGGAGAGCTTGTTCAGCAAAATGCATTCCGAACCGGTATTTTACGCTTGGAAAGAGTCATTAAAGAAAGAATGAGTTTGGCAACAGCTGATAATCCGCCAACTCCAACAACCCTTGTCAACGCCAGACCGGTAATATCGGCAGTCAATGAATTTTTCCGCTCAAGCCAATTATCAACTATTTTGGATCAGACGAACCCCTTATCTGAAATTGATAACTTGAGACGACTTTCGGTTATGGGAACGGGTGGTATTACGCGTGAGCGAGCCGCTTTCTCAATCCGCGACATCAATAATTCTCAATACTCAAGAGTTTGTCCAATCCGGTCTCCCGAAGGACCAAACATTGGACTTGTGACCTATATGGCTCTATTTACCAGGGTTAATGAATTTGGTTTTTTGGAAGCTCCTTATCGCCGAGTAATTAGGGATGGCAAAAAAGTCAGAGTAACGGATGAAATTGTATTTTTATCGGCCGATGATGAAGAAGAGCACTATGTAACTCACGCCGATGTTTCTCTTGATGAAAATGGATACATCAAAGAGTCTCATGTGCCGGTAAGATTTCATGGAGAATTTTTGACTGTTCCATCAACTTTGGCTGAATATATCGACGTTGTACCAAGACAAGTGGTTGGAACATCAGCCTCACTTATTCCATTTTTGGCTCATGATGATGCCAACCGTGCTTTGATGGGTACTCACATGCAGTGTCAGGCTGTTCCACTTCTTTTGCCAGCCGGTCCGATTGTCGGAACTGGAATGGAACAAGTCGTGGCTGATAACATGAATACCGTTATTAGGTCTCCAGGGGACGGAGAAGTCGTCCATGTTGATGGCCAAAAGTTGATTATCAAAGTCAAAGAAGACGGCAAGAGTAAAGAGATAACTTATACCATTAAGAAATTTGTCAGAACTCCGCAAAGCACCTGTTATTCTCAAACACCAGTTGTTGATGTTGGTCAAAAGATTAAAAAGGGCGACCTTTTGATCGATGGACCAGCTACACAAAACGGAGATTTGGCACTTGGTCAGAACTTAACCATTGCCTACATGTCTTTTGATGGACTCGGATACGAAGACGCTATTGTTATCTCTGACAGGCTTGTCAAAGATGATGTTTTGAGCTCCATCCACATTGAAGAATACGAAACAGCGGTTGTTGATACCAAGTTAGGACCGGAAGAAATGACCAGGGATATTCCAAACGTGGGTGAAGAAGATTTAGCTAATTTGGATGAAAATGGAATTGTGGTCATTGGAGCCGAAGTTGGACCAAACAGTATTTTGGTTGGGAAAATTGCTCCAAAAGGCGAGACAGAGCTAACCGCCGAAGAAAGACTTTTGCGCGCTATTTTTGGAGAAAAAGCCCGAGAAGTCAGAGATACATCTTTGAAAATTCCCCACGGTGAGCGCGGAACAGTAATTGACGTTAAAATATTGTCTCGCGAAAATGGGGACGAACTAGAGCCTGGAACAATCAAAAAGATTATTGTCAAAGTGGCTCAAATGCGTAAGGTTGTGGTTGGAGACAAACTCGCCGGGCGCCACGGAAACAAAGGTGTTATTTCCAAAATCGTACCATCCCATGACCTTCCCTATCTAGCCGACGGAACGCCGGTTGATATTATTATTTCACCCCTTTCAGTACTCTCTCGTATGAACTTGGGTCAGCTTTTGGAGACCCATCTCGGTTGGGCTGCTGAAAAATTAGGCCAAAAAGTCGCCTTGCCTGTTTTTGAAAAAGTTCCCGAAGAAATGATTATCTCGGAACTTGAAAAAGTAGGTCTGCCGGTTGATGGCAGGTCGATTTTGTACGATGGCCGAACCGGTGAACCTTTTGATAGACCAATTGTGGTTGGAAAAGGCTACTTTATGAAACTTATCCACATGGTCGAGGACAAAACTCACGCCAGGTCAACTGGTCCTTACTCGCTTATCACTCAGCAGCCATTGGGTGGAAAAGCTCAAATGGGCGGACAACGACTTGGAGAAATGGAAGTCTGGGCACTCGAAGCTTATGGTGCGGCTTATACTCTTCAGGAAATGTTGACGATCAAATCAGACGATGTCGTGGGCCGGGCCAAAGCTTTTGAGGCAATTATTAAAAATGCCGAAATACCACAGGCTTTGATTCCAGAGTCATTCAAAGTATTGGTTAAGGAATTAAATAGCCTTTCAATTAATGTCCAGACGATTGGGGCCAAGATTCAAGAAGAGCCGGAAATCGTAGTTGAGGAAGTATCAAAAGAAGCAAAAGAGTTAGCCGCTGAATCAGGAGCTGAAGAAGTACTGGCAGCCGATACTAGTGGAATGGAAATAAAAGATGCCAGTGAGTTAGCCGCCGATTTACCTCAAGAAAGTGCGGGTAGTTAAGTCATGAATGATTTAGTTGATTTTGAAGCACTACAAATAACACTGGCTTCGCCAGAAAATATCAAAGAATGGTCTCATGGTGAGGTTACCAAGCCCGAGACTATTAATTATCGTACCCTCAAACCTGAGAAAGACGGTCTTTTTGACGAGCGTATTTTTGGTCCCACCAAAGATTGGGAATGTTACTGCGGTAAATACAAGCGAATAAGGTACCGTGGCGTTATATGCGACAAATGTGGCGTTGAGGTTACCCAGTCCCGAGTCAGACGCGAACGAATGGGACACATTTCCTTGGCTGCGCCGGTTGCTCACAGCTGGTTTTTCAAAGGATCACCTTCCAAGCTCGGACTTTTGATGGATGTTTCTCCAAGAAATTTGGAGTCTGTTATTTACTTTGCCGCATTTTTAGTAACCGAAATTGATGCCGAAGAAAAAGAAAAAGTTCTTAAAAAATTAATCAACTTCCAAGAAGAAAGACGAGCTGCTCTCAAAAAAGAAGTCGATGTTCAGATAAAAGAGCTTGAAGGCGAAGCAGAGTCGGAAGTCAAAGATATGAAGAAAAAGAAAGCGGACGATTTTGAAGCCGAAGAAGTCCGCCTTAAGAGTCGTCAAAAAATAGCAGCCCTAAGGGATAATTTGATCTTGGAAGAATCAAGACTTGAAGAAGTTTACAAAGGGATTAGCGCTCTCGTTCGGTCAATCAAAGCTTTAGACGTTTTGTCCGAAGAAGAATACTTAAAATTGGTTAGCTATGATGCTGATTCATTTTTGAAAGTTGGCATGGGAGCCGAAGCGCTTCTCAAAATTTTAGAAACTTTGGATCTTGCCCAGATTGCAGCCAAACTTCGAGAAGAAGTAACCAAAACAACCGGTCAAAAACACATTAAGGCAACCAAAAAACTTCGAGTAGTCGAGGGCATGAGAAAAGCGGCAATCAATCCGGTTTGGATGATCGTCAAAATCCTACCGGTTCTTCCACCAGATTTGCGTCCGATGGTTCAGTTGTCAGGTGGTCGTTTCGCAACATCAGACTTAAATGATCTATACAGAAGGGTTATCAATCGCAACAATAGACTTAAAAAGCTTATCGACCTCGGCGCTCCGGAGATTATCCTGCGTAACGAAAAGCGAATGCTTCAAGAAGCTGTTGACGCCCTTATTGATTCATCGGACAGGTCCGTCGGTCGAGTTGTAGCCGGGGCACCTTTGAGATCACTTTCTGACATGTTGCGAGGTAAGCAAGGACGATTCAGACAAAACCTTTTGGGTAAGCGTGTTGACTATTCCGGGCGATCAGTAATTGTGGTTGGACCAGAGTTGAGACTTGACCAAGTGGGTGTGCCCAAAGAAATGGCTCTTGAGATGTTTAAGCCGTTTGTACTTCGCGAACTTATTGGTCGAGGTTTAGCGCCAAACGTTAAAAGTGCTAAACACACTTTAGAGCGACGTCCGCCTGAAGTTTGGGATATTTTGGAAGATATTACAATCAACCACCCAGTTCTTCTTAACCGGGCTCCAACTTTGCACCGGCTTGGAATTCAAGCTTTTTATCCTGTTCTTATTGAGGGTGATGCTATTAGAATTCACCCTTGTATTTGTGCCGGATTCAACGCTGACTTTGATGGTGACCAGATGGCTATCCACGTCCCGCTCTCTGCCAAATCTCAAGAGGAGGCTAAGACACTCATGATGGCTAAAAATAACTTGTTAAGACCTGCCGATGGATCACCAATTACCTTGCCCAACAAAGAAATGGCTTTGGGATCATTTTACCTAACCACTTTTGACGCCGGAATAGAAAAATCACCAACTCTTTTTGGCGATGGGGCTGAGGCCTGGACAGCTTGGCAAAATCAAAAGATCATGCTTCGAGGTCCAATTGATGTAATGGTTGATGGAAAAGTGATGGAAACTAGTGTTGGACGAATCATTTTTAATAGCGCCATTCCAACTGAAATGGGCTACATCAATGAGCCTGTCAAAGCCTCCACAATCAAGAGTTTGGTAATGAGAGCAATTAATCTTTTGGGTGAGGAACAAACGTCTTTCATGATTGATCGGATGAAAGTCATTGGTTTTGGAGCCGCAACATTTTCCGGTCTTTCGGTCTCAGTTTTTGACAACAAGACCTTGCCTGGAAAAGACAAAATTATCGCCGAGTCAGACGAAAAAGTTGCCCAGATTGAGAAAAACGTTAATATGGGACTTATCACGGCTGAAGAGCAAAGACGTCTTTCTAACGAAATTTGGATTGAAACCACCGAAACCCTTTACCGAGCAACTTGGAATAGCTTCCCTGAAGATAATGCCGTTCGAATTATTGCCGAATCAGGTGGAGCCAGAGCTGGTGCTGAACAGATCAAACAGCTTGCCGGTATGAAGGGATTGGTTAATGACCCATCCGGACGAATTGTGCCCCTGCCAATTAAGTCTAACTTTAGAGAAGGATTATCTGTTTTTGAGTATTTCAACTCAGCCCGGGGTGCCAGAAAAGGACTAGCCGATAGAGCCTTAAAAACTGCTGACTCTGGATACTTAACTAGACGGCTTGTTGACGTTGCCCATGATGCCATTGTCAGGCTTGAGGATTGTCAGGCCAAGGAAGGCTTTGAGATTGCCAAGGGGGCCAGACAGATGGCAATTTCCTCTCGAATAATTGGAAGATTTTTAGCAGCCGATGTTGTGCTGGGTAAAAAAGTTTTGTACGAAGCTGGAACTTTTGTCGATGAGAAGATAGCAGCAGAAATTGAAAAATCGGTTGATTCGGTCATGATGCGCTCTCCGCTTACTTGCCAAGCTCCATACGGACTTTGTGCAAAGTGTTATGGAATCGATCTTACAAGCCGCAAAATGGCCACCCTTGGTACACCGGTTGGAGTCATGGCTGCCCAGTCAATTGGTGAGCCGGGTACTCAGCTTACAATGCGTACGTTCCACACTGGAGGTATTGTGGGGCTTGATATTACCCAAGGTTTGCCTCGAGTTGAAGAGCTTTTTGAGGCTAGAACACCTAAATATTTGTCACAGGTTATTGATATTTCTGGAAAAGTCAGCGTCGAAGAGACACCTGATGGAGTTAAAGTAACCGTTAAAAGTGTCGGAGTTAAGCCTGCGATTGAAAGAGAATATATTCTTCCATCAACAAGCCAATTAAAGATTGTCAACGGTGACTTGATCGCTGCGGGAACGCCTTTGTCTGACGGATATATGGATGCCAAGCAGATACTAAATGTCATGGGCCTTAAAGCTGCGCAAAGATATATTGTTGATTCAGTTCAAGAAGTGTATGAACTTCAAGGTGTGCCAATTAACGACAAACATGTTGAAATAATTGTAAGGAAGATGTGTGAGAAGGTAAAAATAGAAACATCAGGTGACACCGCGCTATTGCCGGGAGAATTGGTTGATAAGAGTAGGTTTGCTTCAGAAAATAATAGAGTTTTGGCTGAAGGCGGAGAACCGTCAACTGCTAGAGTCGTGATTTTGGGAATTACAAAGGCCTCACTTTATACAGAGTCATTCCTCTCAGCTGCATCATTCCAAGAAACTACCCATGTTTTGACCGAGTCAGCGGCAGAAGGCAAAATCGACAGACTTTTGGGGCTTAAAGAAAATGTTATTATTGGAAGACTTATCCCCACGAGCCCTGACCGAGCAGTTATGGATCAATCCCGTTGACAGTTTGAGGCCAAAAACAATATAATGTGCTTCGAGATTAAAAGATTAAGGAGGTCAAGCAAAAGTCTTTGGAAGATAAATTATCTTTAATAAGATAGACTTACCCAAAAGACTGGCTTTATCGCCAGTTTCTTTTTGTTTAAAAATATATGCCGACAATATCACAACTCGTAAGGAAGGGCCGCACTCGCAAAACAAAGCGAATCCGTTCAACCATCCTTCGAAAGAGTTTTAATAGTTTGAAAAATAGACCGACGGCTTCTTTCTCTCCCCAGAAAAGAGGCGTTGCTACTGTGGTCAAAACAATGACTCCCCGTAAACCAAACTCAGCGCTTCGAAAAGTAGCCAGAGTAAGGCTTTCTAATAAAATGGAAGTTACTGCTTATATTGGCGGAATTGGTCACAATTTGGCCGAGCATTCGGTGGTACTAGTTCGTGGTGGCAGAGTAAAAGATTTGGCCGGAGTAAAGTATCATATCATCAGGGGTAAATTAGATACCGCTGGAGTTGCCAATCGCAAACAAGGCAGGTCACTTTATGGTACCAAACGATCCGGAGCCACAACCGCAACTGCCGCTGCCCAAGCTGCGGGAGCCGCGGCCGCCCCTGTAACTTCACAACCGGAGGCCTAAATGTTAATTAAATTTCTAATTTCAGGAGAAGATAAATTGGTAAAATCAAATTTGGATCAAGCTTTGCCTGGACAAATTTCTCAAAAGGAGGAAGGGAAATACCAAGGGGAAAACTTGGTTGCCCCTTGGAGTTAATGTCACGAACAAGAAAAGTCATTAAAAAAGAATTTACTCCAGATCCAGTTTATTCAAACAGACTGGTTACCAGGTTTATTAACCGAACGATGACTTCGGGTAAAAAAACCGTAGCCGAAAAGCTTATTTACAATACATTTGATCGAATCAAAGCAGACGGTCGTGATCCGATTGAAGTTTTTGAAACGGCTATTGCCAATGTGGCCCCAAAGATTGAAGTCAGGCCCCGTCGTGTCGGAGGTGCGTCTTATCAGGTGCCTGTTGAAGTGCGCGGAGACAGACGAGAAGCTTTAGCAATCCGCTGGATCTTAAATGCTGCCAAAGCCAGGCCAAGCAGAGAGTACCACACTTTTGTCGACAAACTATTTGCTGAGTTGACCGATGCCTCCGCTGGAGCTGGCGCAGCCGTTAAGAAAAGAGAAGACATCCACCGCATGGCTGACGCAAACAAAGCCTTTGCCCACTTCCGCTGGTAATCCACTACTATGGCTGAATCAAGAATCTACCCACTGGAAAGAATTAGAAATATTGGCATTATTGCCCACATCGACGCGGGCAAAACTACGACAACCGAACGAATCCTTTTTTATACCGGTAAAACTTACAAAATTGGGGACATCGACGAGGGAACGACAGTCACTGACTGGATGGATCAGGAAAGAGAGCGTGGAATCACGATTGTTTCAGCAGCCATCACAGCTTTTTGGAAAGCCCGCGAAGGACTTTTTAAAGACCAAGATACCCGAATTAATATTATTGATACTCCGGGACACGTCGACTTTACCGCTGAAGTTGAGCGGTCACTTCGAGTTCTTGATGGTGGCGTGACGGTTTTGGATGCCGAAGAAGGAGTCCAATCCCAATCAGAAACTGTTTGGCGACAAGCTGACAAATACAAAGTTCCGAGAATTTGTTTTGTAAATAAAATGGATAAACTGGGTGCTGATTATTATCGCACCCTTCAGTCTATCAGAGACCGTTTGGGAGCACCGGCTGTTGCTTACAATATTCCAATTGGTAAAGAAAATGATTTTAAAGGTGTTGTCGATCTGCTTACTCAAAAATCATATATTTGGGAAGAGGATGCGACTGGATCAAAGTACTTGGAAGGCGAAGTGCCTACTGATATGGTCGAAGAGGTGGCCAAGCAGCGAAATGAACTGGTCGAAAAAATAGCTGAGACTGATGACGTTCTTCTAGAAAAATACCTTGATGGCCAAACACTAGAAGTCGAAGAATTACAAAAAGCCCTGCGTAAAGCCGTTGTTGATTACAAAATCGTGCCAGTATTGGCCGGATCAAGTCTGCGTAACAAAGGAGTTCAGCCTCTTTTGGATGCTGTTGTTACTTATCTGCCTTCTCCTTTGGATGTCGAGTCAATTTCCGGAACCAACCCCAAAACCGGTGAGGTTGAGGAAAGAGAAACTAATATCGACGCTCCGTTTTCTGCTTTGGCTTTCAAAATCCAAATCGATCCCCATGTTGGAAAAATCACTTATGTCCGAATTTATTCCGGAAAGTTAACTGCCGGAAGTTACGTCCTTAATTCCTCAAAAAATGAAAAAGAAAGGGTTGGCCGAATTCTTTTGATGCACGCTGACAAAAGAGAAGAAATAGCCGAGGCCTACGCCGGAGAGATTATTGCGGTCATTGGACTTTCTAAGACAGCTACCGGAGACACGCTCTCCGATGAAGCCAAACCGCTTGTTTTAGAATCAATTACTTTTCCAGAGCCGGTTATTTCTTTGGCCATTGAGCCCAAAACCAAAGCCGACCAAGAAAAAATGGGGTACGCACTTGGCAGACTTTCTGAGGAAGATCCCACGTTTCGCATCAGAACTGATTATGAAACAGGTCAGACCATTATCTCAGGTATGGGAGAGCTGCACCTTGAGATTTTGGTCGATCGAATGAAAAGAGAATTTAAAGTAGAAGCCAATGTTGGCAATCCACAGGTAGCTTACCGTGAAACGATCAAAAAAACTTCCCAAGGCGAAGGAAAATATATCAGACAATCGGGTGGACGAGGTCAATATGGCCATGCACTCCTTCGAATCGAACCCCAACCTCGCGGCGAGGGATATGTGTGGGTTTCTGAAATCAAAGGTGGTTCAATCCCCCAAGAGTATATCCCTGCTGTAGAAAAAGGAGTTAAAGAAAAGATGGAAACTGGAATTTTGGCCGGATATCCAATTGTTGATATGAAAGTTGCTGTTTACGATGGTTCTTACCACGATGTCGACTCTTCGGAAGTAGCTTTCAAAATTGCCGGATCGATGGCCCTAGAAGAAGCGTTCCGCAGGGCTGATCCAGTACTTTTGGAGCCTATTATGAAGGTTGAAGTCACAACACCTTCAGAATTTATGGGAGATGTTATCGGTGACCTTTCATCCAAGCGAGCTCAAATTTTAGGCTCGGATGAGAGATCAAATGCCACCATTATCAATGCTTTAGTACCACTTTCTGAAATGTCCGGCTATGTCACAACTCTTCGGTCGATGACTCAAGGTCGGGCTTATTCTTATATGGAACCTTCGCATTACGAGGAAGTTCCGCAAAATATTGCCGCTTCAATTATTGCAAAATCTAAAGGAGAAGCTTGATATTGCGTTAGCCTTGTTGCCTCTTGCATTGAGGCTAATGTCTTTATTATAATTACCACTCGGAAGAAAAATAATGAGTTTTTCAAAAAGCAAATTAAATTAAAAAAGAATTTTTAAAAAATGGCAACATTTGAAAGAACAAAACCACACGTAAATATTGGAACCATCGGTCACGTTGACCATGGCAAAACCACCTTAACCGCAGCCATTACCAAGGTCTTGTCGGGTAAGGGTCAAGCTGAAGCTAGAGCTTATGATCAAATCGACAATGCTCCTGAGGAAAAGGCTCGTGGTATTACGATCAATATCACCCACGTTGAATACGAAACAGACAAGCGTCACTATGCCCACATCGACGCTCCAGGTCACGCTGACTACATCAAAAACATGATTACCGGTGCCGCCCAAATGGACGGCGCAATTTTGGTAGTTTCCGCTCCTGATGGACCAATGCCCCAGACTCGTGAACACATCCTGCTTGCTCGTCAGGTCGGTGTGCCCGCAATTGTAGTATTTCTTAATAAAGTAGATATGGTCACCGATCCTGAACTTTTGGACTTGGTTGAGATGGAAGTCAGAGAGCTTTTGGACAAGTATCAATATCCTGGTAAAGACACCCCTATCATTCGTGGTTCAGCCCTCAAGGCCTTGGAAGGTGACGCAGAGGCTGCAAAAAGTATCGAAGAATTAATGGCCGCTGTTGATGATTTTATCCCAACACCAGTCCGAGAGACTGAAAAGCCATTTTTGATGCCTGTTGAAGACGTTTTCTCAATCAAAGGTCGAGGAACGGTGGTTACTGGGAGAGTCGAGCGAGGGATCGTCAAAGTAAACGAAGAAATCGAAATTGTTGGTATCAGACCTACCAAAAAGACTGTTGTTACCGGAGTAGAAATGTTTAGAAAACAGCTTGATGAAGGTCAGGCTGGAGACAACGTTGGAATACTCCTTCGAGGTATTGAAAAAGATGACGTTGAGCGTGGACAAGTGTTAGCCAAGCCCGGTTCATCTACACCTCACACAGAATTTGAAGCTGAAGTTTATATTTTGACCAAAGAAGAGGGTGGACGACACACCCCATTTTTCTCAGGATACAGACCACAATTTTACGTTCGAACAACTGATGTGACCGGTGAAGCCTTTTTACCAGAAGGCACTGAGATGGTTATGCCTGGGGACAATGTAAAAATGAGAGTCAAACTCATTGTTCCGGTTGCCCTGGAAGAGGCATTGCGATTCGCAATTCGGGAAGGTGGCCACACGGTTGGGGCAGGAGTGATTTCAAAGATCATTGCCTAAACCAAAAAATACCAAGTGAAAGCAACACCCGCTTAAGCGTTTTTAGAAAATAAAGCTAAAAGCGGTTATTTTTTTAGAAAGGACTTGGAAAAATTATGCCAAGAGGAAGAATTAGAGTACGTTTAAAGTCATACGATAGTCGGGTTATTGATCAGACTTGCCGAGATATTTTGCAAACCGCCCTTTCAACGGGTGCCAAAATTGCAGGACCTGTTCCGTTGCCTACAAAATCAGAAAGGATCACAGTTTTGACCAGTCCGCACGTTGATAAAAATGCCAGAGAACATTTTGAAATCAAAACCCATAAAAGACTAATTGATATCTTAGAGCCAACCGATAAAACAGTGGACTCTTTGACTCACCTGGAATTGCCCGCCGGAGTCGATATCGAGTTAAAAATGTGATCCATAAGTAAATTGGACTATTGAGGCTAAATTAGGTATAATTTGAACCTGACTATTAATTAGTCAGGCAGTTTAACTAAAGTTTAGACGGATAACCTGAATTCATCTAAGGTAATCCGGATTTTTAATTGGAAAAAAGAAAAACATGGTTGGTACAATCTTTGCTTTTAAGAAAGGAATGTCTTTAAGGTATTCACCCGACGCTCGTCGCATGCCCGTTACCGAGCTTGAGGTCACACCTAATACTGTTGTGGGGCAAAAAGTTGTCGAAAAAGATGGATATGCAGCTTGGCAAATCGGTATTGGGACTCATAAAAATGCTTTAAAACCCAAAAAAGGTCAATTTAAGAACTCCGAATCAACCCCAAGACACGTCAGAGAAATTTCAACAGAAGACAATCTCACTTTAGGTGAGGTTGTTTCGTTAGACGGTCTAAAGCCAGGAGATTTGGTCAAAGTAATTGGTGTTTCCAAAGGAAAAGGGTTTGCTGGAGGAATAAAAAGATGGGGATTTCATGGAGGACCAAAGACCCATGGACAATCAGACCGTCACCGAGCACCTGGATCAATTGGCCAAGGAACTACACCTGGAAGAGTCTTAAAGGGTAAAAAAATGGCTGGACATTTAGGTGCTCAGAGTGCAACAATTGCAAACTTAACAGTTTGGGAAATTGATAAAGATCAGAATTTAATTATTGTTTCCGGATCCGTTCCAGGCCACAGAGGGACTTTGCTCGAAGTTACTAAAGTTGGAGAAAATAAGAAGTTTGTATTGCCAGAGGAAGAAGTAGTAGAAACTGCCGATCAAGAAACAGCCTCAGAAGACCAAAAAGATGAGTCTCAAGAGACTGAAAAAATAGATGCAGCCCAAGAGGTTGTTTCAGAAAGCCCAACCGAAGAAGTAGCCCAAGTTGAAAATGCAGAAGATTCCAAGACTGAAGAAGTTGTAGAAGATAAGGAGGTCGACAGTGCCACAAGTTAAAGAAGAAAAAATAAAAAAAGTTACAGCCAAGCCAGCGGCACCTAAAGTGGTTGCCGAAAAAATAAGTTTACCAAAAGAGTTGTTTAGCTCTAAGATTAACCTGATTCTTATTGCCCAAGCAGTGCGCGTTTATTTAGCCAATCAGAGACAAGGAACACAGTCAGCAAAATCTAGAGGCGATGTTTCGGCAACAACCCGAAAAGTTTATAAACAAAAAGGTACTGGTCGAGCCAGACACGGGTCTAGGTCTGCGCCTATTTTTGTTGGCGGTGGGGTTACATTTGCGCCTAAACCGCGCGATTTTAGCCTCAAATTATCCGACAAAATGAAAAAACAGGCATTAGTCTCTGCTCTCTCTGCTCAAAACAAAGAAGGCAATATTCAGGTTGCAGTGGGTATTAACAAGCTACCATTAAAAACAAAAGAAGCGGTTAAGTTTTTGGATAAATTAACACCAAAAAAACCTTTCTTAGTGGTATTGCCCGGAGGATGGCCCGAAGTCGTTAAATCAATGCGCAACATTGAAGGTTGTCAGGTAAAACAAGCAATCGACCTTTCTACTTATGATGTAGTTTCAAACCGGTCAATTATTATTGCGTCAGAATCTTTACCGATTTTGGAAGGGAGATTTAAGTGAACAATATTATTTTAAAACCAGTCGTTAGTGAAAAATCAGTTGGCCTTCAAAAAGATAATATTTTTACATTTCTCGTAGCTTCAAAAACTACAAAAAAAATGATCAAAGACGAAGCTGAAAAAATGTTTGGCGTAAAAGTTACAGCAATCACTACAATCAATTACAAACCCAGCCAGGGCAGAACAATGAAACGAACCAAATTTACAAAAAGCGGATATAAAAAAGCCATGATTAAACTTTCAAAAGATTCAAAAATGTTGCTTTTTGAGGAAGGTAAAAAGGAGAAATAATTAAATCAATTCAGATATTATTTAAAAAGAAAATACAATTATGAAAGGAATTTTTAAAAAATGGCATTAATAACTTATAAACCTGTTACCAAAAGCCGCCGTTTCCGAATCGATTTGGTAAGAGATGAAATTACCCGGTCAAAACCGGAAAAGTCATTGACTGAAATTTTGAAAAAAACAGTCGGTCGTTCCAATGGTCGAGTCGTTGCAAGACACAGAGGTGGAGTACAAAAAAGATATTACCGAATAATTGATTTCAAAAGAGACAAAAAAGACATGGAGGCAAAAGTCATTGCTATTGAGTACGATCCTAACAGGAACGTTTCTATTTGTTTGGTTTTATACAAAGATGGAGAAAAGCGCTACATTCTTTTCCCAGTCGGGGTTAAAGTCGGAGACAAAATTGTCGCTTCTAAAACTGCGCCAATTAAGCCCGGCAATGCTTTGCCACTTTCCAAAATTCCGGTTGGGTCACTCGTTCACAATGTTGAAATGACTCCGGGTAAAGGCGGTCAGATTGTCAGAAGTGCAGGATCCTCTGCTCAAATTATTGCCAGAGAGTCAGAATTTGTCCATCTGAAGCTTCCTTCAACCGAGGTGCGCAAAATTTTACAAAACTGTTGGGCAACTGTTGGGCAACTGGGCAATATTGATGTCAAAAACGTTAAATTAGGTAAAGCCGGCAGGTCGAGACTCATGGGACGCAGACCGACTGTTCGAGGTGTCGCCCAAGATCCACGGTCTCACCCTCATGGTGGAGGAGAA